>Ga0299906_10005325_pt1 | contig 10499 bp, 11 predicted proteins | sample RVTome_14_FD_200259 | JGI IMG/M metagenome (GOLD analysis project Ga0299906, IMG submission 200259) | Soil microbial communities from uranium-contaminated site in the Upper Colorado River Basin, Wyoming, United States - RVT145D125 (version 2) ...
GCGCTTCTGACCGGAAGGAACGATCGACATGACGCCATCGCATCCGAGCTTCAAGGCAGCTGTCGTGCAGGCTGCGCCGGTCTTTCTCGATCTCGACGGCGGGCTCGCCAAGGCCTGCCAACTGATCGGCGAGGCAGCTCGCCACGGCGCGCGGTTGATTGCCTTTCCGGAGACCTGGCTGCCCGGTTATCCCTGGTGGATCTGGCTCGGTTCGCCGGCCTGGGGCATGCGGTTCGTGCAGCGCTATCACGACAACTCGCTGGTGGCCGGCAGCGGCGAGGCCGAGCGGCTGGCCGACGCGGCCCGCGAGCACGGCATCCACGTCGTGATGGGGTGCAGCGAGCGCGACGGTGGCAGCCTCTACATCTCGCAACTGTTGATCGACGATACCGGCCATACGATCGCGCAGCGACGCAAGCTCAAGCCCACGCACGTCGAACGCACCGTGTTCGGCGATGGCGACGGCAGCGATCTCGCCGTGCACGATACTGCGCTCGGTCGGCTCGGGGCGCTCTGCTGCTGGGAGCACCTGCAGCCGCTCACGAAGTACGCCATGTATTCGATGGGCGAGCAGGTGCACGTCGCCTCGTGGCCGAGCTTCAGCCTGTATCGAGGCCTCGCTTACGCGCTCGGCCCCGAACTCAACAATGCCGCCAGCCAGCTCTACGCCGCCGAAGGTCAATGTTTCGTGCTCGGTCCCTGCGGAGTCGTCAGCGACGCCATGGTCGAGTTGCTTTGCGACAGTGACGACAAACGCGCGCTCCTGCCACCGGGCGGCGGCCACGCCTGCGCGTACGGACCCGACGGTCGCCCGCTCGCCGAGCCGCTCGGCGAGGAAGAAGAAGGCCTGTTGCTGGTCAACATCGACATCGGGTTGATCTCGCTGGCGAAGGCTGCGGCCGATCCGGTTGGCCATTATTCGCGGCCGGACGTGATGCGCCTGCTGTTGAACCGGGAGCGGGCACCGCAGGTCGAACGGCTCCGTCCCGGTTTTCAGGTTGCGGCAGAGCCCGAGGTCGAGGCAGCGGCTTCGGAGTCGTGAGCACGTCGACGGACTGCGCTGCCGCGCTCGTACCAGCCGCGCGTCGAGTTGACGATCCTCACGACGGAAAGCATCACCGGGACCTCGATCAGGACGCCGACCACGGTCGCCAGCGCGGCTCCCGACTCGAAGCCGAACAGACTGATGGCGGCCGCCACGGCGAGCTCGAAGAAGTTGCTCGCGCCTATCAAAGCCGAGGGACCGGCGACGCAATGCACTTCGCCGGCGGCACGGTTCAGGAAGTAAGCGAGGGTGGAGTTGAAGTACACCTGGATCGTGATCGGCACCGCGAGCAGGGCGATCACGAGGGGCTGCCGGAGGATCTGCTCGCCCTGGAAGGCGAACAAGAGCACGAGCGTGACCAGCAGCCCGATCAGCGAGAGCGGTTGCAGTCGCCCGAGGAGTCGATCGAGCGCGGGCCGGCCGCCGCGATAGAGCACCTGCCTGCGCAGTGCCTGGGCGGCGAGCACCGGCACGACGATGTACAGCGCCACCGAGAGCAGCAGGGTCGCCCAGGGGACAGTGATCGCGGCGAGGCCCAGAAGCCCGCCCACGATCGGGGCGAACGCAAACACCATGAGGACGTCGTTGAGCGCCACCTGCGAGAGCGTGAAGTGCGGCTCGCCCTTCGTCAGATGGCTCCACACGAACACCATGGCCGTGCAGGGCGCGGCGGCCAGGATGATCAGCCCGGCGATGTAGGAGTCGATCTGCTCTTGCGGAAGGTACGGGCGGAACAGATACCCGATGAAGAACAGGCCAAGGAGCGCCATCGAGAACGGCTTTACCGCCCAGTTCACGAACAGCGTCACGCCGATGCCGCGCCAGTGATCCTTCACGTCACGCAGGGCGGCGAAGTCGATCCTGGTGAGCATCGGGATGATCATCAGCCAGATGAGCACGGCGACCGGCAGGTTGACCTGCGCCAGCTCCGCACGGCCGACTGCCTGGAAGACCCCCGGGAAGAAATGTCCGAGGGCGACCCCAGCGATGATGCAGGCGGTCACCCAGACGGTGAGGTAGCGTTCGAAGACCGACATCACTGCGACGTTGAGCCGCGCGTCTCCGCGACGCCTTCGATCTCAAGCCGCAGTGCAAGCCGGTCCAGCGACACGAGGGGCAGGTTCACGAAGAGCTTGATGCGGCTCTCGAGTGCCCGCAGCGTGTTGCGGAACGCGAGCCACTTCTCCGTGTCCGGTCCCGTGACGACCGCCGGGTCCGGCAGGCCCCAGTGCGCCGTGACGGGGTGGCCGGGCCATACCGGGCAGGTCTCGCCAGCTGCGGCGTCGCAGACCGTGATGATGAAGTCGATCCGCGGGGCGTCAGGCCCCGCGAACTCGTGCCAGTTCTTGCTGCGCAGCCCCTCCGTGGGCAGGTCCAACTGCGTCAGCAGTTCCAGCGCGATCGGATGAACCGTGCCCCTCGGCTGGCTGCCACCACTGAAGGCGCGAAACTTTTCGCGGCCCCAGTGATTGAGCAGGGATTCGGCAAGAATGCTGCGGGCGGAGTTCCCCGTGCACAGGAAGAGGACGTTGCGGGGCCGTCCCGCTGCCGCCGCCCTCTCCATCACGCGGCCCTTTGCGGACAGCAGGCCGCCCCGGACGCCGTCGCCGGGTCCCCGCAAAGGACCGTGCTCTCGCCGGTCGTGTGGAAGATTTCCCATTTCACCCCTTGAGGGTCCTCGATCCAGCTCTTTTCACTCTTCGCGTAGCAGCAGGTCGTGGCGCCTTCCTCGAGCACCGGCCGGTCGGTGCGCTTCAGGCGCTCGTAGACCTCAGCCAGTTCGTCCCGGTTCTCGACCTGGATGCCGACGTGCTCGATTCCGGCGTTCGTTGCCTGCGCGCTGATCGCGAAGTTCACGCGCGGATCCTCGAGCATCCACTTCGCGTAGTCGTGCTTGCGCACCGTCGGTTCCGACGCGAACAGCTGGGAATAGAAACGGACCGAGGTGTCGAGACTTTCGACGGCGACATGTACATGCAGGCGCTTCATCTGACGATCTCCTGGAGTTGTTTGACCATGAATGCAGAGTTCGTCGGGCAGAGGCCCGCGAACTCGCGAGTGGACCGGATCGAATCGGACGCAGCGCTCCGATCGGCGCGTGCGTAGCCGCGTGCGGCGAAGAAGTCTTCCGCCGTGGTCGTGAGCAGATAGAGCGAGCGCACGCCATGGCGGGCGGCATGGTCCTCGGCATGCGCCACCAGCCGCGACCCGACACCGGCGGCGCGCGACCGCGGCTGCACGACCAGCGATCGCAGTAGTGCGTCGCGGCCGTACAATTCCAGCCCCACGAGACCGGCCGGGGAGGCGCGGTCGCCGGCGAGGAAGAAGTGCTCGAGCTTCTCATCGGCGAGATCTTCGGTCGGGAGCTCGGCCGCACGCAGCAGCGCAATGGCCGCCGCACGGGTCGGCCGGGCAGTGATCTGGATGCTCGTCATGCCGTAGCCCTCAGGCCGCCTTCTTCGGCCGGCGCGACTTCGGCACCGGGCGGGCGGGGGCGCAGGGCGGCGAGCACGCCGCGGCCCTGCAGCAGTTTTCGGTCAGGTAGCCGACCAACGCAGTCATTACTGTGAAGTCGGTGGCGTAGAAAAGCTGGCGGCTCACACGTCGCTGCGTGATAAGCCCCGCACGCGTGAGATGTTGCAGGTGGAAGGTGAGGGACGACGGCACCAGGCCTACGCGCGTCGCGATCTCACCAGCTGGCAGGCCTGCCGGGCCCCGTTCGACGAGCAGGCGGTAGATTGCCAAGCGATGGTCATGCGCGAGCGCGCCCAGAGACTCAATGACTCGCGTGGTTTCCATACAGCAATACGATATTACGGGAAAGACCGAAATGTCAATATCGAGTTGAAATGAGGGAACCGCCTGCGCCGACTCGGAACTTGGCGCAAACCGGTTCGTGACGGGATCAGCCTGACGTCCGACCGTCGGCTGACCCGGCGTGTACACTGACCCGGTCCCAACGCACCGGACCTCGAAGACTGCGGCGGCATGTCTTTCATAAATGAGCTGAGACGCAGGAACGTCGTGCGCGTCGCCGTCGTCTACGGCGTCGCCTCGTGGCTGATCCTGCAGCTCGCCGACGTGTTCGGTTCGCTCCTCGACCTGCCCGACTGGACCGGCAAGCTCGTCATCCTGCTCCTGGCACTCGGTCTGCCGGTGGCGCTGGTCATGTCCTGGGTCTACGAGATCACGCCCGAAGGCCTGGCGCGGACCAGCGACGTCGATCGCGCTCGCTCGATCGCGCCGCAGACGGGGCGGCGCCTCGATCGCATCATCATGGCTGGGCTCGTGCTCGCGATCGGCATTTTGCTGGTCGACCGGTACCTGCCGCGCGACCAGGCGGCGCCGTCGCCGACCCGGCCCGCGGAGCAGCCGGCCGCGGTCGCCTCTCAGCCGCGAACCATCGCGGTGCTGCCCTTCGTCAACATGAGCAACGACCCGGGCAACGAGTACTTCTCAGACGGCATGTCGGAGGAAATCCTCAACACTCTCGCGCGGGTCGACGGCCTGCAGGTGGCGGCGCGGACTTCGTCGTTCCGCTTCAAGGGCCAGGCGGCAGACGTCGCCGAGATCGGCCGGCAGCTCAAAGTCGGGGCGATCCTCGAGGGCAGCGTTCGCAAGGAAGGCAACTCCGTGCGCATCACCGCGCAACTGATCGACGTGCAGAACGGCTTTCACCTGTGGTCGCGGACCTTCGATCGCAGCCTCGAGAGCGTCTTCGCAGTCCAGACCGAGATCGCGGGCCAGATCGGCGAGGCGCTGCAGCTCGAGCTGCGCGGCACCCGGTCTGACGGCCAGGCCGTCGAGCTGCGGGAGCTGCCAACCCAGAATGCGCTCGCCTATGAGCTCTTCCTGCAGGGCCGTCACCTCTGGCGGCAGCGCAACGGTCCGGCGGTGACCCGTGCGACCAGTGTGCTGACCGAGGCGGTGGAGCTGGATCCGGAGTTCGCCGAGGCGCACGCCGCCCTTGCAAGTGCGTGGTTTGTACTGCAGAACTACGCGAGTATCGACGCGACCACGTCGCAGGACCGCGCCATCGCCGCCGTCAGACGCGCACGGGCGCTCGACCCGTCGCTCGCCGAACCCCTGGCCGTTGAGGCGTCGATCGCGGGCAATCACGGCCGGTGGAGCGAAGCCGAACGCCTGTTCCGCAAGGCCATCAAGCTTCAACCGGAACAAGCCACGCCGCATCACTGGTTCTCGTTGCACCTGCTCTGCAGCGGATACCTGGGAGGGTTTTCGTCGGAGGCGCAGATGGCCTACACGCTCGACCCGGCGAACGCCGCCGTCGTCAACCTGCCGGGGATCGCGATGCTGCTGGCGGGTGATTTCGTCGGCGCGCAACGCCAGTTCGAGAAGGCGGTCTCACTGGGCGGACTCTTTGCGGGAGTCATGTACGTGCCGCAGACGCTGTACGAGAGCGGCCATCCCGAGCAGGCGCTCGAAGCGGCCCGGCGTGGCTATGAGCGGATCGGCCTCGGCGCCAGGCATGCGGACGTCATCCATGCCGCGATCCTCGATCCCGCCAAGAGATCCGCCGCCCGTGACGAGATCATGTCCGCGCCCAGGGAATTCTACTCGGCCAATATCCGCATCTACGATCTGATGCGGATCGGGGAGCTCGAGCTGGCGGTCAGCGAGGCGCTTACGGCACCAGACGCAGTCCCGCGGGATCTGTTGTTTCATGTCTGGCAGCGAACCGGCACGCCACTGCGTCGAAGCCAGGCGTTCAAGCGATTCGCACGTGAAGCCGGTCTCGTCGCTTATTGGCAGGAACGCGGTTGGCCGGACAAGTGCCGCCCGCATGGCGATGACTTCGACTGCGAGTGAATGGGGACATGCCTAATTTTCCGGAAAAGCGCGGCTCCCCGCAGGGGCTGTCCCGGAAAATCAGGCATGTCCCCATTTTCCGGTCAACCGGCATCGATGAGCTCGATCCAGTGCCGGACCGAAACTGGCGCGGTCGCCTGCAGGTGCGCGAGGCAGCCAATGTTGGCGGTGGCGATCACCGAGGGCTGGCCATTGAGCAGCGCTGCGAGCTTGCGCGTCCGCAGCTCCATCGCCAGCCCGCGTTGCAGGATCGAATAGCTGCCGGCCGAGCCGCAGCACAAGTGCGGGTCCGCGACCGGGACCAGCGTGTGTCCCACGGCTTCGAGCAGGGCTTCGACGCGACCCGTGAGCCCTTGCCCATGCTGCAACGTGCAGGGAGCCTGAAATGCGACGGCTTGGTGCGGCGACTTGCGCAGCTGCGCCCGAGCAACCGCATCTGGGTCGATCACCTCGCACAGGTCACGCGTCGCACCTGCGACCCGGCGAGCCATCTCCGCATGTGCGGAGTCGGCGCGCAACAGATGCCCGTACTCCTTGACCATCACGCCGCAACCGCTGGCGGTGCTGATGATCGCCTCGCACCCGTCGTCGAGCATCCCGATGCAGACCTGCACATTGCGCCGCGCGGCCTCGAACGCGCGCGCGGTGTCGCCGAGATGGTGCGCGAGCGCGCCGCAACAGCCAGCTCCCGGGACACGAACCAGCGAGATCCCAATCCTGTCGAGCACGCGGGCGGCGGCCGCGTTGATGTCGGGTGCGAGGGCCGGCTGCACGCAGCCGTCGAGCACGGCCATGCGGCGTGCGTGGCGCGGAGCGGGCCAGGGCCCGCTCGCCGTGCGCACCGGTATCTCTTGCGCCCATCGCCGGGGCAGCACCGACCGCAGCCGGTGGGCCAGGCGCAGCAACGGCCCGAAGACACGTGGATCGGGCACGACGCGGATCAACAGGCGCCGCGCTGCGCGTTCGGACGCGGGCCGCGTGCCTCGTTGCTCGAGGATCTCCCGTCCGATGTCGAGCAGGCGGCCGTACTGCATGCCGGAGGGGCAAGCCGGTTCGCAGGCGCGGCAGGTGAGGCAGCGATCGAGGTGCAGCTGCGTCGCCGCCCCCGCCGGGCCGCCCTCGACCATCTGCTTGATCAGGTAGATGCGACCGCGCGGGCCGTCGCGCTCATCGCCGAGCACGCGGTAGGTCGGACATGCCTCCAGGCAGAACCCGCAATGCACGCAGCTCTTGATCAGCTCGCGCGCCTCGCGACCCCGCGCGGTGTCCGCGAATTCTCCCTGTGCCTTCGTGTACATGATCCTGGCTGCGTCGTGCCCTCGGCTACAGGCCCGCGTACATGCGCCCGGGGTTCAATATCCCGGCTGGGTCGAACACCTGCTTCAGCGAGCGATGCAGCTCAAGGACCGGCGGGGCGAGCGGTGCGAAGACCTCCTCGCTGCCGACCGCACCGCGGAAGAGACTCGCTGACCCACCGGCGGCGGCCGCGACGGCGTGCAGGTCGATCCCATCCTCCTCGTAGCACCAGCGCTGCATGCCCTGCCACTCGACGAGCGTCATGCCAACAGGTAGCGGCGCGACGCCGAGCGGCAGCTGCAATCGCCACAGTCGCCCAGTGCGGGCAAAGAACGCATGGGTCTGATCCCGGAGGCCCGTCCAGAACGCCGGCGCAGGCTCGACCCGCTCGCCCCCCAGGCGATTCGCGACCGAGGCGAGCGTTGCCTCCGAGCCCTCGAAGCGCACATGCAAGCGTCCATCGACCCACGCGCCGGCGGACACGGGCAGGGCCGTGCCCGACCATTGCGTCAGCGTCTGGAGTGCGGCCGACTGGTCGCGGTCGAATTCGAGCGTCAGTTCGGCGGGTGCACGCGGCAGCACCTTGATCGAGATCTCGAGCAGCACGCCCAGGATACCGAGCGACCCGGCCAGCAGCCGTGAGACGTCGTAGCCCGCGACGTTCTTCATCACCTCGCCGCCGAAGCGCAGCACGCGGCCGTCGCCGGCCAGCATCCTCACGCCGAGCACGTAGTCGCGCGCTGATCCGAATCGCACGCGTCCGGGGCCGGCGAGGCCGGCCGCGATCGCGCCACCGATCGTGCCTGCGGCACCGTATTGCGGCGGATCGAATGCAAGCCGCTGGCCGTTGCTCGCGAGCAACGCCTCGATCTCGGCGAGCATGGTTCCGCAGCGCGCGGTCAGCACCAGTTCGGCGGGATCGTAGTTCACGATGCCGGTGTGCCCGCGGAGCTCGAGCACGTCGGCGTCGACCGGCCTGCCATAGAAGCGCTTCGTGTCGCTACCGACGAGCCGCAGCGCTGCGCCCTGCGATGTCGCGATGCGGACCCGATCGGCGAGCGTGAGCGTAAGGTCGCAGTCGGCCATGGCTGTTCAGAAGCGCGGCAGGTTCGGGAAGGGCAATCGACCACCCTGCACGCGCAGCGCGCCGTAGTCGGCACAGCGCGCGAGTGTGGGCACGGCCTTGCCGGGATTCAGGAGGCCCCGCCGGTCGAAGGCGTGCTTGACGGCGTGGAACGCCGCGAGCTCGTCGCTGCCGAACTGCGAGCACATCGGCCCGAGCTTCTCGACGCCGACGCCGTGCTCGCCGGTGACCGTGCCACCGGCCGCGACGCAGAGCTCGAGGATTTCGGCGCCGAATTCCTCGGCCCGCTGCAGTTCGTCCGGCCGTCCGGCGTCGAACATGATCAGCGGGTGCAGGTTGCCGTCGCCGGCGTGGAAGACGTTCGCCACCGGCAGCCCGTATGCCGCCGAGAGCTCCGTGATGCTCGCGAGCACGGCGGGCAGGCGGCGGCGCGGGATCGTACCGTCCATGCAGTAGTAGTCCGGCGCGAGGCGGCCGACGGCAGGGAACGCTGCCTTGCGACCCGACCACATCCGCGCCCGCTCGGCCGCATCGGCGGCGCGCCGGACCTCGCCCGCGCCCGAGTCACGCAGGATCGTCTCGACCCGGCCCACGTCGTCCGCTACGTCGGGCGCAAGCCCGTCGAGTTCGCACAGCAGCAGCGCCGCCGCATCGAGCGGGTAGCCACAGTTCGCAAACGCCTCCACGGCCCGGATCGCCGGCGCATCCATCATCTCGAGACCGGCCGGAAGGATGCCTCCCGCGATGATGCGGCCCACGGCGGCGGCGCAGCGCCCGGTGTCCGCGAACGCGGCCAGCAGCAGCTCGACGCGCTCCGGCGCGGGCAGCAGTCGCACGCTGACCTCGACCACGACGCCGAGCATTCCTTCGGAACCGCAGATGAGGGCGAGCAGGGGCAGCCCGGGCGATTCCCCCGCCATGCTGCCGAGCGTCACGAGTTCGCCGTCGGCTGTGACGAGCCGGACCTCGAGCAGGTTCTGGAACGTCAAGCCGTACTTCAGGCAGTGCACGCCGCCGGAGTTCTCCGCGACGTTACCGCCGATCGAGCAGGCGATCTGGGAGGAGGGATCGGGCGCGTAGTACAAGCCGTGCGGGGCAGCGGCCTTCGAGATCGCGAGATTGGGGACGCCGGGTTCGACCCGCGCAATGCGTCGACGCGGGTCGATCTCGAGGATCCGGTTGAGCCGCGTCAGCACCAGCAGGCAGCCGTCCGCTACGGGCAGGGCGCCGCCCGAGAGGCCGGTCCCCGCACCACGCGTCACCACCGGCACGCCGTATCGCCGCGCGATCCGCAGCACCGCCTGCACGCCGCGCACCTCGCGCGGCAGTACGACCACATCGGGGATACGACGGTGGGCCGTCAGCGCGTCGCACTCGAAGGCGACGCAGGCCTCCGGCCCGGTGAGGACCTCGTCGTCGCTCAGAGCCCTGCGCAGGTCGCGGACGAATGAAAGGTCAATTGGCACGCGCCAACGTTACGACGCCATCGGCGGTTCCTACCAGCAGCATGTCAGCCGGGCGCCGCGCGAACAGCCCGACGGTCACGACGCCCGCGATCTGGTTGATCTCAGCCTCGAGCCCGGCCGGGTCGGCGATCTGCAGGCTGCGGACGTCGAGTATGTGATTGCCGTTGTCGGTCACGACGCCTTCGCGCAGAGCCGGCTGGCCGCCGAGCTTCAACAGCTGCCGGGCGACATGGCCGCGCGCCATCGGGATGACCTCGACCGGCACCGGAAAGCGGCCGAGCCGCTCGACCAGTTTCTGGTCGTCGATGATGCAGACGAACTTCCGGGATGCCGCCGCTACGACCTTCTCGCGGGTCAGTGCCCCGCCGCCGCCCTTGACCAGTTCGAACCCGCGCGTCGCCTCGTCGGCGCCGTCGACGTAGAGCTCGAGCTCGCCCGTCGCGTTCAAGTCCAGTACCGGGAAGCCATGGGCCTGCAGCCGCTGGGTGCTCGCCTCGGAACTCGACACCGTCCCGGCGATGCGTTCCCGCAGGCTGACCAGCGCCTCGATGAAGTAGTTGACCGTCGAGCCCGTGCCGACGCCGACGACCGTCCCGTCGCGGACGAACTCCAGCGCCGCCTCGGCGGCCTGCTGCTTGCGGATGTCCTGGTTCATCGCGCGACCCCTGGAAACAACTGTGCCCGCTTTCGCGGGCACAGTGTTCGTTTCGGAGGAGGCGGCGATCTTTCCTTTCGGTGAGGCCGCCGCCTCTGGTTCCGATGCAACCTACTTCTTCTT
>Ga0299906_10005326_pt1 | contig 10498 bp, 5 predicted proteins | sample RVTome_14_FD_200259 | JGI IMG/M metagenome (GOLD analysis project Ga0299906, IMG submission 200259) | Soil microbial communities from uranium-contaminated site in the Upper Colorado River Basin, Wyoming, United States - RVT145D125 (version 2) ...
TCCGCCGGCAGGCTGGTGCGGGTGCTGGAGGGGTGGTGCCAGGCGTTCCCAGGCTACTTTCTCTACTACCCGAGCCGACGCCTGCAACCGCCCGCGCTCTCGGCGTTGATCGAGACGCTGCGTTTGCAGAGGTGAGGAATCTGGACGCGCTCGATCGAATCGACCCCGCGCGGCTGCTTCCCCCTGCGTCCACGGGCTCGTCGGGTGCCCAGCCCTTGACACGGGACCGGAACTGGGGAATCGTGTGGCTATAAATACGTCCTATCGTTCCTATATACGATCGCAATTGCTCCCGGTGGGGCCACCCGTTGCTGGGGCGGGCCTCGGAGCGACCGGGCGATGAGGGGTGGGTATGCGCGCAGAACGTAGCGACACAGCCAGCGTGGCTTCCGGGGTGACCAGGCTTCTGTTGTGCTCGTCGGTGGGGCTTGTGACGGCGATGGGTGTCGCCACCGCGTCTTCACAGATGCCTCCCGTCGCGCAGGTGGATGGCGGCCAGCTGCAGGGGGTGATCGAGGACGGAGTCGCCTCCTTCAAGGGCATCCCCTTCGCGGCACCCCCCGTAGGCGACCTGCGGTGGCGCCCGCCCCAGCCGGCGGTGTCGTGGAATGGCGCGCTCCCGGCCGCGGAGTTCGGGGCGAACTGCACGCAAGGGCGGTGGGGCCCGCCCCCGGCCGCAGGTGCGCCCGCGCCTCCGGCTCCGTCGGAGGATTGCCTGTTCCTGAACGTCTGGCGCCCCGCCGACCTGGCCGCCCGCGGACTGCCTGTTATGGTCTGGATACACGGCGGCGGGTTCGTGGGCGGCTCGGGGGCCTCGCCCAACACCTCGGGGGTCCCGTTCGCCAAGCAGGGTGTCGTGCTCGTCAGCCTGAACTACCGTCTCGGGCGCTTTGGCTTCTTCGCCTTCCCGGCGTTGAGCCGCGAGCACCCCGACGAGGCCAAGGGCAACTACGCCTACATGGACCAGGTCGCGGCTCTTCAGTGGGTGAAGCGGAACATCGCCGCCTTCGGGGGCGATCCGGACAACGTCACCATCTTCGGATTCTCGGCGGGCGGCGTCTCGGTGCACAGTCTGCTGGCCATGCCGAGTGCGCGGGGTCTGTTCCACAAGGCGATCGTCGAGTCCGGCGGTTCGCGGGACAGCGTGCTCACCGCGCGCCCGTTGCGCGATGACGGTGTCGATCCGAACTATCCCGTGTCGGGCGAGACGCTCGGAATCGACTTCGCGCGCATCATGGGGATCGAGGGCACGGACCAGGAGGCGCTCGCGAAGCTCCGCGCCCTCAGCGCTGAGGACGTCCTTCGGGGCGCCCCGGAAGGCGCCGAGGCTCCCCGCATCGAGATCACGCCGATCCTCGACGGCCGCCTGGTCACCGAGACGGCCGAGAGCGCCTACGAGGCCGGTCGCCATGCCCCGGTTCCGCTGCTGGTCGGAAGCAACAGCGCTGATACCGCGGGCCGTCGGATCAACGCCAGCACCAAGGAGGAGCTGTTCGCCCGGTTCGGCCCGAGGAGCGCACAGGCAAAGGCCGCCTACGATCCTGACGGAACGGGCGATTTCGACACCCTGTTGGCTCGGGCCAATGACGACTACGGCCAGGCCGAGCCGGCCCGCTTTGCCGCAAACGCCTTCGCCTCCAGGGGTACGCCCGTCTATCTCTACCGCTTCGGCTACGTCCAGAGCGCCATGCGCGAACGCTTCCAGGCCGGCGCCCCGCACGGCGGCGAGATTCCCTATGTGTTCGGTGCGCTGGCGGCCGGCCCGGACTCGGCGCTGACGCCCGAGGATCAGGCCGTCGTCCGGATGGCGCAGAGCTACTGGGTCAACTTCGCCAGGACCGGCGACCCGAACGCTGCGGGCCTGCCGACCTGGCCGCGACACGAGCCCGACGAGGATCTGATCTTCCAATTCCGGCCCGATGGCTCCGCGGGCGCCGGCTCCGATCCCCGGAAAGCGCGACTCGACGTGACGGAGCTGAGCACCGAATCGGGGATCCGATCCGATCCCTGACGACGCCCCGTTATACGTACGCCGACTCGAGGTCCGGAAACGGCTGGAAGTGGCGACCTTTCCTTGAAGGCGGTTCGATCTGCGGCGCTCCTGGGGTTCTCTCTGCTCTGCGCCTGCGACGCGCGCGTCGCGGACGTCGATGGGCGGCGCGTCGAGGCCGCCGCGCCGGCGGAGTGGCTGTCCAACGGGCGCACCTATGACGAGCAGCACTACTCGCCGCTCTCGCAGATCGATCACGACACCGTGGGCGAGCTGGGCCTGGCCTGGTGGACGGAGGTGGACACCGATCGCGGCCAGGAAGCCACGCCCCTGGTCGTGGACGGCGTGCTCTACACCACCACGGCCTGGTCGAAGGTCTACGCCCTCGACGCGCGCACTGGCGAAGAGCTGTGGAGCTACGATCCTCGCGTGCCGGGCCAGACGGCGCTCGTCGCATGCTGCGATGTCGTCAATCGCGGACCGGCGATCTGGCGCGGTCGCGTCTATGCCGGCACGCTCGACGGCAGGCTGATCGCCCTCGACGCCAGGACCGGCGCGCTGGATTGGGAAGTGCAGACGACTGATCCCGCGCAGGCGTATTCGATCACCGGCGCGCCGCGCGTCGTCAGAGGCAAGGTTCTCATCGGCAACGGCGGCGCCGACTGGGGCGTGCGCGGCTACGTCTCAGCCTATGAAGCAGAATCGGGCGACCTCGCCTGGCGCTTCTACACCACGCCCAACCCTGCCGGAGAGCCCGACCACGCCGCCTCCGACGAGGTGCTTCGGGAGACCGCCGCAGCGACGTGGTTCGACGGGGCATGGAAACAGACCGGCGGCGGCGGAACCGTCTGGGACGCGATCACCTACGACGAGACGAACGACCTCGTCCTGATCGGCGTCGGAAACGGGAGTCCGTGGAGCCACGCGGTCCGATCGGGCGGACGGGGCGACAACCTCTTCCTCTCTTCCATCGTCGCGCTGCAGCCGGAGACGGGCGAGTACGTCTGGCACTATCAGACCACGCCCGGAGAGACCTGGGACTACACCGCCACCCAGCACATCATGCTCGCCGATCTGACCATCGACGGCGAGGCGCGCCGCGTCGTCATGCAGGCGCCCAAGAACGGCTTCTTCTACGTGCTCGATGCCGCGACCGGGCGGCTCATCTCAGCGGAGAAGTACATCCCCCTGGACTGGGCCGAGCGCGTGGACCTCGCGACCGGCAGACCGGTCGAGAACCCGGCGGCGCGCTACACGGCGGGCCAGCCGAGCCGGCAGCTTCCCGGCCCGTACGGCGGGCACAACTGGCAGGCCATGGCGTTCCACCCCGACACGGGGCTCGTCTACATCCCCAGCCAGAAGCTGCGCGGCTACTACTCCCAACCGGGCGATTTCGAGTTCCTCCCGGGGGTTCGCAATCTCGGCATGGGCGAGCGCGCCAGCCCCCTTGCGCTCGATCCCGCCGCTCCCGACCCGCACGGGGGCGGCGAGCTGATCGCCTGGGATCCGGTGGCGCAGAGCGCGCGCTGGCGCCTCAGCTTCCCGATATTCTGGCGCTCAGGCGTGCTCGCCACCGGGGGAGGCCTCGTCTTCCACGCCGTCGGACCGGAGTTCGTCGCCTTCGACGCCGCGAACGGCGAAGCGCTCTGGCGCTTCGAGACCACCGCGCACGCCATCGCACCCGCGATCAGCTACGAGCTCGACGGCGCGCAGTACGTTGCGCTGATCGTCGGCTATGGGGGCGCCGGGGGCATCACCGGAGCGGACCGTCAACCGCGCCGCCCGGGCCGCGTGCTCGCGTTCAAGCTCGGCGGGACGGCGCAAGCCGCGCCCTATTCTGAGCCTGTCGAGTACCCTGCGCTCGACCCCGCGCTCGCCGCGCCGTCGCACGGCGACATCGCGGCGGGCCGATCCGCTTATGAGCGCTTCTGCGAGCCCTGTCACCGTGTCCCGAACTTCTTTCCGAACCCGGCGCGATCACCAGCGATCCTCCAACCCGAAGCACTGCGCGGGATCGTGCTCGAAGGCGCGCTCACGGAGAACGGCATGCCCTCTCTCAGCGGATACCTCGATGCGGACGGGGTCGAGGACGTGCGCGCCTTTCTCCTTACCGAGGCGGCAAGGGCCCCAACCGCCGCGCCCGCTGACGAGCCGCCGGCTCACCCATAGGCGCCATGTCATCTAGTCGGTCACGCCAACTCCCTCGCGTGATGTCTTGGCGGCTCACGGAAGGGATTCCTCATGAGACTGCCGGAAATGTCACACTTCGGCTGCCTCCCCGGCAAAGGCGGGGGGACTCCCACGATTGCCTAGAGCCCGGTCATCCGCTCGATCGCCTCGGGGTAGCGGGCCCCCTGGATCTGGATCTTCGAGGCCGCGCTCTCGATCTGGCGGAGCTCGTCCGGCGTCAGCTCGATCTCCGCGGCGCCGAGGTTCTCCTCGAGCCGGTGCAGCTTCGTGGTCCCCGGGATCGGGACGATCCACGGCCGCTGCGCCAGCAGCCACGCCAGCGCGATCTGCGCCGGCGTCGCGTTCCTGCTCTCGCCCAGCCTGCGGAGCAGGTCGACGAGCGCCTGGTTGGCCTTGCGGGCTTCGGGCGTGAAGCGCGGCAGGATGTTCCGGAAGTCGCCCTCGGCGAGCTTCGTGGTCTCGTCCATCTTCCCCGTCAGGAAGCCCTTGCCCAGCGGGCTGTAGGGCACAAAGCCGATCCCCAGCTCTTCGAGGGTGGGGAGGATCTCGGCCTCGGGACCCCGCGTCCACAGCGAGTACTCGCTCTGAAGCGCCGTGACCGGCTGCACGGCGTGCGCGCGGCGGATCGTCTTCGCGCCGGCTTCGGACAAGCCGAAGTGCTTCACCTTGCCCTCCCGGATCAGCTCCTTGACCGCGCCCGCCACGTCCTCGATCGGGACCTTCGGGTCGACCCGGTGCTGATAGAGCAGGTCGATCGCATCGACCCTCAGTCGCCGCGCCGACTCCTCGGCCACCTTCCTGATCCGCTCGGGTCGGCTGTCGGGGCCCACGAACCCCGAGCTCCCGTCGGGCTTGAGCTCGAAGCCGAACTTGGTCGCGATCACGACCTCACCCTTGTAGGGCTCGAGGGCCTCGCCGACCAGCTCCTCGTTGACGAACGGCCCGTAGACCTCCGCGGTGTCGAAGATGGTGACGCCGCGCTCCACCGCCCCGCGGATCACGTCGATCGACTGCTTGCGGTCTGCCGCTGGCCCGTAGCCGAAGCTCATTCCCATGCAGCCGAGTCCGAGCTTCGAGACCTCGAGGCCGCTGTCACCGAGCTTGCGTGTGTCCATGTGACTTCCTCCGGGTCGACCGGTCCAGGCCGGTCAGACCTCGATTCGAGCTCCAGCAATCGAACGATTCAGGATTGCGAGCGTCAGGCCTCCCCGTTTCATGCGGCCGAGTCCCGGGTGGCTGCCGACCACTTCCATGGGCGGCCAGGGTACTCGCGGGGAATGTCTTTGACTAGGCGGGAGATCTGAGAAGGGTCATTGAGCACTGCTCAACAATCCCGCCGTGCGAGACTCCGCCGTCAGCCTCGGGATGGTCATCCGCGGCTCACCCCGAGGTTGCACGCGGGGCGGGCACTCTGGCGCCTTTTTGCCCATGACACCGTCGGGCGCGCACACTAGGCTGAAACGGGGGCTGCCATTCCAGGTTGGAGCCATGATACCTATGACTGGAGGAAGGCATCGATGGGCAGCGTGGCTGCTGCTGGCGTCGCTGCCGTTGACCGCGACCGCACAGGTCACGACGGGCACGCTCACGGGAACGCTCCGCGACTCCTCCGGGGGGGTGCTGCCCGGAGCGACGGTGGAGGCCCGGCACGCCGAAACCGGTCTCGTCCGCTCCACGGTGACCGGAGGCCGGGGCGGTTGGGCGCTGGCCGCTCTGCCGCCGGGCACCTGGAGCGTTCGGGCTAGCCTCACGGGGTTCCGCCCGTTGCTCCGGGAAGGGCTCGCGCTCGCGGTCGGGGACACCGCAGTGGTGGACGGGGTCCTCGAGCCGGGCGGCATCGAGCAGGATGTGACCGTCGTGGCCGAGGCGCCCCTGGTCCAGACCCGCTCGGGTGAGCTGAGCCACCTCGTCGAGGGGGAGCAGCTCGAGAGCCTGCCGCTGAACGGGCGCAACTACACCGACCTGGCGCTGCTCCAGCCGGGAGTCCAGGCGTTCCCCTACCGCGACGGGGGCTCGGTGGTCGCCCACGGGCTGGGTGCGAGCGTCAACGGTCAGGATCCCCGCTCCAACGTGTACCTGCTCGACGGCACGCTCCTGAACGACTTCACCAACGGCCCGGCCGGCAGCGCGGCCTCGACGTCGCTGGGTCTGGAGACGGTGCGCGAGTTCCGCATCGAGACCAACGCCTACGGCGCGGAGTTCGGCCGCAACGCCGGAGGCCAGATCCACGTGGTGACGAAGTCGGGAGGCAACCGCTTCAGCGGCAGCGCCTTCGAGTACCACCGCAACGATGCTTTGGACGCCCGCAACTTCTTCGACCCGCCCCGGAAGCCCGATTTCACCCGGAACCAGTTCGGCCTCACCCTCGGCGGCCCGCTACGGCGCGACCGGACGTTCTTCTTCGTCGGCTACGAGGGTCTGCGGGAGAACCTGGGCCGCACGATCTCGAGCGTGGTTCCCGACGAGGCCGCCCGGGCCGGAGTGCTCCCCGCGCCCGCCGGCGGAACGACGGTCGTTCCCGTGGATCCGGCGGTGCGCCCCTACCTCGACGAGTTTCCGCTGCCCAACGGTCGCTCCCTCGGCGGGGGGCTCGCGGCGCTGACCTTTCCGTTTCAGCAGCGGATCGACCAGGACTACTTCCAGGCCCGCCTCGACCACAACGCCGGAGCCCAGGACAGCCTGTTCATCCGCTACACGTTCGACACCGCGCGCCATCACCTGCCGACGGACTTCCCGCAGTTCCCCCGGACGTTCCTCTCCCGGAACCACTTCGTCACGGGAGAGCTGCGCCACGTCGCTTCGGCTCGGGCCGTCCATACGCTGAGGCTGGGCTTCTCGCGCACGAGCCTCGGCCAGGACGTGGAGGCGAACACCTCGCGGCCCCTCGAGCCCTTCGTACCGGGACGGGCCTCCCTCGGAAACATCGACATCGGCGGCATCCCCCGCTTCGGGCCTCAGGTCACCGCGACCCTGTCCCTCGACCAGGATGTCCTCGCCGCCGAGTACGGCCTCGTCCTGGCCCGCGACCGGCACATGCTGAAGGCGGGCGCTTCGGTCGAGCACTACCGGCAGGACATGTCCAACGAGACGTTCTCGAGGGGCATCTTCGCGTTCGCCAACCTCGAGGGGTTCCTGCGCAACCAGCCGCTCCGCTTCGTCGGTCTCCGTCCCGAGGCCGACGTCGAGCGCAACTGGCGCTCGACGCTGTTCGCCGCCTACGTGCAGGACGAGCTGCGGGTCACGCCGCGGCTGACCGTCAACCTGGGGGCGCGCTACGAGTACCAGACGCTGCCGAAGGACCTCGAAGGACGCGACGCGACTCTCGTGCGCCTCTCCGACACCGAGCCCTTCGTGGGACAGCTCTTCGAGAAGATGCCGGCTTTCAACCTCTCGCCCCGCTTCGGCTTCGCCTGGGACGTGGCCGGCGACGGTCGCACGGCGCTGCGCGGCGGCTACGGGCTCTACTTCAACACCAACGTCCAGCAGAACCTGATCGTCACGGTCACCAACCCGCCCGTCACGCCGCGGCTCGTCGTGCCCCGGCCGACGTTCCCGGTGCCATCGTTCGCCGTCAACGTGTCCAACTCGATCCGACCGGTGCAGTGGGACCTGGCGAGCCCGAAGGTGCACGTGTGGAACGTCAACCTGCAGCGCGAGCTGGGATGGGACACGGCGGTCTCCATCGGCTACGCCGGCTCCCGTGGGATCGACCTGATGCGCAACGCCGACGTCAACCTGCCCGATCCCGAGATCCTGCCCGACGGCACGCCGTTCTTCCGCCCCGGCCTCTCCCGCCCGAATCCCGCCTTCTCCACCATCGAGCAGAAGCGCAGCGACGGCGACTCCTGGTACAACGCTCTCATCCTCGAAGTGCGGCGCCGCTACGCGGCGGGCTTCGGCTTCCAGGTCTCGTATACGTTCTCACGCAACATCGACACCACGCAGTCCTCCACGTTCTTCTCGGACTCCACGAACGGAACCAACTCGGCGTTCCCCGAGTACCCCGAGCTGGGGTTCGAGTACAACCGGGGGCTCGCCGACTACCACGCGATGCACAACGTCGTCGTGAACGCCACATGGGACGTCCCCCTGGCGCGCGACGCCGGCGGGCTCGTCCGGGCGCTGTTCGCGGGTTGGAAGGCGTCCGTGATCGGGCGCTACCGCTCGGGCCCGCCACTCACGGTGTTCGTCCAGGCCAACCGATCGCGCTCGCTGTGGTCACCGTCGCTGGCGCCGGGGATCGGCCAGGATCGTCCCGACCTGGCACCCGGCCGGACGCCCGAGGACGCCGTTCTGGGCCAGCCCGACCAGTGGTTCGACCCGACAGCATTCGCGCTGCAGCCCGCCGGCGAGTTGGGAAACCTCGGTCGCAACGCCCTGATCGGCCCCGACCTGAAGGTGGTGGATCTGTCGCTCTCGAAGAGCACCCCGTGGCGGGCACTCGGCCCCGACGGTCGGGTCGAGCTGCGCATCGACGCGTTCAACGTCTTCAACCACACGAACCTCGGGAGCCCCGCCCTGCTGGCGTTCGCCGGGGTCGAGGACGGCGAGCAGCCTCTCCCGTCCTTCGGTCGCATCCGCTCCACGACCACCTCGTCGCGACAGATCCAGCTCGGGCTTCGCGTGGCCTTCTAGCGGAAGGTCCGGATCCGCTTCCCCGGGGTGAGAAGGGGCAAGAAGCAAGATCTGACCCCGGCCTGCCTCACTCCGCCGCGATGTCGTAGCAGAAGAGCACGTCGTGATCGCGCAGGTAGAGCTTGCCGTTCGCGACGACGGGGTGCGCCCAGGCCGGCTGGTCGCTGCGGTCGGGCTGCTGGAAGCGGCCCCGCTCGAGGTACTGATCCGGGCTGGGCTCGACCAGCAGCATCGCGCCCTCCTCGGTCCGGTAGTAGAGCCGGCCGTCCGCCAGGGCCAGGGAGCCCTTGGGGACGTCGCGGTCGCTGCGGCGCTCGTCCCAGTGGGACTCCCCGGTCTCGAAGTCGATGCTCGCGAGGGCGCCCCCCGCGTTGCCGCCGTTGGCGCCGTAGAGGCTGCCGCCCGTGACGATCATGCCGCCGTGGTGGTTCTGCATCCCCTGGGTGAAGTAGACCTTCTCGGCGTCGACGCCCCCGGCATTCCGGACCAGCGTCACCAGGCCGCCTCCGGCTCCGTAGGCCGAGGAGGCGAAGACCATGCCGTCCCGGTAGACGGGCGTCGAGCAGTTGATGCCGTGGCTGTTGGCCGGCTCGTCGTAGCGCCAGAGGAAGGCGCCGTCCTCGGCCGCGACGCCGACCAGCGCGGCCGCGGTGAGCTGCACGTACTGGCGCTGCCCGTCGAAGTCGATCGCGATGGCCGACGAGTAGGCTGCGCCGGGGCTCCCGGGCACGGCGCTCGTCCAGATCGTCTCGCCCGTGCGCTTGTCGAGTGCCGCGAGCGTCGCGTTCTCACCTCCCGGCGTGACGATCACCTTGTCGCCGTCGACGAGCGGTGACTCGCGGAAGCTCCAGCGGGGGAGGCGGGCACCGAAGTCGTCCTGCAGGCTGCGCCGCCACACGATCGTGCCGTCCGCCACCCGGAGACAGGCCACGTTCCCGGTCAGGTCCATGACATACAGAAGCTCGCCGTCGACGGTCGGCGTCGCTCCCGGTCCTGCCTGGCCCTGGGGCGGGCCCTGCTCGAAGGCCGGTCCGAGGCGCGCGACCCAGAGCGAGCTGCCATCCGTCTCGGACAGAGCCCAGACCACCGCGTCGCCGCCACGATGGCCCATGCCGAAGATGCGCCCGTCGGAGACCGAAGGGGTGCCGTCGCCGCCGCCCAGGCCGTCCGCCTTCCACACCAGCGGCGGGCCCTCGGCCGGCCACTCCTGGAGCAGGCCGGTCTCCTGAGACATCGCGTTCCGATCGGGGCCCTGCCACTGCGGCCAGTCCTCGGCTGCCACTGCCGTCGCCCAAGCCGTCGCCAGCGCGAGCACCGCCACCACACCTGTCGCCATGCGTTCCAAGACTCTCGCTCCTCTGCCCCCGTCGGCGGGGCGGCCGCGTGCGAAGACCACAGCAACCCGGCATGAGACTACCCGGGAAAGCCGTCCCTGACTAGACAGGAAACTCTCGATGGGGTTATGAGTGAGGTTCAACAATGCTGCGCGACGAGCTGGCCTCCGTCGCGGTCCTGGCCGAGAAGCTCAGCTTTGCGAAGGCTGCGCTCAGGATCGGCGACACGACCCGGCGCCTTGCCGTCAGGTTACACTCGCCTCGCGCTTGGAGATGTCGAGCTCGACCTCGATCGATGATGCCGCCCGCCAGGCGATCGGCGGTGACCGGGAGGCCCTCGAGCGCCTGA
>Ga0299906_10005327_pt1 | contig 10498 bp, 8 predicted proteins | sample RVTome_14_FD_200259 | JGI IMG/M metagenome (GOLD analysis project Ga0299906, IMG submission 200259) | Soil microbial communities from uranium-contaminated site in the Upper Colorado River Basin, Wyoming, United States - RVT145D125 (version 2) ...
CTCCGGAAGATCGGCCGCGAAGCGCTTCTCGAGCTTGAGGCCCTTGAACAGGCCATCGTACAACTCGAGCGTGGCTTCCAGCAGCGGATTGACCGCTTGGCGCCGCGTCGCAACCGTCGGCATCCGCGCGAATTGAGAGAACTCGTCGACCAGGTTCTTCAGGGAATCCACCTCATCGATAATCGTTCCCGTGCATTCCTCGACGATTCGGGGGAGCTCTGGCGTCTTGGACCGAGCGTGCTTCCGAATACGCTGCGCCGACAATTGGATCGGCGTGAGCGGGTTCTTTATCTCGTGGGCCAGACGCCGCGCGACTTCCCGCCACGCGGCAACCTTCTGTGCCCGGAGGAGCTGCGTCAGGTCATCCAGTACCATCAGGAGGCCAGTGGGCTCGCCCGCGGCACCCGTCAACATCGTGAGGTAAACGGACAGATGCAGCTCACGTCCGCCCACGACGACATTGACCTCCTCCTCGCGGGCGCGATGACCGTCTCCTTCCATGCCCTCCAGCAAGGGCTCGAGCTCCGCGAGATCGGCGTCGCCGAATACGTCGCGATAGTGACGTCCGACGACCTCTCGTTCGAGCTCCAACATTCGGAGAGCGGCCGGATTGACCGTCGTCAGGATACCGTCGCGGTTCATCGAAATGATTCCGGTTGTGATGTTCTCCAGCACGGTCTCGATGTACCGGCGCCGGCGATCGAGCTCCGAGTTCTTGAGCTCGAGGTCCTCGCTCGATCGCTCCAGGCGAAGTTGACTCGCCTTGAGCTGGGCGGTCATCTTGTTGAAAGACTCCATCAACATGCCGAGCTCATCCACCGCCGCGCCCCCGACCGCATGGTCGAGGTCACCGGCCATGATCCGTTCGGTGGCCTCCGCCAGCTCACGAACGGGAACCGTGATCCGCTTGGCCAAATAGAGCCCGATCCAGGTGGAAGAGAAGAGTACGAGCAGGGACACCATCACGAAGAACGAAAGAAACAGCTCTTGAATCGGCTCCTTCTGAGCCTCCGCCTGACGGTAGTCGTTGGCTTGGTCGTTCACGAGTTGCAGGGTGGCAGCCAAGGATCGGGGAACGAAGTGCGACACGACAACCGCACCGATGACCTCCTGGGTCCCCGAACCGTAGATAGGGGAGACGTAGCGCACCAAGGCCCCACCTCCCAACTCGTCCTGTATCAGCCTCTCCTGCCCGCGGAGACCGATTTCCGCGAGACGGCGTGCCGCATCGGGATTGTTGTCGTCCAACGGAAGTCCCGGATGAACAAGCGTTACCAACTCCCCGTCAGTGGAGAACACGTTGATCATGTCCAAGCGGTACTGCGTGAGGCGAGATTCCATCGTGCGAAAAAGGGCTCGGACGTTGGTAGGGGCAAGGAGACGCTGCTGGGACATCTCATTGGAAAGCATGCGCGCGTAGAACGTCGCACTTTCCTGCTTTTCTCGATAATACGACTCGACCACGTCCTGCGAGCCCAAAAGAACGGTTTCCACTGGCTGGTTGAACCAAAGCTCGACGCTCGTGGAAATGAGTCGGCTACCGACGAGGATGATCAACGCGGATGGGAAAAGCGCGAATCCGACGAAGATCATCACCAACTTGGTCTTGAACTTGGCTCCCAGTACCGCCCGGCGCCTTTCGATAAAGAGCTTGATGAGGTTTCTCGCCAGAACGAAGACCAGCACCAACAACACTGTCAGGTTGACGACGGTGAATCCGTAGAGGAAGACGCGGGCCAGAAATCCGGGCGAGAAAGACTGAGACTTACCGATCAGGTACGTGCTGACGATGGGAACGGCGGCGAGCAAGGCGACGACCGCCGCCAGCAGGCGCGGATTGTCCTTGAATTCCTTCTTCGTTCGGGGCTTGTCGGGGTTAGCCATGGTGCTCATGCCCGCTCAGGCCGGCTCAGGCCAGCTCAGGGCAGATACGTGAAATACACTTTCTCCCAGCCAGAGTCCTGATCCCAAGGTACGAACAGAAAAAGATTCCGCTCCTTGACCAACCCCTTCACTCTCAAGTAGTAATCCGCGTTCGGTGCCAGACTGGACACGTCGAAGAGGCCCAAATCATGGACCACCGTCATGAACTCCATCATATCGTTGAGATCGGCCACCACAACGGTCGCGACGATGGCGCCGTCGATATCCCGGGAGAGCGTGTAGCGCTTGGTGATGTTGTCGTACGTAACCGTGTTCGTGATCCGCCGAGTATCCACCTTTTGATTGAGCCAAATCGCGCGAACTTTCTTGAGCTGTACTTCGTAACGGAAGCTGACCGGCAGGCCGCTCGCGATCGTCTTCTCGATGTCTTCATTGAACGCATCCGTCATGCGAAAAGTCACGCATATCTTCTGGTCTTTGATCAGCAGACTGAGATCGAGCAGCTCCGCCGCCGCCGCAGGTAGGTGGCCCACCAGCACGAACCAAAGTGCGAGGTGCATGCGGCGACGCATAACTGTTTATCGTATAGCAGTCTCGAAACAGGCACAAATTCACCTTAACGTTCGCCCTCCTGCTCGGTGCTGTCCAACAGCCCACGAATGGTTTCCACGAACTCGTGGGCGTCCTTGAAGTGCCGGTACACCGACGCGAATCTCACGTAGGCAACCTGGTCGAGTCTCTTGAGCTCGGACATCACGAACTCGCCGATTTCAGTGGCCGCGACTTCCTTGTCCGGGCTCTCCTGCAACGTTTGCTCGACCCGATCCACGATGGCCTCCAGCTTCGTCACCGAGACCGGACGCTTCTCGCACGCCTTCAAAAGCCCGTTGAGGATCTTCTCCCGATCGAACCGCTCCCGTCGTCCGTCTTTCTTGACGACCATGTATGGAATCTGGTCAATTCTTTCGTAGCTGGTGAAACGCCTCTTGCAACCCAGACACTGGCGCCGCCGCCGGATAGCCTCGCCTTCCTTGCTCTCTCTCGAATCGACTACTTTGTCACCCATGTAGCCGCAATAAGGACACTTCACAGCGCCAACCTCCTCTTTGGGCTCGCCCGAATCGATTGCCTTGGCCGCATCGCGCTTCTCAGGTAGCGGTCCTTATGCTTCTGATGTCTCTGAGACTCATCCCATCCCGGATGAAGAAAACCATACCCAGTGCGCTGACGGGGATGAAGGCAATCGCATGACTCGCCAGCGCAATCGCCTTCGCCGTATTCTCATCGACTCCAAACATCAGGGTAAGTGCCAAAGCGCACATCACGTGGTAACCACCCACCGCTCCGGGTGTGGGAACCGCCACGCCCACCGTCAAGAACCCGATGACGAGAAACGTCGCGCCGAACTGAATCTCGACCCGGAACGCGTGAATCGCCAACCATAGCGCGAAGGATATGTTCAGCCACAAGACAAGAGACAGGAGCCCAGCTCGAGCCAGATTGCGGCGGTCTTCGAGAACCCCCAGGCCCGCACCGAAGCTCTTGATGAAGTGAAAGGCCGGCTCGGCAACCCTAGCGGGCAACTTGCGGATCATCGTTTCTACCCAATCCAGCGCAGACCCGCCGCGACGGGTGTTGCGCGCGAACCAGAACATCGCGCCCAATCCCAGCCCCACGCCGGCGAACGCTAGGAAACCGCCAACCTTAAGCGCATACACAGCCTCCTCGCTACCGGTCCCCTCCGGTGTCGGACCGAACGTGAGCCAGCCTCCCACCAGCAGCACGACCGTCGCCAAGTCCAGAACGCGCTCGAGAAACACCGTGGCAAACGCGCTAGAAGCCGACAATCCTTCCCGGCGTGCCAGTAGATAGGGACGAGCCAGCTCGCCGAGCCGACCCGGCGGCACGAGGAAGTTCACCATGAACCCGATCACGGTGGTCTCGAAACAAAGCCTGAGCCGCGCCTCGCCGACCGGAGCCAGAAGGTATCTCCAGCGAAGGGCGCGGACGAGGTAGCTCACCATCGTCAACAAGACTGCCAGCGTGATGAGCCAGCCGTCCGCGGTGGAAAGGCTTGCGGCGATGGCGGCGAAGTCGGCGTCCTTGAAGAAGAAGACGAGGAGCACCAGTCCGACCAAAGCTAGGGCCGCGGACTTGAGTCTCAGCGAGCGCCGCGACTTCGTCCCATTCCGTGGCGATACCGAACCGCCCGGTGTCCCCCCCATCTAGACCTTCACTTCCTTTCCGCGCAGTCTGTCGTGTCGCCGGCCTTCGCATGGGCCCTGCCTTAGGCGATGAGAGGATAATCTTACTTGTAACCGGGGGATAGAATCCACTAGCACGAGGTCCCGGAAGTCGAAGGTGGCCAGCAGATTAGGGAAACTTACTGCCCTTGCAGTTGCCGGCACGTCACTCTAGTGTATTAGTGCCGTGGGGCCCCGCCGCCTGACGAGCTCCGGTCCGAGCAACCAACCTAGTTCGGCGGCCGACAGCGACTACAGATCCGCCTGAGTCGCTGAGGGCTCTGCGGACGGCGGCGCGCCGGGCTCCCGCCTACGCCCTTCGGGCTTCCCGCGTTCGCCGTGGCAGGTTTCCTCCCTGCCCACGGCTTCGGCGAGGCCAAGCCGAAGCCCTGCGAAGGCTGGCGGCGAGGTCCCGACGAAGCCTTGGCGAAGTCGGACGCTCCGCTCGCGCAGGTTGACTCGTCTTTCATCGGCCTGCCAGGTCTCTATCGCAACCGCGCGCAGACTCCAGCGGTGTAGGCCCTCTTGACTCACCTGCCCGCCTTCCCTACAATACGGCCCTCTTTTCGCCCCGTCTCGGGTCTCGAATAAGTGGCGCACGGCTCCTTCATGGAAAGAGTTGTCCTCGAAACCGATCTGGAAGGCTTCCCCGTTCACCGGCGGGGCAAGGTCCGGGACGTCTACGTCGTCGACGATCACCTTTTGATCGTCGCAACCGATCGCATCTCGGCGTTCGACGTCGTGCTGCCCACGGGTATCCCCGACAAGGGAAGCATTCTCAATCAGCTTTCTCTGCATTGGTTCTCCGCCACCCAGCACTTTCAGCCCAATCACGTGCTCACCGGCGACGTCTCGAAGTATCCCGCCTCGCTCTCCCGTTGGCGGGACGTCCTGGCTCATCGATCCATGCTCGTCAAGCGCGCCAAGGTCATCCCCTTCGAGTGCGTGGTCCGGGGCTACCTCTATGGGGGCGGCCTCAAGGAATACGAAGCTACTGGCCAGGTTTCCGGCATTCGGCTCCCTTCGGGCCTCAAACAAGCGCAGAAGTTCCCTGAGCCGCTCTTTACCCCCTCCACCAAAGAGGACACCGGCCACGACGTGCCCGTGAGCGAGAAGATCTTGGCCAACCAACTCGGCTCGGATTTGGCTCGACGTCTGAAGGAGGCTTCCCTCGCGCTCTACCGTTACGGAAGCCAGGAAGCCGAAAGCAAAGGCATCATCATCGCCGACACGAAGTTCGAGTTCGGAACGGATGGGAACCAGCTCGTGGTGATCGATGAACTATTGACTCCCGACTCTTCACGCTTCTGGCCGCGCGAGGGTTTCCAGCCCGGACGGAGCCAGCCGAGCTTCGATAAGCAGTTCGTTCGCGACTACCTCGATACGCTCGACTGGGACAAGTCACCTCCCGGTCCGGAGCTCCCGCCGGACGTGGTGGCCGGTACCCGGGAACGCTATTGGGACGTCTTTCGCGCGCTGACAGGGCGAGGAGATCTATGAGGCCCCGTCCAGAGCGGCTAGCCTTAGGTGGATAGTCTTGCTCAAGCAAAAGCTCGAATCGCTCGTCGAAGAGATGATTGCCAAGGGAATACGGTTTCAGGAAGCTCGCCAGGAGTTCGAAAAACGGTTCATTGCCCGCGTACTCGAGCGCGAGAACGGCAACATGTCGCGAGCGGCGAAGGAGCTTCGCATTCACCGGAACACTCTCAGCAAGAAGATACTCGAGTACAAGTTCAAACGGCGCTAGCCTGGCGTCGACACGGCGGAGCTCACCTTGACACACCCACGGCCTACTAATAACATGGAGCTCGTTCCATAAAGCAAAGGGGAGCTGGACACCATGAAAGTCAGACCACTACATGACCGAATCTTGGTCAAGAGAACGGACGAGCAAAAGGAAGTCAAGAAGGGAAACATCATCATCCCCGACACGGCAAAAGAGAAACCCCAGGAGGGTGACGTGGTCGCGGTGGGGAACGGGAAAATCCTGGATGACGGGACGAAGGTCGATCTCGAAGTGAAGGCCGGGGATCGTATTCTCTTCGGAAAGTACGCCGGAACCGAAGTCAAGATCGACGAGCAAGACTATCTCATCATGCGCGAAGACGACATTCTGGCGATCGTCAAGTAGCGTGCGTTACGCCTCGCCGCCATATCTCCTATCCGCCCGTATCAAGAAGAAGCGTGGCCGGCACCACCGACCACCGGCCGATTCGATTTCGATGACCTTCCATGACTGCCATGACTGCCATGACTGCCATGACTGAAAGACGCCGCACGCGAAGATTTCAGCTTGGCACGCTGATCGAAGTACTCATCCAATCGAAGGGCAGGAGGAAGCGCGGGCGGCTCATCAACTTCAGTGAAGGTGGGGCGTTTCTGGCGATGCGCACCGACGTGGAGGTCGGCGAAGAGCTCCGTATCACGCTGAAGTTCCCCGAGGAAGCAGGCGGGCGGTTGCGCACGCGGGTGGTCGTCGTGTGGCGCAACACCCGAACGGCACCGGCGGTGCGGTCTCTGCCGACGGGCTGCGGGGTGTTGTTCGAAGGCGCGGACGCGGAACGGCTGCGCGCCGCTCTGGAAGTGCTACGGGAAGGGGGCCTGCTCGTAGAGGAGGAGCCGCCCTCACTCCGAGAGCAAGTGGAGAGTTAAGCTCGCCAGACGCCCCGTTGCCCTTTCTGGCGTCGATATCCGTGATCTCACGAATCAGGTGGTCAGACGCCGATTCGGCGTCAATCGAGGGGATCGCACGAATCAACGTGGCCAGACGCCGCTAGTGTTCTCCCCGTTCTTCGCGCTCGCCTCTTCCTTCCCGTTCCCCGCCACCTCGTCCCGGACGTCGTCCACGCCCGTGCCGGTCTCGATCTCCTCGACGTCCGCCATCGGAGCTCCGAGGCTGCTGAGGCTCCTCGGGCGGAAGCCCGGCTTGTTCGCGGAGCACGGCTTTGCGGGACAGCTTGACCTTACCCTGCGGGTCGATATTGATGACCTTCACCAGCACCTGATCGCCTTCGGCCAACTCGCTCTTGACGTCCTTGACTCGGTAGTCGGCGATCTCGGAAATGTGGACCAAGCCATCGGTGCCGGGCAAGATCTCCACGAAGGCTCCAAAGTCGACAATCCGCTGAACCTTGCCTAGATAGGTCTTCCCCATCTCCGCGACCGCGGTAAGCTCTTCGATGATCTGCATCGCCTTACGGGCCGACTCCTCGTCCGAGGAAGCGATGGAAACCGTTCCATCGTCCTCGACATCGATCTTGACCTGCGTCCGCTCCACAATGCTTCGGATCATTTTCCCGCCCGGTCCGATGACGTCGCGGATCTTCGCGGTGGGAATGCGCATGGTGAAGATGCGCGGCGCGTAGGAAGAGATGTTCTGACGCGGGGAGTCGATGGTCTCGGCCATCTTCTCCAAGATGAACAGACGTCCCTGCCGCGCCTGCTCCAAGGCCTCGGCCATAATCGCGGGAGTGACTCCCGAAATCTTGATGTCCATCTGGAGGGCGGTGATACCGGTCTTGGTACCCGCGACCTTGAAATCCATGTCGCCATAGTGATCCTCTGCGCCGGCAATGTCGGTGAGGATCGCGTAGTTGTCTCCTTCCTTCACCAAGCCCATGGCGATCCCCGCCACGGGCGCTTTCACGGGTACCCCGGCATCCATCAAGGCAAGGCAACCCCCGGTCACGCTCGCCATCGAAGAAGAGCCGTTGGATTCCAGAATGTCCGAGACGATTCGCACCGTGTAGGGGAACTGGTCGTCGAGAGGAATAACGGGGGCGAGCGCACGTTCGGCGAGCGCCCCGTGGCCGATTTCCCGGCGTCCAGGCCCACGCAGAAACTTGACTTCGCCCACCGAAAAAGGAGGAAAGTTGTAGTGGAGCATGAACCGTCTCTGTGAGACACCTTCCAGCCAGTCCAACTTCTGCACGTCTTCGGACGTACCCAGCGTGACCGTAACCAGTGCTTGCGTCTCCCCGCGGGTGAAGACGGACGACCCATGAGTTCGCGGCAGCACGCCCACCTCACAAGTGATGGTCCTAATCTCATCGAAGCGTCGGCCATCCAACCTCTTCTTGTTTTGCAGAACCTCGGTGCGAAGGTGTTTTTCTTTCAACGCCGCGATGGCTTTCTTCGCCATGGAGCGGTCTTCCGACTCGTCTTCCGAATACCCATCGAGGTGCTGGGCGATCAAATCGTCGATCTTCTTTTGGCTTTCGAGCTTCCCGGGAAGCCGCATGGCCTCCAGCAAAGGAGCCGAAACGGCCGCTTCCACACTGCGATAGACCTCCTCGTTCCGGGTTGGCTCCGGGACTTCACGTTTGGTCGGGCGAATCTCCCGGTAGAGCTCTTCCTGAACGTCGATGAGCTTTCGAATGGCGTCGTGCCCCTTGGCGAGCGCCTCGATCATCTCGGCTTCGGTGACCGCTTTCGCCCCTGCCTCGACCATGACGATGGCCTCACGAGAGCCGGCGACGGTGAGATTCAACCGAGATGTCTTCAATTCTTCGAATTTGGGGTTGATCACGAACCCGTCTTCGAGCAGCCCGACACGCACCGCCGCGATGGGGGTCGTGAAAGGAATGTCCGAGCAGTAGAGCGCGGCCGACGCGCCGGTGATCGCGATCGTATCGGGGTCGTTCTCCTTATCCGAAGACAGAACCAGTCCCACGACCTGCGTCTCACAATGCCATGCCCCTGGAAACAGCGGGCGAATGGGCCGATCGATGAGTCGACTGGTCAATATCTCCTTTTCGCTGGGTCGGCCTTCTCTCTTGAAGAACCCGCCGGGTATCTTTCCCGCCGCGTAAAAATTCTCGCGATAATCCACGGTAAGGGGCAAGAAATCGAGCCCTTCCCGTTCCGTCTTCGCGGCGCACGCCGTGACCAGCACCATGGTGTCTCCGAGCCTAACCAGTGCGGCTCCGTCCGCTTGCTTGGCAAGCCTTCCCATCTCGATGGTGAGCGTTGTACCACCGATCTCCAGTTCCTTCCGATAAACCATCTCTACCTCCGACCGACTAACGAACGGCGGGGCTGCCGCTCATGGCGCGGCGCGCTTCCCATCGACTGAGCACACTGAGCCTCAATGGACGGCGCGTTCCTAGCCTCTCGTGATGCAAATGAATGTGAAAGTTCAAAAAGACGAAAGAGGTGCAACCTCAGCTCAAAGAGCGCTGAAGGAGGGAGAGCTTGAGGGGAGCTGGCAGCCAACGACTGGGAATCGAACCCTCCCCTGACCGGGGGTGCTCACTTGCGAATTCCAAGCCGCTGGATGACCCCACGGTATCGCTGAACATCTTTGCGCTTCAGGTAGTCCAGAAGGCGCCGGCGCTGTCCTACGAGCTTCAGCAATCCCCGGCGCGAATGATGATCCTTCTGATGCACCTTGAAGTGGTCCGTGAGGTATCCGATACGCTCACTCAGGAGGGCGATTTGAACCTCGGGTGATCCGGTGTCCTTCGTATGCTGCCGGTACTCTCCAATAATGTTGGTCTTTCGCTCGTGGCGCTCTTGGGAGAGTGTCAAAGTGAGGTCCTCCCTACTTCCTTTCCTTTTCTTCCTTCTGTACGGCGGGCATCATAGCACACCGCTCATACGCTGTAAAGACGACGCCTAGAACGCCTTGCCGGAGCCGCTCGACCTGGATGGCGCCCGGCGCGGGCTCGCCAAGACAACCAGGGGACGGAACTGCGACAACCCCTCGACCGCAACCCCCACCCCCAGGAGCTCACCCTGCGGATCTAGGAAGCGACAAGGCCGTCCCGGGAGCACATCTGGGACTTCGCCTGCGATTTCGAGCGTCGACACCGTCATGCCGTGGCGAACCCGCGCAGCCCCTTCCGTGCCGAGGCGCAACACGGGGAGGTTGGATAGTGCCCGGGCGGGATCCCAGATCGCCTCGCCTAGCCGCCCCGCTCCCGCAAGCATCTCCAGTTGATCCACGCTCACGGCTTGCTCCACCGAGAACGGCCCGACGCGGAGCCGCCGCAACTCTTCCAAGTGCGCGCCGCACCCGAGTCGCTGACCGAGATCGTGGGCGAGAGAGCGAATATACGTGCCGGTGCCAACTTCCACGACCAGCACCGCTCGATCATTCTGCACCTCTTGGAGGTCGATGCGGTGTATCACCACTCGGGCCGGACGCGGCTTCACTTCGATCCCGGCCCGCGCCAGGCGATACATCCTCTGACCTTGGATCTTCTTCGCGGCGAATGGCGGCGGCACTTGGTCTTGACTCCCGATGAAATCCGGCAGCAGGCGCTCCAATGCTTCGGGAGTCAACTTGGCCTCCACCTGGGAACCGACTAGCCGCCCGGTGGCGTCGTAGGTGTCGGTGGCATAGCCGAACCGAATGATCGCCGAATACG
>Ga0299906_10005328_pt1 | contig 10495 bp, 18 predicted proteins | sample RVTome_14_FD_200259 | JGI IMG/M metagenome (GOLD analysis project Ga0299906, IMG submission 200259) | Soil microbial communities from uranium-contaminated site in the Upper Colorado River Basin, Wyoming, United States - RVT145D125 (version 2) ...
AGTGGCATTATCCCAAAAGCCAAAATTTAGCATGTCCCCTCCAGTTGTAATCTTCATTAAATCAGAAAGAGAATCATATAGATTTACTACATCTTTTTCATTTCGACGAAAAGTCCATAAAAAAACGTCAAGGGGGTTGATTTTTTTCAAACTAGTTCAGTTATGATATTATTTGTTTAGATAAAACAGCTTGGTTAAGGTATGATTTTTTATTTGGACGTCTATATTTCTATTTGTTTCAGAAATTATAGTCTAAGGTTGCTCTATGATTTGTTTCATAGATTCCATAATTTTTTCTATTTCTATCATGCGTTCATCAAATGATTGGTCGCTAATTCCATCAGGTTTGATGATAGTAGTAATTACTGATGAATCATTCCCGTTAGAAATCACCCTCATTGGTACATTCCACTTGGCCTCATTATCAATAAATTGATAATCTAATATGCCAAGTTGTCTGTTTTCATTAAATTTTAGTTTAGCTGGACCACGAAGGGTAGTAAATGACCACCATCCATCATTACTTTTTATTGCATCTGGCATCATTTTTGGTGGAATGTTTAAAATTGCATCAAATGTCTCAGCAGTTTTACGATTTACAGAGAACGTAATTGTACGGGAATGGATATCCATGGTTTGGTATCTAAGTAATTATTAAAAAGCGTATAGTAGAAATTATAAGCAATTTCCTTTATGCACAAATTGTCTAGGAGCAATAAGATGATTTTTTTGGTTCTTAAAAAAAATAAAAAAAAGAGTGCGGGGTTTATCGCGCTCTTTGGGCACGGACTAAAGCTTGCCTAAATGCAGTTCTTCGCCTGTTAGCAGATATTACTGCCATTCTTAGTGCTCTCTTTGCAATCAGGACTCTCAAAGCAGCTCTTTTTAGCTCGCTTTTTCGTTTGTTTGCGACTATTAGGGCTCGTCTTGCAGCTTTACTACCTGAACTCCGTCTTGCAGATCTTCTTGAAGTTCTACTTCTAGATCGTCTTGAACCTCTTCTTCGTGAAGCCATACTATTGGCATTTAGGCTTTAAATAAAAATAGTATTTGTGTAAAATGTTTAGAGCTAGAACAAATTAGTTTATTTGAAAAAAGGAAAAAAGAGGATTATCAATACAAAACTTGAGGAGAGATAGAAGTCAATTGGTGTCAAAGAACTATATGATTCAGACCTGAATGACGAGCTTCTCTGCTCTAGTCCGAAAATAGCACGTGGGTATTCAAGATATTTCCCAATCTAGCCAATTAACAACTCATTTAAGTAAAATCAATTAAATATATTTTTGTTATTTATGAGTTTTCAGTATGAAACTTTCTAGAGGGATTATCGCTGGATAATGCCCTTCTAGGTTTGTTGGCGTGCAAACCAATTGTTTGTTCTAGATTCGGATATATTATTAACCTTCAGATAAGTAGGGTTTTGATTTAGTAACTAACTTTTCTAATGTAATGTGGCTCTTTTAGCATGACCGTGTCTTCTTTTTTGGTTGCTAGCTCAACTCGTCGAAGATTAAGATGGGTAACTACGGTTAATGCTTCACAACGTGTGCAGAGAAACGTTTTGCCATGAGAAATATTTTCAAATATGACATTTTCTTCTAATTTATCATCTTTTTCACAGGCAGGACACAATCTAGGATCTTTGAGAATTGTGATTATCTCACGCACATACAAAGTTCTTGCCATTTTCACATTTTCTTGGAATTAATGGATAAAACTATTGCGTGATAATCCTGCATAGATTGTATAAAATTGTGGGCCTAAAGGTTTCCATACTAATAGTGCTACGTTTTTTCAAATAGTAAAATAATTTTTATAAAAACAAAACCTTAATAATTTCATAAGAATCCTACAAAATAGGCTATGACATTAGCCGTGGGATTAACTTTCCAAAACTGTATCTTTTGATGCTAATAATGTCTACCAAATAGCAAAAGGAAGAGTAGACAAAAAATGAAAGGATTAGAAATAATTGTGTTAGCAGTGGGAGGAGTATTAGGTACATTTCTAAGATTCAAAATTACCGAATCACCGCTACTATTTGGTACACTACCATTAAATGTCTTGATAGTAAATGTGCTAGGGGCTTTCATTCTTGGTATTTTTGTAGTAGTTTCTCAGCAATGGGAACTTGATGAGAAATACGCCCTGTTAATTGCAATCGGATTCTGTGGGTCTCTTACAACCATGTCTGCATTTGCGTTAGAGACAAATAATTTACTTGATAATTTACAATATGGTTTAATGGCAATTAACATATTGGCAAATGTAGGTTTGTCAATTGGTGCAATAATTGGAGGAAGGGCTTTGATGACTACAATAATCAATTGGGGTTTTCTCTAGATGAGAACAATGAAAATGATTTGTCTAATGGTACGTATAAAGAAAAATGACAAAGTAAAAGGTAAGCGAACGTTCCAAGTCATATTGGATATGCTAAAAGATCATGGAATTTCTGGAGCAACTGTGTGGACTGGAATGGCAGGATTTGGCAAGCGTGGAAAATCTAATTTTCAGATAGAAGGAATTTCTGTAAACATGCCATTACTAATTGAAGTTGTAGAGGAAAAAGCAAAACTTGAATCAATGCTTCCTGATATAAAAAAAATTATCGGGGATAATGGGTTTGTAACTTTACATGATGTAGATGTTTTGTGAATTAGTAAAAACGGGCCCGAAAGGTATCAAGATGTAATTTTCATTCCAACTTTACACAATCCTATCCTACAATTATGACAAACATATTCATCAGATGGATTTTCACAGCCACATGAGCAAGTACAGGTATAATCATTCATTTACATATACACCACCATTTTTTCTAGCCGTCTCGTCAATGCTTGTTTTCAAATCCAGTTTGATTTTACACTCGTCTATTATTGAAATAATTTTTCTTGAAAAAGATACGGGATTGACACCACTACAACACGCAACTATGATTAGGTGGTTATCTAATGGAAAAGTAAACAGGGTCTCCTTTTCTCTTTCGGTATACGTATATCTTACATCACCAAAATCCTCATCAAATTCCTTTCTCATATTTTGTCTTAGAGAATATTCCATGAAAAACATCTCTTGTTTTGTGGTTGGCATACAGTCTATGATTCCCATACGATCTTTACTTTGTAACACTCTTCCCTTTTCATTTATAACTGCTGCAAAACAAATTTTCTTGTTAACATTTAAAATTGATTCACATACCTCGTTCAAAACAATGTATTGTGGTGATGTCAGTAACAAAATTGCCTCACCTGAACTGATTTACCATCAATACATCTATCCAATTGAACGAATTTGTCACTAAGCTGTTTTACCAAAATATTTTGAGATATGTCCTTTTCCATAGTCTCCATTTTAAGATCTCCAACTATTTTGGGAGAATGTGTAAAGTGAATACTAGATGTTTTTTCTTTTGTTGTGAGATGTAGGTTCCTTTTAATTATAGTTGACACAGCTTGAATCCTAAAATAGATTCAAGTCGGCAGGCTCTTAATTTGGGAGAATTCAAAAAAATCATCTACTTTGCAGTGGCGCTTCTGCCTAATTAACCCATGTAATTATTTCTGAACTAAGATTTACTTGTTTAATCAAATTGTAAAGTGATTTAGAGAAATTGGAGCTGCTTTGGAATTACTAAAAATAATGACTATAATTTCTTTGGGGATAAATTCAGGAAATGATGTTAAAATCAAATCCTGAAAATAATGTCAAAAGAAAAAAAGTGCTAAGTTTATTCTTCTGTTTTAGCTGGTTCTTCTTTCTTGATTTCTTCTTTCTTTACTTCGCCAGTTGTGGCAACTGTTTGTTTTTCTGATTCTTTATTTTCCATACTATATAGTTATTTATACATAATATATACCCGCGTATTAGGATTTATAGAATCATAGAAAAATATATAGAAAATTACGTACAAAATACAGCAATTAAGCTAGCATATATCAAAGTGAAGACCTAAACTAGGTATGTTAAAAAAGATAATTGCAAAACTGAAATTTGGTTCTTGTAAGACCAAAGTAGTTCATGACGTAAACGCATTCAAAGAATCTGAAAAAAAGAAACTAGAGACAGAAGAGGCATAAAATGAAATATAATTGTAAGGATTGTAGTTTTCATTGGAACGGAAATTCGGATACTTTTAAGCTGGTACTAGTCCATGAAAAAACTCATTTAAAAAATTAATAAATCTATTTTGTGTAAAAATAAAATAAAGAAATGATTACATTAAATGATTTGAAAATATGCCATAACTGTGGCAATGTTTTCTCAAAAAAAATAGGAAGCAAAGTAGTAAATCGCTGTCCTGCATGTGACCTCTGGAAACACGAAAACGAGATTGAAACATAGTTTTGGCATATAGAACAGTAACTCAGGATACTTGCCCTCATGATGCTAAAGTCAAGATGGCAGATTTCAAAGATAGATATGAGTGCACTAAATGTCAGAAAATTATCAAGTACGTTACTGATAAACAGATTCAAAGCTAATAGTCATTTAGCTAAATTGAAACCAGAATTTGGTTTCAATATTCAAAAAAAAAGAAGTTTTAGTTTAATACCGAAAGAAAAGGAAGAGCTTCCCATTGATACAAGTAAGAATCAAGGACGTCTGAAGTGATCTTCTTATTTTGTTCAAGCATCTGATGCGCTTCCTCTTTTGTGGCCTCAAAAACTGCCATACCTGATTTGTTATTGTCCAGTGGACCTGACCAGACAAATTTGCCTTGAGAATGCCATTCATCAACCAGATTACTTACTGGTGGTGTAATGCGGTCAAGATCTTCTTGTTTTGTATTTTCTTTCAGTGAACTAACTAAAACCCATAATTGTTTGCCAGATTGAGTTTGTAGTGTTTGTGACATAGTTTTAGGAGGTTCTGTTAGTAATTAAACATGCATCTAATTTTATTTTGTTATTCTAATTCTAGAGAATGAGAACAATATTAGTTGCAGCTAATTTGCTCATTGTTTAATATCTAGAACGACGTATTGTTATGTATGACCAAAGTCATAGATAATTTGGATAATCCAAAGTGGAAGTGTTCATTATGAGTTCACTTCGTGTCAATAAGAATAATGATGGCGTACCACGTATCCTACAGGTAAAAGATTGGCTTAACCAAAATCGTTTAACGAAAAAATTGTGTATGTATTGTGGGGATAATGAAACCAGAGGGACTAGGAAATATTGTTCTGAAGAATGTGAAAAACATGATTCTGTTTGGCAATTTAGTAATTGAACAGATAATGTAGAATTTTTATACCATTCAATTATTTGGCTAACTTTTAGATCACACTAAACTGGGTTTAAACTAAAAGGGTAAAATACAATCCATAAAATTAATTCTTAAAATCAGAAAGAATTTTTTGTGCTAGAAAAAAAAGGAAAGCGTGCTTACGCTAAAGCTACGCAGATATTATTTACTGTATTACCCGATATTGTTCCTGAGTTTGTGATTGATCCGCCACATAGATTGAATATGGTACCAAAGGTGTTAGTGATTGTATGACTATTAGTAATCAAACCTTCGTTTGTGACTAAACCAGTGTTCATTACTGGGCCACTATTGGTAAAGGTACCTTCTGTTATGATAGCGCCATTGTTAACCATATTCAATGTATTGGTAAGTATACCATTACCATTGTTGGATAATTTACCAAAACTGGTTATGATTATACTGCCAGACGAAGTGATGGTTCCAGTGCTACTGATCTTACCGTTGCTTGTGATTGTACCTGTTGGACCGTTAGTTATTACGCCAGTTGAAATCATCTTACCAAAGTTGTTGAATGGACCACTGTTTGTTATTGTTCCACCGAAGTTGTAGATGTAGCCGTTATTGGTAAATGTACCTGAGGTTGTTATGACTCCACCGTTGTTTAGTCGGATTTTTCCATCGTTTTGGATGACGCCACTGCTAGTCACTGTTCCAATGCTAAAATTAACATTTGATGCGACAATTAATGTGTCACCAGGACCAATTACAAGAGTTGCAACTGTGCATGTAGAAGTGAGTGAAGTCCATACTCCACCTACTGATGGAGATTCGCATGATAGTTTATCGCTAACTGTAGAAGATGCTGCCATTGCATTTTGGGCAGAAAATCCTAGGACAAAAATCATTGCTACTAGTACAGGAAGTACGAGTATTTTTTTTATGTATGTCATTGTTAGTTAAACGTGGCAAAATGGTATTAAGCCGCGCTGACATTTGTGTTGGTTTTATGGACAAGTGTGTTAGTATCATGGACAAATTTGTCAGTATTCTGGGCTAATGTATCAGCGAATTTTTGAAATCGTTGAGGCAAATTCTCTGCATCTGACCTAATTCATTTATGATGAATTTTGCCTCGCAAATATATTAATCGCTAAAGACTAAATTAATGGCAGATAGGCAAATTGAAAAGTGTCATGAAAAAACAAGCCATTCCGATTCCTAAGGTAAAGCAGATTATGGAAATTGTTGAAAAGCAGGCCATTCCTATTCCTAAAGTAAAGAAACTTTTGCAAATTATGGAAAAGCAAGCCATTCCTATTCCTAAAGTAAAGAAACTTTTGCAAATTATGGAAAAGCAAGCCATTCCTATTCCTAAGGTAAAGAAACTTTTGCAAATTATGGAAAAACAAGCTCCTCCTATTCCTAAGGTAAAGAAACTTTTGCAAATTATGGAAAAGCGAGTCATTCCAATTCCAGAGGTAAAAAAAATTATTCGAATTATTGAAAAACAAACCATTCCTATTCCAGAGGTAAAAAAAATTATTCAAATTATTGAAAAACAAACCATTCCTATTCCAGAGGCAAAGGAAATTATTCGAATTATTAAAAAACAAACCCTTCCAATTCCAGAGGTAAAGAAAATTATTCAAATTATCGAAACTGCTAAGACAATACCAAAAAAAGAATTTGAGCCAAGCATGAAAACTCTACTTCGCATCATGGAATCCATATCAGAAGATGGCGCTGATGTAAAAACATCTTTAGCACTGAAAACCAATCTGAACTATTCCAGACTTGCAGAGCATATTGTTTGGCTGGAAAAAAAAGGCCTTGTTAAATCTATAATCTCCGAGCAAAAAATTAATGTTGCTTTAACACAAAAAGGCAGAATATTTGTCACTATGCTTGTAACATAGTTTGGAATCCTATTTTAGCCCCATGTAAGTATACGGGCCCGAAGGTTTTTGAACGGACAGTTAGTTCGAGCCCAAGAAATTTTGTGAAAATAATTTGACAAAAAATGTGCAGTAAGCTCATCGGAGTAGCTGCAAAACTCCTTCCAATATTTTTTTATATAATTTTCACCTAATGATACTTAATGATGGCTGCACCACCAAAACCAAAAAATGAAGACGAAATTTGCTTAATGTGTAAAAAACCCAAGAGTAAACATACTGTTAAAGAAATACAAGTATGTTATAGCAAATTGGAAGAATTTCGTGGACAAAAGGCAGGCGGAGCTGGAATACAATAAAGTATTAAAATTTCTACACCACAAGGTTGTTTGTTTAGGTCTTCAATATCGATTCAAATTTTTAAACACAAATTATATTATTGTAAAATCAGTTTAACAATTTTAACAGGTATTCTGTATTATTCTCATAAATAGAATAAAATTTTTCATATAATATGACCGATACAATAGTAGGTTTTGTAGATGGAGTATTGAGCCGCAACACCTTTGATTTGAACGTAAAACAATACGATCCAAAAAATGAGGCCAAATACAAAAGCACTGAACGAATAAGGATGTTTAATCTTCCTGAGAAAGTGAATAAGATGCCTGAAGAAGATGCAAAACTAGCCTTAAGGACAGGTTTGGTTGGAAAAGAGGTAGTCTGTGAAGTACAATCAGCAGATTCAGACGGTACTCTTGTATGTGAAGTTTTTTACAAGAAATAATTCTCGTAATTTCACAAACTCTATACTCAATAACTGCAAACGAGTTTATTACCAATCAATAAAAAGGAATCCCCCCCTCCCATGCACAAAAGCGTGACGCGGACTGATAGTCTTGAATACTAAGAATATTTATGAAAAAAATTCTTTAAAATTGATGCTAAATGTCCTGCAAACAAAACTAGAGCAAATGATACTAAAAGTGAGTTTTCGATATGCCCTTTTACTGATACTTCCAAAATTCCTGTAAAAAATAACGTGGCAAGAATAATCCAAGATGAGAATATTCCAACCCATAGAATCTTTTTTTGTGAATAGTTTCCCCTTTTATTATTACTCAATTCGGGGTTTGTTAGAATTGGTCTTGAAAGTCAAGCTGTAAAAAGACGATATTAAACATTAGGTTATTATGATATTTAGTAGATTGTACATTACTATTTAGTTACATGACCCTTCAAACGATCAACGATTCTTTCTACTTCCTTATCAGAAAATTCTTCTTTCCTATTTTCAATAAAATAATTAATTTTCTCCAAATTAGATACCCAAACAAACTTGAATCTAGGATCATATTTCATATTATCTTGAATAGATAGCAATACGTTAGTTACCCGTGGGCTTGGATTCAGCCAAGAGTTTAAAGCAATCCACAAAACTCTTCCTGCTCTATCTACTTGTTCATGAGGGCTTATCTTATTACTTTCACGATAGAAGTTACTACTCCAGTTTTTTACCTCAATTAGAATAACTCCTTTATGGGATACTACAACAAAATCCATCTGAGCTGATCTAAGATTCTTTTGACCGTTGTATGTAACATAATGACCTAGGCCAATGTTTAGACCACACAAAATATGATACTTGTTACTTAGCTGTGATAATTTATCTAAAACTCGTAATTCTCCCTTTGCTCCCACATGTATGTGGCTTTTTTTAATTTCAGCGAATGTTTTGATTTGATTTATCTTTTCTTTTTTATTTCTATTGAAAATTTGCTCAGGATTTTCTTTCCACTCTGTTAGCTGTGCATGCTGTTTTTTTTCTAAATTTTTAATTTTGTTTATTTCTCTGCGTTTTGAGAAGTTTTTTAGAAACGATATTTTAAGTGGAGCTGAGATGGTTGAAAAACCGCCTTGATCTTTTTTCTTTTCAAGATTTTTTATTTTCTCATCATATTTCTGATGTGTTACTTTTTCATCATTTTTGATTTTTTCAAGAGCCTTTTCTTCATCTAGTATCTTAGTTGGTACTTTTTCAAAAAAATCCTTTTTTTCTTCGCCTAATTTATTTTTTAATTCCTGATGTATGATTTCAATGTCTTCGACCTTTTTTACGATGGTAGGAGCAATATCTAGAAGATCCCTTTCGGTTTGTGCACGACCATAAATTATAGCCACAACAAATTGTATACGATTCTTGGAATTAAGAATTATCCAAGTCTTTTTTCATTTGTTCAAGCTCTTCTTTGGTTATTTCGCCTTTAGCATATCTTTCTTTTAGAATCGTCAAAGGATCATCCTTCCAATTTGGTGCTAGTTAATTTTTCTTATCTTATTTTATCTTTGTTATGATATCATTAATCATATCTTCGATAAATGAGATAGTTTTTGTGTCAGTAAGGGTTAATGGTGACGGATGAGCAAATGTATTTCTAATCCCTAATTTTTCTTCCAATAGTTTGTGGGTACCTTTACTAATAATACTAGCGTTTTTTAATAGATCAAGAAAATCTTTCTCGTTGACTTCTTCAAAATCATCATATTTTGAGATTGCCAAACCTTTTTTCTGATATTTTGTATATTTAGAGAGAGATGTATTGAAGTCATTTAACTTAAAGGCTAACACAAAATTTCGTAGATGGGAGATAGTAATTACCCACATTAATACAATAGCTGCGTGATGAGCTTCAACTTTTAGACAATTTACTACTTCTTTGACATAATCGCTCTCAGGTTTTTTCAATAAAGTAGGTAATTTCTCTAAATTAGCAGATATTTCTTTTAGTTTTGGCTTTCCTAAAATATCAGTTTCAATGAATTTTACTTTTGTTCTTTCCACTCTATAACCAGCTTTATGTTTTACTATCAGTTTTTTACTTTCAAATCCTCGTAGTCTTGAATTGATGTTAGTAGGGGTAAAAACATCTAACAATGTGAAACACTCCTCAATAGGTCTGTGATCAAAATTTTCAAATTTTTCCTTCGTTTGAAGATAATATCCACAGACAAGGATCTTATCCTCTAAGGTAAGATCTTCAAAATTTGCTATATTTTCAATAAATGCTTCTAATTTATCTTTTGAAATTGGCATTTTTTATTTTCCGAGTCCAAGTGTTGCAATTAATTTTAATCCTTCTTGCCATCCCTCTGTGGTAAGACTATATTCAGATGCTTTTCCTTGTCCTTTATTTCTAACAATACCAGACCCTGTTAAATTCTTAGCTAGATGTTCATTTCTTCCTAGATTATTTTTTGAAATGAGTTCCCAAAGCACTGATGCTTTTGTCCATTCTTGATTCAATCCTTTCATATATGCTGTTAGTATTATTTGACATGCTAAAACTTGCTTCTTAACATCTGTATCTTGAACAATTTTCTTT
>Ga0299906_10005329_pt1 | contig 10495 bp, 8 predicted proteins | sample RVTome_14_FD_200259 | JGI IMG/M metagenome (GOLD analysis project Ga0299906, IMG submission 200259) | Soil microbial communities from uranium-contaminated site in the Upper Colorado River Basin, Wyoming, United States - RVT145D125 (version 2) ...
CCCTCCGAGGTCGCCGAACGGAACCATGAGATGGGTGACGTCCTCTTCGCGCTGGTCAACCTGGCCCGCTGGCTCGGCCTCGACCCCGAGGAGGCGCTGCGGTCCGCGAACCGGCGCTGGGTGGAGCGCTACTCCGCGGTCGAGGCGTTGGCCGCTGAACGGGGGCAGGTGCTCGCCGACCTGGATGCCGCCGCCAAGGACGAACTGTGGAACGAGGTCAAGGCGCGGTGACCGTCACGCGCGTGGCCCTCGTCGCGCACGCGTCCCTCCCCGACGATCCACGACTCCGCCGCCAGGCCGAGGCGTTGCGCGACGCCGGCTACGAAGTCGACCTGTTCGGGTTACGCGATTCGGGGCAGTCCGAGATCCAGGACTGGAACGGGCTGCGCATCATTCGGCTGCCGGTTCGCCGCGCATCCACTGGATTTGGAGGGCAGCTGGGGGAGTACCTCGCCTTCGCAGGCCTGGCGACGGTCAGGCTGGCGGTCGAGCACCGGCAGCGCCGATACCGCCTGGTCCAGGTCGCGACACTCCCCGATTTCCTGGCCTTCGCCGCCCTCCCCATCCGCCTGACCGGCGTCCCGCTGGTCCTTGACCTGCACGAGGACATGCCCGAGTTCTTCCGCGACCGATTCGCCGGCTCCGGCCTGGTGGGTCTCCTGCCACTGGTCTCCGGGGTGGCCCGTGCCAGCGCGGCGGTGGCCGATGCCATCGTCACCGTGCACGAGCCACTTCGCCAGCTGGCCATCGCGCGCGGCGTGCCCGCCCACCGGATCTCGGTCGTCATGAACGGCGCCGATGAGCGTCTCTTCGACCCGGCCCGTCATGCGCCGCGCGGGTTCATGGCCGACGGACATCTCCGGCTCATCCATCACAGCAACCTGCAGCGGATCTACGGGCTCGACGTCGCGGTCGAAGCCGTCGCCCTCCTCGACCCCGCGTTGGGCGCCCATCTTGACGTGTACGGTGACGGCCCGTTCCGCGGCCAGATCGAGGCCGCCATCGAGCGCCACGCCGCCGGTGACCGGGTGACCCTCCACGGACGGGTACCCCTGGATGCGCTCCCCGCGCTGCTGGCCACGGCCGATCTCGGCCTCGTGCCCACCCGCCCCGAGCCGTACCTCGAGTACTCGCTGTCGACCAAGCTGCTGGAGTACGTCGCGATGGGGGTGCCGGTCATCGCTTCCGACCTGCGCACGTTCCGGGCGCACTTTGACGAAGCCGCCATCCAGTTCGTGCGCGGTTCCGACCCCCGGGCCCTGGCAGACGCCATCTCTGCGGTGGCTGCCGACCCGGCGGCCGCCGAGGCCCGGGCGGCCGAGGCGCGTCGGCAGGCGGAGTCATATGGGTGGGCTGTTCAGTCGGCGCACTACCTCGCTGTTGTCGAGGCCCTGGTGGCTCGCGGTAGACTCGTCGCATCGGGCGGGGTGTAGCGCAGCCTGGTAGCGCACCTGCTTTGGGAGCAGGAGGTCGGCGGTTCGAATCCGCCCGCCCCGACCATTCATCAGCCACGCAGCGGAGGACGATCACCGGACCGATGACCCCGGCCTCCTCGACGCGGCAGCCGGCCGGCCAGCTAATGGTTCCGGTGGCCGCGACCGGGACCGCGTATCGGCTCGCCAAGCGCGTACTGGACATCATCGGCTCGCTCATCGGCCTGCTGGTCGCGTCGCCGATGCTGCTGGGGGTGGGGATCGCCGTCAGGGTCGACTCGCCGGGGCCGATCCTGTTCCGCCAGGTACGCCTGGGGCTCGGCGGCCGCCCGTTCACCGTGTTGAAGTTCCGGACCATGCACCTCAGTGCCGACGAGCGGCGTCACCAGGAGCATATCCACGACCTGATCCGGGCCGCACGGTCCGCCGACGAGGCCACCTGGACGCCGATCGCGGCCGACCCGCGGGTGACCGGAATCGGGGCCTTCCTCCGTCGGTCCCACCTCGACGAGCTCCCGCAGCTGGTCAACGTCCTGCGGGGCGAGATGAGCCTGGTCGGCCCGCGGCCGCCGATCCCCTACGAGGTCGAGCTGTACGAGCCGTGGCACCTGCCCCGGCTGTCGGTCGTCCCCGGGCTGACGGGGCTGTGGCAGTCGCGAGGCTGGGGCCGGCTGAGCTTTGGCGAGGGCGTCAAGCTGGACATCGAGTACGTCGAGCGTCGTTCGTTCGGGCTCGACCTCCAGATCATCGGGCGGACGCTGTGGCAGCTGCTCCGGGGTCGTCAGTTCTAGGCCCCGACCGTTCGGCCAGGGAGCCGATGCCCAGCACGAACCAGAACAGGAACGCCGCCGTGTTCCCTTCCAGGAGCATCGTGGTGACGGCTGCCACGCAGACCACGGCCGTGGCGGAGACCACCCCGGCCGGGACGCTGAACCGGCTCCCGCTCGCCCCGCGCAGGGCGCGGATGGGGTGGAGCAGCGCGGTGCCGATCATGGCAAGAAAGGCGGTGATCCCGAGGACCCCACCCTCGACTCCCAGGTGCAGCCAGAAGTTGTCGACCGTCCGCTGGTTGGTCAGCAAGTCATCGGTGCCGTACGCGGTATGGGTCGGTGATCCGAAGATCGACGCGGCCGCACCGCCATACCGGCCCGGACCGACGCCCAGGATCGGATGCGCTTCGACGATCGGCAGCGCGTTGAAGATGAACAGCGTGCGCAGGTCGCGCCCTTCCCCGACCGCGCTGAACCGATTGACCGTGGTCGCAAACGGGTCGTAGCCCAATGATCCGCCGGCCAGGATGCCCTTGGGCATGACGACGGCGATGGCATAGGCCAGCAGGACGACAGCGACGCCGGCCAGCAGCGCGCGCCGATCGATGATCAGGGCCACCAGGCCAAAGCCGACCGCAACGCCGAGCCAGGAGCCGCGCGAGTAGGTCAGCAGGAGCGCCAGGACCAGGACCAGGGCCATCCCGGCCGTGATCCACCAGCGACGACCGCGCGGCCGACGCACCAGGGAGAACAGCGTGAAGGGCAGGGCCATGCCGATCAGCGTGCCCAGGATGTTCGGGTCGCGGACCAGGGAGCCAAGGCGCACTCCCTCCCCCGATTGGCCGATGACGGGGGTGACGCCCAGCAGATCGGGCGACAGCACGGCCTGGCCGAGGGCCAGCAGCGAGGTCAGCGCGACCACGCCCGCGATTGCCCACATCGCCTGGCGTAGGTCGGCGTGGCTGTACCCGACCATCCGGGGCAGGTGGAACAGGATCACTGCGTCCAGGGTGAACAGCAGGCCCGCGACCGCCACCGCCGGTGGCACACCGTTGACCACGGCGGAGATGACGCTGATCCCCAGGAAGACCGCTACCGCCAGGGTGAACGGATGGCGCAACGCGGTGATCAGGGTCCCACGGCGGGCCGCCATCACCGCCAGCGTGAAGGCGATCATCACCAGCAGGCCTTCGGAGAAGAACCGGGCGATGGAGTGCGCGGTCTCAGGGAGCAGCCGCTGCCCGGCATACAGGTCGATCAGCGGCGGTGACAGGACGAGGACCACCAACATCACCCGCGGCCAGCGAAGCGAGGCCAATCCGAGAAGCGCCAACAGCGCGACCCCGGCAAGCAGGAAGGCGACCGATGACACATAGGCCGCGCCCACCGTCAGGGCTCCGAGGCCAACCGCGAGGATCACAACGGCACGTCCAGACACACCGATCAGCGGGTTGTCGGGGACGGTGGCTCCACGTCCGTTCACGCGATCAGCTCGGCGGCCCGGCCGCGGACGATCCCAGGTACCAGCCGGCCAGCTCGGCCTCGCCGCCCAGCAAACGCGTCATCTCATCTCGAACCGCCTCCCGCAGGGGAATGAGGAGGTAGAAGTTTTGCGGGTCAACGGGCAGGTCGACATACCCCGGCCAGCCCAGCACTACGCGCTCGATGTCTCCAGACGCGATGAGCGGTGCGAGACTGGCCAGATCGCCCGCCTGCGTCCGCGGGAAGTCGGTGGTCACGGTTTCCGACACGGCCGACAGGAGTCCCGGCAGCGAGATGAGCAGGTTGGTGGCGGCGACCTTCTGTTGCACGGCGAGCAGGAACTCTTGCTGGCGGGCGGCCCGCAGGAAGTCATCCTGGGTCTCCACCGTCCCGTCCGGCAATGTCAGCGTTCCCATCCGAATGCGCGCGTAGGCGAGGGCATGGGCCCCGTCGTAGTCGTGGCATCCCGCCTCGAGGACCACGCCCCGTTGTCCCTCCCAGGTTGGCCCGCCGTACGCCGGGTCGGCCAGGACGCCGGGGAGGCACAGCTGTATGCCGCCGATGGCGTCCACCAGGGCGGCGAACCCCAGCAGGTCGACCCATCCCACGTGATGAATCTCGAGCCCAAGGTAGAGGCCGACGGTCTGACGCAGCACATGCAACCCACAATCCTCGCCCTCGGCCAGTTCCGGGCACCACAGTGCCGAGTCGGCGTTCGCATCCGAAGCCAGTTCGTTGATCCGGCGCGGGAAGACGCCATCGGCGTACACCCGTCGGTCGGGGAGGGGTGCATACCCGGTGTCGCGGGGAATGCTGATCATGGCGGCGGTCCGGGTCAGCGGGTCGATGCTGACGACCATGATCGTGTCCGTCAGCTCGTCGATGCGCCCCGGTCCCGCGTCGTACCCGATGAGCAGGATATTGACTCGTTCGGTGCCGTCCCAGCGGTACTCGGGCGTGACGGGATCCAGGTGCCCAAGCGTGGGCGGAAGGTATTCGTCGGGAGGGGTGAAGATGCGCGCCAGGGCATCCTCCGCCGCCACCGCGGTCCCGGCTACCCACAGGTGCATGGCCACGGTCGTGAGCAGGAGGAGAACCACCACCCCGAGCGTGACGGGCGACCGGGCACCCGCGCCAGCCGGGACGGCATGTGCCTCATGCTGCCGGGCGGGCGTCGCCAGTCCGGCATGCCCGATCGCGATCAGCCTCCAGACCATGATGCCCAGGTTCAGCCCGAACACCACAGCCAGGGCGCCCGGCAGGACCAGCGCACGCAGTAACTCGTCGGTACCCATTACCAGCGCTCCCCCGATCATGCCGATGAGCACCAGGACCGGTGCGGCGAACAGGAGCCCCAGCCTCGGCCGACCAGCGTAGGCTTGCCCCAATCCGGGAAGGACGAACGAGAGCGCCGCGGCAAGCGCGGCGCTGAAGCGGCGAGCCGCCCGGGGGGCCGGGGGCATGTGCGTCATATGGGACACCATGAACCAGGGTCTGGTCTGGGGCGGGAGGTCGAGTATAGCAAGGGAGGTGCCAGGCCCCGGAAGTGTTGCCAGGACGCACCGAATGGGGGGTACGGACGGGTTAGTACCTTTGCGCCTCCTGATGCCCCGCTCCTAGACTGTCAGGACCGAGACGGAGCGTGACGACAGAACTGATTTTCCTCCTGGTAAGCGCCCTCGTGGCCGGGCTGATCGTGATCGCCGGCCTGTTAGCGCTGCTCCCCGGTCGACGTTCGGCCAGCGAGCAGGGCCTTCAACCGGTCGGGCCCGGCGCGGTGTCCGACCCACCGCCCCGCGACAAGTACGTCTCAACGGTCGAATCCCTCCCCGCTCCGGTCCCCTGGCTCGGCCCGGACCGGTATCGGTCCACGGTTCGGGCCATCTGGTGGGCGACCATCGCCGGTGTCCTCATCAGCGTCGCCGTGACCGACGTCTATTCGGAGGCCCAGGTCCAGATCTCCGCCCTGGGCGTGCTGGCAGTGATCGGGGTCGTGGTCTTCCACGAGCTCATTCCCGATCGCTGGCGGTCGGCAGCCACCTCGACCGCGGAGGTGGCCAGCGCCATCGGCCTCCTGGGCGGGCTGGTGATCCTGACCGGCCGGGGCGCGTCACCCTTCGCGCCGCTGCTCGTGCTGCCGGTGCTGGGCGTCGCCCTGGGCGGCCGGCCCGCGGCTGGCCTGGTCGGAGCGTTGTCGGCCAGCCTGGGTTACGTGCTGGTGGTGGCCACTGACCCGAGCCGGCCCTTCGCGCCGCCAGATCTGCTCCCCGCGGCGGTGGTGCTGGGCGTGGTGTGGCTGGGGACGATTTCCTCCGTCGTGTTCGCTGCTCAGCAGCGCCGGCTCCAGGCCGCGACGCTCGAACTGTCGGTCACCGACCCGCTGACGGGGCTCTTCAACCGCGCCCAGATCTATGTGGCGCTTGACCAGGAGGTGCGCCGCAGCCGGCGCTCGCTCAGACCGTTTTGCCTGCTGATGGTCGATATGGATGGTCTCAAGCTCATCAACGACAGCCTGGGCCACGAGCGTGGCGACGCGGCAATCCGCGGCATCGCCGGCGTGATCCGGCGCTCGATTCGGACCGTGGACTCGGCGTATCGGTACGCGGGCGACGAGTTCGTGGTCCTCCTCCCCGAAACCGATTTTGCGGGCGCCTTTGTCGTCGCCGAAAAGATCCGCCAGGGAGCCGAGGAGCTGGGTGCGGTGTTGGCGCGCGAAGACGCGCCCACCACGGTCAGCATCGGCCTCGTGTCCCACCCCGAGGATGGCTCCACCGATGAGGAGCTGATGCTCGCCGTGGACCGGGCCATGTACGCGGCCAAGGCTGGCGGCAAGAACCAGATCAGCGGCTATCCGCGGCCGCTGCGGCCGGCGAGCCCGCCCGCGGCCGCTGTCAGCCAGGCTTCGGCGCTGGGGTAGTTGGCGCCCTTCGGTATACTCGCGGGCCGCTGGGTGGAGCGATTTGCCACCGGGCGATGACCACGGAGGGGCTGTGAACCAGGCCGCCGCCGGCCGCCCGGATGGTCGGGCGCCGCTGGCCGCATTCTTCTCATTCGTGCTGCCGGGGCTGGGCCAGGCCTACAACCGGCAGTTCCGCCTTGCCCTGCTGCTGGGCCTCCCGGCTGCGGTGCTGGCCTGGCTGGTGTTGGCCGCGGCGGCGCGGGGCGGCCAGGTCGTGACCGAGCTCCTCGACGTCCGCGTGCTGATCGCGATCATCCTCCTCAACCTCGGGTTGCTGGGCTGGCGCGCGGTAGCCATCTACCAGGCCCACGTCGCCCGCGAGGCCCCAGGCAGGCGTCGCTGGACCACGTGGGTCACCGCGGCCCTGCTCATGGCGACCCTTGGCATGCACCTCGTGCCGGCGTGGTACGCGACCGCCACCATCGACACCCTGACGGTGGTCTCGCGCGGCGGTGGCGGTGGGGGAGGCATCCTGAACGCCCCCAAGGACCTGTTCGAGCCACTGCCCAGTCGCACGGCGCCCCCCGCGCCCTACCAGGAGCCGGAGCCGACCCCGGTAGGCCTTACCGGCCGGTTCACGGTCCTGCTGGTGGGCATCGACGTGGGCCCCGGCCGGCGAACATACAACACCGACACGATGATCGTGGCGACCCTGGATCCCGACACCGGTGCGTCGCTCATTTCTATTCCGCGCGACACCTTTGGCGTCCCACTTGGAGACGGTCGCATCTACTACGCCAAGCTGAACTCCCTGCTGGCGTACGCACGGCTCGATTCGGGCACCTACCCGCTCGGCGGTCCGGAGACCCTCAAGGCGGCCGTTGGGGCGCTGCTCGGAATCCAGATCGACTATATCGGCGCGGTCGACTTCCTGGGGTTCACCAGCGCGGTGGACGCCGTGGGCGGGGTGGACGTCACCGTCGAGCGCGCGGTCCACGACTATGGCTATCGCGACGAGTACAACAACCTGGTCGGTTTCCACATCGAACCGGGCACGCATCACATGGACGGCTACACCGCGCTCGCCTTCGCCCGTTCGCGCAAGGGCGCCGGGGACAACGACTACACCCGCGCCGACCGCCAGCAGCGGGTGATCGCGGCCATGGTCAACAACATCAAGGGCGGGACGTGGCTGCTCAATATGCCGTCGCTGCTCAATGCGATCGGCGACACAGTGGCGACCGACATTCCGGGCGAGCTCCTGCCCCACCTGGCCCGAGCCCTCCTGGATGGCGACCTGTCCCAGATCGATCGGCTCGTCATTCAACCACCCTATGTCGCATCCGGCCGCCTATCCGACGGAACGTACATCCTGACTCCCGACATCGAGGCCATCCACGCCGCGGTTCACGACATGCTGACCGGGGACTCCGGCCCCGCCCCACCGCCCGACTGATCCGGGCCGCTGGGCGGCGACGGGTAGACTCTCGCCCATGCCCGGATTCTCGACGCGCGCCATCCAGGCCGCCGGCCGTGTGCCGACCGTGACCCAGACCCCGGTCACGGTACCGATCTACCAGACCAGCACCTTCGAGGTGGGATCCGCGGCTGAGTTGGAGGAGATCCTCGAGTTTCGCCGGCCGGGGCATTCCTACACCCGGTACTCGAACCCGACCCACGCGGCGCTCGAAGCGGCGCTGGCCGATCTCGAGGGTGGGGAGGCGGCCTTCGCGACCGCGTCCGGCATGGCCGCCGTCCACGGGGCGATCCTCTCGTTCGTCCGGGCCGGCGACGAGGTCCTGGCACCGTCAGCCGTGTACGGCGGCACGCTGGGCCTGCTGGCCAACGTCATGCCGCGCTACGACATCACCTATCGCCTGGTTCGGTCCGGAGACACGGCGGCGGTCGTGGCGGCCATCGGTCCGCGCACCCGTCTGCTGTGGCTCGAGACGATCGCCAACCCGACCACTGAGATGCCGGACATCGCCGCCATCGTGGAGGCCGCCAGGGAGCGAGGGGTGCCGGTCGTGGTCGACAACACCTTCGCCTCCCCGTATCTGTGCAATCCGCTGGCCCTGGGCGCCGATCTCGTCATCCACTCGCTGACCAAGTACATCGGGGGGCACTCCGATCTCATTGGGGGCGCGATCGTCGGAGGTGCCAAGCAGGTGGCCGTCGCCCGGGAGGTCGTCGTCAACACCGGCGGCAACGCCAACCCGTTCGAGGCCTTCCTGGCCCTGCGCGGCCTGCGCACCCTGGCCGTTCGGATGGACCGCCACTCCGACAACGGTTTGGCCGTGGCCCGCGCCCTGGAAGGGCAGCCTGGGATCTCCCGCGTCTGGTACCCCGGCCTCGCGTCCCACGGCCAGCACGAGCTCGCCCAGCGCCGTCTCCGCGATGGTCGTGCTGGCGGGATGATGGCCATCGAGCTGTCGGGTGGGCGGGCCGCCGCCGAGCGGTTCCTGGAGCGCGTCCAGGTTGCGATCCATGCCACCAGCCTGGCCGGTGTCGAGAGCCTGGTCAGCCATCCCGCCTCGTCCTCCCACCGCCAGTACGCCGACGCGGAGCTGGCAGCCGCCGGTCTGTCGCCGGGCATGCTGCGCGTCTCCATCGGCCTCGAGGATGCCGATGACCTCATCGCCGACCTCGCCGCAGCGGCGGCGGGCTGAGCGGCCCCGACCATGCCTCGGCTGATCGACGTCTGGCGCGCCGTCGATCCGGAGGCACGCCTGGTGGCGGGCGATCCGTCCGCGACCGTGGCGTTGCTCCGCGGCGTGTCCCGCACCCGGGCGGCGCCGCCCCACCTGCCACCCCCCGATTCGGGTCACCTCTTGATCATGGATGGCGCATTGCTGTCCGTCCTGCCCGTTGAGCGGCTGATTGCCGAGATCGGAGCTTCGGGCAGCGAGCCGGCCGCCCTGCTGGTGGCGGCTCCGTCCGCGGATCGTGGCGCGGAATGGCCTGACGCCCCGTTCCCGATCCTGACCAGCCACCGGACGCCAGCGAGCCTGGCTGCCGCGGCCAGCGCCTACCTTGCCGACGAGGCCGGTGTCCTGGCCCGGTTGAATGCCGAGCTGCGACTGGCGGCCGCCGAGGCCGCCCTGGCCGAGCCCACGCCCGCCGCAGCGGCGGCTGTGGTCGCCCATCGCATGCGGCGGGGCGTGGCCGTCGTGGCCGAGGGGGAGCTCGTCGCACTCCATGCGCGACCGGCCGGACGGGCCCTGGCCGCGCGGTTTGCCGCGGCCTTTTCCCGCCTGTTCGGCACGCCGAGCTCCCGGGCCGCAGCCACCCGCCGCCTCCGGGAGGGACTGTGGATCCACGAGCACCGCATCCGTCCCGGTGCGGCGGTGTGGCTGTTCGATGATCTCCCCATGGCGCTCGTCGACGAGGCCGCGGCCGACGCGCTCAGCAACACACTGCGCGCCCTGCTCCGCCGGGCGCCTGCGCGGACAGGGCGTCCCTCGGGGAGCATCGCCGCTCCCTCATCTCGGGCTGTTGCCGCGGCTGACAGGACCGATGAACCGCTGACCGCCACGCTGCTGGCGGTGGCCCGCGCCAACGGCCGGGTGGCCCCTGCGGCACGCAGCCTGGGGGTGCACCGCAACACGGTCCTGTACCGGCTGCGCATTGCCCGCGACCAGCGGGGAATCGACCCGCGCCGGCCTGAGGATGCCCTGCGCCTGCTCCGCGAGGCTGATCGGCCCGCCTGAGCGTCTTTGTGCAGAGTGCACAAAGGATGGGTCCCCATGGTGGGCTGTGCGCCATTCCCGCGGACTGCGCCGCAACCTAGCCTCGCCTCCTCATCGGTTTACTGCCCACCACGCCCAGAAGGAGCCCGCACATGGTTCGGAAGGACCTCACCGCCGCCCTGAAGCTGGCCGAGGATCGAAACCTCCGCTTCGTCAGCCTCC
>Ga0299906_10005330_pt1 | contig 10495 bp, 3 predicted proteins | sample RVTome_14_FD_200259 | JGI IMG/M metagenome (GOLD analysis project Ga0299906, IMG submission 200259) | Soil microbial communities from uranium-contaminated site in the Upper Colorado River Basin, Wyoming, United States - RVT145D125 (version 2) ...
GAGGAAGGTTGGTGAGGACGCCTGCCCCACCACCGCTCGGTCCTTGGAATCGGGGACGCAGTACGCTCGCTGGGTCGAGAAGAAGTCTTCCCAGTGCCCAGCGACGATGAAGCGCGGTTTGAGGCGATTCAGGATGAACCCCGGATGGTCGTCTAGGCGCCGGTACTCACCTCCAGCACACAACAGCGCCACGTCCGTCCTTTTCGCCCGCAACTCATCCGGTGGCGGCGCTCCAAAGCCTGCGTTGGCCCCTGAGTCCTGGTAGTAGATGCGGAAGTCGACCTTGCACCGGTCCAGCGCACCCAGTCGGCACTCAGAGTTCAGGAAGTCCACGAGATACGCCAGGACAGTGCCCTCCGCCCAGTCGCTAGCGGCACGGGGCGACCAACGATCGTTCGCACCCGGGACAGCCTCGCCTCTGGCGAGATGGAGCGGAAGATGAAGCCCCAGCGCATCGAGAGCAATCTGGTCGGAGTGCTGCGACCGGATTGCGAGAACCCTGACCCGCGGGTCCTGCCGCTCGGGAAAGTAGTGCCACTTAGCCGTCCCATTCCTTTTGGGGTCGTATGCGCCCGTATCAATGGCTTGGACCCGCGACTTGACGTTGGTGTCGAACCCCAGCAACTCCTGGGTGCTTTGGCTTCCGAGGATCACGGCTTTGTCCGCTCGCTGCGCCGCGACCCAGGGTACGTCCATCAGGTGGTCGTAGTGGGAGTGGCCAACCAGAATCGCCAGGGCGTGATCTGCCGCTTCTGGCAGCAGCGCATCGATCAGCTCCACGTCGGGCCGGATCTGGTGGTCCATCAGCACCTCGATCAGGCTCGGGTTCGAGTAGAGGGGAGCCGTCAGGACGACATCGCGTCGATTGCACTTCTCCCAGGTGCCCAGGCACCGCTCAAGCACGAAGCCTCCCACGCCGAGGTAGTGCACGCGGAGGACCCCCTCCGACCACGCCGGTTCGACGTCAAGTTCCGAATCAGCCAGACAGGATCGGACACACGACGAGATCGGCACCTTGTACAGCGGCACGGAGCATCCGGCCAGAAGCGCTCCCACGGCCAGGGCCACACCACCCGGGCAGCCATGTCTCCAACACATACGACTCACCATGCACCTCCACCGATCTCCCAGACGAATCGCACGCCGCGAAGCCCGGCCGCACCGGGGCGTGCCCCCTCCAGGTCGAACGACTCCGAAAGCTCCTCGGACTTCAGACCAAGACGGATCCCGAGCCACTGGCCAATGGGCTCGATGTTGATCCGGAGTTTGATTCCTACCTCGGGCCGGAAGCCAAACTTCTTGAAGAAGGGCTCCTTCCGGGTCGGATCGTGGAAGAAGCCCGCACCACCGACATACCAGTCAATCCATCGAGATGCCGTCGGACTGAAGAGGATCTCTGTGGCAACATCGTCCAGATTCGACGAAAGCCGGCCTATCACCCAACCCTCCGGAAGCGGTACCCGAATGACTCGGCTGAGCAAGGCGGCCCTCAACCCGACGTCACGCCGAAGAGTGAGTGAGAACCGCTCCTTGAAACTGCCCCAGATACCGAGGTGGGGTGGCTGGCCGAACCCGTTGGCCTGCATCATCCGGCACAAGCGTTTGTCACACTCTTGAGGGTCGCGGCAGTACACCTCGTAGTCCTCGAGCCAGGAGGTACTCGCGTTAAGGAGCTGGTAGCCGCTCTCCCAGCTCCCAGCGCTCACCGGAAGCTCACGGGGCGCCGTACACGCATAGAGTGTGGCAAGCGTCTCGCGATAAGCGGACCTTGGAAACACTCGCTCCTTGGCATTTCGCTTTTTAGTGGTGTCGGCCGAGTACTGCGAGACGAGGATTCCCGATCCAAAGGTATCTCGCACACCCCACGCTTCCCGAGAGTAGTGGTTCACGTCGTAGCCAGGCTCGTACCTACCATCGCCGTTCCGATCAGGGCACGAGGCGTGCTTGCCCTCCTCCACGAACAAGGTCACTGGAACCGTGGCGTCGTCCGGCATAGGGGAGTCGGCCCACGCATGCTCCTTGTCGAAACGGAGCCGGTTGGCCGTCCAGTCCAAGCCGTGGGCAAGGGCTTTGACGGCACGAAGTCTCAAGCGCACTCCCGACCGTTCCTTCAACGCGACGAACTCAAAGTCTGCCGCTTCCAGATCGTGAAGATGCCCATTGACGCCGGAGTCCTGCGGGTAGTAGAAGAAGTAGCGTAGCTGTAGTCGCCGCCGATCACCCATTCGCATAGGCCCGAGCTCGAGGAAGCGCCCCTCCACCAGAGTTGCGGACCGCGGCTCGAGGAGGTCGTAGTAGACGACGGGCTTGCCCTGCTCATCGGCCGGCAATGGCGCCGGAATGCGGAAGTCGTGTTTCTTCCGCGCCCTAGGATGGGGCAGGTCCTCGTTCAGGTGCCCTGCCCCGTCCAGTGCTAGCAGCGGTTCCTCAGCGGAGAACCAGAGAACCGGCGCGAACCACTCGGCCAGAGCACGAACCTCTACGCGTGTGTCGCTGATTCGGAGAACGGTTTCCAGCTCTGCCCGTGCGTCTGCGCACTCCCGCTCGCTTGGGACGGAAGCCGCGCGTGCCGGCTGCCCCCAGAGGACGAATGCGGTTAGGAGAAGCAGGCTCACATGGCCCGGGCGCTGTAACACGCCCCCGCAGAGCCCGCAGGGCTGGATAAGCCCTGCACGTCAGTGGTCACACTACGGCCTGACCGACCTTCCGAACCTTCATCAAGGTTTCTCATCCGATGCGTCGCTCTCAGCACGTAGCTCCCCACCAATCGTTGACGTTGTGTTTCCGAAACCCGCTCAACCAGTCAGGGCTTTCTTGGCCGATCGCGATGTACCTGTGGGGGGCACCCGAATGAAGAGGCCGGCAAGACCTCGACCTCCACTCAGCTGTCCCGTGCCACTTCACAGACCAAACCATGCGGCCCTCGGCACGAGTGTGAGAGTGGTCGAGAACACCGTGCGCCGGTCGAGACCGGAGGCCGTCAAGACGCCGCTGTGCTCGACGCTAAACCCCAGAAAGAGAAGGCCGAGACTCAGCTCGAGACGGGCCCCAGGTACCCAGATGCCAACGCTCTGGTCCTCACTGCGCAGATAGCTCCGGCGGACGGTGGGTCCGAGCTGCAGATCCAGCTTTGGCACAGGAATGATGAGTCGCGCGCTAAGAGACCTGGCCGACTGATTGCCGCCCCACTCGTAGCGAGCACCAAGCGTCAACGCAGCCTGGGGTACCGCTCCAGCGTTGCCTTCACGCCAGTATCGACCTGGGGAGCCGGCGACCAGAGCTTCCGCCTCCAACAATTGCCGCAACCGAACCGCCGGGCCGGCGGTCCCTTGGAGGCCCCAGGCAAGGCCGATCGTGGGATTGGAGCGAAGGCCCTCCGGTACATCTCGCCTTTGGAACTGCCCGAGCTCAAGGCCCGATCGAGGCGACTCGAGGATCTTCCCCCTTTGCTTTCGGTAGCCCTCCCATACCGGCGCCCCCAAAGAGTCAACGCTTTTGCCACAAATCCATGACTCGAGCACGTCGGCGACGGATCGGGCGACCACGAGGGATACGAGGAGCTCCTGATCTCGTCTGTGGTCAAGGCGACCATCACCCAGCATGTCGACTGTTGAATTGGCAATGCTTCGAAGGTGCTGTGACGGATCCCCACTCGCCCAGAGTCCCGAAAGAAGCGCGTCGGCTTCGGCTGTTTCCGTCAGCGGCAGCAGAGAATCCACATTGCCCAACGCAAACGGCGCGCCTTTGCGGTTGTAGTAGTCGTGCGTTGCTAGGGCCGCAGCGTCATGAAGCTGGCGACGTGGGGTGAGAACGTGGCCTGGAGCGAAGGAATCCTGCAAGTAGTGATCGCCGAAAGCGTTGAGCAACAGCGCGGTGCCGAGACGGCCCGCCGCGGCCTCAGAAAGCGCTCGGGAATGCCACTGCCAGTACGAGAAGAGGGCACGGTCCTGGAAGTGATCCTCGTTCTGACGAGCCGAGAAGAGGGCGAGGAGTTTGCTGCGGCCCAGGCGGCTTAGGACGCTGGTCGGAACGTGCCCGGAGAGCACCTGTTGGACAGCGTGCTCGTTCGGGAATGCGAGATAGAAGTCCGTCGGACTTAGGGCGCTGTCAACTAGAGCGGCCAGATCGCCGTAGCTCCAACCATCATTTCCATCTGGCGTCGTGCGGCACTCGGCGTGAACGTCCTCGTGGCCGCGGACCAAGCCCGTACTCCCCAGATCCAGGGGCCGCCCCAGCCGCTCCTCCACGAGGGCTGAGGCGATGCGCACGCCTCGGATCGATACACGGCAGTGCTCGGCAGCCTCGAAAGCTCGTAGGCCCGGTGCACACAGCAGGCACAGGGCTGCCGACATGGCTGTGCGAGCGCCATGCCGGTGCCTGCGCCGCGAGGCTGTGGCCCGCCGTGCCTCAAGCCTCTTCGCGCAGCTCTGAACTGGGTAGAGGACGCCGAGCCGTTCGAACATGGGCCTCAACCAAGGAGGCAAACGGCCGACCGCCATTGTCTTCCTCATTGGTCCGCTCGGCGCGTCTTCGCGCTACCGCGCGCCACCCAAGCGCCAGCGCCAGTACCGCGACCGGAACTCCCATGAGTTCTTTCCAGGAACAGTCTGGCGGACAAACTGGCGGGCCGTCCGGCGGGCAAGCAGGTAGTGTGGTAGCCGTAGTCGGAGGAGTCGGTGTCGGAGGAGTCCCAGCCCGCAAACGGCCGGGCAACCGCCGCCGCGACACCGCTATCGACTTGAACGGCCAGCGACCTGGCGAGACTGCCGATGGCGGCCGGGTTTTCGAAGACGCTCATCGGGCGCCCATTGCTGGCCACTCCAGCGCGCGCCATGCCCACCAACCCCGTGGACTGGTGCTCCTCGCCCCAATTCCAAAGAAGCTCCTCACCGAAGAGACCCATAGGTCCAAGGACTAGATGAAACGCGAGAAGAAGCTGAAGCGCAGCCCTGACCGCTCTGATCGAGGTGCCAGGCGCAACCGCACCGACGGGCCGTTCCTCCAGCGGTGAGCTGGTCGGTCCGACGAGCCGCCTGCGTCCCATCGCGCTATGCTCCGAAGCGGAATGCGTAACCAGTCGCTTCGAGACGGGTTGACCAGGGCAAGAACGCGCTTGCATGCCCCGGATCGACCGCGCCACGAAGGGGTGTTCGCACCAGAACAGCGGTCGCGCACATGCGAATTCTCACTCTTGGCTGGCCTCACACAGATCACTTCAACTTCCTTCGCCAAGCCCTGGAAGCCTAGTCCGGAGCCAACGTCGGCAACCCAACTGAATCGTCCAACTCGTTCTACGTGCCTGTTTAGTCCGATTATTGGTACTCTAAGATGGCATTATACACAATTGCGAGACGTAGGCAGAACGGGGATGCTCTCGCGGCCCGTCGCGCCACTTCCTGGCCACAGCGAGCCCCGATGAACGGGTCGCGACGCGCCCCGTGAGCAGAACCGCGGGCGAGGGCTAGACCGAGGGGGAGCGAGAGACTGGAGGGTAAACAACGGTGAGGGCCGCACCAAGCGGAGTGGACGTATCCACAGTCGTCGCCGCCCTTACCCGCGAGCGGCTGTTCGACCTCGCCCGCGTCTTCGGCGCGCGGCTGCGCCAGGGGCGGGAGACGAAGGCGGCGCTGGCGCAGCAGCTCTCCGGGTTCCTCGGCGACGAGCGCCTCGCCGAGGTCCTCCGCGAGCTGGGGCGCGACGAGCTGCGGGCCGTGTGTCGAGCCCACGACCTCCCAGCCGACGAGCGCACTCGCGAAGCCCTGATCGCCCGCCTCGCAGAGGCGGCCGGCGTCAACGCTGCGAAGCCGGCCTCACCCCCGCCTCGCACCGACGCCCTACCCCAGCCCGGCGCAGTCCTCACCGCGCGCGGCCGTCAATGGCTCGTCGAGAAGATCGACCCCGGCAACGGCGCCTCCTCGCCCCTCCTCCGCCTCGCCTGCCTGGACGACGACGCGCCGGGTCGGCGCCTCGAGCTGCTCTGGAACCTCGAGCTGGGCGCCCGGGTCGTCGACCCCGAGGCCGAAGGCCTCGGCCGACCGCAGAGCCTCGACCCTCCCGTCCACTTCGGCGCCTACCTCCACGCCCTGAAGTGGAGCACCGTCAGCGCCGCCGACGCCACGCGCTTCCAGGCCCCCTTCCGCGCCGGCATCAAGCTCATGCCCCACCAGCTCACGCCGCTGATGAAGGCCCTCGAGCTGCCCCGGGCGAACCTGTTCATCGCCGACGACGTGGGCCTGGGCAAGACCATCGAGGCCGGCCTCGTGCTCCAGGAGCTGATCCTGCGCCAGCAGGCGGCCTTCGTGCTGATCGTCTGCCCCGCGTCGATCTGCCTTCAGTGGCGGGACGAGATGATGCGGCGCTTCGGCCTGCGCTTCGAGGTGATGAGCCGCCAGCTCGTGGCCCGGCGCCGCGTCGAGCGCGGCTTCGGCGTCAACCCCTGGGCCACCCACAACCGCTTCGTGGTCAGCCACAACCTGATCCGGCGCCCCGAGTACCGGGACCCGCTCCTGGCGCACCTGGGGCACCGGGCCGAGAAGGGGCTGCTGATCCTCGACGAGGCGCACGTGGCGGCGCCCGCCACGGCCAGCAAGTACGCCGTGGACACCCAGACCACGGCCACCGTCCGCGACCTGGCACCCAAGTTCGACAACCGCCTCTTCCTCAGCGCCACGCCTCACAACGGCCACTCCAACTCCTTCAGCGCGCTTCTCGAGATCCTCGACCCGGTGCGCTTCACCCGGGGCGTGCCGATCCGCGGCGCGCAGGACCTGGCGCCGGTGATGGTGCGCCGCCTGAAGCGGGACCTGCGCCAGCTCGGAAGCGTCGCCGGGCACTTCCCGGAGCGGGTCCTGGCCCGGATCGAGCTGGCTCACGGTGGAGGCGGCTGGAGCGCGCGCCAGCAGCGCTACAGCGTGGAGGCGCAGCGGGAAGAGGCCCCGACGACCCTCGCGGAGGATCTGGGCGGGGAGAACACGGAGCTGGAGCTGTCGGAGCTGCTCGCGCGCTACACCGAGCTGCGCGCTCCCGGCCGGGGCCGCGGCCGGCTCGTCTTCATCAACCTCCAGAAGCGCCTGCTCAGCAGCCCGGAAGCGTTCGCGCGCACACTGGAGGTCCACGCCCGGAACCTCGGCAAGGCCGATGCCGAGCCCAAGCACACCGAACGGCAGCTCTCGCTCGTCGAGACCGAGACCGACGCCGAGACCTACGGCGAGACCGACGAGGCCCGGGACGCCGAGGACGACGCTCTCGTTGCCGACGCGACCCAGGCGCTGGACCCCGCCCCCGAAGACGCCGCCGAGATCCTGAAGCGCATGCGAGCGCTGGCCGAGCGAGCTCGGCGCCAGCCCGACGCGAAGGCCCTCGCCCTCCTCGCGTGGCTGCGCGCCCACGCCTGCCCGGCGATCGGCCGCGCCAGCGACGCCTCGGTCAGCACCGCGTGGACCGACCGCCGCGTCATCCTCTTCACCGAGTTCGGCGACACGAAGCGCTACCTCCAGGAGATCCTCGCGAGCGCGATCGCGCACACCGACCGTGGCGACGAGCGCATCCTCGTCTACCACGGCGGCATGGGCGACGACGCCCGGGACGCGGTGCAGCGCGCCTTCAACGCGCCGCCCGCCGACCACCCGGCGCGCATCCTCGTCGCCACCGACGCCGCCCGGGAGGGCGTGAACCTCCAGGCCCACTGCGCCGACCTCTTCCACGTGGACGTCCCCTGGAACCCCTCGCGCCTGGAGCAGCGCAACGGCCGCATCGACCGGACGCTGCAGCCCGCTGACGAGGTCCGCTGCCACTACTTCGTCTTCCCCCAGCGCGCTGAGGACCGCGTCCTCGACACGCTCGTCAAGAAGCTGGAGCGCATCAAGCGCGAGCTGGGCTCGGTGGGCGCCGTGCTGATGGACGATATGGAGCGCGCCCTGGAGGACGGCATCACGGCCGAGAGCGGCTCGCGCCTCGACGCCATCGGAACCCACACGAGGAGCCGCATGGCCGAGCAGGAGCTGGAGGCCCAGCGCAAGGACCTCGACGCGCTGCTGGCCGACGTCCAGCGCGCCGGCCTGCGGCTGGACAGCTCGCGCCGAGCCCTCGAGGTGGAGCCGGAGACACTGCGCGGCGTCGTGGAGATCGGGCTGCGCCTGGCCGGCGCCGAGGGGCTGCAAGCCGGTGGGACGACCTCCGACGGACGGCCGACATACCGCCTGCCCGAGCTGGACCGCTCCTGGCAGCCCACGCTCGACAGCCTGCGCCCTCCCCGCGGCCGGACGGAAGCGTTCTGGGAATGGCGCCGCCGTCCGCCCCGCGACGTCACCTTCACGCCGCTCCAGACCCTGACCGAGGAGGCCGAGCAGCTCCACCTCGCGCACCCGCTGGTTCGGCGCATCCTGGACCGCTTCCTCGCCCAGGGCTTCGGCGCCCACGACCTGTCGCGGGTCTGCGTGGCGCCGGTTCCGAGCCAGAGCGTCTCGCGCGCCATCGCGTTGGCGCGGTTGAGCCTGTTCGGCCGCGGCGCGGCCCGGCTTCACGACGAGCTGATCGCCGTCGTCGCCCCCTGGCCCCCCACCGAAGGCAACCAGGTCGCGCCCTACAGGGACGCCGCCACCGCCGCCAAGGCCCTGGCGGACTGCGAGCGCGCGATGGCGGCGGACGCCTCCGTTCCGAGAGGGCGCCTGGCCGAGCGCGCGCTCGACGAGGCGCCCGCCATATTCGCGGCGCTGTGGCCCCACCTGCACGCCGAGGCCGACGCCCGCGCCACCGAGGCCGCCAACGGCCTGGCCCGGCGCGCCCGCAAGGAGGGCGAAGACCTGCGGGCGCTGCTAGAGCGCCAGCGCACCGCCATCGCCGAGGCCCGGCACGACCTGAAGCAGCTCGTGCTCCCCGAGCTGGCCGACAAGGACCAGCGGCGGCAGGCCGAGCTGGACCTGGAGCACATGGCGCGCCGCGAAGAGCGCATCGCCCAGGAGCTGGAGAGCGAGCCGGCCGCCATCGAGGCGCTCTACGAGGTGCGCATCCGCCGCCTCACCCCCGTGGGCCTGGCGGTGGCGGTGCCGGGGACGGCGTGAGCCGGGACGCCGAGGTCCGCTTCCACGAGGAGTGGCTGGGCCTGGCTCAGCCCATCGAGGGGCTGGTCTTCTCGGTGCCGGTCCTCGCCGACGCCCAGATCGCCCCGGTCACGGGGCCCGAGCTGCACGCCCGGTTCCGCCACTGGCTCGCGACCGGCGAGGACGACGGCGCGCCGCCGGCAATCGCCGACCTGCGCGCCTTCTTCGAGGACTTCCTCGAGTACGACGCTCCCGGGATGCTGGTCGCGCGGGACGAGCTGCCGCCCGAGCTGCACTTCTACGCGGAGGAGGGCCGCCAGGACATCCGCCCCAGCTTCGCGGTCCGCCGCGGCCCGCTGGCCAACGTCGCCGGCGAAGACGACGTCTTCGCCGTGTTCGGCTCGAACGCCCCACCCGAGGACACCACCGAAGCGGACGAGACGGACACAGAGCCCGCCTCCCCCTTCGTGATGCTCGTCTGGGACCTGCGGGACGACGCCCAGGACGCCGGCCTCGGCCTCCCCCTCGACAAGCCCGAGGACGCCACCGGCACCTGGCGCTATCCGCCGACCGCCAAACTGGAGCGGCTGCTCCGCCACACCGGCATCCCCGTCGGCCTGCTCACCAACGGCCGCGAGCTGCGCCTCGTCTACGCCCCGGCCGGCGAGTCCACCTCGCACCTCACGTTCCGCCTGGCCGACATGGCCGACGCCGCGGGCCGCCCGCTGGTGGCCGCCTTCGAGCTGCTCCTGAGCGCCCGCCGCACCTACCGCGCCGCCCCCGCCCACACCCTGGAGGGCCTGCTCCGGGAGAGCCGGCGGCACCAGGCCGACGTCACCCAGGACCTCGCCGCGCAGGTCTTCGAGGCCGTGGAGATCCTGCTCGAGGGCTTTGAGCACGCCTCGGCCCGGGAGACCGACGCCGCCCGCATCGAGTGGCTACGGGAAGCCCTGGCCGAGCCCCACGACCACCTCTACCAGGGCGTGCTCAGCGTCGTGCTGCGCCTCGTCTTCCTGCTCTACGCCGAGGACCAGGGGCTGCTCCCCGTCGACCACCCCTTCTACGCGCGCCACCTCAGCGTGCAGGGCCTCTACCACGACCTCGTCGAGGACGCCGGCCTGCATCCCGAGTCGATGCACCACCGCTTCGGCGGCTACGGCCGGCTGCTGGCGCTGTTCCGCGCCGTGTTCCTGGGCGTCGAGCACGGCGAGCTGCGGCTCCCCCCGCGCCGGGGCCGGCTCTTCGACCCCAGCAGCTACCCGTTCCTGGAAGGGGGCCTGCCGGGGAGCACGGCGGCGATCGTCCTGGCCGAGGACCGCGCCGCGGTGCGCCCCCCGGCCGTCGACGACGGCGTCGTCCACGCCGTGCTCCAGCGGCTGATCGTCTTCCAGGGCCAGCGCCTCAGCTACCGCGCCCTCGACGTCGAGCAGATCGGCTCGGTCTACGAGTCCCTGATG
>Ga0299906_10005331_pt1 | contig 10492 bp, 8 predicted proteins | sample RVTome_14_FD_200259 | JGI IMG/M metagenome (GOLD analysis project Ga0299906, IMG submission 200259) | Soil microbial communities from uranium-contaminated site in the Upper Colorado River Basin, Wyoming, United States - RVT145D125 (version 2) ...
AGGCGTCGAGCGCCAGCTCGCGGCCGCCGGCCGCCCGGATCTCGGCGCGCGGATTCGTGAGCCGGAAGAGCGCGAGCGCCCGCAGGCACCGCCCGACGCTCGGCGGGCGGCGCGCCGCGAGGGGGGTGCCGTCGATCGGATGCAGGAAGTTCACCGGCAGCGACTCCACTTCGAGGGCTCGCAGCGCCTGCGCCACCTCCACGAGATCCTCGTCCGTCTCGCCCATGCCGACGATCACGCCGGAGCAGGCCCCCAACCCGGCACGCTTCGCGCTGCGCACCGTCTCGACGCGGTCATCGTAGGTGTGGGTACTGCAGATCTCGGGGTAGAAGCGACGACTCGTGTTGAGATTGTGGTTGACGTAGTCGACGCCCGCGGCGCGCAGCTCCAGGGCGGCCGCATCCCCCATGATGCCGAGGGAGACGCACAGCTCGAGGTCCGCGAACTCGCGGCGAATGCGGCGGGCCGCCGTGCCGAAATGGCGCAGGTCTCGCCCGCTCGGGCCGCGGGCGCTGGTCACCATGCAGTAGCGGCGGGCGCCGGCCTGCACCGCCTCGCGCGCGCCGGTCACCAGCTCGTCGACGGACTTGAGCCGGTAGCGCGGGATCTCCGAGGTCGCCACGGCCGACTGCGAGCAGTAGCCGCAGTCCTCTGGACAGAGGCCGCTGCGGGCGTTGTTCAGCAGACAGAGCTTCACCCGGCGACCGAAGTGCCGGAAACGCACCGCAAAGGCCGCCCACAGCACGACCTCGATCTCGTCGTCGGTGCACGTCAGGATCGCCTGCGCCGCGGCGGCGTCCAGCGTCTGGTCGGCCAAGGCGCGCTCGGCCAGCGACCCAAAGGGGCCGGCTGCATCGAGCGCGCGGGTGATCTCGTCCGCCGCCGCCATGGGCGCGATCCCTAGCGAGCCATCCTGCCTTGCGCAACCGGCGGCGGCCTCGTTGCGCCCAGCGTTGCACCCAGGGTCGCGCCCAGGACCTTGACAGAACGGCGCCGACCTCGCACTATGCGTACGGGATACGCGAAGGAAGACATGGCGCACACTGCGAACGACACCGCCCTGCACGACCTGTTGGCGCCGCTCGGCGACTCCGCCTACACGCCCGAGGTCTGCGAGTCGCTGGCCGAGACGATCGCCGAGATCCAGACCCTCAAGCGCGAGCGCGACGTGGTGGTCCTGGCCCACAACTACCAGCGACCGGAGATCTTCCAGGTCGCCGATTTCGTCGGCGATTCGCTCGAGTTGGCGCGGCAGGCGACGCAGGTCGAGGCGGAGAACATCGTCTTCTGCGGCGTCCATTTCATGGCCGAGACCGCGAAGATCCTCAATCCCACGCGGCGCGTGATCCTGCCCGACCTGCGCGCCGGCTGCTCCCTGGCCGACGCCGTCACGGGCGAGGAGCTGGCCGCCCGCAAGGAAGAGCTGCGTGCCATCCATCCCGACCTCGCGGTCGTGGGCTACGTCAACACCACGGCCGAGGTGAAGGCGGAATGCGACGCGTGCTGCACGAGCTCGAACGCCGTGCGGGTCGTGGAGAGTCTCCCGAGCCGGCACATCCTGTTCGTGCCCGACCAGAACCTGGCAGCTTACGTGCAGTCGAAGACCGACAAGGTCATCATCGCCTGGGACGGCAACTGCTACGTCCACCATCAGATCACGCCGGAGCAGATCGAGGCGGTCAAAGCCGCGAGGCCGAACATCCAGGTCCTCGCCCACCCCGAGTGCCGAGCCGACGTGCTCGCCTTGGCCGACGCCGTCCTGAGCACCAGCGGCATGGTCCGGCACGCCACGGAGAGCACGGCCGGTGAGTTCCTGATCGTCACGGAGTGCGGGCTCTCGGATCGACTTCTGCTCGAAGTTCCGGGAAAACGATTCTTCAAGAGCTGCAAGCTATGCGCGTACATGAAGATGATCACCCTCGAGGGGACACGAGACGCGATCCGCGACCTGGCGCCCGCCATCGAGCTGCCCGAGGACGTGCGGATACGGGCGGCACGCGCCCTCGAGCGCATGCTCGAGTTGAGCCACTGACCGCCCCCCAGCCCGCGGTCGCCGTCGACGTCGCCGTGCTCGCCCTGCGCGAGAGCGCGCTGCACGTGCTCCTGGCGACACTGGCGGCCGGCCCGTTCACCGGCTGGCGTGCGCTGCCCGGCGGCCGCGTCCAGGCCGGCGAGACCCTGGACGACGCGGCGGCCCGCGAGCTCACCGCGCATTCGGGCCTCGCGAACCTGCACCTGGAGCAGCTCTACACCTTCGGCAGCCCGGAGCGTGACCCGCGCGGGCACGTCGTGTCCGTCGCCTATCTCGGCCTGACGCCCCCACGGGCCGCGACGGATCCGGGCCCGGCGGGCAAGTACACGGCTCTCGAGTGGCATCCCGTCGCCGCGCTGCCCCGGCTCGCCTACGATCATGGCGCGGTGGTGGGGATCGCGGCCGCGCGACTCCAGGCCAAGCTGCGCTATACCAACCTCGCGCACGCTCTGCTCGACGATACCTTCACTCTCGCCGACCTGCAGTCGGTCTACGAAACCGTGCTCGGCCGTACCCTCGATCGACGAAACTTCCGCAAGAAAATCCTGGCCCTCGGCTGGCTCCGGCCGCTCGACCGCAAGCGTCGCGGGCCGCACCGCCCGGCGAGCCTGTACGCGTTTCGCGATCGGTCGCCGCGCGAAGTGGACGTCCTGCGGTGACGACCGTCGAGTGCCCTCGCTGCGGGACCACCTACCGCGTGCCGCCCCGGCACCGCGGGCGGCGCCGGCCCACGTTCGAGTGCGCGAGCTGCCATCACGTCTTCGGACCGGAGGAGCCGGTCGCCGGCGACGCGGACTGGGACGACGACGAAACGTGGGTGATGGACGACGACGCCGCCGAGGCTGGCGACCGTTCCCGCGACGCGACGGACGAGGGGGACGACGACGGGAGCGACGACCCGAGTCTCCACGACGACGAGATCGACACGGAAGACGACACGGACGACGCCGAAGACGAGGATGAAGACGAGGACGAGACCGCGGCGCGGGCGACACCGACACGACGCCGCCGGCGACGCGCCGTCGCCGCGGGAGAGCGGCGGCGGGCACGGGCCACACCGGCCCGCTTCGCCCTGCGCTCGCTGCTCGTCGTCACGCTGCTCTACGCGGTGCTCGCCGTCTACATGTCGACCCACGCCGCTGCGGCGCGCGCGGTCCTCGCACACATCCCCGTGGTGGGCTCACGGCTCGCCGAGAAGCGCGTCGGCCACCGGCAGATTCAGTTGCGCAACGTGCGGGGTACGTTCGCCCGCCCGCGTGACGACGCCGATGGCGAACCCGTGTTCGTCGTGAGCGCGCTCGCCGTGAACCGGGCGAGCGTCCCGTTGAGCGCGATCGAGCTCCGGGCCACCCTGCTCGGCCGGTCGCCCGTGAGCCGCGTCTTCCGCTGCACCGGCGCCCCGGTCGACGTCGCCCGCTTCAGCCGTGGCGAGCTCAAGCTGGTCTCCGAGTTCCCCGGCGACCGGCCCAAGCCGGTGGCACCGGACGAGACGATCCGCTGCCAGACCGTGTTCCTCAGCCCTCCCCGAGAGAGCGGGGAACTCGTCGTCGAGGTCGTGCGGGCCAGCGGCGGCTAGTGCCCGGCGCCGCCCTCGGACTCGTCGTCCTGCTCCGGCGTCACGTCGATCTCCGGCGGCTCGCGTAGCCCCCGCTTGAACGACTGTATGCCCTTGCCGAGGCTACCCATCACCTCGGGCAGGCGTCCGGCGCCGAAGACCACGAGGATGATGACGAGCACGATGAGGAGCTCGCCCACACCGAACCCGAACATGCGAGCAGCATACGAGAAGGGAGGAACGCAGGCAAGGAGTGGTGACGCAGTTCGCCGCGTGAGGCACGGGAGGTGCGACGCCCGGGAGCCGGCGGCGCGTACCCTCCCGTGCCTCACGCGGCAAACTGCGTCACTACCGGGCAAGGCGACATTGCAGACCCGTCGGACCGGCCCTATACTCGCGCCGCTTTGATGCTTCGGACCTATCGGCAGGAGTACGAGCGTCTACTGCCCTTGGTCGAGAAGCCCGGCCGCTACCTGGGCAACGAACGGGGGGCGGTGCGCAAGGATCTGGACCAGGTGGCCGTGCGCTTCGCGCTGGCGTTTCCCGAGGTCTACGAGATCGCCCAATCACACGTCGGACTGCAGATCCTGTACGACGTCCTGAACCGGCGACCGGACGTGGCGGCGGAGCGGGTCTACTCGCCCTGGCCCGATCTGGAGGCGCTCCTGCGGGCGCGCGGGCTGCCGCTGGTCTCCCTCGAGAGTCACCTCGCCGTGCGCGATTTCGACGTGGTGGGGTTCAGCCTGCAGTACGAACTCACCTACACCAACCTCCTCACGATCCTGGAGTTGGGCGGGGTCCCGCTGCGGGCCGCCGAACGCGGACCGGACGACCCGATCGTGATCGCGGGCGGCCCGTGCGCCTTCAACCCGGAGCCTCTGGCCCTTTTCCTGGACGCGGTCGTGCTCGGCGACGGCGAGGACGTGGTCGGACAGATCGTGGACGCCGTGCGTGCCGGGCGCGGCCACGACCGGGCGGCGCGGATTCGGGCACTGGCGGACGTCGCCGGCGTCTACGTGCCCAGCCTCTACGAGCCTCAGTACCGCCCCGACGGGACGATCGCCGCCATCCGCCCCCTGGACGGTGCCCCCGAGCAGGTGAGCAAGCGCGTCCTCCCCGACCTCGACGCCTACGGGCCCCCACCCGATCCCATCATTCCCAACTTGGGCGTCGTGCACGACCGCGCCGCGGTCGAGGTGATGCGTGGCTGCGTAAAGGGGTGCCGCTTCTGTCAGGCGGGCTACGTGTACCGCCCGCTGCGGGAGCGCAACCCACAGAAGGTCGTCGAGGACACCGTGCGCCTGATGGAGAACACGGGCTACGAGGAGGTCTCCCTCCTGTCGCTCTCGACCGGCGACTACAGCGGCGTCAACCCGGTCCTGAAGTCCCTGATGGACCGGCTCGCCCCACAGCGAGTCGCCGTGTCGTTGCCGTCCACCCGCGTCGACGCCCTCTCGCCCCGCATCCTGGAAGAGATTCGGCGGGTGCGGAAGAGCGGGTTCACCCTGGCGCCCGAGGCCGGGACGCAGCGCCTGCGGGACGTGATCCAGAAGGAATATCAGGAGCAGGAACTCCTGGACGCCGCCCGTCTCTTCGCCGACTTGGGCTGGCGGAGCCTGAAGCTCTATTTCATGATCGGGTTGCCGAGCGAGACCGAAGAAGACGTACTCGGCATCGTCGAACTTGCGAGCCGGGTCCGCAAAGCTGCCAGCGGGCGGCTCAAGGTGACGGTGAGCGTCTCCACCTTCTCGCCCAAACCCCACACACCCTTCCAGTGGGCGGGGGAGCTCGATGTCGCCGAGACGAACGCCCGGCAGGCGCTGCTGCGCCAGGAGCTGACGCGGCGCGGTCTCCTGTTCCGCTGGCACGACAGCCGCCTCACCTGGCTGGAGGGCATCTTCGCCCGCGGCGACCGGCGGCTCGCCGACGTCCTCGAGACGGCGCAGCGCCTGGGGGCGCGCTTCGACGGCTGGTCGGATCGCTGTCGCCTCGACCTGTGGGAGCGGGCGCTCGCCGCCCACGGCGCCGACCCGTCCTTCTACCTGCGGCGCCGGCCGCTCGACGAGACCCTGCCCTGGGACCACATCGACGCCGGCGTCAGCAAGAAGTGGCTCGCCCGCGAACTCGCCAAGGCCGTCGAGGGCGTGCTCACGCCCGACTGCTCCATCGAGCGCTGCACCTACTGCGGCGCCTGCGACTTCAAGACGCTGCGCAACGTCGACTATCACCCCGAGGGGGCCAAAGGCGGCCGGCACGAGGGCGAGATGGTCTCGCGCTGGGCGGAGATGCTGGTCGCCAACGAGGCCGAAGACGATCCCACCTTGCCCGCGTGGGAAACCAGAACGTGGCAGAAGATCCGCTCGGCCGTGCGCGCCGGACGGCGCACCGGGCGGCCGACCGCCCAGACGAGTACCGCGGCACCTCTGCCCATGCCGGTGGCGACGCGGGTACCGAGCCTCGCCACGCCGCGCGGCGACGGCAACGCCGAGGAATGGCTCGGGGCCGTGCCGTCCTCGCTGCAACCCGGCAGCGTCGCGCAGCCCGCCGTGCAGCGCCTGCGGCTGCGCTACTCGAAAGTCGCCCTGGCGCGGTTCATCGGGACGCGCGAGATGGGCACGGTCTTCCTGAGGGCCGCCCGGCGGGCGGGCCTTCCGATCGCGTTCACGGCCGGCCACCGGCCGCTGCCGAAGATCTCCTTCGGGCCGGCGCTGCCGCTCGGCTGCTCGAGCGAGGACGAGCACCTCGACATCGACCTGACGGAGCCGCGCGCGCCGGAAGCCCTGGTCGCCGCCCTCGCGGCCCAGCTCCCGGACGGGCTGATCCCGCTCGCCGCCGAGGAGATCGACCGCCGGACGCCCAGCATCGACAGCGCGATGACCGCCTGCTCGTACGAGGTCGACGTCGCGGATCTCGACGACCCACCGAGCGACACGCGGGTCGGCCTGGCGGTGCGCGACTTTCTGCGGGCCGAGTCGTTCGACGTGCGCAAGGTCATCAAAGGTCGCGAGCGCCTCATCGACGCCCGCCCGCGGGTGCGCGACGTGACGCTGGCCGGTCCCGGACGGCTGCGGGTCGACGTGCGGGTCGGTGACGGAGCGAGCGTCGGGCCGGCGCTCCTCGTCGGCGAGATCCTCGGGCTGCCGGAGGGCGAGCGCCCGAAACTGCGGGTGCACAAGCTCGGCACCGAATTCCGCGACGAGGCCGCCACCGACTGCGCATAGGGCCGCCGTGGGCAAACAGATCCTCATCAACTCGTCGCCCTGGGAAGTTCGCGTCGCGCTCCTCGAAGACACCATGCTGGCGGAGCTGCACTTCGAGCGACCCGCCGAGCGCGGGATCGGCGGGAACGTCTACAAGGGGCGAGTGACGCGCGTCCTGCCCGGGATGCAGGCCGCGTTCCTGGACATCGGCCTACCCAAGGCGGCCTTCCTGCACGTATCCGACCTGCGCGCCGCCTACGCCTTGCCGCCGGAGGTCGCCGGCGAAGACGACGTCGACACCGACGACGTCGAGGAAGGCGCCGAGCCGGCGGCCAACGGCGGGCCCATCGAAACCCGACTCCAGAAGGGCGAGGAGATCCTTGTCCAGATCGCCAAGGAGCCGATCGGCACCAAGGGGGCGCGCGTGACGGCGCACGTCTCCCTTCCGGGGCGCTATCTCGTGCTCACACCCGGCTCCGAGCGCATCGGCATCTCACGACGCATCGAGGACGCCGAGGAGCGGGAGCGCCTGCGCGAGATCTGCGCAGCGGAGCGGCCCGATGAAGGCGGGCTGATCGTCCGCACCGCCTGCGAGGGCGCCACCAAGAAGGACATCCAACGCGACGTGCGTTTCCTCTCCCGCCTCTGGCAGCGCGTCCGGCGCGCGGCGGAGGCGGCCCAGCCACCGGCGTTGATCCACGCCGACCTGGACATCGCGCTGCGCTTCGTGCGTGACGCCTTCACGACCGACATCGAGCGGCTCACCGTGGACACGGCCGAGGACCATGCCCGCCTCCTCGACTTCGTGCGCGCCTTCATGCCCCGGCTCGCGACCCGTGTGCATCACTACCAGGGCGCCACGCCGCTCTTCGAGCAGCACGGGGTCGAGACCAAGCTGGCGCGGGCCCTCGAGCGGCGGGTCTGGCTCAAGTCGGGCGGGTATCTCATCTTCGACCAGACCGAGTCGCTGACGACCGTCGACGTCAACACGGGCCGGTACGTCGGCAAGACGGACCAGGACGAAACCGTCCTGCGCACCAATCTCGAAGCGGCCCTCCAAGTGGTGCAGCAACTGCGACTCCGCAACATCGGTGGGATCATCGTGATCGACTTCATCGACATGGAACGCCTGGCCGATCGCAAGAAGGTCTTCGACGCCCTGCAGGAAGCCGCCCGGCTCGACAAGGCCCGCACCAACATCCTCCGAATCTCCGAGTTGGGTCTGGTCCAGATGACGCGCAAGCGGACGCGGGAGAGCCTCGAGCAGTCCCTGACCGTCCCGTGTCCGAACTGCAGCGGGCTCGGCCGCATTCGCTCGCTCGAGATGCTGGCGTCCGCCGCGCTGCGGCGGCTGCATCACGAGGCGAGCCTGCACCCGCCGGCGACGGCCGTCACGCTGCGCGTCCATCCCGACGTCGCCGCTCACCTCCTGCACGACGGCAAGGCGAGCGTCGGCACGATCGAGGAACGCACGGGCTGTCGCGTGACGATCGCCGCCGACCCGGATTTCAGCCGCGACCAGCACGCCGTCGCGGTGGGTGACTGACGACCGCCGGCGGCCTCAGAGTCGTCGCAACCCATGCCGCTGGAACTCGGCCAGGAACGTCAAGGAGGCCATCGAAGTCATGCGGTCCACGAAGAGCAGGCCATCCAGATGGTCGCATTCGTGCTGCGCTACCCGGGCATGGAAGCCCTCGGCGTCGAAGCGCAGCGGCCGCCCGTCCCGGGCCAGCGCCTCGACGCGCACACGCGTCGGGCGGGAAACGCGCCCGCGCATGTCGGGGACGCTGAGGCATCCTTCCCAGTCCTCCTCGTGCTCCTCCGTGAGCGGCGTCAGACGCGGGTTGAGGAGCACGGTGAGCGGGACGCTCTCGGCGTCCGGGTAGCGGGGGTTCTCGTCGACACCGTAGATCACGATCCGGCGCGAGACGTGGACCTGCGGCGCGGCCAACCCGGCGCCGTCGTACTCGGCCATCGTCTCGAGCATGTCGTCGATCAGCGTTTGGATCTCGGGCGCGCCGACGGCCTCGGGCGACACGGGCTCGGCGACGCGACGCAGCACCGGATGCCCGAGGCGCGCGACCTTGAGAATCGCCATCGTCGTGGCTCTCTCAGATCGTCCACGACCTCGCAAGGAGCGCCGCGCGGCGAGGCACCGCGGTGAACACCCAGGGCGCCGACACGGTGCTCGTCCTGATGTGGGCCGCCGTGCTGCTGCACGCCTGGCTCCGCGGCGACGCCACCCGCCCCCCGCGCCCGCCGCTGCCGGCCGTCGCGGTGCTGGCCGTCACCCTCGCGCTCGGGGCCTGGCTGGAGCGACGGGTCGCGTGGCGAGCCTTCGACGCCCCGGCCGCCGGCGCCGTGGGGATCGTGCTGGTGTGGATCGGGGCCGTCGTGCACGTGCAGGCCCGGCGCGTCCTCGCGGCGCACTGGCGTCCCGCCATCGCGCCCGCCGAGCCACGCGAACTCGTCCAGGCGGGGCCGTACGCGCTGGTACGACACCCCCTGTACGCCGCCCTCGCCCTGATGACGATCGGCACCGCCGTCGCCCACCCGTCCCTGGCCGTGCTGGCCGGCGGCGGCGGCCTGGTGATGGGGCTCGCCCTCAAGGCGCACGCCGAGGACCGCGCACTCCGGGAGTGTTTCGGCGCCGATTGGGACGCCTACGCGCGCCGCGTGCCGGCGCTGCTGCCGCGACCGTTCAGGCGCGACAGGCGTCCATGAGTCGCCGCCACGCTGCCGGGTCGGTACGCTCGAGCGTCGGCAGCGCGTAGAAGCTCACCCGGTCGATCAAGCCCTGGTACTTGCGCCGCACCAGCGCCGGCACCTCGTCGTAGGTTCCCTCGATGGCGTACACGGCCAGCATCTCGTCGGTGATCAGCGAGGCCATGCCCTGCCAATCGCCCCGGGCCGCGCGCCCGCTCAGCTCGTCCGCCACGTCGCCCCAGCCATGCGTCTCGAGGACGACGCGATAGGTGCGCGTCGAGGCATAGAAGGAGAGCTGCTGGCGCGCCAGCTCGCGGGCCGTGGCGATCTCGCCGGCGTCCTTACCCATGATGACGAAGGCGCTGGTCGCGAGCGTCACGGCGCCGCCGGGACGACCGCTGCGGGCCAGGCCCGCCGCCACGTTCGGCCGCACGACCCGCTCGACGTAGTCGACGGAGTGGAACGGGTGCACCTGCAGCCCGTCGCACAACTCACCCGCCAGACGGCACATGTAGGGCTTCACGCCGGCGATGTAGATCGGAATGGCGGGCCACTCGATCGGCCCAGGGCTGAAGAACGGCGTCATCAGGCTGAAGCGATAGTGCTCGCCGTCGAAACCCGGCTTCGTGCCGTTCTGCCAGACGTCCCAGATGTGCCTGATGAGCTGAATCATCTCCCGGAGCCGGGGCCCGGGCGCGCCCCAGGCGGTGGAGTAGCGCCGCTCGTTGTGCCCCTTCACCTGCGTCCCCAGGCCGAGCACGAAGCGGCCGCGGGAAGCCGCCTGCAGGTCCCAGGCGATCTGCGCGTGCACGAGGGGGCTGCGCGGAAAGGCCACCGCGATGTTGGTGCCGATGGACAGGCGCTCCGTGCTGGTCGCGGCGATGGCGCAGGCCAGGTAGGGGTCGTGCCCCGCCTCCGCGGTCCACAGGCCGTCGTAGCCCATCGCCTCGAGGGCCCGGGCGCGCTCGGCGACGGAGGCGAGATCCGAGGGCAGGAGGC
>Ga0299906_10005334_pt1 | contig 10489 bp, 10 predicted proteins | sample RVTome_14_FD_200259 | JGI IMG/M metagenome (GOLD analysis project Ga0299906, IMG submission 200259) | Soil microbial communities from uranium-contaminated site in the Upper Colorado River Basin, Wyoming, United States - RVT145D125 (version 2) ...
GATAAATGCGGTTTATGGGACCTAAATCGACCTTGAGATTGAAGTAGCCTTCAATAAATTCGCGCTGTTGGCACTGTTTGGCGGCATCGACCTGGCCTGGCGCCAAGCGGGTTTTGATCCGGCGATACCCTTGCCCCGTAGCAGGGCTTGAGCCTCTTGATATCGACGAACAGGATCTGCTTCAACTCTGGCCAATCATAACCCTGGGCCTATAGGATGATGCAGTGAATGCGCTGTGCGATCCGTCGATCACCTTCTTGTTTGTATTGCGTTTGCAGCTCTTTGATCTTGCTGTCAGACAAGGTTAAGGCTGTCACTTTCTCGCTCATTTTGGTTCACCGCCTTGTTTTGAGCCAGACCATACTCCATCTTGCCTTTAGGCCAAACTGGAAATTTCAGCATGCGTTTAGTATAGCTCAGGTGGTAGAGCGCCTGATTGAAGATCAGGAGGTCCCCAGTTCGAATTTGGGCCTCGACACCAATGGGAAGGCAAGCCGATGGGCGACGGCAGCAATTCTCAGTATGACCAGACCTGACAGGTTTTTAAGCAGAATTTTCGATAAACGGCGCCATAGAAAGAAAATTTGCCGTTAATATGGGGCTACAATGAAAACGTGTCAGGTCTCTACGCCAAAATGCGAAGGGCTGAATTGATGGAATGAGTTGCCGAAATCCCGGTTCACGAGTAAAGTTTATAGTATGAGGTCCTCAAGACCCCCAGGCCCTTGGTGAAACGTGAGGATTTCGTGTAAAATAGATAATCACATTATCTGAGTAGTTTTCAATGCTAAATTATTAAATTGTATTGGACAGGATTAAGGCTAACAGTGTTAGCACGATTATCAAGATTTTAACCATTTTATGTAACTATTCAGCACGGTCGGGCAACTCAAGACCTGACAGGTTTTCAACGGGTTGTTTGCCCTAACGATTATGCCGAACGGAACGATTCGTTATCTCAACGGTAACTTCGGAAACCTGTCAGGTATGGCCTGAATAGTTACGTAAATCCTGTCTATTTTCCCTTATGAGGTGGATCTCAACCTAATCAGGAGAAGAGCATGGGTACCGTTCTACTTCTTAATGCCAGCTACGAACCCCTGGCCGTGATCCCGCTGCGGCGAGCCGTATCGCTGCTGCTGCGGAATCGGGTCGATGCAGCCACCGATGACGCCATCCCCATCCGGGGCGTCTCGACCGGCCTGCATATCCCCACCGTGATCCGGCTGCGGCGCTATATCAGCGTGCCGCGTCGCGGAGCCCGTTGGGGCCGCCGGGGCGTGCTGGAGCGGGATGGCTATCACTGCATTTACTGCGGCATCCAGGCCGGCGAGACCCAACGCGGGCATGTCCTCACCAAGAGCGACTTCACCGTCGACCACCTCATCCCGCGCAGCCGGGGCGGCCAGAATACCTGGGGCAATACCGCCTGCGCCTGCCCGGTTTGCAACCATCGGAAAGGTGACCGGACTCCACACGAAGCCGGGATGAACCTCCGCTGGGAGCCAAAGATGCCCCGCGTCGGCTATCTGGTCGCCTCCGGCGACGTCCCGGCCGCCTGGAAGGTTTACCTGGAGGTCTGATCGAGCAGACAAACCGATAGTGACAGTGATAAAATCCAATATGGATCACGGGATAGTTCGTTTCACGTCCCTGTCTGACCGGGGACCCGGATCGCCTGCTGGATGAGAACACTATGGCATCAATTTCGTCACAGAGCAAATCTTGCGTTGTAGCCGGACATATTTGTCTGGATGTGATCCCCACCCTGTTGGGCAGTGGGGATTTCGCCTCGACCTTCTTGCCGGGGCGCTTGCTCGAGGCCGGGCCAGTCCTGACGGCGACGGGTGGTGCTGTCTCGAATACGGGGCAGACGCTCCACAAGTTGGGGATCGATACCCGCTTGATGGGCAAAATCGGCAATGACATCTTTGGCCGGGCCACGCTGGCCGCGATCAAGGCCCAGTCTGAGCATCTGGCCGAAGGCATGCGCCTGGCCCAGGACGAGGCCGGCTCGTACACAGTCATTCTCAGCCCACCCCGGACCGACCGCATTTTCCTGCACTGCCCCGGTCCAAATGATACCTTCGGCGCGGCTGACGTCAACTACGAGCTGCTCCGGCAGGTCGATCTGTTCCATTTCGGTTACCCACCCTTGATGAAACGTCTCTATCAAAATGATGGGGCGGAACTCATCGAACTGTTCAAACGGGCCAAAGCGACCGGCGTGACCACGTCCCTGGATCTGGCGATGCCCGACCCCAACGCGTCCTCCGGGCAGGCCGACTGGCCGGCCATCCTGGCAGCTACACTGCCGCTGGTCGATCTATTCGTGCCCAGCCTCGAGGAGGTCTTGCTAATGCTCTATCGTGAGACCTTTGATCGCATCGAAACCGGCCAGGCCCGGATCGATGCCCCGCTGCTGAGCCGGGTGGCGGACGATCTGCTGGCCATGGGGTCCAAAGTGGTTTTGCTCAAGGCCGGCGAGCGCGGCCTCTACTTGCGCACGGCGGCTGACGTGAGCGAACTGGGCCGGGCGCGTCCCACCGATATCACCCGCTGGGCCAACCGTGAATTCTGGGTCCCGATCTTTGAAACCGAGGTGGCCGGCACCACCGGCGCCGGTGACTCGGCCGTGGCCGGTTTCCTGGCCGCCCTGCTGCGCGATCTGGCTCCCACCCAGGCGGTGACGATAGCTGCTGCCGTGGGCGCATGCAACGTCGAAGCCGCCGACGCCACCAGCGGCATTCGCTCCTGGAGTGAAACGCTGGCCCGCATCGAAGCCGGTTGGCCTCGCCGCCAACTCCAAATCGATACCCCCGGCTGGCGCTTCGACGAGACACGCCGGCTCTGGCTGGGACCGAATGATACTACAGGGTAACAGGGTAGCAGAGTAACAGGGCAACAGGCCAGTCAGCCGGTCAACGGATCAGCGAAAAGCAAAAATGCTGACAAGCTGACACGCCAACATGCTAACTTGCTACTTGCTACTCTGATACCTTGCTACATATTAGACATTATACCGATTAGACTTATGTCACCCGGAAAGAGCAGGATTAGCTGAATGATGGGCTAAAAATCCTTTAATTCTGGAAATCCTGCTCTGCATTGTAGATGTAAAAACACGTTCCAATTAAATCGATACAATGTCTATTATTGAATCATCCCAAGGCCAAAAATTATGAAACTAATCGAATCCTATCTCAACGATTTAACCAAAATCATCGAAAGCCTGCCGGCCAAAACGATCACGGCCATTATCGCGCTGTTGGCCGAGGCCCGCGATCAACGACGGCGTGTCTTCCTGATGGGGAACGGGGGCAGCGCTGCCACCGCGTCCCACGCGGTCAACGATTTGACCAAGCTGGCCCAGCAGGAAGGGAAACCCCGGCTCAAAGTCACCGCCTTGACCGACAATGTGCCTATCATGACGGCCTTTGCCAATGATGTCGATTACAGCCGTATCTTTGTCGAACAACTGATGGCCCTGGCCGAAGCCGATGATGTGCTGATCGGCATCAGCGGCAGCGGCAACTCGCCCAACATCCTCAAGGCGATGGAGTGGGCCAAGGAGAACGGCCTCAAGACCATCGCCTTGACCGGCCAGGGTGGGGGACGCTTGAAGTATCGCGCCGAACTGGCGCTGGTTGTCCCATCCGACTCGATGACCCACATCGAGGATATTCATCTGATCCTGTGCCACATCATCAGCCTGGGCTTGCGGGACGCTTGATGGCGGCAGCGGCCCCGCTCGTGCTGGCCCTGGATTTTGGCGGCACCAAACTGACGGCAGCGACGCTCCGCCTGGGCCAGCCGGACTGGCTGGCCCAGCGCCGGGTCTTCACCCCCGCCGGCGCCGATCAAGCCTATGAGGTTCAAATCATGCTCGGGCTGGCCCGGGACTTGATCGAGCAAGCCGGGCAAGAACCCGCCGCCTGTGGGGTGAGTTTTGGCGGACCGGTTGATGCGTCACGCGGCCTGGTCCGGCTCTCACCGCACGTGCCGGGCTGGGCAAACGTGCCGCTGGCCGATTGGCTGGGCTCGGCCTTGAACGTGCCCGTGGCCGTGGACAATGATGCCAACGCCGCCGCCCTGGGCGAGTTTCGCTTTGGCGCGGGCCAGGGCTGCCAAAATCTGCTATATGTGACGGTCAGCACCGGCATTGGCGGCGGCTGGATTTTGGGGGGCCGGCCCTACGTCGGGGCGGACGGTCTGGCCGGCGAGATTGGCCATATGACGGTCCGGCCTGGAGGCGCGCTGTGTCCCTGTGGCCAGTCCGGCTGTTTAGAGGCCGAAGCCGCCGGCCCGGCCATCGCTCGGCGAGCCCAGCAGTTACTGGCAGATCATGCCGGACCGGCCGGTCAGCGCCTGCTGGACCTGGCCGGGGGTGATCCGGCGAACATCACAGCCCAACTGGTTAGCCAGGCCGCGGCAGAAGGGGATGACCTGAGCCAAACCGTCCTGGCCGAAGCCGCCGCGCAGTTAGGCCGGGGCCTGCGGTGCGCCCTCATGCTCATGAACCCCGGCCGGGTCATTCTGGGCGGCGGAGTCACCAAATCGGGCGAACGGTGGTGGCAAATCGTCCGTGACACGGCCCGGTCCCCGGCCTTCCCCGATATCAGCGTCGATATCCTCCCGGCCGCTTTCGGCGATGATGCCCCCCTCTGGGGCGCCGTCGCCCTGGCGGAAACGTTGCTGGCAGATCATGGTGTGTGAATAATTTATTATCAATCCGGAGCCGCCTTCATTGAACAACAACCGCACCTATCTCCCAAATACCCACATAGAAATTATCACGCCTGATTTAGGCCACCTTTTGCCTCGCCGCGCCGTCTTCGATTTCGATGGCACGATATCGCTCATTCGCGAGGGTTGGCAAGAAGAGATGATCAGCCTGATCGTTAAGACGCTGCGGGCCACGCCCCGGGCCGAAGATGAGGCGGCCCTGTTTCATTTTGCGACGAGCTATGTGGCCCGCTCGACCGGCCAGCATACCATCGAACAGATGAAACACCTGGGCCAGGAGGTGCGCCGGTGCGGAGGCCGGCCAAAACCAGCCGCCGCTTACAAGCAAGACTATCTTGAGCTGCTGCACCGGCGCGTTGACGGGCGCAAAACCAAATTAAAATCCGGCCAGGTTGATCGAGCCGATTTGACCGTGCCCGGCGTGTTTGAGCTGCTGGCCGCGCTCCATCAATACGGCCTGAGCTGCACCCTGGCCAGCGGCACCGATGAAGTATTCGTCATTGAAGAGGCGATCCTGTTGGGGGTCGCCCACTATTTTGATGGCGGCATTTATGGGGCCCGTGATGATGGGCAGGCGATCTCCAAGAAAATGGTGATCGAGAAGATTTTAAGTACCAAGCGTCTGAACGGTTCCGAACTGCTGGTCATTGGGGATGGGCCTGATGAGATAACCCATGCCGCCGCCGCCGGCTGTATCGCCGTGGGTGTGGCCAGCAACGAGACTGAACGCCAGGGCATCAACGAATTCAAGCGGCAGCAGCTTATCGAGGCCGGCGCCAATTTGATCATCCCGGATTTTCGCGAATATCATATTTTGTTACAATACCTGCATGTTTGCTAAAACCGAAACGGCGCCGCCAATCCAACCATCTGCCCGGCTTTGGGAGGTCGATACGCTGCGCGGCCTGGCCATCGTCACGATGATGTTTTATCACTTTGTCTGGGATTTGAACAATTTTGGTCTCTATCAGGCTAACCTGCTGGTTGGTCCCTGGCAGGTGTTTGCCCGCAGTATCGCCACAACCTTTATTTTTGTCATGGGCGTATCGCTGACCCTGAGCTACGCCCGAGATGTTCGACAAACCGGCCGGACAAACCAGTTTCTAAAATATCTGCTTCGTGGAGCCAAAGTCTTTGGTTGGGGACTCGTCATTACTATCGCCACCTACTATTTTTTTGACCGTGGCTTCGTCGTCTTTGGGATTTTGCATCTGCTGGGCGCCTCGGTCGTGCTGGCCTATCCCTTCTTGCATTTGAACAAGTGGGTTAGTTTGCTGGCCGGGGTGATTCTCATCGGCCTGGGAACGTATCTGAACACGATCATTGTGGCCCAGCCCTGGCTCATCTGGCTGGGCCTGCCTCAAGCCGGACGTTATATGGTTGATTATTATCCCGTCCTGCCCTGGTTTGGCATCGCCCTCCTGGGCATCTTTGCCGGATGCAGCCTCTATCCCCAGGGACGATCCCAACTCGACCTGCCTGATCTGAGCCAGGTGTTCCCGATTAGCGGGCTGCGCTATTTGGGCCGGCACTCGCTGCTGATCTATCTCATTCACCAGCCGATCCTGATCGGCCTGTTCATCATCACCGGCTACGGCGCCATCGGATGATATACCGCCAGGGGGCCTAACGTAACCTTTTATGGGACACGGATCAACCCGAATGGGCACGGATTTTATCTATATTTATAACCAATCCGTGTCCATCCCTGAAAATCCCTGTCCTATTTCAAGATGTTCAACGTGTTACCTTTGACGCTGCTAAGGGCTTAGGATTAAATAACTTCCCTATTTGCAGGCAAATAAGCTGGATATTTTGACTTCATTTGAGGAAGTTATTTAATTCTCAATTCTAAGTACATAATGCCATTTCCAGTTTTTGACCGAACCCAACTCAGGCTCAAACCGCTCGCCGAGCGCATCCACGATATGGGCCTGCCCGAGATCATCGATTTAGATGAACCGACCCCGGCCTTTGACCCGCCCGAGCTGGCAGCAGTCGCCCGGCGTATGGTCGCGACCCATCAGGCCGGAGGACAGGTCATATTGATGATGGGCGCGCATATGCTGAAGGTGGGCCTCTCACGCTTCATTATCGATTTCATGGAACGGGGCATCATCACCCACGTGGCTATGAACGGAGCCGGCCCCATCCATGATTTTGAGCTGGCCCTGATCGGCGCATCGACCGAGAGTGTGGCCCGCTATATTCAGGACGGGCAATTTGGCCTGTGGGCCGACACCGGGCGCATCAACGAGGCCATCACCGCCGGAGCCCGAGACGGCATTGGCCTGGGCGAGGCGGTGGGCCGCGTCATCGAGGCCGAGCAGTTTCCCCATCGTGATCTGAGCGTGCTGGCCGCCGGCTGCCGTCTGGGCGTGCCGGTGACCGTCCACGTTGGCATTGGCTACGACATCATCCACGAACATCCCAATTGTGATGGCGCGGCCGTGGGCCAAACGTCGTACCACGATTTCCTGATTCTGGCCCATACCATTTCGAAGCTGCAAGGCGGCGTCTTTCTTAATTTTGGTACCGCCGTCATGGGGCCGGAAGTCTATCTCAAAGCGCTGGCTATGGCCCGCAACGTCGCTCACCAGCGCGGCGAGCAGATCAACCGCTTCACCACGGCCGTATTCGATCTGATCAACCTGAGTGATGCCGATATCCACACCGAAGCCGCCAGGGATGATCCGCGCTACTACTATCGCCCCTACAAGACCATTCTGGTGCGCACCGTCCAGGATGGCGGCGAGAGCTTTTATCTCCGGGGCGATCATCGCGCCACCTTCCCCGCGCTCTACCGGCAGGCGCTGGCCGGCCAGCCATGAACCGAACCCGCCTGGCCGAACTGCTGCAAACCTTCCCGGCGCTGCATATTATGGTCGTCGGGGATTTTTTTCTGGATAAGTATCTGAGCCTCGACCCCGACCTGAGCGAGAACTCACTCGAAACCGGCCTGGAGGCCTACCAGGTCGTTGAGATCCGGCACAGTCCGGGCGCGGCGGGGACGGTTGTGGCCAACCTTCGGGCCATGGATATCCGGGTCTCAGCCCTGGGCGTGATCGGGCAGGACGGCGCAGGCTTCGATCTCCGCCAGGGGTTGTTACAGCGCGGCGTTAACATCGATGGCCTGATCGAACACCCCGATCGCTTCACCCCGACCTATCTGAAGCCGATGCTGCGCGCCCCCGGTGCGGCAGCATCGAGCGGGGCTGTTGCCAATGAAGCCCATCTCGTCGAACGAGAATTAAATCGGCTCGATATCAAGAATCGCCGGCCCCTACCGCCCGACGTCGAAACCACGCTGATCCTGCGCCTCGACCAGCTCCTGCCCCAGGTCGATGGCGTTATCATCGCCGATCAGGTACAGGAACGAAACTGCGGCGTCATTACGGACCGGGTGCGGGCGGCTCTGGCGCGATTTGGGCCAGCCCACTCCGCCACGATCTTTGCGGCGGACTCGCGGGCGCGCATTGGGGAGTTCGAGCAGGTCATCATCAAGCCCAACCTACCCGAAGCTATGGCCGCAGTGCAAGCCATCGATGGCGAACGGCTCACCGGGATAGGGGATCACGACGCCGGTGAGTTGACCCCGGCCCAAACCCTGGACGCGGCCCGCATCTGGGGCGAGGTCTTGTTCGAAAAGAACCAACAGCCGGTCTTTATCACCTTGGGGGCAAATGGCATCCTGGCCGTGACCGCCGCCGGCTTCGAGCATTGTCCCGGCCTCGCGGTCGCCGGCGACATCGACATTGTCGGGGCAGGTGACAGCGTCATGGCCGGCCTGGTCGCCGGACTCTGCGCCGGGGCCACAGCCAACGAGGCTGCCAGCATCGGCAATCTGGCGGCCTCGATCACGATTCAACAATTGGGCACGACCGGCACGGCGTCCCGGGAGGAGCTAATGCGCCGGTTTGAGGCAGTGTAAAACCCCGGTGCAAATACCCTTCAGTTAAGATAAAGTGTTGATCTATGGAACTTCAGGTCAAAAAACTGCTGTATGACTTGGATCAGGCGATTGAGTTGATCAACACATTTACTCAAGGCAAACAGCTGAGTGATTACGAAACGAATGCCTTATTGCGGTCGGGGGTGGAATGACAATTTGAGATTATGGGGGAAGCATTGAATCGTCTCAAGCGCATTGATCCTGATACAGTCGCGCGGATCAGTGATTATCAGCGGATTATTGATTTTCGGAATGTATTGGCCCGTGGCTATGATGTGGTGTCTGATGAAATTGTCTGGGATATTGTCCAGAGCAAGCTGCCAGAACTACGGCAAAACATCGATGAACTCAAACGTGAATTTGGAGTCGAGTAAGCTAACCAGCCAGGTTTCGAATGACCTGCTCGACAGATGACACATGACACGTGACACCTGACGCTTCCTATTTGGCACTGACCACTCCTACCTACTATAATTACCTTAGCGAACTAACTACCACCACGCTTGTCACCTCGACTTGAACTCGCTACGATGCCAGATACAGACAAAACAAAAGAGGCTATATGAACACACACAAAATCTTATCAAACGCCGGATACACCGAGCGGCATGATTACGGTCAAATCGCACGTGAAGCGGCAAGGCTTGTAAAAAGCCGGGCCATGTCAAAAGATGAACTTTTGGCCGCGATACGAAGCAAGTTTGGCGAACCGCCGCACCGGCAAAAAATGCTTGATAGTCCGCAGCCGTTTGTTATGTTTGGTACGCCTGGGGTTGATTTTGAATACGAGGCCATCGAGCAAATGAAACGGGTCTTGAGTATCCCGGTTAGCATTAACGGGGCCATGATGCCCGATGCCCACGTTGGTTATGGGATGCCTATCGGGGGCGTAGCTGCGCTGGACAACGCCGTTAGCCCCGGCTTTGTCGGCTATGATATTGCTTGCCGGATGACCTTGACCATCCTTGATATCGAGCCGGACGATTTCATGCCTCATCGTGAGCAAATCGCCCATGAGATGCAAGCTGTGTCAAGTTTTGGGAAAGGATCGGGTTTTGCCGGTAATGAGCGACGCACACATCCGGTTATGGATGATCCTTTGTGGCGAGAGTTAAATCACGTCAAGCAATACCACTCATTAGCCTGGCAGCAGCTTGGTTCAAGCGGCGGCGGTAATCACTTCTTTGATGCGGTCATCGGTGAGGTCATCGAAGAGGCCGGTTGGCTGCCGTTAAATGTTGGTGATCAATTTGTGGCCATCATAACCCATTCGGGCAGTCGGGGTACCGGTCATAAGCTGGCCACCCATTACGTGAAGTTAGCCCAAAATGAAACGCGCCGGATCGCTCAAGGGGTTCCATCCGGTTATGAGTGGCTGGATGCGAGCACCGACGCCGGCCGTGAATATCTCAAAGTGATGGATTTGATGGGCCGCTATGCTCAAGCCAATCACCACCTGATTCACCAGCACTTCTTAAAGCGATCCAATTTAGGAAAACTGGCCCAATATGAAAATCACCATAACTTTGCCTGGGTCCAGCCCGACGGAAAGATCATTCATCGTAAAGGGGCGACCCCGGCCTCAAAAGGTCTAGTTGGTATCATCCCCGGTACAAGTGGAACGCCGTCTTATATCGTCGAAGGATTGGGCAACAAGGAAAGTTTGGAGTCGTCAAGCCACGGGGCGGGCCGTCCATTCAGTCGGACCGAAGCCAAGCGGCGTCACGATGCTGAATTTGTAAAAAGCTGGATGAAAGAGCAAGACATTTTGAGCTTTGGCCTGGCCCCGGA
>Ga0299906_10005335_pt1 | contig 10489 bp, 7 predicted proteins | sample RVTome_14_FD_200259 | JGI IMG/M metagenome (GOLD analysis project Ga0299906, IMG submission 200259) | Soil microbial communities from uranium-contaminated site in the Upper Colorado River Basin, Wyoming, United States - RVT145D125 (version 2) ...
GGGGGCGATGGGGATGCTCTTCTACCTCTACGCCATCCCGACCCTCGCCCTGGCTTTGGTCGCCTGGGCGGTGGCGACCCGCCGCCTGGCGGACGGACCGCGGCGAGCGGCGATGGTCGCGACCCTTCTGCTCGCCTGCGGGGCCTGGGCGCTGGTGCGGACCGGCGGCTTCACCGGGTACGGCGACTCGGACTTCGCCTGGCGCTGGTCGCCGACCCACGAGGAGCGGCTGCTCGCCCGGGCGGGCGAGCTGCCGCTGGCGCCGGCGCCGGCGCCGGCGGCCGGGGAGAGTCCGGCGGCGGAGACCCCGGAAGCGCTCACCGCCGAGCCCGGCGAGGAGGAGGCGGCGCCCTCATCGGCGCCGGCGGCCGCGGAACCGGGCGGCGAGCCGGCCGAGGCCGAGGCGGGCGAGGCTCCCGCGGAAGCGCAGGCGGCCGAGGCCGGCGGCGAGCCGGCCGCGCTCCCGGCGGACCCCGCCGCTGCGACCGGCCCCGACTGGCCCGGCTTCCGCGGCGCCCGGCGCGACGGCGTCGTGCGCGGCGTGCGCATCGCGACCGACTGGGCGGCGTCGCCGCCGGTCGAGCTGTGGCGGCGGCCGATCGGCCCGGGCTGGTCGTCCTTCGCGGTCCGCGGCGGCCGCGTCTACACCCAGGAGCAGCGCGGCGATGACGAGCTGGTCGCCTGCTACGACGCCGACACCGGCGAGCCGGTCTGGATGCACCGCGACGCCGCGCGGTTCTGGGAGTCCAACGCCGGCGCCGGTCCGCGCGCGACGCCGACCCTCTCCAACGGCCACGTCTACACGCTCGGCGGGACCGGGATCGTCAACGCGCTCGACGCCGGCACCGGCGCCGTCGAATGGTCGCGCGACGCCGCGGCCGACACCGGCGCCAAGCTGCCGGTCTGGGGGTTCTCGGGCTCGCCGCTGGTGATCGGCGACGTGGTCGTGGTCGCCGCCTCCGGCACGCTCGCCGCCTACGACGCCGCCACCGGGGCGCCGCGGTGGTCCGGTCCGGCCCGCGGCGAGGGCTACAGCTCGCCCCACCTTGCGACGATCGACGGCGTCGAGCAGATCGTCCTGATCGACGGCGACGGCGTGACCGCCGTCGCGCCGGCCGGCGGCGCGGTGCTCTGGCAGCACGCGTGGGACGGCTACCCGATCGTCCAGCCCGCGCTCACCGACGGCGGCGACCTGCTGATCGCGGTCGACGCGCAGACGGGCCTGCGCCGCCTCGCGGTGAGCAACGGATCCGGCGCCTGGACCGCCGAGACGCGCTGGACCTCGATCGGGCTCAAGCCCTACTTCAACGATTTCGTCGTCCACGAGGGGCACGCCTACGGGTTCGACGGCGGCATCCTCGCCGCGATCTCCCTCGAGGACGGGGGGCGGAAGTGGAAGGGCGGCCGCTACGGCCACGGCCAGCTCGTCCTGCTGCCCGAGCAGGACCTGCTGCTCGTGCTGTCCGAGGAGGGCGAGCTGGTGCTGGTCGCGGCGACCCCGGAGGGGTTCACCGAGATCGCCCGGCACCCGGCGATCGAGGGCAAGACCTGGAACCACCCGGTGCTGGCCGGCGACCTCCTGTTGGTGCGCAACGGCGAGGAGATGGTCGCGTTCCGGCTGGCGCGCGCGGGCGGCTGACGGGGTTCCCGCGCCCGCGGCGTGGCGCCGGTCACCCGCCCGGTTTCTCGGCGGCGACGTAGTACTGGGCGCCGAGGGGCACGGCCCGGAGCTTCCCCTCGAGCCAGCTCCAGGCGCCTCCGGTCCAGGGGAAGAACAGCAGGTACTCCCGCTCGCGAACGGCGAGCCCGGCGCCGGTGAGCAGCCCGCGGACCTGGCGGGCGCCGAGCAGCACCGCGTCAGCGTCGAGCTCGCAGCGGGCGACGACGTAGCGGGTGAGGGGATTGAGCGGGTTGTGCTCGAACACCACGGCGAGCCCGCCGGGCCGCACGGCGCGCGCCATCTCGGCGAAGAAGCCGGGCCGGTCCGCGGGCGGCACGTGATGGACGACGCACACCGCCAAGACCAAATCGAAGCCGCCGGCGCGCAAGGGGAGGCGGTGGCCGTCGAAGCGCACGAACGGACGGCGCGGGAGAGCCTGCCGCGCGCGCCTCAGGGCGCCGAGGGCGACGTCGGCGCCGAGCAGCCGCCGGCGGCCGCGATCGAGCCGCCGGCTGATCTCGCCGACGCCGCAGCCGAGGTCGAGCACCGAGGGCGCGGCCGACGGCCCGAAGTGGCGCGCGATCGTCCGCTCGAGCGCCGTGACCTTGGCGTCGAGGAAGAAGGCGTGCTCGCGCCCGGTGAACGACGTTGCGTCCTCGACGCGGCGGCTGTAGTCGTCCGCGGAGCGGTCGAATTCGCCGGGGGCCACCGCCGTCGCCTCGCCGCGGTCAGTGACCGAGCGCGTGCTCGAACGCCGCGCCGCCGCTCACCGCGCGCCGATGGATCTCGCGGACGATCGACTGCAGGTCGGTCGCCCGCCACCCCTGCGGCACGCTCTCCAACGAGAACGTGACGTCCTCGGCATTGGAAGCGTCGGTGGCATAGGTGAGGTAGACGCGCCGCCCGAGCACGCGCTCGACGAGGGTCTGGATTTCGTGCACCGAAGACGGCTTGGCGGAGGCGAGGATCACGGTCTCGTCGCGCCGGCCGCGCTCGGCGTCGAGCAGGGCGCGGGCGACGTAGCGGGCGACGTCCTCGACCCAGACGAAGTCGCGCAACGTGTCCATGCGGCCGGTGATCGTCGACGCCTGCCGGCGGATGCCGTTGAGCAGGAGCGTGGGGATGAGGCCCCGGCGGTGGCCGGGCGCGATGTGGCCGTAGACCGAGGTCAGCCGGTAGACGAGCTTGACCATCGGTGCCCGGCCGGCCGTGAGCAGCTCCTCCTGGCGGAGCTTGAGGCGGCCGTAGGGCCGCCGCGGGCTCGGCCGCGAGGCGCGGGCGACCGCCCGCTGTCCCTCGAAGATGCCGCCCGCCGAGCTGATCAGGCAGAAGACCACCTCCAGCTCGGGGTTGCCGTGGGCCAGGCGCTCGGCGGCGTCGAGCACGGCGCGGAAGCTCGCCAGCTCGCCGGCGGTCTCCCCCTCGGTCGCCGAGAAGTCGGCCCGCCCGGCGCTCCAGACGAACGCCAGGCGGCCGCGCAGCGCGCCCGGTCGAGCCTCCGGGGCGCCGGCGAGGGCGCCGGCGACCGCGCGCTCGACCGCGGCGATCTGCCCGGCGAGCAGAGACTCGCGACCCCAGCTCAGGGGGTACGTTCGCCGGCGCAGCGCGGACGCCGCCTCGAGCGCCGCGACGATCGCGGCGCCGATCAGGCCGACGCCGAAGACGGCGACCGCGGGTCCGGCCTCCGCGTCGCCGCCCGCGGCGCGCAACAGGATCACGGCACCCCCGCCCGCTCGCACAGCGGCCGCAGCAGCGCGTCCTTACCGCGGTCGACGACGAAGAACGCCGGCCGGCCGAGCGCCTGCAGGTGGAGGTCGGAGAGGTACTCGAGCGCGATGCCGAGGAGCAGCGAGAGCAGACCGCCGAAGAAGGTCAGCGCGAGGAACAACGAGGTCCAGCCGCGGACCGCGATCAGCTCGGGGCGGACCAGCTTGAGGATCAGGGTGAGCGCGCCGCCGACGACGCCGAGACCGAGGGCTCCGACGCCGACCGCGCCGCCGACGCGCAGCGGCTTGATCTCGGAGGAGACGAGCAGGCGCCGCGCGTGGTCGAGGAGCGACCGCAGGCGGTAGCCGCTGTGATCGCGCTCGTCCGCGCGCACTTCCTTGAGCGGCAGCGGAAGCGAGGTCACCCGATCGGTGAACCAGCACAGCGCGACGTCGAAGTAGGTCGTGTGGCTGGCGACCGAGGCCGCGGCGCGGGCGACGCTGCCGCGGATCATGCGGAAGCTGTTGAACCTCCGGATATGGGGGTTGGCCGCGAGCCAGCTCATCACGGTCTTGTAGAAGCGCGAGGTGGCGTCGCGGAAGACCGAGCCGTGGACCGCTCCGCGCGGCTCGGCGTAGACCAGGTCGTGGCTCTCCGCGGCGGCGCGCGCGAGCAGATCGACGAGCAAGCGGGGCCGGTGCTGGAGGTCCTCGTCGAGGGTGGCCACCCAGTCGCCGCAGGCGTGGAGCACGCCGGCGACCGTCGCCGGATGCTGGCCGAAGTTGCGCGACAGGGTGACCACCTTGACCCAGGGGTGGGCCGCCGCCAGCTCCGCGAGCACGGCGGCCGAGCCGTCGACCGAGGCGTCGTCGACGAAGATCGCCTCGACGATCTCCACCGGGAGGCGGTCGCGGTCGAGCGCCTCGCGCAGCTCGCGGATCTCGTCCACCAGCCGGCGCAGGTAGCGCCCTCCCCGGTAAACCGGGGTCACCGTCGACAGGTAGACTCGGTCCATGGAAAAAGACCTGCCTCGGTGCGGGTGCTAGACACCGGACGGGAGGCTACCATCCTCGCCCGGCCTCGCCGGTTCCGGCCCTACGCCCGCCTCTCGCTGGCCGCCTGGCTGCTGGCGGCGCCGGTGTGGATCGCGCTGCGGGCGACGGCCAACGTGCCGGAGCTCGAGTGGACGCGCTTCCCGTACCTCGACAAGCGGTGGGTGCTCGCGCTCTACTGGCTGAGCGTCGGCGCTGCGCTCGCCCTGCCTTGGCTGCTCTGGGGCCTCCATCGTCTCCTGATCGCCGCGCCGGCCACCGTGCGCGCGCTGCTCGCGGCGCTGCGCGGCCTGGCGGCCGGCTCGCCCGCGGCCGAACCGGCGGCGCCCGCCCGCCGCGCTCGCTACGCCTTTGTCCGGGGTGCCGCCGGTGTGCTCCTCGCCACGGCGATGTTCGGGCCACCGTGGCGCACCGACTGGGTGGCGCGGCCGATCGGCTACCACGAGACGGTTCACTGGTCGAGTCTCCAGGCCATCGCTCGAGGCTACGAGCCCTATCTCGGGGCCGCCTCGGTCAACTACGGGCCCGGGCTCCAGCTCCTGACCTACACCCATATGGTGGTCGCCGACCAGTTCACCGTGCCGGGATTCCGCGCGACCTTCGGCCTGAGCCTCTGGATCGCCGCTGCGATCGTGCTCGCGCTCGCGTTCGCCCTCGTGCGGCCGCCCGCGGCGCTGCTGTGTGCCGCCCTTCTCCCGGTGGTCTCGCCGGCGGCGTTCTGGAGTTGGAGCGGACACGGCACCCTACGTGGCTTCTGGGGGTGGGCGAACGCACTGCGGGGGCTCGGCGGTCTGGCCCTCGGCCTGGCCGCGGTCGCGGTCGTCGGTGCGCGGCCGGGGCGGCGGGCAGACCTCGGGCGCGGCGCCGTCTTGGGCCTGCTCTGGGGCCTCCTCGCCTACGCCTCGCAGGAGAACCTGGGGGCGGGAGGAGTGACCCTCGCCTGGCTCCTCGCCCTGCTCTACCTCACCGGGACCCTGGGGTTCGATCGGCTGGTCGGGCTCGGGGTGGGCGTGGGGGGCGGTTTCGCGCTGGCGTGGGCGCCGGTCGTCGTCTACTACGGCCGGCTCGGCCGGCTCGGCGAGTTCTGGTCGAACTACACGCTCATCCCCGGCCGGTTCGTCCGCGGCTACGCCAACATCCTCCCCTACGCGGGCGTGGGCGGCGAGGATCCCTGGGCGATCGCCTTCTACGCCACGCCGTGGTTGGCGGTCCTGCTCGCTCTCACCGTGCTGGTGTGCGTGCGCCCCCTGCGCTTCGTCGCGCCGCTCGATCGCGACCGCCTGCTCGTCCTGGCGCCCGCGATCGCCCTGCTCGCGACCTATCCGTCGGCGCTGCTGCGCTCCGACGCCGCGCACTTCCTCGCCACCCTCTCCGCGCTGCCGCTCCTGATCGCGGTTGGGCTCTTCCACCTGCCGCGCTGCTTCGCGGCGCCCGCCGCCCGGTGGCGCGCGCGGTTGGCGGTGCTCGCCCTCGCCGGTCTGGCGTTTTGGCCGATCTGGCGGGCGACACCGGACACCCTCACCGCCTTCGTCCGGGGCCGCGTGCGCGCGCTGACTGCATCCCCCGCGGCGCCGTGGGAGCCCGAGGACGAGATCGCCCGTCGCCTCGGCCGCACGCTGTGCCGCAACCCGACCTACCAACCGCTCCTGGACCTCATGCGCCAGATCAAGGACGCCGTCGGCGAGGGGCGCGCCTTCGTCCTGATCAGCGAGCGAGACCCGGTCGTCAGATCGCTCACGTTCCGCTATGCCGGCATCTTCTACTTCCTCGCCGACCTCAACCCCGGTCCGATCTGGCTCGAGCGCAGCGACATGGTCGCCGACTCCGACCAGGTCCGCCGCTTCCAGCGCCACTTCCGCCGGCACGTCGACCAGTTCGACTTCATCGTCTCGCTGGTGCCGGACAGCGACGAGATCCGCGCCTTCCGGGACGCGAACCCCGGCTACACCGTCACCGAGCTGGCGGACGGGAAGGTCCGGGTCTGGATCTACGGGCGCGCCGCCCCTCACTCCTCGGCGGCGCCGCCGAAGTCGAGGTCGCGCACGGTCCGGGATAGAGTGCGGTAGACACGGCGACCGACATACGTATCGACATCGCCTCGAGGAGGACCCGATGACGAAGGGGCGTTCCGGCGTCTCGACCAGAGAGAGTGCGTCCGCGATCCCCGGCGGCCTGTCCCGTCGCCGCTTTCTCGGCGGCCTGGGCGGCGCGGCGGCGGCCGCCGCCGCGGGCTCGCTGGCGCTCGAGCCCGCGCTGCCCGGCGGCGCCGAGGCCGACGCCGACCACGTCGGCCCGCTGATCGGCCAGGAGCGGCTCGAGGCGGCGTACGCGCAGCGCATCGCGGCCGCGGACAGGATGGTCGCCGCCGGCGGCGCGCTCCACGACTGCAACGGCGACGAGGCGCTCTACCCCGGCCGCATCGGCAGCTTCACCAAGGGGCTGCCTCACGACCCGATCGGCGAGGTCGACGGCGTCGCCTACCAGGCGCTGCTCGACGCCCTGGCCTCCGGCGATCCGTCCGATTTCGAGCTGATCCCGCTCGGCGGCGCCCGCAAGCTGGTCAACCCGCAGGCCGGGCTGGCGTTCGACACCGAGGGCAACGACCCGCACCAGTTCACCCAGCCGCCGGCGCCGGCGTTCGCCAGCGCGTGGGAGGCGGGCGAGATGATCGAGGTGTACTGGATGGCGCTGCTGCGCGACGTCCACGTCGGCGCGTTCGGCGGCCCGATCGCCGCCTCCGAGCGGCTGGTGCGGCGGGCGGCGCGGGAGCTGTCGGAGCTCTCCGACTTCCGGGGCCCGAAGACCGGCGGCGCGGTCACGCCCCAGACCCTGTTCCGCGATCCCCTGCCCGGGGCCCTCGCCGGGCCGTACGTCTCCCAGTTCCTGCTCCACCCCGCGCCGTTCGGCGCCGAGTACGTCGAGCGGCGGATGCGCTGCCCGGTGTCCGGCGACGACCACGTGACCAGCTTCGGCGAGTGGCTCGCGGTCCAGAACGGCGAGGTCCCGGGGCGCCAGACCTTCGACCCGGTCCGCCGCTTCATCCGCCGCACCCGCGACCTCGCGGAGTGGGTGCACGTCGACGTCCTGTTCCAGGCCTACTTCAACGCCGCGCTGATCCTCGCGGCGCCGCCCGCGCCGCGCAGCCGGCCGACCGGCGGCGGCCTCGGCTGCCCGCCCAACCCGGGCAACCCGTACCTCGACTCGCAGACCCAGGAGGGCTTCGGCACCTGGGGGCAGCCGGCGTTCGCGGCGCTGCTGTGCGAGGTGGCGACCCGGGCGCTCAAGGCGGTGTGGCACCAGAAGTGGTTCGTCCACCGGCGCCTGCGGCCGGAGGAGTTCGGCGGCCGCGTGCACGTGCACAGGCGGGGCCGGGCGACCTACCCGATCCACCCCGAGGTGCTCGAGTCCGAGGCGCTGCGCCGGGTGGAGGATCGGTTCGGCTCCAGCCTGCTGCCCCAGGTCTTCCCCGAGGGCTCGCCGATCCACCCGTCCTACGGCGCCGGCCACGCCACCGTCGCGGGCGCCTGCGTGACCGTGCTCAAGGCGCTGTTCGACGAGAGCTTCGAGATCCCCGACCCGGTGATGCCCAGCCCCGACGGCCTGCGCCTGTTGCCCTACACCCCGCCCGAGTCGGCGCCGCCGCTGCCGCTGACCGTCGGCGGCGAGCTGAACAAGCTGGCCTCCAACGTCGCCACCGGCCGCAACCACGCCGGCGTGCACTGGCGCACCGACGCCGCCGAGTCGCTGCGGCTCGGCGAGGCGGTCGCGGTGGCGATGCTCGAGGACCACCTCGCGGGCTTCAACGAGGGCGGCGGCTTCCGGTTCACCGGCTTCGACGGCGATCCGATCGCGATCGGGTGACCGCGGCGGCCCGCGACGTTCCCGAGCCGCCTCCTGGCACCGGTTGGGGCTCTACGCGGCAGCCCGAAGGGCCTCGCAGAACGTAGTGAAGCGCGCGACGTTGCGCGTCAGCAGCAGCTCGCGTCTGGTCAGCGGGGCCGGGCTGTGATGCAAGCCAGTCCTCGTGGCTTGGCCCTTGATCGCCTTCATGACCGGCTTGGTGGAGGCCACGGTGGCGTTGGGAAACTCCGCGAAGAGGCGTTCGAGCTTGGGTGCCGTTGCGCAGCCGGCGACCAGGAAACGCAGCGGGCGGGGCGCGGCGTCGCGCAACAATCTGATCCCGCCGAGCAGTCGGGCGAACTCGTCGCTGCTGCGGTAGTACTGCGCCAGGATCCCGACGAGGTCGACCTCCGGATGCGCTTCGAGCCACGCTACGGCGGCCTCGAGGTCGGTCCGGTGGGGGAAGAAGAAGAACGGCGCCGCCGGCAGCCGGTGGCGGGCGAAGCGGTCGTACGAGCGCAGGTTGCGCTCCTGGTTGTAGATCTGGTCGAAGCGGGCCTGCCGGTCCCACACCGAGAACGTAGTGGTGGTGGCGAACTCGAACGACAGGGCCGCCAGCCGCCGCCACAGGTCGTTTTCCTCACTTCCCGCCCAGGCGTTTTCGAGCCGGATGTCCTTGGCGGTGCCGATCAGGCACAGCCGGCCCCGCTCGCCCAGGCCGAGTTGCCGGCGCATTCGGGCCGGCGTCGCGTAGCGCACGTCGCCGGTACCGCGGAGCACGGTGGTCATCGCGACGCCGTAGAGCAGCGACTCGTCGAGACGCACCCGGCTCGGCAGGACGCGGACGAGGACCGGGATGAAGGCCGGCAGCGGCGGGATCGGCAGGTCGGGGAGCGGGGCTCGTCCGAGTTCGCCGTCGTGGAGGGCGGCGTAGTAGCGAGCCTGGCGCGCCGGTTCGCGGCAGCCGATCGAACCCGCCGACAGGAGGGCGGCGGACGCACCGGCGAGCCCTTCGCACCGATCGGTGACGCCGTAGGGACAGACCGGGCAGGCGAGACTGCGGATGCGCGCCGGGCTCGCGCCGGCCCCGGCTAGCCCGGCTCGCGACGAGCGCGAGGCGGGCCGCGGCGTCATCGTCCGCCGCGACCCTGCGCCGCCACCGCGGCCAGGTCGTCGACCTCGGGCTCGACGACCGGCCCGGCGTCGCGGCGCTCCGCGCGGCCCTCGTCACCGGTCGCCGGCCGGATCAGCGAGACGTCCACGCTCACCCCGCGCTCGCCGGCCGAGCTGACCACGCACTCCAGCCGGGCGCCGGGTGCTGTCCGCAGCGCCGCCGTCATCGCCTCCGACGCCGCGAGCGACGCCAGCCCTAGGACGCCGCGCGGCGAGAGCACGACCAACCTCGGGCCGGGGCCGACCACGGTGACCCGATCGCCGACCGCCCTCCGCCTCGCCAGAGCGGTGACCTCCTCGAGCGACGTCTCGAGGAGGCGCTCCGCTCTCACCCGTCGTTCGTTCTTCTTCCCGCCGCCGCGATCGTCCTTCTTGCGGCGTTCTTCCTCGACGGTCAGGACGGGCACGAGCTGCTGGCCGCCGCCCTTGCTGCGTCCGCTGCTCCTGACCTCGACGTCGACTCCGATGCGCGTCCTCCGACGATCAGTCCTTGCCATGGCGTGCTCCTCTCGAGAGACCCCGCCGCGCCGACCTACCTATCTCGGGGCTCGGGAAGAGCGTGCTGCAAACGGTCCATCATGGTCAAATCCAGATATGCATTCATGCATATCACCGACCATCGGGTGCCGTCTCCGGGGCCGGGCGGGGCCGCTCGCCGGCCCACCCGAAGGGACGGTGCGCGCGGCCGCCTCGCGGCGGTAGTCTTTACGTGTCCGCCAAACCAGGAGGCGAACCATGTGTGAGTCACAGCGAGGGTTCCGCGGTGCGCTCGGCGCCGGGCTGCTCGCGCTTCTGCTGCTCGCGCCGGTCTTCCTGCCGGCGACCGCCGCCGAGGAGGAGGAGGTGAGCGAGGAGCTGATGGCGGCCCGGGGCAGCGTCACCTTCCGCGTCTACTGCAGCAACTGCCACGGCGAGGACGCCAAGGGCGAGGGCAAGCTGGCGCCGCTGCTCAACGTCCGGCCGGCGGACCTGACCCGCCTGACTCGCGAGGACGGCGAGTTTCCCGCCGAGAGCGTGCGCGAGGCGATCGACGGCCGCAAGGAGGTCCCGGGTCACG
>Ga0299906_10005336_pt1 | contig 10488 bp, 11 predicted proteins | sample RVTome_14_FD_200259 | JGI IMG/M metagenome (GOLD analysis project Ga0299906, IMG submission 200259) | Soil microbial communities from uranium-contaminated site in the Upper Colorado River Basin, Wyoming, United States - RVT145D125 (version 2) ...
ACCAGCCCGTCATCGGCCTCGAAGTTCATGCCGAGCTTGAGACCCGCTCGAAGATGTTCTGCCGCTGCCCGGTGGTCGATTCGACCAGCGCCGAGCCGAATAGCTCGGTCTGCGAAATATGTTGTGGCATGCCCGGCACGCTGCCGGTCATCAATCGGCGAGCGGTCGAGTTTGCCCTGCGCGTGGCGTTGGCGCTCGACTGCGACGTAGCCGAAACCAGCCGCTTTGCCCGCAAGAACTACTTCTATCCTGATCTGCCCAAGGGTTTCCAGATCTCCCAATATGAGATGCCCCTAGCAACCGGCGGTCGGCTGGAAATTGAGACCGAAACCGGCCCTCGGTTGATTGGCATCCGCCGCGTCCATCTGGAAGAGGACACAGGCAAACTGTTCCATTTGAGTGACCACTCCCTGATTGACTTCAACCGGGCTGGCGTACCTCTGCTCGAGATTGTCAGCGAGCCGGCCCTTCATTCGGTGCACGAGGTCCATGCTTACGCCACCGGGCTGCGCGACCTGTTGCGCTACCTTGGTGTCAACAGCGGGGACATGGAGAAGGGCGTCATCCGCTTCGAGGCCAATCTGTCGCTCCGTTTGCCGGGCGATGACCAACTCGGCACCCGCGTCGAGATCAAGAACCTGAACTCGTTCCGGGCCATGACCCGGGCGTTGGCCTTCGAGGTCGAGCGTCAAGCCGGCATCCTGGCCAGCGGCCAGCCGGTCAGGCAGGAGACGCTTGGCTGGGACGAGGCCGCCGGCGTAACGATTTCCCAGCGCGGCAAGGAGCAAGCCGAAGATTACCGCTACTTCCCCGAACCCGATCTGCCGCCGCTAGTGGTCGCCCGCTCATGGGTCGAACAGATCAGGGTCGAGCTTCCCGAACTGCCGGCCGCCAAGCGAGCGCGCTTTGTCGAGCAATACGAACTGACGCCCTATCTTGCCGTTGTGCTGACCTCCGACCGGTTGGTCGCTGACTACTTCGAGGCGGCCTCGCTGGCAGCCAAGATCGCGCCGCCGGTCAAGGTCGCCAATTGGCTTACTGGCGATCTGTTCGGCCTGCTCAACGACCGTGGTCTGACGCTTTCAGCCGAGGCCTTCCCGCCGGAAAACCTGGCTGGGTTGGTTGACCTGCTGGAGGGTGGCACAATCAACCAGCCGGTGGCCAAGGACGTGCTGGCCGCCAGTTTCGATAGCGGCACACGGCCGGCCGACATCGTCGCCCAGCAAAGCCTGGAGCAAGAATCGGATCCGGCCCATTTGGGCCCGGTCATTGACACTGTGCTGCGCCAGAACCCCGACCAGGTAGCACAGTACACCGGCGGCAAGACCGCCCTATCCCACTGGTTTTTCGGTCGGGTGATGCAGGCAACCGGGGGCAAGGCCGACCCGCAAGTCGTGCGGGCGCTGCTGGAAGAAGCTTTACAGGCCTTGTCAACCGACGTAGACCGTGCGTGACCTCCGTAACTTGACCGCTCGGCTTCGGCTTCGTACCCTCATGTTGCCTGGGCACGCGTCCGGGCCGGGGTGCGCCGCCGATCTCCACCCGTCTGGCGCATGAAGGAGTCATCGTGAACGCATTTGACATGGCGCAGGCCCAATTCGACAACGTCGCCCAGCAGCTGACGCTGGAGGGGGGCGTCGCATCGGTGCTCCGCTGGCCCATGCGCGAATTCCGCTTCCAGATCCCGGTGCGCCTGGATGACGGCTCGATCCACGTGTTCTTTGGCTATCGGGTTCAACACAACGATGCCCGCGGCCCGGCCAAGGGCGGCATTCGCTTTCACCCGGCAGAAACTATGGACACCATCCGGGCGCTGGCAATGTGGATGACCTGGAAGTGCGCCGTCGCCAACATCCCGCTGGGCGGCGGCAAGGGCGGGGTGGCCGTCGACCCGGCCGAGTTATCCCTCGGTGAGAAGGAGCGGCTGTGCCGCGGTTGGATTGACGCCATTTGGAAGAACATCGGTCCCGGCCTCGACATCCCGGCGCCGGATGTCGGCACCACGCCTCAGATGATGGGCTGGATGATGGACGAGTACACCAAGCTGGTTGGTGCCTACTCTCCCGGCGTTATCACCGGCAAGCCGGTTGATGCCGGCGGCTCGCGGGGCCGGACGGAGGCAACCGGGTATGGGGTGGTCTACACCTTGCGTGAGGCGACCAAACACCTGGGCATGGATCCGACCAAGCTCTCCGTCTCGATTCAAGGATTTGGCAATGTAGCCCAGTACGCCGCCCTCGGCTTCGTCGAGCAATTGGGTGGGACTGTCGCCTGTGTCTCCAGTTGGGACCGGGCCGACAAGACCGCCTACGCTTTCAGCAAGAAAGGCGGCGTTGACCCCGCCTTTCTGCAATCAATCACCGATGTCTACGGCTCGATAGACAAGGATGCCGCGAGCCAGGCCGGCTACACCATCGAATCCGGCGACAGCTGGCTCACACGTGATGTCGACATCCTGCTGCCGGCGGCCCTCGAGGCCCAAATCACTGCCGAGAACGTGAGCCGGATCAGCGACCGGGTCAAGATTGTGGCTGAGGGCGCCAACGGACCAACTACTCCCGATGCCGACTCGGTGCTCAAGGAACAGGGTATCTTCGTCATTCCCGACTTCCTGTGCAACGCTGGCGGCGTCACGGTTTCCTACTTCGAAAGCGTCCAGAACGATATGAACTACTACTGGAGCCGGCGCGAAGTGCTTGAGCGGCTGGATGAATTGATGACCAACGCCTTCCACGGCGTGCTTCAGGTGGCCGAGGAACATAAAGTCTATAACCGCGACGCTGCCTACATGGTGGCAATCGATCGTGTCGTGCGGGCAATGCAGTTCCGGGGTTGGGCGTAGCCGGGAAAGGTCTTGTTCACAAACTCTCTTTCTTGGGAAAGTATTGATTCGTAGCCGTAGTAGGCCCTGGGGAAATGTGGAGACAAGGTTGTATATAGGAACAACCCCCCAGATATGGGGGAGGGCGACCACCATTCCCTAGCCATGGTGAACGCCCGCCCCGGCCTGTCCACAAGGCGGGTCTGGGGATACTGTGGATAAAGGAGGGGTTATCCCCCGAGAAGGCAACACGGCCGGATCCCGGGGGATAACCACCAACGGGACCCAAGATTGGGGGGTGGTTATGCGGGGCTCGTCCACAATCAAGGCCCAGTTGTCCACAACGAGCGGCAGATATCCACAGAAAACCGGGAGTTATGCACAGGCTATGGGGAGGAAAAGGTTAGCGGGACATGGCGGGTAACGATCTGCGGCACAGGCCGCTATCGGAACGGGTCGAAGAAACCTGGCTGGATCTGCCGGACGACACGCGCCAGTCGCTGCAGAAGACGCTCGGTGCCCTGCCCGACAGCTTCAAGGGCTGGCGTGGTCTGATCGACCAGGCAGTCGAACACGTCCAGCAGATGGTCGGCGAGCGGCAGGCGATTGCGATCGTCGGTCCGGCCAACTCTGGAAAATCCACTCTCTACAACCAATTGCTGCGGCGGGGCCAACTTCGGGCCGTGGTGGGCGCGATCCCAGGAACGACACGCGTCGCCCAGGAGGCGGACGCGGGGCTGTTCACCATCGTCGACACGCCCGGCGCCGACGCAGTCGGCCCGGTTGGGGAAGAAGAGCGCAGACGTGCGTTGGCGGCGGCTGAACAGGCTGATGTGCTGGTGGCGTTGTTCGACGCCAGCCACGGAATTCGGGTGCCGGAGCGGGAGCTGTTTGCCGATCTGCGGGCTTTAGGCAAACCGATGGTGGTCGGGCTTAACAAGATGGATTTGATTGCCCGAGGCGAGCGCGCCGAGGTCCTGGGCCGGGCGGCCGGCGGGCTGGGCCTGGACTCCGAGCAGCTGCTCCCCCTCAGTGCCAAGGAGGCGCAGGGCCTCGAGGGCCTGTTGCACGAGATTGTGCGCTCCGAGCCCGGCATCCTGGCGGCGCTGGCAGCGGCCTTGCCCGGCTACCGCTGGAAGCTGACTCAGGCGGCCATTACGCGCGCCGCGTCGACGGCGGCGGCCATCGCCGTCACGCCGCTCCCGATCGTTGACTTCATTCCGTTAATCGGCGTGCAAAGCGCCATGGTGCTGACCATCGCCCGGATCTACCAGTACAAGTTGACCCTAGGTCGCGCCCGCGAGCTGCTGTTGACCTTTGGTGCCGGCTTGCTCGGTCGCACCCTGTTCTACGAACTGAGTAAGTTCGGCGGCCCCCCGGGCTGGTTGGTGGCGGCCGCCGTCGCCGTCGGCACCACGACCGGCCTGGGCTATGGCGTCGCCGTCTGGTTTGACCGCGGTGTCAAGCTGTCGCGCGAGCGCATGGCGCAGATTGGTCGAGCCTTCAGCCAAACGGTCATGGACCGCCTGCGGGACTTTGGCCGACGGCGGCCGGGGCGCCGGACGTTGCGCCAGCGCATCGATGAGGCCCTGGCGGAGACGCCGCCTCCCGATACTGACCAAGGCGGCTAGCGCCTATACCGCCGGGCATCAAGGTTCCCCCAGGTCTCGTCGTACTCCGCCGTAATCCCGACCTGTTCAGCCCGCGTATAGATCTTGCGGGCGGTCGTGGCGAACCCGTCTTCTGCAACGTATCGGATCTCGCCAATTGCTCCTTTGAACTCCCTGCTCCAGGCTGAGGCGTGGTTCAAAGTCACCAAGCGGCCGGCCCGCCGGTAGAGCTCGGTCAGTTCTGGCCGAGACGTGGTCCGGTTGGCGTCCGATCGAATCTGTCGGTACACGGCGCGCAGGTCGGTCTTGTTGGCCAACCAGGCGTTCACGCGTGCATCCTGGGCAAGTTGGACAATTCTTGGGTCTTCATTCACCGCGATCGTCCTGGCAGAGCGGAGGCGGGCTGCCAGCCGAGGCGGTCAAGGGCCGGCGCAGGCGGTCATCGCTCACGCGGGCCCTCGGTCAGGAATTGGGTTTAGGTCAGCCAGACAGGCTGGCATAGGCCGGTGCGGCCGCCAGCGGGAACAACATGCTTTCCGGTTCCGACGTGGGGAGCGGCGGAGTTACTTCGATTCCACCATCGCCGCTATCACCCTCGTCGACCGTCTGGGCCATGAGCCAGAGCGCACCGAAGGCCACCAGGGCGATCACAAGCAGGGCGACCAGGACGATCACGGCCATGCTGGTACCAGAAGTACTTGGTTGCGGTTCCACTGCAGAATCTCCTTGTTTTCCTCGTCGATTACTAGCCGTCCGCCGGTCAGGCTTCTTTCCTCACCCAGCGGTCCCCCTTCTTCTTGTATGACTTCTTGACAGCGCTCCATGCGACGCGGTGCGCCGTGGATTCGTCCTCATACTGCTCGCTGGCGCTGTTGAACGCTTCCTTATAGATCTCCTGTGCGTGGTCTGGCAGATTGTCTTTGACCGACTTCGGCAGCTCACGGGTTGATCGATAGGGCATGCTGGCCTCCTGGCCCGCAGGCGGAACTCGAGCGGTGATGTCTGACCACATGCTAGCCGCCCTGTATTCCCCGGTCATCCAACTCAGATACAGAGCCCTGTTGGGGTCGGGGCATATCTGTCTCGAAGCAGGAAGCGGATATGTCCGGCCCCACAACGTGAGGCATAGCTCCGACCTATGGTTCGTCGACGAGCCCCGTCATACCCTCAGCTCAACGACAGACCGCACAGCAACGGGGACCGCGGTTTGTCAACGACCGACGTTACCGCAAGGAGGTCTCGCATGAATCGCGACACGCTGGAAGGTAAATGGAACCAACTCAAGGGACAGGTCCGCAAGCAGTACGGCCAACTGACCGACGACGATGTGGCCCGAATCCAGGGCGACTGGGAGAAGTTCGTCGGCAAGCTCCAGGAGCGCTACGGTTACACGCGGGAGAAGGCCGAAGAGGAGGCCGAGAGCTTCCTCGAGAGGTTTGAGACCGCCTGACGATCGCTGGTGCAAGGCGGAACCCGCAGCCACCAGGCTGCGGGTTCTTTCTTTACGTAATGGGACGAGCATATGACCGAATCTCTACCCGGCGCTTGTACACGGGAGGGGGTTAGCCGGGCACAGTGAAGGTAGGCTAGGGGTGCAGTCACGGGGCCGAGCGCCAAACCTATGGCCAGCGGCATGGCCCCCTTAGATCACGAAAGGAGCGCTAGCATGCTAGGACTGACGATCACCTTACTGCTCATCGCGCTGGTCGCCGGCGCACTCGGATTTGGTGGAATTGCCGGGGCAGCCACTGAGATTGCCCAGATCGTGTTCTTTATCTTCCTGGTGCTGTTCGTGCTGTCCCTCTTGTTTGGCCGGCGCGTGCGAGTGTAGCCGGAACCCAATGGAACCGGGGCCGGCTTCGTTGACCGCCCCGGAGGAACGACAGCCCCTGCGGTGAGCGCAGCCACGGGGGCTGTCGGATTCTGAAGGGGTCATTGAGTCCAGTATCCAAGGTGGACCTGTTCGGCTTCCTCCGTCAAGTGCGGCCCGCTGACTTCGATCGGTCGCCCCGATTGCCCCAGAACCTGACGGCAGCCGACCGCAAGTGAAGCCAATTGGCCGGCCGGGCCCATCAGCGGATACAGGCTGTCCGCCGCCATCCCATATACCACGCGCGTAAGTCCGCTCCAGTGGATACCGCCCGCGCACATGGCACACGGCTCACAGCTCGAATACAGGCAAGCTCCGGCCAGGGCCGCCTCCCCGCCCTGGCGCCAGGCCGTCGGCAGCACCGCGATCTCCGCGTGAACGCTAAAATCCCGGCCATTGACAACCTGATTGGCGCCCTCGGCCAGCAGGTTGCCAGCGGCCCCAACCAACACTGCCCCAAATGGATGGTCGCCGCGGTCGCGGGCCTGCCGGGCAAGTGCAAAGCTGTGCCGAAGCCAGCGTGTGTCCGTGTCGTCAAGCATCGGGCCTCCTGGCGTGCTCGGGCCGAGGGTCGGCTCGAACCATTGGACTATAATCGGTCCATGGACAGGCCAATCCACTGGCGGTTGAGCGCTGGCGTGCGCCACCTGGAGCGCTCGGTTATGCGCGATTTGCTGGCGTTGGCCGTCGATCCGGACATCATCTCATTCGCCGGGGGGCTGCCGCCATCGGAATCGTTGCCGGTGGCCGAGTACCAGGCATGTTTGGACCACGTCCTGGCCCGCGATGGCGCCCGGGCCCTGCAATACAGCCCGCAGTATGAGCCTTTGCGCACTTGGATTGCTGGCCACATGCAAGCGCGTGGCGTGCCCTGTGCGCCGGAGCAGATCTTCCTGACCAACGGCGCCCAACAGGGGCTGGCCATCCTGTCGCGGCTGTTCCTCGACCCGGGCGAGCCGGCCGCCATCGAAGCGATCACCTTCACCGGCGTGCAGCAGGTGACCGCCGGCAGCGGAGCAATCGTCAGGCCGGTTGCCATCGATCCGCATGAGGGTGTGGATGTTGGCGCCTTCGAGGCCGCGCTGGAGCGGAAGCCACACCCGCGACTGGCGATCGTCATCCCGGCTTTTCACAACCCACTGAGCGCCAGCCTTTCGGCCGAGAAACGAGCCTCGTTGGCCGCGGTGGCGGCCCGCTACGCTGTCCCCTTGGTCGAGGATGACCCCTATTCGGCGCTCCAATTCGAGGGGGAGCCTGTCCCGCCCATCAAGGCCTATGATGAGGCGGGTTTTGTTTTCTACCTGGGATCATTCTCCAAGATGCTGGCGCCGGCGGTCCGTCTCGGTTGGATAGTCGCGCCCAGCGAATTCGTGCCCAAGGTTACCGTTGTGCGCGAGTCGTTCGACCTGGAGTCGTCAACCCTGACGCAGCGGGCCATCGCCGAGTTCACCGATCGGGGACTGCTTGAGCCGCACCTGGCGGGCGTGCGGCAGCTCCTGCGCCAACGGCGGGACGCAATGCTGGAGGCGCTGGACCGCCACCTGCGGTTGCCCGCCCAATGGACCGAGCCCCACGGTGGTCTCTTTGTTTGGTTGACACTGCCGGAAGACATCGACAGTTGGCAGTTGTTCGAACGTGCGGTCGAACGCCAGGTTGCCTACATCCCCGGCAGCGCCTTTGCGGTCGATGGTGGCCAGCGCAACACCATCCGGCTCAGCTTCAGCAATGTTACGCCGGCCCGGATTGACGAAGGCATCGGCCGACTGGCCGCGGTGCTGGAGGGCGGCTAATCACCGGCGGCAGGAGAGGGAGAAGCAGATGACAAACGTAGCCACACCCGAAGCCCGACCCATGACGGAGGAAGCCGATTTCCTCCAACTGCGCAACATCGACCACCTGGAAATCTGGGTCGGCAACGCCAAGCAAGCGATGTACTACTGGTGGAAGGGATTTGGTTTCAAGCCGGTCGCCTATTCCGGCCTGGAGACGGGCAACCGCCGCTGCGCTTCGTATGTGCTTGAGTCGGGCAAAATCCGCTTCGTGATTGCTGCCCCGTATGGGCCAACCGACGAGATGGCGGCGCACCACCTGCTGCACGGGGATGGCGTCAAGGCCATCGCCCTGGGCGTCGACGATGTCGAGCAGGCCTATCGGGCCACGACGGAACGCGGCGCACGCGGTGCTTGGGCGCCGCGTGAAGAGCGGGACGACCACGGCGCCATCCGCACCTCAGCCATTCAAGCTTACGGCGACGTGCTCCACGTCTTCGTCGATCGCAGCGCCTACGACGGTCCGTTCGCTCCGGGTTACCGGCCCCTCGAACTCGAGGCCGAGTCGGCGGGCCTGGCGGCCATCGATCACGTCGTGGGCAACGTCGAGCTCGGCAAGATGAACTACTGGGTCAACTATTACCACCAGGTGATGGGCTTTCGCCAACTAGTCCACTTCGATGACCAGGACATCAGCACCGAGTACTCGGCCCTGATGTCCAAAGTGATGCAGGATGGCACCGGCCGCGTGAAGTTCCCGATCAACGAGCCGGCCGAAGGCAAACGCAAGAGTCAGATCGAGGAGTATCTCGACTACTACAAGACGCCCGGCGTACAGCACATCGCCATGGCCACCGGCGACATCATCGACACCGTCTCCAAACTGCGCGCCCGCGGCATCGAGTTCTTGCGTGTGCCAGACGAGTACTACGATATTCTGCCCGACCGCGTTGGCCATATCGATGAGCCGCTCGAGAAAATTCGGGAACACGGCATCCTGGTCGACCGTGACGACGAAGGTTACCTGTTACAGGTCTTCTCGCGACCGCTGCAGGACCGGCCAACGGCATTTGTCGAGGTGATCCAGCGGCACGGCAGTCGGGGCTTCGGCAAGGGCAACTTCAAGGCATTGTTCGAGGCCATTGAACTCGAACAGGAAGAGCGCGGCAACCTATAGCCCAGGCGGGCGCCTAGCGTGCGCTACGTCACGTTTCGAGCGAAGGAAGCGGGCCAGCCGGCGCGCCTCGGAGCCGTTGTCGGCGAACGCGTCGTCGACCTGCCGGCGCTGGCAGCATGGGCCGGCCAACTTCCCGGCGGGGAGCAAGCGCCGTTGCCGTTGACCATGATGGGCCTGATCCAGGCCGGTCCACCCGCCTGGCTGGCCTCGCAACAGGTACTCCATCGAGCGCTTGGTGAAGGCTGGTTGGAGCAGCCGTCGGCCGCCGGTCCGTTGGCCTGGCCACTTGTGCAAGCGAAGCTGCTGCCACCGCTCCCACGGCCGATGAGCATTCGCGATTTCTATGCTTTCGAGAGCCATGTGGCCAGCGCCCGCGCTGCCCGCGGCAAAGACATGCCACCGGTCTGGTACGAGCTACCGACGTTCTATTTCTCGAACGCGCATGCAGCCTTCGGTCCCGAGGAGGAGATAAGGATCCCGCGCTATAGCCAGATGCTGGATTACGAACTAGAGGTGGCTTGCGTCATCGGCCAAGGGGGGCGAGACATTCCAGTCGACCGGGCCGGCGCCTTCATCTTCGGCTACATGGTTTTCAATGATTGGTCGGCGCGCGATCGGCAGCGGCGGGAAATGGAGATCGGGCTGGGCCCGGCCAAGGGCAAGGATTTCGCCTCGTCGTTCGGTCCGGCCATCGTCACCCCCGACGAATTGGAGGACCGGTCAACCGACCGGCCAGGGGTGTATGACCTGGTGATGACGGCCAGGGTTAACGGGCAGGAGCGATCGCGCGGCAACTGGCGCGACATCCACTATTCGTTCGGAGAGATGATCGCCTACGCTTCGGACGAAGTCTTCCTGCTGCCAGGCGAGGTGCTCGGTTCGGGCACCGTCGGCAGCGGCAGTCTGCTCGAGTTGACCGGGGGCCAAGGGCCCTGGCTGCAGCCCGGTGATGTCGTCGAGCTGGAAATTGAGCGCCTGGGAATCCTGCGCAACACAATCGGCGCCGGACGCGGCCCAAGCGGTGCGTCCGGCCAGCAAGCCAGTTAGGTCAACCAAGGAGAAGGAGGCCGACATGCCTTTCTATCATCGACTGGGTGATATGCCGCAGAAGCGGCATACGCAGTTTCGCAAAGAGAACGGTGGGCTCTACCGCGAGGAGGTGATGGGACTGGAAGGCTTTTCCGGCCTGCAGTCGATTCTCTACCATCACTACCTGCCACCGCGCGTCGCCGGTTTGGAAG
>Ga0299906_10005337_pt1 | contig 10488 bp, 11 predicted proteins | sample RVTome_14_FD_200259 | JGI IMG/M metagenome (GOLD analysis project Ga0299906, IMG submission 200259) | Soil microbial communities from uranium-contaminated site in the Upper Colorado River Basin, Wyoming, United States - RVT145D125 (version 2) ...
TCTAACGAATCGCCGCCTGAGCTTCCCGCTCATCGCAACCATTCCGCACCTCCTTGTGCGGCACCAGCCCAGCGCGTTAGTATAACACAAGCGAGTGATTTGGAACAGTTATTTTGTTACAGTTCCTCAGTATGCCGAACCAGAAAGCCGAACCCAGTCCCAAGAGCCAATCGGAGTTCACGATTCGCCTCGCAGCATCCCGTTCACTTCGTTCACGACATACGCCTTGAACCCGACCTCATCGCCGACCAGTTCCCAGATCCGGTCCAGATTCCGCCACGAGTCTGGACCATCGTGCGTTTCCGTAACAACGACGAGAGCACTGGCCGTCAACCCGTATTCACGAATGAAATGCTCGTTCGCCGGCTCGTCGTAGTTCACCGCGCGGAACCTCACGAGCTCTGCATCCCTCTCCGCGACGAAAGTCTCCTCGATGGCCTCGCGGGCATATCGCTCCATCTTCAGGCACGTGGGGCACCGCATCGTGCCGTGGAAGTAATACACAATCGTCCGGGCATCCGGCACCCGCTCTGTCGCGGCTGTTACCGCGGCCTTGCCAGAAGGCGCTCCGGTCGGCGTCGCAGCCGGTCCTTCAGCGACCGGAGCCGGGTTCGTGGCGGACGGGCTACGCGTCTCGCCTACGATCAGGTAGACCACACTGACGGCTACGAACAACAACAGAATCACACTTACCGCGCTCTTCATCGATGCACCTCTTCCGCTTGAGCTGTTGTGGCCATTGGTGTTACTTCTGCTCGGACAGAAAGCCGGTCAGGATCTCGCTGACATCCGCTTCCCTCGGCACCTTGCCGGCCACGACGACCTTGCCGTTCACCGCCAGCGCGGGCGTGATCATCACCCCCCGCCGCATGAACTCATTGATGTCCCTCACATGGTCGATCTCGTAGTCGATGCCGAGTGAGTCCGCGGCGGCTTTGGCCGTCGCCTCCAGCAGGTTGCACTTCGGACAACCCGTTCCCAGAATCTCGATCTTCATGGCATGTCTCCACTCAACGCAGTGATTGTTTGTCCGCCGGATTGCGTCGCGCCGTAGATCATTCCCACCGTGGTGGCCACGACGACAATGATCGCGCAGAAGGCGGCCGTCTTCTTGGCACCCATGACCTTGATGAGCACCAGCATGTTGGGCAACGACAACGCCGGACCCGCCAGCAGCAGGGCCAGCGCCGGACCACGGGCCATGCCGTGCTCCATCAATGCCTGCGTGATCGGAACCTCCGTCAGCGTCGCAAAATAGAACAAGGCACCAACCACCGAGCCGATCAGGTTGGCGCGCAGGTTGTTGTCACCGACGAGCGCGGCGATCTGCTTGTCGGGCAGCAAGGCCGAAATGAACCCCACGACGAACACCCCGCCGAAGAGCAAGGGAACCAGCAGCTTCGTGAAATCCCACGTGTGGTGCATCCATTGCTTGAATTCCCCGCGATCGACCCACTTCCAGGTCATCCCCGCCACGGCCAGCAGCATCGCGCCGGCCAGGTACCAGCGGACATGATACACGTCCATGACCCACGACTTGGCCTCGACGATATCGGCGATCTCCGACTTCGGCAGCGTCAACCGCTCGCCCGCGCGGACGCCGTTGGCGCTTTCCTGGACCTGGATCATGACCTCGTCGCGCATCTCCTGAAGCACCACGCCGCGGATCTCCGTGCCGTCCACCCGTTGCACGATCGCATCTCCCGGATTGAACCAGTCGGAGAACACGAGAAAGGCGATCATGCACGCCAGCAGCAGCCCGCTCTGCCAGCCGCGCCGCCCGGTCTCCGGCGGGTCGGGCACGAACGCCGCTGTTTCTGCCTTCTTCTGTTCGCTGCGTCGAAAAATCCCGGCCATACCCAGCCCCACGATGAACGCGAAGCCGATGGCCCCGATCGCCCGCCACAGTCCGATGTCGAATCCGAGCACGCGGGCGGTCAGGAAGATGGCCAGGATATTGACGGCCGGCCCGGAGTACAGGAACGCCGACGCCGGCCCCAGTCCCGCGCCGAGGTTGTAGATGCCCGCGAACATGGGCAGCACGCTGCACGAACAGACCGCCAGCACGATGCCCGCGACTGACGCGACCGAGTAGGCCGCCAGCTTGTTCGACTTCGGCCCCAGGTAGCGCATGACCGTCGCCTGTGACAGGAAGGTGATGATCCCACCGGCGATGAACAGCGCCGGTACCACGCAGGCCAGTGTGTGATTTCGCGCATACCACTGGAGCAGCTTGAAGGCCTCCAGAATGGCGTTTCGCACGTTCGGATCGGCGAGCGGCAGGTAATAGGCGACAAGAAAGATGCTTACAAACGCCGAGAAGATCTTGAGCTGTCTGGTCCACATCGCCGGTTCTCCCTGCACGAAGACAACCCGGCACGTTTCATGCCATCATGGGAATTTCGCCATGAAATGCGCCCAAAAAAAATCCCCGCACCGGTCAGCATCGCAGCACCGCCTGCTGGGCCTTGAGGTTCTCAGACAGCACCGTCTCGATGCACTCCCAGAACCCTTGAAGACAACATACCTTAACCCGGTAAAACGCCATGACGCCTTCCTTACGATCCTCGACCAGCCCGGCCTGCTTCAGCACCGCGAGGTGCTTCGACACCGTCGACTGATCCGCGCCTACCAGATCAGTCAGGTCGCACACACACATCTCCTGGTCGTCCAAGGCTTCAAGGAGGATCAGCCGCGTCGGGTGCGCGAGGGCCTTTGCGATTGCCGCCCTGGCTTCGTAACGCGGTTTCGAATAGCGAGGTTTCCGCTTCATGGCTCTATGGCAACTATAGCATAAAAATCACGGCGGTCAAGGTTCGCATTCGACATGTACGACAACAGCGGCCCACACCGGCTCGTAAGCTTGATTCAGCGCTGCCGGTTCATCGCCGGTGCGCGCGGGCGCTGGACATGACGAAGGACGCCAGCCTCGTCGCCCGCCCCACGAGGCAGCGGATGTGGTAGTCGAGCGCCTCAAAGGCGTCGAGGCGACCGGCGTCGGTCCACGCTCCGCCAGTCAGTCCCGCCATCGCTTCAACCGACACCCGCCGTTTGTCTACGACCGCCGGTTCGCAATCCCGGCACACGAAGCCGCCCTCGCTCGGCGCGAGATGGATCGCACGCCGACCGGCGAGTGGCTCGCGGCAATTGGCACACACGTCGAAGTCGGGTAACGAACCGACCTCGCGCAGCAAATCAATTTGAAAGGCCACCACCGACGCGATCGTCGAACCGGCCTTACCGAGCGCGGTCAGCGTTTCCGTCAACCGGTCGAACAACGCCGGGTGCGCGTCGCCGTCCTCGGTCAACAGCGAGACGATCTCCGCCGTATACTGACCCGTGTACAGCCGGGACAGATCCCGCCGTAACGCCGTGAACGCGTCGACCTGTCGCCAGTCGGTCAGGGTGCCGAGCGATGCTTCACCCCCCTCTCTACGTGACCAGACCACCTCGCCGCTCTCGAGCAGGTCGATCGCCACCGCCACGCGCGTCTTCGTGCTCCGCTTGATGCCCTTGGCGATTAGCCGCTGCTTGCCGTGGCCGCGCGTGAAGACCACCAGGATCTGCGAGGTCTCCGAGTAATCGAGCCGACGCAGCACCACGGCTGAGTCTTTGTGGAGATCCATTCGAGCCGCCTCACCTGGGGGTAGGATGATTGTGAACATGCGCGTTGAGCATGCTCGGTCATGTTGCCGCCGAGCTTGCTCGGCGCTTTGCGGTCACGATGGCGCCAAACGTAGAAACGCCGAGCAAGCTCGGCAACTCAATCACTCGAACCGTAGTTACGATTCGCCGGATACGCTTATAGTGTAGTGAAGCGGTCTGAACACGTCACGGTTCTCACCCCGCCTACAGGGACTTGCAATTTATTGCAATTCCATTACTCTGGTCGGCATGTCCCGTACTCCGCTCAGCCTGCCCTACTCGCAAGCGGTCGGCCCCCGCATCCGCCAGTTCCGCAAGGCCAAACGGCTGACCCAGACCAGTCTGGCGAAGTCGGCCGGCATCAACCAGGGGTACCTGTCGGAAATCGAGCAGTCCAAGCGGAATCCCTCGTCGTCCATCCTGCACGCGCTGGCCGTCGCCCTCGACGTGCCCGAGGCGGTCCTGATCGGCCAAAGCGCCGATCACGACGGACCGCAACCGCTCGAAACCCGGGTATTACCGCTGTTCGGCGCGATTCCCGCCGGTGCTCCGTCCGACTCTCAGGAGCAACTCGAGATGTTCCCGGTACTCCGTCATCTCTGGGCGCCCGACCACTACTGCCTGCGGTTGCACCATGATTCGATGGAACCGACCCTCAAGCCGGGCGATGTCGTGCTCGTACACTACCGGCCGGTCGTCAATCCCGAGCACATCCAGGGAAAGATCTGCGCCTGCCTGCTCGACGGCAAACCCACGCTCAAACGGGTCACCGTCGAACGCCGGCGAAGTAGCCGATTGATCCTGCTCCGTGGCGATAATCCCGACTCTCCACCCATCGTGGTGGGGGAGGAAGCCGACTTCACCATCCAGGGCGTGGTCATTTCTCTGGTCGAGAGAAATCTGTAAGTCTATTTCTATCAGCTACATATATTCAACAGGACCCCGGACGGGACGGCCTGGCCCGGCCGGAAATAATTATTGCAATACTATTGACAGGCGGCCTTGAGTTTGGTATTTGTTAGGTTATGGTCGCCTTTCCGGTTCGTCCCTCGCGTTTCTCGTACTGCCCACAGGAGGAATCCGTGAGAAGCGAAACCCGACGAACCGACGCCCGCCCCGGCGGGTCACCCATTGTCCTGACCGTGAAACGCACGCCGACACCCGCGCCGCCGTCGCCCCGGACCACCGATATCGCGCTGCGTTTCGGTCTGGACCCGACGCCGGAAACGTTCACCCTGGCCGAGCAACTTTCGCTCGAGCTGTTGCCGGGGACGATTACGCTGCTGACCGGTCCTTCGGGCACGGGCAAATCGGCCCTGCTCGAAGCGGTGGCGCGGGCGTGCCCGGTCGCGCGGCGGGTGGATCGCATCGCGTTTCCCAGCGACCGCGCCGTGGTCGACGCCGTGCTCACCGGTGCCGGTCTGCGCGCCGCCCTGCCCATCCTCACCGCCTGCGCGTTATCCGAGCCCCGGCTGTGGCTGCGCCGATTCGCCGAGCTGTCGGCGGGTGAGCAGTTCCGCGCGCTGCTGGCCCGCGCCATCGGTTTGCAATGCCGAACCGACCCGTCCGCGCCGTTGCTGTGCGACGAGTTCGGCGCCATGCTGCATCGACGCGCCGCCCGTTCCGTCGCGTTCAACCTGCGCAAGCTCGTGACCGCGCGCAACCTCTGTCTCGTCGTCGCCACCAGCCACGACGATATAACCGCCGATCTCCAACCCGACGTCGTCGTGCGCATGACCGGCACCGAGAAGCCGCGAGCCGATACGGCGAGCATCCGGCGGCGCAAACTGCCGACTTTGGGAAAACGACTGCACATCGAGCGGGGGAGCAAGTCCGACTACGATCACTTCGCGCCGATGCACTACCGCAAGCGTGACGAACTCGGATTCGTCGATCGGGTGTACCTCTTGCGCGACGGCGTCGGCGGTGAACCGCTGGCCGTCATCGTCTACGCCTACGGACCGATGGAGCTTTCGTTGCGCAACCTGGCCACCGGCGGCCGGTTTCTGCGCAACCCGGCCCGGCTGAACCGCGAGCTGCGCATCATTCGCCGCATCGTCGTCCATCCGGACGTGCGCGGGTGCGGACTCGGCTACCACCTGATCCGCGAAACCATGCCCATGCTGGGCGTCAAGTACATCGAATGTCTGGCGGGCATGGGCGAGGTCAATCCGGTCTTCGAGCGGGCGGGCATGAAGCGGATCGGCCTGTGTCCGGTACCCGCCAACCGGGCGAGGCTGGCCGAAAAACTTCGGCGCATGCGCGTCGATCCGTTGAATCCGGATTTCGTGATGAAGGTCTGCCGTCGCCCGAAGCTGCGGCAACTGGTGACCGAGGCCGTCTTCGACTGGTACCGCGCATCGACCGGCGGCGGCGAGTCGCGTGTCACACGTCAATCGCCGCGCTATCTGGCCGAAACGTTTCGGCAGTTGCTCGGATCAAGACCTGTTTACTACCTATGGTGCAAGCATGAAAAGAAACACGAAGCACTTATCGTGGCTCGAGACGAAACTGACCACAACGCGGAAGACCAAGACCGACCCTCGGCATCCACCGACCGAGCCGCGACACGTTGAGGCACGAAGCGAGCCTCGTCACACCGAAAGGAGCAACCGTCATGCGTTGGATTGATTGGATGCGTCGCATCGTCGCGCCGTTGCGCTCGCGCAAAGTACGTGTCGCCCTGGCCACGGTGATCAGTACCTACGCCGCACAGGCCGGCTTACACCTCTCCGAAGAGGTGACGATAACGATTGTCTCGGTCGGCGTCGCTCTGATCCTGGGTATTGCCGTCGAGGATCACGGCAGTAAGCAACAGATCGTATCAAGTGAGTGATTGCATGGTCGACGGCGGACCGGCGGTGGACCGGTTGTCGTCCGCCTCGTCGTCGGCCAGCGCGTTGCGCAAGGTGCGTGCGATGGCGTCGGCGTCGATACCGGCTTCGGCGAGTTGGCCGGCGCGGCTGCCGTGGGGGATGAAGCGATCGGCGGGCATGCCGAGCCGGATCATCGGTCGGGTATCGAGCCCGAGTTCCTGCGCCTTCTCCAGCACCGCCGAACCGAACCCGCCGACGATCGAATGGTCCTCGACGGTGACGACGGGGACGCCGGTCGCGAACGCGTCGCGCACCATGGTCTCATCGAGCGGTTGGGCGAAGCGCGCGTTGACCACCGAGACGAAAAGATCCTCGGCCGCGAGCGAGTCGGCGGCTTCGATCGCCTGGCTTACGGACGACCCGTAGGCGAGCACGACGGCGTCGTTGCCGCGGCGCATCATGCGCGACTGACCCAACACGAACGGCGGCGCGTCGCCGAACGGCTCGGGCACCTTGTCCCGGGCGTAGCGAATCGCGCAGGGTCGGTCGAGGGTCAACGCGAATTGCAGCGCCTGGTCGATCTCCGGCTCGTCGGCGGGCGCCATCAGCACCATGCCGGGCAGGCCGCGGAGATAGGTCACGTCAAGGAAGCCGTGATGCACCGCGCCGTCGCCGCCGACCAGGCCGGCACGGTCGATGCAGAACGTCACCGGCAATTCCTGCAGCGCGACCTCCTGGAAAACCTGGTCGAACGCCCGTTGCAAAAACGTCGAATACACCGCGACCACCGGCTTCAAACCGGTCTTGCACATGCCGGCGGCGATGTCGACGGTGGCGCTCTCGGCAATCCCCACGTCGAGGCAACGATCCGGAAACACTTCGGCGAACCGGTTCAAGCCGGTGCCGTCGGGCATGGCCGCGGTGAGCGCAACAAGGCGGTCGTCCCGGCGAGCCCGTTCGATCAGCGCGTCGGCGAAGGCCTCGGTCCAGCTCTTTCCCGAACCGGACTCCGATCCGGACTCGATGGTCACGCCGTCGCTGGAGACACGAAAGGGCTTGGGACTGTGGAACCGGCCGGGCTCGGCACAGGCCCACGCACAGCCGCGCCCCTTGTCGGTGTGCACATGGAGCAGCACCGGATGCTGGACGTCCTTGAACCCGTCGAGCATCTCGATCAGGTGGGGCAGGTCATGCCCGTCCGTCGGTCCGACGTAGACGAAGCCGAGTTGCTCGAAGATCTGGTGCGGCGAAACCGTGGCCTTGATGCCCTCCTTCAAATGGTCGAGGGCGTCGTACACGCTTTTGCCGACCACGGGCACGCGGGGCAGAAATCGCTTGGCCTTTTCCTTGACCTCTTCGTACATGCCGGAGGTGCGGAACTTGGCGAGATAGTTGGCCATCCCGCCCTGGGTCGGCGCGATGCCCCACTCGTTGTCGTTGAGGATGACGAGCAACTGTCGCTTGAGCAGGCCGGCTTGGTTCAGCCCCTCGAAGGCCACGCCGTTGAAGATCGACGCATCGCCGACCAACGCGACGACGCGGGTGTCCCGCTCGAGGAGCTGATCGCCGCGAGCCATGCCCACCGCGGTGGCGATCGAGGTGCCGGCATGTCCGACCGAGAAGAGATCGAACGGGCTTTCATGGATGTCGGGAAAACCCGAGACCCCGCTGCGCGTACGCAAAGTGGCAAAGGAGCCGTGCCTGCCGGTGAGCAGTTTGTGCGGATAGCATTGGTGACCGACATCCCACAGCAATCGATCCCGGGTAAAATCGAAGCAGTAATGCAGCGCGATGGTCAGCTCGGTGACGCCGAGGTTGCTGCTGAGATGCCCGCCGTTCTTCGATACGACGGCGATGATCCGCTCGCGAATCTCTTCGGCGAGATGCGTAAGCTGACCGGCGGTCAACGCCCGCACGTCCTGCGGCGTGTGAATCGTGTCGAGCAATGTTCCCAATGCAACCCTCGGTTCGATTTCCGATCCCCACCCCAAATCCGAACGATCAACACCGGCTGATCAATGGTCTCGAGCCAGGACGAACTCGGGGAGTCCTCTGAGTTCATCGGCGTGCGGTCCGAAAACCTCAAGTGCTTGAACGGCCCCCCGTGCCGCTTCGGCGGCGGCGGCGCGGCTCGCAGCTATTCCTACGACGCCGGGATACGTAAGTTTGCCCGCGGCTTCATCTTTGTCCACCGCCTTGCCCATTGCACCGGTGTTGCTCGTGACGTCGAGCAGGTCGTCGGCGATCTGAAAGGCGATACCCAGATGATACCCGTAACGGGTCAGCGCTTCACGTCGATCGTCGTCGGCGTGGGCGATAACCGCTCCCATCGCACAGGCGGCTTGAAACAGTCGTGCCGTCTTTAACGAGTGGATCGACCGGACCGCGTCGATCGGCAGTTGCCGACCTTCGGCGGCGAGGTCGTCGGCCTGGCCGGCCATCATGCCGTTGAAGCCCACGGCTTCGGCAAGCTCACGCACCAGGGACTTGGCCACGTCCGGTGCGATGTTTTCACCGGTGAGCAACTCGAAAGCCAGGGTCAGCAACGCGTCGCCGGCCAGGGTGGCAAGCCCGTCACCGTAGACCTTGTGGCAAGTCGGCTTGCCGCGACGGAGGTCATCGTCGTCCATGGCGGGCAGATCATCGTGGACCAGCGAAAAAGTGTGCACGCATTCGAAGGCGACCGCGGCGGGCATGGCGTCGTCTTCGGTCCCACCGCACACTTTGCAGCAGGCCACGAGCAAAAACGGCCGCAACCGCTTGCCCCCGGCGAGCAGGGAATAGCGCATGGCCTCACTCAATCGGGACGCACCGGCGTGCGGGGCGGCGAACAGGGCTTCAAGGTGAGGTTCCAATCGTCGCGCGAAGGCGTCCAACGATGTCGACAGTAGAACGGTTGTCCCCGCAGGTCGGCTCATACGTATTGCCATCGATATTGCATTACGGTACCCGGGCGATTGTAGTTTTTACGGCAGTGGGGTACAAGCTCGACGCCATAGGGTGCTTGGGCGCCAAGGTCGTTTTCCAATCATCCGAACCCCACGCGCCGTCGTAGGGTCGGAGAACCCGCTCGCTTGCGCTCGCGGCTCGGATTCGTGAGGTTCTCTCGGGAATAAACGATGCACGACGTTGACACAGCACACACGGACCCATGCTTTCACCGCGGAGGACCTCTGGCCACCGAACTGACGTTACACATGCCGTTTTCGGTGTCGAGCGTGGCGATCGGCCTGGTGCTGGCGGGCGTCCTGTCGATCATGTCGGCGAGTCACCACGACCGTGAGGAACAAACCAGTGCGGATCACGGGCATGCCATGCACGAGATGATGTTCCACCTGTTTCATCCGGCTCACATGCTTTTCTCGGCCGCGGCTACCACGGCGATGTTTTGGCGCTATGACCACCGGGCGGTGCGGGCCGTGCTGGTCGGCTTGGCCGGGGCGGTGATCGTATGCGGCATCTCCGATATCGCGATCCCTACCCTGTCAGCCCGAATCCTGGGTAAGGATTTTCCGGAGCCATGGCACATCTGCGTCTGGGATCACCCGGGGTTGGTGCTGCCGTTCGCGGGGATCGGCATTCTGCTGGGACTCATCGCGGCCATGGGCGTCGGAGCAAGCACCCTTTTTTCCCACTCGTTGCACGTGTTCACGTCGACGATGGCATCGATTTTCTATCTCGTCGGGCAGTACGCGTCGACGACGGCGTGGATCGACGACATCGGTCCGGTCTTCCTGCTCATCATCGTCGCGGTGCTGATTCCCTGCTGTGTGTCGGACATCGCGTTTCCGGTGCTCATGTCCCGCCCGGCCCGGGCGCGCTACCTGGCCGAAGGACACACGCATTAGTCGAATGCGGAGTTCGGAATGCGGAATGCGGAGTTGGGAAAGTTTATGGTTCGCTGCGGTGCTTCTTCAGGAACGCGATCAGTGCGGCGGCGGTTACGATGCACCAAATGGTGAAGAACGCCGACGGGATGGCGACTCGGGGTTGGTCTTTGAATGTCGTTACCGCCAGCACCACACCC
>Ga0299906_10005338_pt1 | contig 10488 bp, 9 predicted proteins | sample RVTome_14_FD_200259 | JGI IMG/M metagenome (GOLD analysis project Ga0299906, IMG submission 200259) | Soil microbial communities from uranium-contaminated site in the Upper Colorado River Basin, Wyoming, United States - RVT145D125 (version 2) ...
ATGCCCGCGAAAAAGCCGCCGAACGCGCCTATACGCGACGCATCGCCGACTTTGCCCGTAATTTCATGAATATCTGCCGCGAAGTCGCGCGAGAGCGGCCATGGCCATCTTGAAAGCCGTCAGGCCTGTCGCGGACCCGCGCCGCACTCCCGCCCGGTTCGAATAGAATCCTCGACATGACACGGACAACGCGGAATGTTCGAGCCGACGTCGTCACCGCCTGCATCAGCGGCGAACAGGCGAACGGCGTGCCAAGCGAACCTGCGGAGAGTACATGAACGTCAACGGCCGGCACTACCGCACCATCTGGGTCGCCCGGGATGGTCGCTCGGTCGAGATCATCGACCAGGCCCGCCTTCCGCATCGATTTGTGAGTGCACGCCTGCGCACGCTCGACGACGCCGCGCGCGCGATCCGCGACATGCACGTCCGCGGGGCACCGCTTATTGGGGCCACCGCCGCCTTCGGCATCTGCCTGGCCATGCGTGCCGACACTTCCGACGCAGCGCTCAAGCTGGCAAAAAGGCAGTTGCTCGCGACACGACCAACCGCCGTCAACCTTCGTTGGGCACTCGATCGGGTTGTGACGGCGTTGCGCGACTATCAGGATGAGGAACGCCTTGAGGCCGCCTGGCAACTCTCCTCCGAAATCTGCGACGAGGACGTCCGCATCAACGAATCGATCGGGGAGCATGGCCTGTCCCTCCTTCGCGGCATCCACAAGAGCAAGCCGGCCGGCGCACCGGTGAACATCCTCACCCACTGCAACGCCGGCTGGCTCGCCACCGTCGATTGGGGCACCGCCCTCGCGCCCATTTACAAGGCGCACGACGCGGGACTACCCATACATGTCTGGGTCGACGAGACTCGTCCCCGCAACCAGGGGGCCTCCCTCACCGCGTGGGAACTGGGCAGCCACGGCGTGCCCCACACCGTGATCGTGGACAACGCCGGTGGCCACCTCATGCAGCGCGGCGAGGTCGACCTCTGCATCGTCGGGACCGATCGCACCACCTCGACCGGAGACGTCGCCAACAAGATCGGCACCTACCTCAAGGCGCTCGCCGCCCACGACAATGACGTGCCGTTCTACGTGGCCTTGCCCGGGCCGACGATCGACTGGACCCTTTCCGATGGCCTCCGCGAGATCCCCATCGAGAATCGCGACGCGCGTGAGGTCACCCACGTTCGAGGCGCCAGCGGTGCCACCGCGCGCACGACAGAAGTGCGCCTCACCCCGGAAGCATCAGCGGCCGCGAACCCGGCCTTCGACGTGACACCCGCGCGATTGGTCACCGGATTGATCACGGAACGCGGCATCTGCCCCGCCAGCAGTGCCGGCCTCTCCAGCCTCTACCCCGAAAAGATCGCCTAGAGGACGGTCGGAAGGGCAGGGCCACCACGGCTGGCCGTTCCGTCCTTCAGCAAAATCTTCAACAGGCCAGACCTTCCTGAAAAGGAAATCACGGGAAGGACGGCGCAAACGCCGCCTCCTGGAGTTTGGCCAATTGGAAGAGCGGAGGCGGCCCGCCGCCGTCGCGGGACGGCGCAAGCGCCGCACCCTACAAAAAGACCTCGCGCTGCATCGCCATCCCAACGGAGGGTGGACACTCCTGTCCGCCTGGCGGGTTGGAAAACCCGCACTCCATTCGGAATTGGCCAAACTCCAGAAGGACGGCGCAAGCGCCCCCTCTACAAGTGGCGCGATGCTTCTCCGCCCTGGAGGGCCTGCCGCTTGCCGGCAGCCGTTTCGGTTGCAGGGCCGGACCTATCGGCTTGCCTGTAGGATACGGCTTAGGCACGTTTGATCGCCTGCACTTTCTGGGCAAAAACCCGCCGATCGAACGTTCAATCAAATCCTGGGGAAAGAATCCGCCGCCCCTGCCCACTGCTGTGCCGCAGCCAGCTCATCGCAATGGAAAAACCTCACCTCTGCCGGGAAGATGAAACCCCCGATCTTGGTGGCAAAGCCCTGCCACTTCGTTTCGCCGACGATCGCCACGCGGCCAAAGTCGCGCGCATGCGTGGCGTCGAACTTCAGCTCCTGCCAGACGGCGGGAGAGGTCCATCCGTGAAAGTCGACGAGTTCGATCACGTAGTTCACGGGTCGATGCTTCTGGTGCAGTCCCTCGAGCACCGGAAGCGCGGCGAGATAATCCTGCTTGCAGAGCGTGCCCGAAACCTCAAGGCGGGCTGTGCTGCGAATGCTGCCTTTGTAAGTGATCACGGTCCTTCCCTTTGAGAGGTCTGAAAATGCCTGAAGTTCCCGCGCGGCCGCCGCTCCGGCAACCTGACGCCCTGTCTTAACCGGTAGGCGCAAGCGGGGGACTCTGCAATCGTTGAGAAAGCCGCGCCGGGCCAGGCCAGGCGCAGCCTTTGACCGGCCGTTGTCTCCCAACGGGTGACAAGGTTGCAGCCGCCCGATCGCACGCTATTTCCGCCTGTTCTTCCGCGCGTCGCTCCCCACGCTGCTGGCATGGCCACGATCACGACCGTCGGATTCGACGCCGACGACACGCTTTGGCACAACGAATCGATCTTCGAGGCCGCCCACCGCGGTTACTGCGATCTCCTCGCCCGCTACCACGAGGCGGATATCGTCGAGCGCACCCTCTTCGCCACCGAGATGCGCAACCTCGAGCTTTTCGGCTATGGCATCAAGTCCCACGCCCTGTCCTCGATCGAGACCGCCATCGAGCTCACCAAAGCGGAGATCAGCGCCGACGAGATTCGCGCCATTCTCGACTCCGCCAAGGAGATGCTCCGGCATCCGGTCGAACTGCTCGACGGCGTGGCCGAGGTGGTGCCGGAGCTCGCCAAAACCTACCGCCTTCTCCTGATCACCAAGGGCGATCTCCGGGACCAGGAACGCAAGGCGCGAAAGAGCGGCCTCGAAAAATACTTCGAACACCTGGAGATACTGTCGGAAAAGGACGCAGCGGTCTACCAGCGCATCCTTTCCCGGCACTCCGTCGCCCCGGAGGAGTTTCTCATGGTGGGCAACTCGCTCAAGTCCGACATCCTTCCCGCCCTCGACCTCGGATGCAGCGCCGTCTATGTGCCCTACCGGATCACCTGGGCGGCGGAGCGGGCCGAACGGCCGCGGGGGGCGGCGGCCGGCGGCAGGTTTTTCCAGATCAGCACGCTTCGCGAACTGCCCGCGCTGCTCGCGAAACTCGGGCGGTGATCTCGCGGGCGGGACGGGCCGGGGCGCCCATGGGAAGGCGCGTGATCCTGTGCTGGGCGACCAGGTGCAGCCACTGGCCCTCGCGCCTCCCCGACATCGGACTCGGGGGGATGGCGATGGCGGCGTTTACGTTAACGAGGGAATCGACGAATGCCTTGATGAAAGTCTTCATGGTGCCCGCAGTGTAACGGAACGGGCCCGATTGCGGCAGACGCAGTGCAGATGAATTGTGCTGAACACAGATTCGTGCTTGATTGAACTGTACCGGTCCAATCCGCCGCCAGCTGTTACTGTGCGCCGTCCCCAGCCTTGTGTATACTGTCACCATGGCCGCCATCTCCACTTCCGAGGAAGCCACCCTCTATGAATCGCTGGCGGCGTGGCTGCAGGGCGAGATCGAGAACGGCACTCTCGGCGCGCACGCGCGCGTGCCGTCCGTGCGGCGCATGAGCAAGCAGCGCAACGTGAGCATCGCCACGGTGGTGCAGGCCTATCGTTTGCTCGAGGATCGCGGCTGGCTCGAGGCCCGGCCGCAGTCCGGCTACTTCGTGCAGGCCCGGGCGCGGCCCGCGGCGGCGCCCGTCCCCCGCATGCCGCCCGCCACGCACAAGCCCTGCGATGTCGGCGTCTGCTCGCTCGTCGCCAGCGTGATGTCGGAGGCGCGTGATCCGCGGCTCATCCCGCTGGGCGCGGGCTGCCCGACCGGCGAGCTCTATCCGCACGACAAGCTCGCGCGGTTTCTCGCCGCCGCCGCCCGCCAGGATTCGCGCTGCCTCACGCACTACCAGATCGCGCACACTGATCCCGAGCTGGCCACGCAACTGGCGCGCCGCGCCCTGCACGACGGCTATCATCTCGATCCCTCGGAGATCATCGTCACGAATGGCTGCGTCGAGGCGCTCAACATCGCGCTCCGCGCCTCGGCCCGGCCGGGCGATGTCGTCGTGATCGAATCACCCACCTACTTCACGTTCCTGGAGATCATCGAGAGCCTCGGCCTGCGCGCAATCGAAGTCCCCTCCCATCCCGTCGACGGCATATCCGTCGAGGCGCTCGAGCTGGCGCTGGAGAACAATCCGGTAAAGGCATGCGTGCTCGTCCCGAACGCCCAGAATCCGCTCGGGTGCACGCTCTCCGACGAGAAGAAGAAACGGATTGCCGCGCTCTGCGCCGACTACGGCGTTGCGATCATCGAGGATGACATCAACGGCGACCTGTTCTTCGGCGAATCCCGGCCGCGGCCGATTCGCGCATTTGCGACCGATGGCGACGTCATCACCTGCAGCTCCTTCAGCAAGAGCCTCGCCCCCGGCCTGCGCGTGGGCTGGATGGCGGGCGGACGTTGCACGGAGAGGCTGCGCAACCTGCGCTCGATCTCCTCGATTTCGAGCCCGGCGGTAGTGCAGCGGGGCGTCGCCGCCTTCCTCGCCAGCGGCGGTTACGACCATCACCTGCGCACCATCCGCCGGACGTATGCCTCGCAAGTCCGGACGATTGGCTGCGCAGTGATCGAACACTTTCCCGAAGGCGTGCGCCTCAGCCGGCCCATGGGCGGATTCTTCCTCTGGGTGGAAATGCCGCCGGGCATCGACACGCTGCAGATGCACGAGGACGCGTTGCGCGAGGGCATCTCGATCGCGCCGGGCGCGGTGTTCTCGGCGCGGCAGCGTTTCAAGGGAAACCTCCGTCTGAATTGCGCGGTGCCATGGTCGGAGAAAATCGAGCGGGCGATCGCCACGCTCGGCCAGCTCGCGCGCAGGCAGATGCGCGGGGCAGGATGAGACGCGCGGCCGGCGCCTCTGCCGCACCCCCGTTCAAGGCCGGCCCGCCATCTCCACGACCGGCCCCAGGCGCACGTTGATCCAAACATGGACGCAGTAACGACAGCCACACCCATCCAGATGGGCGCGTCTCGATGGCGCGCGCTGCTGGCGTTTGCGACCGTTTATCTTGTTTGGGGCACCACTTACTTTGTCGTCGGCGAGGTGGTGCACGCCTGGCCGCCGCTGCTGATGACCGCGGCACGGTTCCTTGTCGCCGGCGCGCTCCTTTACGTGTTTCGACGCGCTTCGGGCGCGCCGCGCCCGATGGTGCGGAACTGGCTGGCCGCGACATGGGTGGCAGCACTGTTATTGCTCGGTGGATACGGCATCACGGCCTGGGCCCAGCAGCGGGTGCCGTCCGGACTCACGGCGCTGATCGTCTCGATCACACCGTTGAACATGGTTCTTGTCGAATGGCTTCGTCCCGGTGGCACCCGACCGTCTCCCGCCGTGCTGCCGGGCCTTGGCCTGGGGCTTGCCGGCATGATTCTCCTGATCGGTCCGGCTCGACTCGAGGCCGCGCGCGAGGCGGACCTGCCCGCCGCGCTGGCTTGCGTGGGCGCGTCCGTCTGTTGGGCGACCGGATCGGTGCTGGGGCGCCAGGCCAGGCAGGTGCCCGATACTCTCCTCGCAGCCGGCATGCAGATGCTGGCTGGCACGATCCTCTTGTTTATCGCCGCGGTGCTTTCCGGGGAACTCGACGCCGTCGCACGCGCGCCCGTCACACTTCCGCTGTTGGGAGGCTGGATTTATCTCACCCTGGCGGGCTCGCTGGGCGCCTTTTCCGCCTACATCTATTTGCTGAAGGTGAGCACTCCGGCGCGCGTTAGCACCTACGCGTACGTGAATCCAGTCGTGGCGGTTCTCGTCGGTTGGACCCTCGGCGGCGAGGTGGTGACGACCCGAATCGTCATGGCTGCCGCCTTGCTGCTGGGGGGAGTCGCCTTGATCACCGCGCGCAAGGCGCACACCTGACCGGATTCACGCCTGCAAACGGCATCCGGCGGTGTTTCAGCGTTTCCAACCACCGGAAATGGGGCAGGCTCTTGCCGACCATGAAACCGCGCGTCTACCTCACCCGCCGTGTCCCGGATGCCGTTATGGACCGGCTCGCCGCCGAAACCGAGTTCAGCTTCAACTCCCGGAACCAGAATCTTTCCCGCGACGAGTTTATCGCGGCCGTGCGCGACTGCGATGCCGTGCTCCCGACGGTCACCGACCGCATTGACGCTGCGGTTTTCGTTGCCTGTCCGAAGCTGAAAGTCGTGGCGAACTTCGGGGTCGGCATCAACCACATCGATGTCGCCACGGCCACTTCACGGGGTGTGATCGTGACAAACACGCCCGATGTGCTCACGGCCGCGACCGCCGACATCGCCCTTGGCTTGATCCTCGCGGCCACACGGCGCTTTAGCGAGGGCGAGCGCCTCGTGCGCGAACGCAAGTGGACGGGCTGGGAGCCGCAGCAACTGCTTGGGCAGGACGTTTCCGGCGCGACACTCGGCGTCATTGGCTTCGGCCGCATCGGCCAGGCGGTCGCCCACCGGGCGCGCGCATTCGACATGCGCATTCTCTATTGGAATCGCACCCGGCTCGAACCGGGCATCGAGCTGGAACTCGGGGTCGATTACCGCGAACGCGACGACCTTCTCGCCGAGGCTGACATCATCTCGCTGAACATCGCCTACTCGCCGGCCACGCATCACCTTATCGACGGACGCGCGCTCGCGCGCATGAAGCCGTCCGCCGTGTTGGTGAACACGGCACGCGGCCCGATCGTCGACGAAAAGGCACTCGTGGTTGCGCTCAAGGAACGCCGCATCGCCGGGGCCGGCCTCGACGTCTACGAAAACGAGCCGAGTCTCGAGCCGGACCTCTACGACCTGCCGAACTGCGTGCTCCTCCCCCACCTCGGCAGCGCGACCATCGGCACGCGCACCCGCATGGGCTTGCTCGCCCTCGACAATCTTCTCGAAGCGTGCGCCGGCAGGCAGCCGCCCAACTGCGTGAATCCGGAGGTCTTCAAGGAGCCTCCATCCTGCTAGAGCGTGTCCCAAGAGGTCACCCCATGGTGGATGCCGGCCCCCGGACGGCGTTTCTCGTGCCGGGCACTCTGCTGGCCAGCAGAGCGCTCCGCGCCGCTCGCGCGGGCGGCCTTGCCGGCTCGCCGGCATTTGCGAATCTCGCGGCCCGCAGCACATTTTAGCTGATGAACTCCAGGAAGCTCGCCCTCTGTCTCGCGCTGCTCCCGGCGATCAGCGCCATGCGGCTCCAGGCCGACATGGACATTCCTGTCACCACCTACGAATACAAGATTGGCGGGGAGACCCATGAAGGCTTTGTGGCACGCCCGTTGCAGGAGGCGGCAAGCCAGCCCGGCCTGCTGGTCGTGCATGACTGGACGGGCTACGGTGCATTCAGTCGCGAACAGGCAGTGCGCCTTGCGAGGCTCGGGTACATCGCGTTTGCGGTCGACATGTATGGAAAGGACGTGCGCGCAAAGGACGCGACCGAGGCGAGCAGGCTTGCCGGCAGGTTCTATCAAAATCCCCCGCTGATTCGGGAGAACATGCTCGCGGCACTCGAAGAGCTGAGAAGGATGCCGGGCGTGGATCCCGCCCGGCTCGGAGCGATCGGCTTCTCCTTCGGGGGAACATGCGTCCTCGAGCTGGCCCGCAGCGGCGCCGAACTGGCCGGGGTGGTATCGTTTCACGCCCGCTTGAGGCCGTTTTCGACCCAACCCCCGAAGAGGATCGTCCCGAAGATACTCATCCTCCATGGAACCCTCGATCCACGCTCGCGACCGGACGACGTCGCCGCCTGCATGAACGAGCTGAACGCCGCGGGCGTCGCGTATCGGTTCGTTGGCTACCCATTGGCCGTCCACGCCTTCACGAACCCCGCGGCGGGCAGTGATCCATCGACGGGAACCGCCTATCAGGAGTCAGCCGCGAAGGCGGCGTTCGAGGAGATGGAACGCTTCCTCCTCTACATCTTCCAGTGACGGCTCCACGCGGCCCCGGTCAGGCGAGCGCGGCCGTGCAGACCGACATCAGCGTCTCGATCGAATACGGTTTGGCGACGAGGTCGCGAAATCCCGTCGCCATGGCGGATTCACGCGTGAGCGCTTCTCCGTAGCCCGCGGCAAGCACCACGGGCAGTCCCGGCCGGACGGTCCAGATCGCGCGGGAGAGTTCCACGCCGTTGAGTCCGGGCATCGCATAGTCGGTGAGCAGCAGGTCGATCGAGTGCGGATCCGCCAGGAGCTTCGCGCGAGCCTGCAGCGGATCGGTCACCGCCTCCGCTTGGAACCCCTGCCGCTGGAGCAGCCGCGCGCAAATGGTGGCGATGCTGGGCTCGTCGTCCACCACAAGAATGCGCTGTCCCGCGCCGATGCCGCCATCCCCCTGTTCCTTTTCGACCTCACCCGCGCGGGCCTCCACGGCAGGCAGCCAGATGCTGAAAATCGTGCCCGCGCCCGCGGTGCTTTCCACGTGAATACACCCTTCGTGGCGGGCCACGATGCCGTGGACGACGGCAAGGCCGAGTCCGCTGCCGCCGTGCCCGCCCTGCGTGGAGAAGAACGGCTCGAAGAGATTCGGCAGGTTGTCACGCTCGATCCCCATGCCGGTGTCCGAGATGCGCAGCAACAGCCCCGCCCCGGGGCGCAAGGGCGCATGCGCGGCGGAAAATTCCTGGTCGATCTGGATCGGCGATAGATACACCCCAAGCCTTCCGCCCGTGGCCTCCATCGCCTGGAGGGCGTTGCGACAGAGGTTGATGATCACCTGGTGGAGCTGGCTCTCATTGCCGAGGACCGCAGGGCAGTCCGGATCGATCGAAAGCGATACATCGACGTTCGCCGGAATTGAAGGACGCAGCAGACACAGCGCCTCTTCCACGACCTTGCCGGCCTGGATCGGCGTGCGCTCGGCCTTCTGCTGCCGCGTGAAGGTGAGGATCTGCCCGATCAGGTCCCGCGCCCGGAAGGCGGCATGGAGAATCTCCCTCGTGCAATCGGTCACATCGGTCGCTTCGTCGGCTTCCTCGGGTTCCCCGGGTTGCTCGGACGCAAGGCGGATGAGTTCGGCATGGGAGACGATGGCTGCCAGGATGTTGTTGAAATCGTGGGCGATGCCCGCGGCAAGCCGGCCCACGGACTCGAGTTTGTTGGCCTGAATGAGACACTGCTCGAGCCGATGCCGCTCCTGCGCGGCGGCGCGCTCGGTCGTGACATCGCGGATCGTCCCGACCCGGCGGCCGGCCCCCCCATCCTCGTTTCCAAACACCTCGCTGCGGAAATGCACGATGCGTTCGCCGACGACCGGAAGGTCAAGGGCGAGTTCGAAGTCGAACTCGCCACCCCCGGCCGACTGTCGAGGAAGGATGTCGCGGGCACGCTCCCGATCCGGCGCGATGGCGGCGTTGATGACAGCTTCCCAGTCAAATTTCCCGGCCTCCTGGGTAAGGCCGAGGATCGACGCCGCTTCCGGCGAGCACAGCGTGATCCCCGTATCCAGATCGACGCTCCATGAGCCGGCGCGCCCGACTCGCTCGGCGAGATTGAGCATGTCGGTCACGCGGCGGCGTTCGGCAATGCCGGCCTGCAGTTCGCCGATGGTGGCCTCGAGCCTTCGGTTCAATTTCCGCACCTGATCCTCAGATTTATGCAAGGCCTCGTTCGCAGCCCGCAGCTCGATGATCTTCGCCTCCATCTTCGTGGCCAGGCGACGGGCGTGGGCCTCGGTGACCTCGCGGTCCAGTTCCGCCGCCAGGGGCGGCCGTGGCGGCGCCTGCCGCACCTGATCAACAATGCGCACCACCCTTTCCACCACCTGCGGCATGTCGTCGGGCTTGCGCAGGAAAAGGTCGGCATCGACCCGTTTGGCGAGACTCTCGTCCTCCCGGTCCGTGTACGTCGCGGAGATCAGGATCAACGGAAGCGCGCACAGGAGCGGGTCGCGCCGCGCGACCTGACACAGCTGAAAACCATCGACGCCGGGCATGAGGGCATCGGCAACGATCGCATCGGGTTTCTCCTTCCGCGCCGCCGTCAGCGCGCTCGTTCCGTCCGTGCACGGAATCACGGCATGGCCCGCTTCCCCAAACGCCTGCTTGAGGAGATAAAGATCGGCCGGTTCATCATCAGCCACGAGGATTCGGAACGATTTCATAAGTCGATACGACCGGAAGGCAACGAGGCATGTATCCGGCGCTTCGGCCGCGGTCAAATCGCGTTTGGGGCAGCAAGAAAACCCTCGCAACCTTCGCCCAACCGAGAACCTGGGCGGCAAAGGCCGAGACATCCAGCGGCTTTCCCACGCCCGTGGAAAGGCCGAGGTTCGCAGGATCATCCTCCACGCTCAGCACGAGCGTGCTCACAGCTCCCCTCCTCCACCAACAGGCCCGCGCTCCTGCAATCTGGCCGGCGCGTTGTCGGCGGGCAATCGCACGGTGAAACAGGAACCGATTTCCGGC
>Ga0299906_10005339_pt1 | contig 10486 bp, 8 predicted proteins | sample RVTome_14_FD_200259 | JGI IMG/M metagenome (GOLD analysis project Ga0299906, IMG submission 200259) | Soil microbial communities from uranium-contaminated site in the Upper Colorado River Basin, Wyoming, United States - RVT145D125 (version 2) ...
ATAACGCTTGGTCATCTTTTTTCGGACTCCATCATGCTGCACGGAAAGAGGAAGTTGACCGAGTTCCTGACGACGCTCGCGATGGTGGTTGCCACGGCTTCCGACGTGAGCACGTCTGCGCAGGCACCCGAGGACCGGGCCCTCGACCTCGTGAGCCAGCAGTTCCTTTGGAGGAATCGATACCAGTACGTCATGGGGGGAGCGGTCCGTTTCCTCTTGTTCTGGGTAGGGAAGGACGATGTGGGAGGCGGATACGTCCTCCTAGGCCAGGGAGCCGAGGACCCGAGCCTCGAGGGAGTGAAGCTCGTTTTCGGTTCGGCGCCGGAGAAAGCGCCTCGACAGATCAACCTTTGGGGAGTGGCCACGGAGGTCGTACAACGTGGGAGCGATCTCTCTCATCGTACCAGCGCTTTTTTTGGGTTTCGGAAGCGAACTGAGGACGAGGTGCCGGAGCGTGCGAACGCGCTCCGCCCAAACGCAGAAGCGGGCCCAGAGCGCGCTCTCGGTTTTGTCGGTGCCTCGCTCAACTACAACGACTCCCAGAGGGTTTTCGGGCGCAGCACTCGGTTCTTCACGCAGAGGGACTTCGCCCTTAGCGAGCTCGAGGAAGTCGAACAGATGGTCATCTCCCGCATCACCGAGGTGGAGGGGCAGGATCGGAACCTCACGGCAGAAGAAAGACAGACTTGTGAGAGAGTCCCCGGCTTTCTGGTCACGCTCAAGGAAATGACCGACGAGATCGTCCGCGATAGAGCACCGTCAATCGAGCGCTGTTACTTCTACAACGCCCGCCTGTACACGATCTCGGTGACGAGCGTTTCCCTGGTCGCTCGGCATGTGGTCCGCATAGAGCGGGAAGGCGGAGAGCGGATCGAACAGGCCTATCCCGACCTCGTCCAGGCGCGCTTTCAGGTCCTGAACCATGAAACCGGTGAGAAGACCTCCTTCACGCTGCTCGTGGGAACTGCCGGGCCATGGCGTGGGGTTCCCATTCGCGTCGTGTACAGGCCTAGTTGGTGGATCCAGATCTTCCTCAATCTCGAATCGGTGGCGGCCGAGACGGCTACTTCTCCGCCGCCAGCGGTCCAGCGGTGACTTGGTCGAGACGGGGCTCGCCCACCAAACGGGCGATCCGTTCGGCCGATTCCTCTCTCAATCGCACGAGATCGGATAGGGCCGTCGTGGGGGCAACCAGCGGCGCCTCTACCACCAGCTCGAGATCGGTCCTGCGCAGCAAGACTCCGTTCGAAAGCCAGCGGCGCGTGCCGACCAGCGCCACCGGGACGATCGGGCGTCCCGTTTCCGCGGCGAGCTTGAACGCCCCGAGCCGGAAGGGCAGCAGTCCGGCAGTCAGGGAGAACGTACCTTCCGGAAAGAAAAAGAGCGACCGCTGCCGCTCCAACACCTGGCGGAGCGACTCCGCGCTCGCCGCGCTCTCTTTGGGATCGAACCGCTCGACCGGCACGTGTTCCAGGCGGCGGATGATCGCGCCCAGGACCGGCCAGCCCATCGCCTCGCGCTTCACGACGAAGGCACAATCGCGGGGCAATGCGGCGATCACCAGCAAGGGATCGAGGTAACTCGCGTGGTTGGCCACGAAGACGAGGGGACCCGCGGTCTTCACAAGATGCTCGATGCGGCGGACACGCAATCGACAGCCGGTGGCGACAAGCCACACGCGAACCGCGAGACGCGCTGCCGCCGTCATCGCGCGCCGCGAGGGAACGATGAGCGCCATCAACCAGAGGGGCAGGACGCCCAGCGCGGCAGTGGCGAGCGCATAGAGGCCGTAGGCCCATCTACCCGCGACGGCAAGCGTTCGCCCCAGGGCCACCGCCGCTTCGGCACCTGCGATCTTCAGAAGCATGGCCCGCGGCTTCTTCACCCTACCGAGCTCTTCCTTTTGGTAGAGCGCGCGGCAATCGGAGCGGCGGAGCTTCCCACTGGAGGTTTTTGGCAACGCGCGAGGTGGCACGAGAACAACGTCATCGGCGGGGGCTTCGAACACATCGGCGAGCCGCGTCTGGATCTGGTGAGCGATCCGTTGCCTCTCTTCCTCGGTCTCCTCCCGAGTCTCCGCCACGACCACGAGCTTTTCGGTCCCTAGATCGGGGTCGCTGATTCCGAACGCCGCGACACAGCCGCGCCGAACTCCGGACACGTCGGAGGCCAGCTCCTCGATCTCTTGCGGATAAAGGTTTCGCCCAGCGCGAATGATCACGTCCTTGCTGCGGCCGGTGACAAAAACCTCCCCGTCTGCGAGATATCCCCGGTCCCCGCTTGCCACCCAATTCTCCGCCCTGGTCACTGCGCGAGTTGCCTGCGGGTTTCGGTAATAGCCCAGCATGGTCGAAGGGCCGCGAAACTCGAGGTTGCCTTCCCTTGTTTGCGGCAAGGTCTTGCCCTCGGCATCCGTGACCCGAACCTCATGCCCGGGCAGCGGCCGACCGCAAGACACGAATCGGAGCGGCATCTTCTCCTCGGTTCCAGCGGTCATGGCTCTGCCTTCCGTCTCGAGCAAATCCCGTGAAATGGACATCACACGCGGTCCGCGGCCGAGAGGTGGGATGGCGATGGCCAGTGACGATTCGGCGAGCCCATAGACGGGCAACATCGCCTCGGGACGGAATCCATGAGGCCGGAACCGGCGAGTGAAGCGCTCGATGGTGTCGGCGGAGACTTGCTCCGCGCCGTTGAGAGCGGCTCGCCAGCTTCCCAGATCGAGTCCTTCCAGAGACTTGTCAGGAATTTTTCTCGCGCAAAGCTCGTAGCCGAAGTTGGGCGCTGCCGAAACGGTTGCCCTCCTGGCATGAATGGCCCACAACCATCGCTCGGGCCGGCTCAGAAAAGCGAGCGGGGACATGATGGTGACGGGCACGCCGAAGTAAAGAGGCGCAAGCCAGCAGCCAATCAACCCCATGTCATGATAGAGAGGAAGCCAGCTCACCGCTACGTCCGTCGGCTCGACTTTCAAAGCGCGGCCAATAGCCCGTATGTTAGCCAGCAAGTTGCGGTGAGCCAGGAGAACGCCTTTGGGAGCGCCGGTGCTTCCCGAGGTGTACTGAATGAGGGCGGGAGAGTCCGGTTCCAGCTCGATTGCCGGCGCGGGAGCCGCTCTGGACAAGAGCCTCTCCACGGTCGTCACCTGCCGGAGTGAAGGCACTCGAGGGCGCAGCACCCGCGCCACGGACAGACCCGACCGGACCGTCACGAAGATGCGGACGGCGGCGTTCGTCAGGATGTTGGCCTGCCGTGCGGCATAGTCTTCGATACGGTCGAAGTTGAAGGGGGGATAGAGCGGCACCGGGATGGCGCCGGCCAACAGAGCTCCAACGAAGGCAGTGAAGAACTCCCGGCTGGTGGGGAGCATGATGGCGATCGTCTCACGAGGAGCAATTCCCACGGCGGAGAGCCCACCGGCCAATGCGGTGGCATCGCGGTACAGCTCCCCATAGCGGATCACCAGCTCGGAGGAATCGGCTTCGTCGCGACCGGGCTCGCGCAGATAGATGTGCGCCCGCTGCGGCTCGTGCTTCGCGCGAAGCCGCAATACGTCGACGAGTGTCGCCGCTCGCGAGGGAGGGGAAAGGCGGGTTGCAGCGCCGACGGGCCGCACGCGGTGCTTCTCTAACGGAGGAGAGGCCTTGCGTCCGGCGAGAGCGCGGGCGATGTCCTTGGGCGTTCTCGCTTCCGCCAGCACGTTTTCAGGAAGCGTCAGCCCGAGCTCGGACTCGAGTCGGACCATCAGCTCGACGCGCTCGAGGCTCCCCAATCCCAGTTCACGATCGAGCAGACTGTCCGCTCCGAGACCGGCGAGAGCCCGCTCGGCGCCCAGCTCTTCGAGAAGGCCGGCGAGCGTTTCGAGAACGCGACGCTCCGCTCGGGCTTGGTCCAGCTTCTCTCGTGACTCCACTCCTTCATCCGTTCCGCATCGCGGCGGACCTCCGAACGAATCGAGTGCCCGTCCCGATTCGTCAATTCCACGCGCGCAAGACTCGGCAGGCGACGAGAAACTCGGCCGCCGGCGCCGGTCATTCTCAGGCAGGCGACAGATGCTCGCCGCCCGCGAGGAATGATTCTTACGTCGCACCTCCCCTCATCCGAATGAGGCCCGCCTCGATCCGGCCGAAGGTCCTCGACGCGACGTCGAATGCACTCAGATCGATGCCGTACTTTCTGGCAAGCTTTCGAACGACCGGCAAAGGTTCGGGACGGGCTTTCCTCCAGAACGGCCTGAGCTCCCGGAGAAAAATATTCATCGTCACCGGCCCGATCCCGTAGAAAGCGAGAACGCGTTCTTCCAGATCCTTCTCGTCCTTAGCCCTGTCGTGGAGATTCGTCAGGCTGCCCCCATACTCCGACTGGAGGCGCTTGCAGTCCGCAAGAACTTGCGTCGACTTTCTCCCGTCGTAACGGACGTATCCCCCTTCCCGCATGATCGGGTTGACGAGGAAATCCCAACCGGACGCGAGAATCGAATCCGGAGTCAGGAGGCCGTATCGGGCGAACGCCCGGTAGGTATTCCTGGCGATGGTCTCGGAGATGCGCGCCCCGAAAAGGAGACTGGCCAGAAACCATTTGAAATACTCGGCGTCGCTTCTCTTTCCGAGCTCGATCCCTAGTTCTTCCGAATAGAGCGGGCTTCTGGAGAGCTCCGAAAGAGAAATGGCTGCCGGGTGGCGGCGTTTCCTCGTTCGTGCGACCGGCGAGGTCAGAGCCATTCGACAGCCCTTATCAAGATTACAACCGAGCCTCGGCGACCAAGAGTCCCAACCTGCTCGCGTTTGAATCGAGACGGCTCTGTTTGGGCGGCTTCTGGGATTCCCCTGTCATGGGAACGAACCGCACGGGGAGCACGCTCTTCGTATCGAAGCCCTTTTCGGTGCGTTCGATGACCTGGAGCTCCTGGTAGACCGCGCCGACGGGAATCACCATCCGACCCCCGACCGCAAGCTGTTCGAGCAGGGATGGTGGCACTTCTTCAGGTGCCGCGGTCACGATGATTCCGTCGAAGGGCGCGACGTCGGGCAAGCCACGGTAGCCGTCACCCGTGATGACGGTTACGTTGTGATAGCCGTTTGCGTGGAGCGTTTCTTCCGCCCGTTGGGCGAGCGAGGGGAGGATCTCGATCGTGTACACGTGGCTCGCCAACCCCGCGAGAACCGCTGCCTGGTAGCCCGAGCCAGTCCCGACCTCCAGGACCTTGTCCTCTGGCTGCGGGTCGAGAAGCTCCGTCATGAAGGCCACGATGTACGGTTGCGAGATCGTTTGTCCCTCGCCGATCAGGAGAGGGTGGTCCGCGTAGGCCATGGCGCGCACGTACGCGGGCACGAAGAGATGCCGCGGTACGGTTCGCATGGCTTCGAGCACTCTAGGGTTCGAAATGCCGCGCGACACGATCTGCCTCTCCACCATGGCAAGTCGTTGGCGGCTCCAGTCCTCTCCCGCTGGTCCCGCGGTGCAGGCAGCCGAAAGGACGACGACACTCGCCGAAAGGATCCTTCTCCCAAGAGACCTCATGGCTTCCTCGATGCATTCACGAACCAGGCCAATCCGCACCCAAAGGCCAATCGCATGCAACCCTTCGTACTTGTCAGCACGACTCCGATGACCCCGGGCAACTGGCCGCGGCATTTCGTCCAGACCTTGAGCCATTTGGCGCAATCAGATCTTGAGTGAGATTTCCGTGGGTGGGGCGGGGATGATGCCTCCTTCCATGAGGAGCTCGGTGGCCTTGCGGGCGGTCGAGATCGCTTTCCACGCCATATCGTACAGCTCCCCATCGGTCGCCGAGACGCGCGCGACCCCTTGTTGCTGCGCTTTCTTGCCAACCGCCACCGCGAGACGGGGATAGACCTCCCATTCATCCATGCGTGGAAGGATCTTCTCCGCGCTCATTCCCTGCTCCTCGGCGAAGCGCGCCAGCTCCCGGGCGGCGGCAATCGCCATCTCGTCCGTAATCGTGCGCGCCCGTACGTCCAGAACGCCACGGAAGATGCCCGGGAACCCCAGGGAGTTGTTCACCTGGTTTTGGAAGTCGCCCCTCCCCGTCGCCACAATCTTGGCTCCGGCCTCTTGGGCCTCCCAGGGCCAGATCTCGGGAATAGGGTTCGCGCAGGCAAAGACGATCGCGTCTTTTGCCATCCTGGCTACCCATTTCGCCTCGATAATCCCGGGGCCCGATGCGGAGAAGGCGATGCAGGCATCGGCGCCGTCCAGAGCCTCCGCGATGCCGCCCTCGACCGACTCGGGATTGGTCTCGGTGCAGACCCGCCATTTGTCGCGAAAGACATCCTGCTGTGACTCGATGTCCCGACGCTTCCGGTGAAGCGTCCCCTTGCTATCGCAGGCAACGATACGGCCGGGGTCGACGCCCACCGCCCGCAGGAGACGGTAGGTCGCCACGTTCGCCGCACCCATACCGATCATCCCGATCCGAATGCTCCCGATTTCCTTGCCGACGATCCTGGTCGCGTTCAGTAGGCCCGCGGCGAGAACCGTGGCCGAGCCCTGCTGGTCGTCATGCCACACCGGGATAGACATTTTTTGCCTGAGGCTATCCAGGACGCGAAAGCACTTGGGCTGCTCGATGTCTTCGAGATTGATGCCGCCGAAGGATGGCTCGAGTAGCTTGACCACGCGGACAATCTCGCTTGGATCTTGGGTCCCCAGACAAATCGGCACCGCGTCCACACCACCCAGGTACTTGAAGAGGAGAGCCTTGCCTTCCATGACCGGAAGTCCTGCCTCCGGGCCGATGTTCCCCAGGCCAAGGACCCGGGTCCCATCCGTCACGATGGCGATCGTATTGCCCTTGTTCGTGTAGTCATAAACGAGCTGGGGCTCGCGCCGGATCGCTTCACAGGGAGCCGCCACGCCGGGCGTGTACCAGAGGCTGAAATCGCGCTGGTCGCGAATCGGGCACTTGGCCATCGTTTGAATCTTTCCCTTGTAGAAGGGATGAAGCCTCATCGATTCTTTGGCCGGCTTCGACGCCTTGGCTAAGAGCTCTTCCTTCGTCAACATCGACTTGCCTCGCTCAGTCCCGCTGACTCCGTCTCATTCTGGAAGCAATTTTCGTGCTCATTGCGCAAGACGAAGCCCGCTTGTCGATTCCTGGAACCAAATCCCCGTGCGCAGCGGCTCCCTCAGGTCTCTCTCCGAGTCGGAGTCCCCGCCTGGATCCACTCCAGGAAACGGGCTCCCAGCGCGAGAATCAGGAGCACCATCACCTGCGCCGGGCCGAACGGCTGATCGAACAGGATCGCGAGGACGAAACCGGCAAGGTAGCCGGTGGTCGAGAAGGCTACGCCGAGAGAGAGGCCGTTACGCCAGCCTTTCGCTCGGCGAAAGGCAAACCAAGAAGGAATGAAAACAAAGACAAATGTGGCCATCACGCCCACCATCGCCGCCCCAAACGGCAATGTCATTATGGCGACCATGACATCGAAGAACAGGTGATACCTCCAGCCGGGAATCTGGTTGGCCTTGAAATGATCGGGAAAGAACCGGTCCACGAGAAGATGACGTGAAAGAAAGGCAAGAAACACGAAGGCAAGAACGGCCACCATCGCAACCGTTCTCAGCTGAGGCCACCCAGTGAAATAGAGCTGTCCGTCCACGAACGCCTGTGCGATCTCGGGTCCGACGGCCGAGTTGGCAGCCGCGAGAAACACGGCTCCCCAACCTAGCTAGTACCTGTCCGAAAACACCATAAGTTGTGCTGCGAGAGAGGCCTATCGAAGATGTGGGCATGGTATGTTTTCGATAGGAGTTCGTAGGGCGCAGGAGCGAACGAAAGTTTTTGGTGAAAGGAGACGGGAATCGTTAGCGATCCATGGTGAGGGATAGGAGTAATAAGCGTTACTGTATAAGGTGTCTGGCCATCACCAGCAAGTTACAGGTGATGATGGAAGTCCACACGTAGGACTTGAAGGACGGCAGCGATCGCCACGAGCATCGGTTGAGGCCAAAGACTCGTTTCAAGAATGAAATGACGCCTTCAATCCCGCAGCGAAACCGACGCAGGCGTTGGTAGACCCACGAGCTCTTCACCATATCGGTCACCGTGAATCCGTGCGCCTTGGCAAAGGCGACATCTTCGACTCCCTTGCCTTTGATGGCTTCCAAGTTTGCCTTCGACGAGAACGCGCCGTCGTAAGCCACCTGCCGAGGGGCTCGCTCGTAAATCTCGATTTGGCGTTCGATCATAGTTTCCGCGAGAGTTGAATCGGCCGGGTTCCCATCCAAGATCACGCAGTCCAAAATCATCGAAGATGAGCCACCGGTCAAACACACTTTGTGACCGTAGAGGGTCTCACGCCGGTCCTTGCGAATAATATCGGTGTGTTCTTCGAAAATGGAGACGACCTTGTCCTGCGCCGGCACACGCTCTTCGTCGATCACTCGGCGACGAGTCTGGTCGATGACTTTTCGGGTGAGGACGAGAAAGTGCTTTAAATCCGAGGCGATTCTCTCTGCGCGCGCGCGCTTCTCCGGCTCGATCAAGCCGGGTTGTTCCAGCTGTTGCGCGACGCGCCGTCCGCAACCATAGGTTTCCTCCGTTACCTTCAACAGATCTCGATAGACGCGACGCCTTTGATGTTTGTCCTTCGCGTTCAGGACTCCCAGCCGACGTCGTTTCGCTCGACGTGTTCGATTGCCGTAGACGACTACGGTACCCAGCAATTCGCGCGCTCGGCACATCAAACGCGTCACAACCCGAACGCAGTCGTACAGAAGCTCGGAGTCTGCCGGAGGATGAATATTCGACTCCACCACCGTGCAGTCCACTCGTACCTTCTTGCCTTTTTCAATCGCGGCTTTCTCTGCAACATTCACCAACTCTCGGTTGAGCTTTTCCAGCGTTTCACTCGTCAAAGCCTTGATGTTCGCGGCCAGCGTCGACTTCGATGGTGTCGGCTCCATGATCCCCAGCCGGCAAAACGTCCGATAGCTTCGCGAGTCCGCCAGGTGGAACGCAAGCTCGCGGTAGCTGAACTGGTTCATCTGCTTCACGATCGCCGCGCGTAGAACCTGCTCCGCACTCATGCCGCCACAGCCGACATCGACGTCACCTAGAGACGTGTTCGACAACGAACTCGATCTCAGCTCTTGCAGAACCAGTTCGTTGATCTTAGGATGGGCATCGAGAACTGCGGAGATCGCTTCGAGTTCCCGACAGTGCTCGAGCTCAAGCCAGGGCTCGCGAAGGCCTGGTTGGGGTTTGAATGGTTTTCGCATTTAGGGCTGTTCCTCTTTTGGCTAACTCGTTTAGGTTCTTTGTTTTCGTCGACAAGATTCTAAACGATACCCTCTAGAAGAACAGCCCTAAATTTGCGTTAACTACTTCTTTTTGCTCCCACTTATGTCACTCAGGACGGCTACTAGCTAGGAGCACGAGCAGCGCATAGTTGTCGTTTCCGGCGTGCGCTAAACGGCCCTTCAAGACCGCGGTAGTGCCGGCGGCAATCAATGCGCCACCCATCGTGGGCTGTCCCAGGAGAACGGCGATGAGACCTCCAGCCGCCGCGACCTGCGCCAAGGAGAGGGCCGCGAGCCATTCGTCACGCAGGCGAACGTAGTTCCCCACCAACGGCAAGACCGCAGACAATAAGAGCCCCGTCACAAAAGGCGCTCGGAAGATCGGATCGAAGAGCACGTCAAAGCTCATGACGGGATGCCTCGATGGTTCGGTGACAGACGAGCTTCAGGAAGTCGCTTTGATGACTCACCACCAGGGCCGCGCGAGGCGCCTGAAGCGGCGGAGCGATTCCAGCACGGTGTCGACGAAGTGAGGTGCCATGTTGTTCGTGGGCTCGTCGAGTAGAACGAGCTCGGCGAGGCTCCCCAAAGCAGCCCAACCGTGCAGGAGCTGAAACTGGCCACCACTCAAACGGTCGATGCGAATCTCGCTGAGCTCCGCGAGGTGCTTGGGGAGACCGTCTTCCCGTACTCCCGCCAGACGCAGGAACTCCCGGCAGCGGAGGGGCATCTCGGGAAGCCTCAACGGCTGCTGGTCCTGGTGGTGGATGGTGAGTTTGTCGCGCCGTCTAATCACGCCTCCGAAGATCCTCGCCTGGCCGGTGATTGCGGAGAGAACGGTGGTCTTGCCCGACCCGTTGGCTCCCGCAAGCCCTACGATCTCCCCGGGAAAGATTCGGAACGAGAGCGGCCCAACCACTGGAACCATGTAGCCGGCAATCAGATCCTGGGCTTCGAGTAGCGGGCTTTCCTCCATGGACATCTCGCTCAACACGCGGGAACCGCCTGGTGCTAATCTTGACACAGCTCGTCGCTCATATCCCGCTGCTGCGCAGTTGGGTCCGACAGGTCGAAGAAAAGGCGTCTGTGATCTCAGGTATTTGGAGGACGCGATCCTCATGGCCCGCCGGCACGATTCTGGAATATCAATCATGGGCGAGTTGGAGTCAAGGAGGCCCGCTCTCCCCCGCTCTTGCTCGAAAGTAACAATGGGGGCTCACGA
>Ga0299906_10005340_pt1 | contig 10484 bp, 20 predicted proteins | sample RVTome_14_FD_200259 | JGI IMG/M metagenome (GOLD analysis project Ga0299906, IMG submission 200259) | Soil microbial communities from uranium-contaminated site in the Upper Colorado River Basin, Wyoming, United States - RVT145D125 (version 2) ...
CCGGCGACGGTAATGTTGATCTTGGTCTTCAACTCACCCTTTGCAAGCAGACGGATCCCGTCGGGCGCCGACTTCACGATGCCGGCGGCCTTCAGCGCGGCGGCATCGACCGGCGCGCCGGCGTCCAACCGGCCGGCATCGATCGCGGTCTGCAGGCGGCCGGTGTTCACCACCTTGTACTTCAGAGCGAAGATGTTGTTGAAGCCGCGCTTCGGCAGGCGCCGGTGCAGCGGCATCTGGCCACCCTCGAAGCCCTTGATGGCCACGCCGGAGCGCGCCTTCTGGCCCTTGTGGCCCTGGCCGGAGGTCTTGCCCTTGCCGGAACCGATGCCGCGGCCGATCCGCTTGCGGTCCCGATTGGCCCCCGGATTGTCGCTCAACTGATTGAGTTTCATGGCACTTTACCCTTCAGCCGTGGCGCCTTCCGCGCCCGGCACATGCTTTCGACCGTAACGCGCCCTCAGGCCTCGCCCTCGACGCGCACCAGATGCTTCACCTTCTCGATCATGCCCCGCACCGACGGCGTGTCCTCGAGCTCGCGCGAACGGTGGAGCTTGTTCAGGCCGAGGCCGACGAGGGTTGCGCGCTGGTCCTTGCGGCGCCCGATCGGGCTGCCGGTCTGGGTGACCTTCAGGGTTTTCTTCGCTGCAGACATGGATGCTTACTCCCGCGCCTCGGCGGCCGCGGTGTCCCGCTTGCCGAGAATGTCCGACACCTTCTTGCCACGACGCTGGGCCACCATGCGGGGGCTGACGCTGCGCCCCAGGGCCTCGAAGGTCGCCCGGATCATGTTGTGGGGGTTGGAGGTGCCGACCGACTTGGCCACCACGTCCTGCACGCCGAGCGCCTCGAAGACCGCGCGCATCGGGCCGCCGGCGATGATGCCGGTACCGGCCTCGGCGGCGCGCAGCATCACGCGTCCGGCGCCGAAATGGCCGCGGATGTCGTGATGCAGGGTGCGGCCCTCGCGCAGCGGCACACGGATCATCTGCTTCTTGGCCTGCTCGGTCGCCTTGCGGATCGCCTCGGGCACTTCACGCGCCTTGCCGTGGCCGTGACCGACCCGGCCGCGACCGTCACCGACCACCACCAGGGCGGCGAAACCGAAGCGCCGGCCGCCCTTGACGACCTTGGCGACGCGGTTGATGCCGACCAGCTTCTCGATCAGTTCCGGCTCGTCGTTGTCGCGCTGACGGCGATCGTCGCGGGACCGCCCTTCGCGGGGAGCTCGTGCCATAATCTATCTTTCCTTAGAACGTCAGACCGCCTTCACGCGCGGCATCGGCCAAAGCCTTCACCCGCCCGTGAAAGAGGTATCCACCGCGGTCGAAAACGACCTCTTTGATTCCGGCCGCCGCGGCGCGCGCGGCCACCAGCTTGCCGACCTCGGCCGCCGCGGACTTGTCCGAGCCGTTCTTCAGCTTGCTCTTCAGCTCGCCGTCGACGCTGGACGCCGCCGCCAGGGTCTTGCCCTCTGCGTCGTCGATGATCTGCGCGTAGATGTGCTTGCCCGAGCGGAAGACCGACAGGCGCGGTCGGCCGCTGGCAGTGCGATGCAGCGCAGACCGCACCCTCTGCTTACGCCGGTTGTGTAGCTTCTTTGAAGTCTGCATGGCCGTTACTTCTTCTTGCCTTCCTTGCGCAGGATGACTTCGTCGACATACTTCACGCCCTTGCCCTTGTAGGGTTCGGGTGGGCGATAGCCGCGGATCTCCGCCGCCACCTGGCCGACCTGCTGAATGTCAGCGCCGCTGATGGTGATCGAGGTCGGCTTCTCGCACTTGATGGAGATGCCTTCCGGGATCGGATAGGCGACATCGTGGCTGAAGCCGAGCTGCAGGTTCAGCGCTTTGCCCTGAACTGCCGCACGATAGCCGACGCCGTTGATCTCCAGCTCCTTGGTGAAGCCCTCGGAGACGCCGACCACCATGTTCTTGATGCGCGAACGCGCCGTGCCCCACATGGCACGCGCCTTCTTGCTGTTGTTGACCGGCTTCACCCAGACCTTGCCGTCTTCCTGGGTGATCACCACGTCGTCGGTCGCCTGGAAATCCAGGCTGCCCAACTTGCCCTTGGCCGACACCAGACCGCCCTGGATGGCAATCTCGACGCCGGACGGCACCTCGACGGGGTTTTTTCCTACACGCGACATCGTCTCTTCCTCAATACCTCTCGCGTCTTTAGAAGACGCGGCAGAGCACTTCGCCACCCACGTTCGCCGCACGCGCTTCCTGGTCCGACATGACCCCGCGCGGCGTCGAAAGGATGGTGATGCCGAGGCCGTTGTAGACCCGCGACAGCTCCTTGATCTTCGAATAGACCCGTCGGCCCGGACGCGACACCCGCGCGATCTCCTGGATCACGGGGGCGCCCTCGTTGTACTTCAGCTCGATCTCGACTTCGTTCAAGCCGCGCTCGGTCTCTTCCGTACGGAAATCCCGGATGTAGCCTTCGCGCTTAAGCACCTCAAGAACATTGGCGCGCAGCTTCGACGCCGGCGCGCGGACCTTCGACTTTCCGGTCCGCTGTCCATTGCGGATACGCGTCAGCATATCTCCAAGGGGATCGCTCATAGCCATCGCCCGTCTTCCTCCTACCAGCTCGACTTAACCATGCCAGGGATCTGACCCACCGAGGCCAGCTCGCGCATCGTGATGCGGCAGAGCTGGAACTTGCGGTAGACGCCACGCGGGCGCCCGGTCACCAGGCAACGGTTACGCAGACGGACCTTCGCCGAATTGCGGGGCAGTTCGGCAAGTTTCAGATAAGCCTGGAAGCGTTCTTCCGGCGGCAGCGCGCGATTGCTCGCGACGGCCTTCAGCGCAGCCCGCTTGGTCGCATAGCGGTCCACCAGCTTCTTGCGGGCCTTGTTCTTTTCGACGGCACTTGTCTTAGCCATTACTTTTTCCTTCCGTCCCCTCTAGGCCCGAAACGGCATGTCAAAGCCCTTGAGCAGGGCGCGGGCTTCCTGGTCGGTCTTCGCCGTGGTGCAGATGATGATGTCCATGCCACGGATCGATTCGACCGAGTCGTAGTCGATTTCCGGGAACACGATCTGCTCCTTCAGGCCCATGGCGTAGTTGCCGCGGCCGTCGAAGCTCTTGCCGGAGAGACCCCGGAAGTCGCGAACGCGCGGCAGGGCAATGTTCACCAGGCGATCCAGGAACTCGTACATCCGCTCGCGGCGCAGGGTGACCTTGCAGCCCACCGGCATACCTTCGCGCAGCTTGAAGGTGGCGACCGACTTCTTGGCCTTGGTGACCACCGGCTGCTGACCGGTGATCAGGGCCATCTCGCCGACAGCGGACTTGATCTTCTTGGAATCCGACACGGCTTCGCCGACGCCCATGTTCACCACGATCTTGTCGAGGCGCGGGACTTCCATCGAATTCTTGTAGCCGAACTCCTTCATCAGGGAGGCCTTCAGCTCACTATCGTAGTGCTCTTTCAAGCGCGGTTTCATTCTTCTGACCTTCGCTTAGAGGTCGATCGATTCGCCGGAGCGCTTGGCGATCCGGGTCTTGCGACCGTCCTTGTCAATCTTGTAGCCGACCCGAGTGGCCTTGTTGGACTTCGGATCGATGTGCGCCACGTTGGAGATGTGGAGCGGGGCTTCCTGCTCCACTATTCCGCCCGGCGACGTCTGCGACGGTGCGGTATGACGCTTCATCATGTTCACGCCCTGGACCAGAACGCGAGCCTCGGCACGCAGGACCTGCAGGACTTCGCCCTGCTTGCCCTTGTCGCGACCGGTGATGACGATGACCTTGTCACCTTTCTTGATCTTGAACTTCGTCGCCATCACAGAACCTCAGGCGCCAGGGAAATGATCTTCATGAAATTCTTCGCACGCAGCTCGCGGGTCACCGGGCCGAAAATACGGGTCCCGATCGGCTCGCCCTGCTTGTTGATCAGCACTGCCGCATTGCTGTCGAAGCGGATGGTGGTGCCATCGGTACGGCGGATTTCCTTCGCCGTGCGCACGATCACCGCCTGGTGAACGTCGCCCTTCTTCACGCGGCCGCGCGGAATCGCTTCCTTCACCGACACGACGATCACGTCGCCGACGCCGGCGGTCTTGCGCTTCGAGCCGCCGAGCACCTTGATGCACTGCACGCGGCGGGCACCCGAGTTGTCGGCGACGTCGAGCTGCGTCTGCATCTGGATCATGGGACTTGCCCTTTCCTAACCCTAAGCCGCCTGCTCGTCACCGACCACTTCCCAAGTCTTGGTCTTGGAAATGGGGCGACACTCGCGAATCCGCACCTTGTCGCCGACGTGGCAGGCATTGCCTTCGTCATGCGCGCGGTACTTTTTCGACAGCTTGATGAACTTCTTGTAGACCGGGTGCATGACGCGACGCTCGACCAAGACGGTAATCGTCTTGTCGCCCTTGTCGCTCACCACCACTCCTTGCAAGACCCGACGCGGCATAGCCGTTGAACTCCTAAGATGCCGCCTGCTGCTTATCGCGCAGGATCGTTTTAATTCTCGCGATATCGCGGCGAACCTGCCGCGCGCGCGCCGTATTCTCGAGCTGACCGCTCGCCTGCTGGAAGCGCAGATTGAAACGCTCCTTGCGCAGGCCCACCAGCGATTCCTTCAACTCGTCAGCGGACTTGGTCCGCAGATCTTCAGCCTTCATGGTCTAGTGCTCCTCACCGCCGAGGCGGGTGATGAACCGGGTTTGCACCGGCAGCTTGGCGGCAGCCAGGGTAAAGGCCTCGCGCGCCAGATCCTGCGGCACGCCCTCGAGCTCGAAGAGCACGCGGCCGGGCTTCACCCGTGCCGCCCACCACTCCGGCGAGCCCTTACCCTTGCCCTGGCGGACTTCCGCCGGCTTCGACGACACCGGCACGTCCGGGAAGACGCGGATCCACAGCTTGCCGACACGCTTCATGTGGCGCGTGATGGCACGGCGGGCGGCCTCGATCTGGCGCGCCGAGAGGCGGCCCGGCGTCATCGCCTTCAGACCGTAGGCGCCAAAGTTCAGCTGCGTGCCGCCCTTGGCCTTGCCGTGGATGCGGCCCTTGTGGGCCTTCCGGTACTTAGTTCGCTTCGGCTGCAACATAACCGTCGTTCCTCAAAACTTCCGACGCGCGCTGTTCTTGGCGCGCGGCCCCTTCTTACCTGGCGGTTTGGGCGTCCTGTGCCCGCTTGTCCTGCGCCATCGGGTCGTGTCCCATGATCTCGCCCTTGAAGACCCAGACCTTCACGCCGCAGGTGCCGTAGGTGGTCTTCGCCGTGGCCTCGCCGTAGTCGACGTCGGCACGCAGGGTGTGCAGCGGCACGCGGCCCTCGCGGTACCACTCGGTGCGCGCGATCTCGGCGCCGCCCAGGCGGCCGCCGCAGTTGATGCGGATGCCGTTGGCGCCGAGACGCATGGCCGACTGCACCGCCCGCTTCATGGCACGGCGGAAGGCGACGCGGCGCTCCAGCTGGCTGGCGATGTTCTCGGCCACCAGGGTGGCATCGATCTCCGGCTTGCGGATCTCGACGATGTTCAGGTGCACCTCGCTGCCGGTCATCGACTGCAGCGCCGAGCGCAGCTTCTCGATGTCTGCGCCCTTCTTGCCGATGACGACGCCGGGACGCGCGGTGTGGATCGTGATGCGCGCCTTCTTGGCCGGCCGCTCGATGACGATGCGCGACACGCCGGCCTGCTGCAGACGCTGACGCAGGTACTTGCGGATGCGCAGGTCCTCGTGCAGCAGGTCCGCGTAGTTGTCGTCCGCAAACCAGCGAGAATCCCAGGTCCGGTTGATTCCCAGCCGCAGGCCGATCGGATTGACTTTTTGACCCATTACGCCGTTTCCTCGCGCTCACGCACTACCACCGTCAGGCGGCTCCATGGCTTCACAATCTTGCCGGCGCGGCCGCGCGCACGGGCGCGGAAGCGCTTCATCACGAAGCTCTTGCCGACGGACGCCTCGGAGACATAGAGGCGGTCCACGTCGAGCTGATGATTGTTCTCCGCATTGGCGATCGCCGACTGCAGCACCTTCTTCACATCATTGGCGATGCGGCGCTTGGAGAAGGTCAGCTCCGCCAGGGCCGCCTCGGCGGACTTGCCGCGGATCGACTGCGCCACGAGGTTCAGCTTCTGCGCGGAGGTGCGCAGGTTGCGCACCACCGAGCGGGCTTCCACCTCGGACAGGCGGTCGGGATTCTTGGGCTTACCCATGGACTTAGGCCCTCTTTGCCTTCTTGTCCGCCGCGTGGCCGAAGAACGTGCGGGTCGGCGCGAACTCGCCGAACTTGTGGCCCACCATGTTCTCGGTCACCAGGACCGGCAGAAACTTCTTGCCGTTATAAACACCGAACGTCAGGCCGACGAACTGCGGCATGATGGTCGAGCGGCGAGACCAAGTCTTGATGATCTCGTTGCGACCTGAACCGCGCGACGCCTCTGCCTTCTTCAGCAGGTAGCTGTCGACGAACGGGCCCTTCCAAACAGAGCGTGACACCGACTGCGCTCCTCTACCGTTTCTTGTGGCGACGACGCACGATCTGCGCGTTCGTCTTCTTGTTGCGACGGGTCTTGGCACCCTTGGTCGGCTTGCCCCAAGGGGTCACCGGGTGGCGGCCGCCCGAGGTCCGGCCCTCACCACCGCCATGCGGATGGTCGACCGGGTTCATGGCCACGCCGCGCACCGAGGGGCGCTTGCCCAGCCAGCGGTTGCGGCCGGCCTTGCCCAGCTTGGTATTGGCCTGGTCCGGGTTCGACACGGCGCCGATCGAGGCCATGCACTCGGCCCGCACCATGCGCACCTCGCCCGAGCCGAGACGCAGCAAGGCGTAGCCAGAGTCACGGCCGACCAGCTGCACGTAGGTGCCTGCGGCGCGCGCGATCTGGCCGCCCTTGCCCGCCTTCATCTCCACATTGTGGACGATGGTGCCGACCGGGATCGAGGCCAGCGGCATCGCGTTGCCCGGCTTGATGTCGGCGCGCTGACCGGAGACCACGGTGTCGCCGACTGCGAGGCGCTGCGGGGCCAGGATGTAAGCCTGCTCGCCGTCCTCGTAGTTCAGCAGGGCGATGAAAGCGCTGCGGTTCGGGTCGTATTCCAGACGCTCGACCGTGGCCGGCACGTCGAACTTCCGACGCTTGAAGTCGACCACGCGGTAGAGCCGCTTGTGGCCGCCGCCACGACGCCGCGCCGTGATCCGCCCGAGATTGTTGCGGCCGCCCTTCTTGGTCAGGCCCTCGGTCAGACTCTTGACCGGGTCGCCCTTCCAGAGGTCGGCGCGATTGACCAGCACGAGCGAACGGCGCCCGGGCGTGGTCGGATTGAATGTCTTAAGCGCCATCGATCAGATCCCCGTGGTCACGTCGATGCTGTGACCATCGTCCAAAGTCACGTATGCCTTCTTCACGTCGGAGCGCTTGCCGATCTGGCCGCGGAAGCGCTTCGTCTTGCCCTTGCGGCGCAGGGTGTTCACGGCCTTCACCTTGACCTTGAACAGCTGCTCCACGGCCGCCTTGATCTCGAGCTTGCTGGCGTCCAGCGGCACTTCGAAGGTGACCTGGTTGTGCTCGGAGCCGAGAGTCGACTTTTCCGTCACCACCGGGCGACGGATGACCTCGTACATGCGCTCCGACGACACCTTCACAGCGCCGCGCTTTCCTGACTGTGCCCGGCTCATTTCAGTCGTGCCTCCAAGGCTTCCACCGCACCCTTGGTCAGCACCAGGGTGTCGCGGCGCAGGATGTCGTACACATTGGCGCCCTGCTGCGGCAGCACGTCGACCAGCGGCAGGTTGCGCGCTGCCCGGGCGAAGCCGTCGTCGACCTGGGCGCCGTCGATGATCAGCACCGAGGACCAGCCGAGGGCGGCGAACTGCCTGGCCAGCTCGGCGGTCTTGGGCTGCTTCACCGCGGCCATGTCGACCACGATCAGCTTGCCTTCGGCCGCCTTGGCCGAGAGCGCCGTCTTGAGGCCCAGCTTGCGCACCTTCTTGGTCAGATCGAAGCCGTGGTCGCGCACCACCGGCCCGAACACGGTGCCGCCGCCACGCCGCTGCGTGGTGCGGGCCGAGCCCATGCGGGCGTTGCCGGTGCCCTTCTGGCGGAACAGCTTGCGGGTCGAACCGGAAACCTCGCCGCGGGTCTTCACCTTGTGGGTGCCGGCGCGGCGCTTGGCCAGCTGCCAGTTCACCACGCGCGCCAGGATATCCTTGCGCGCGGGCAGCCCGAAGACGGAGTCGTCGAGATCGATCTCGCCGGCCTTCTTATTGTCGAGTGTCGTAACCGGACACTTCATGGCTACTGATCCTTCTTGTCCGCTGCCGCCTCGGGCGCCGCCTCAGGGGCAGCTTCCGGGGCGTCGGCCGGGGCGGCCGCAGCCTCGGCCTTGCTCTTCAAACCGGCCGGGAAGGGAATGCCCTCCGGCGAGCTGCGCTTCACGGCGTCGCGCAGCATGACCCAGCTGCCCTCGGCGCCCGGCACCGCGCCCTTCACCAGAATCAGGCCGCGATCCTCGTCGATCGAGACAATCTGCAGGTTCTGGGTGGTGACGCGACGGTCGCCCATGTGGCCGGCCATCTTCTTGCCCTTGAACACGCGGCCCGGGTCCTGGTTGTTACCCGTAGAACCGTGCGCGCGGTGCGAGACCGAAACGCCGTGGCTGGCCCGCATGCCGCCAAAGTTATGGCGCTTCATGGCGCCGGCGAAGCCCTTGCCGATCGAGGTGCCGGTCACGTCGACGAACTGACCCGCCACGAAGTGCGCGGCGGAAAGCTCCTGCCCCACCTCGAGCAGCGCATCGTTGGAGACGCGGAATTCGACGACACGACGCTTCGGCTCCACCTTCGCCTTGGCGAAGTGGCCGCGCATCGGCTGCGACACCCGGCTCGGCTTGGCCCTGAACGCTCCCAGCTGGACCGCGTCGTAGCCGTCCTTCTCGGAGGTGCGCACCGCCACCACCTGGCAATCTTCCATCTGCAGAACGGTCACCGGCACGTCCTCGCCCTCCGGCGTGAACACGCGGGTCATACCCATCTTCTGCGCTATCAGACCAGTCCGCATCGTTCCTAGCCCTTCAGCTTGATCTCGACGTCGACGCCGGCGGCCAGGTCGAGTTTCATCAGCGCATCGACCGTCTGCGGAGTCGGATCGACGATGTCGAGCAGGCGCTTGTGCGTCCGGATCTCGAACTGCTCGCGGCTCTTCTTGTCGATGTGCGGCGAGCGCAGCACGGTGAACTTCTCAATCCGGGTCGGCAGCGGGATCGGCCCGCGCACCTGCGCCCCGGTGCGTTTCGCCGTACCGACGATCTCCGAGGTCGACTGGTCGAGCACCCGGTGATCGAAGGCCTTAAGGCGAATGCGAATGTCTTGGCTGTCCATTTTTCAGCGCCATCCAAAAATGCAGCACCGATCCGGAATTGGGTCGGTGCTTAATGCAAATCCCTACTTCTGAATGCTTGCGACGACGCCGGCGCCGACGGTGCGGCCGCCCTCGCGGATGGCGAAGCGCAGGCCCTCGTCCATCGCGATCGGTGCAATCAGCTCCACCGACATCGTCACGTTGTCGCCCGGCATCACCATCTCGGTGCCCTCCGGCAGCGTCACAACCCCCGTCACGTCCGTCGTGCGGAAGTAAAACTGCGGGCGGTAGTTCGTGAAGAACGGCGTATGACGCCCGCCTTCCTCCTTCGTCAGGATGTAGGCCTCCGCCGTGAAGTTCGTGTGCGGCGTGATCGAACCCGGCTTGGCCAGAACCTGGCCGCGCTCCACGTCCTCGCGACCGACACCGCGCAGCAGCGCGCCGATGTTGTCGCCCGCCTCGCCAGAGTCCAGCAGCTTGCGGAACATCTCGACGCCCGTGCAGGTCGTCTTCTGCGTCGCCCGGATGCCGACGATCTCAACCTCGTCGCCAACCTTCACGATGCCGCTCTCAACCCGCCCCGTCACAACCGTGCCGCGCCCCGAAATCGAGAAAACGTCCTCGATCGGCATCAGGAACGGCTTGTCCTTCGGACGGTCAGGCTGCGGGATGTAGCTGTCCACCGCCTCCATCAGCGCGTTGATCGACGCCTTGCCGATCTCGTCGTTCTTGCCTTCCAGCGCCGCCAGCGCCGATCCCTTCACGATCGGAATGTCGTCGCCCGGGAAGTCGTAAGAGCTCAGCAGCTCGCGGACCTCCATCTCGACGAGCTCCAGAAGCTCCTCGTCGTCGACCTGGTCAACCTTGTTCATATAGACAACCAGCGCCGGAACGCCAACCTGGCGCGCCAGAAGAATGTGCTCGCGCGTCTGCGGCATCGGACCGTCCGCCGCCGAAACAACCAGGATCGCACCGTCCATCTGCGCCGCGCCCGTGATCATGTTCTTCACGTAATCCGCGTGACCCGGACAGTCGACGTGCGCGTAGTGGCGGTTCGGCGTCTCGTATTCGACGTGCGCCGTCGAAATCGTGATCCCGCGCGCCCGCTCCTCCGGCGCCTTGTCGATCGCGTCATAGGCCGAAAACGTGGCCCCGC
>Ga0299906_10005341_pt1 | contig 10484 bp, 12 predicted proteins | sample RVTome_14_FD_200259 | JGI IMG/M metagenome (GOLD analysis project Ga0299906, IMG submission 200259) | Soil microbial communities from uranium-contaminated site in the Upper Colorado River Basin, Wyoming, United States - RVT145D125 (version 2) ...
GGCGGCCACAGCAAAATGCAAAAAAGGCGCCATGCGCCGGGCATCGCGTTTATCCATGTAGTCCAGCGGCTCAAAATCCTTAACAAAAGCGGCAATGGTGCAGGGAAAATCGGTGGTATCAAACTTGGTGATAGCCTCCACGCCGCACTCGCCCTTCATCATGCCGCTCCAACTGGTGGCCAAATTATTGCCCAAGGGGCTGACCATGCCCATGCCGGTTACCACCACCCGACGACGATTACCATTTCCATTACTAAACATAATACCTAATAGGCCTCCTCTATATACCTATGAATTGTAAAAATTTCTCCGTAGCCCGACCTTCGCCCGATAAACAGACCTTCCTAATCTTAAATTGACAAGCCTCATTATTAAATGTAAAATCTGATATATTTTGGTTTTTCGGGCTTTGTCGTATTATGCAAAAGGAAGGCTGTTTATTATGAAATTGACGCCTCGGCAACAGACATTTCTAGATAACTTGTTTGAATTATACAGTGAATTGAAAGGACCCGTTCATTACTCAGTTTTAGCAAACAAACTTGGGGTTAACAAATTTTCGGCTTATGATATGCTCAAGGTATTGGAAGAGAAGGGCGTCGCCGCTTCCTCCTATGTTTTGAGCGATAATCAGACCGGACCAGGTCGTTCACAAGTAGTATTTTACCCGACTAACAAGGCAGCGCAATTTTTGACCCAACTTCGGGATGAAGTGCGCAACAGTGGTGATTGGCAAGGTGTCAAACGTCGTATTTTGCACCAATTGGCCGAAGCCCGTAAGACCAACCCCGCCGATGCCCTGCGTGAAGCTCTTTCTAACCTGCCCGATACTAAAACCCCCTTAAATTATTGTGCCCAGATGATTTCAGTGCAACTGCTCAACATTGACCGGCTGCGCTCACAAAATTTGCTACCCCTTTTAGACAATCTCAGTGTCAAAGGTCAAGTGGGGTTGGGCACTCTGGCCGGCTTGAGCCTGGCCTCGGCTTTGACCCACCAGGCCGATGACACTTCTTTGACTGAGAAATTATTAGCTCACACCCGACGTTTTCAAAATCAATTGGTGGAAATGAGTGACGAAAGCATCTCAAAGCTTTCTTTATTTTTGAATGATGCCATGATAACCATGCAACAACCTGCTTAACTCGCAACAGTCGCATAACCTTTGCCAGTTTTCAGGGTTTATAGGAGTGAATAACCCCTCGTGGTGAGGGTGTTGTTTGCTCCTATATTTTTGTTAAGTGGTCATTTCCAACAATCGTAACTACCCAGCAGCTATAGCCGGTCTCCGACCGCGCCACAGCCTGGGCTGCTGAATAGATCACGATCTATATAACCCATTGACCGGAAATTAGTTTCTCACCTGCAACAGAGGTTGAACGCTATGAATTTGGAGCGCCGATGCCGGCTGACGTTGATGAAGATAAATTAATCGAGCAAGCCAAAACAGACCCGGCGGCCTTTGGACAACTCTATGAACTGTATGTTGATAAAATATATAACTATATTTACTATCGCGTCGGTAATCATCACGAGGCGGAAGATTTGACAGCCAAGGTGTTCCATAGAGCCTTGAACCATATCCCTCACTACCACAATTGGGGCGTCCCCTTTGCTGCCTGGCTCTATCGCATTGCCCGTAATCTGGTGGCCAATTGGCATCGCGACAATCAGCGCCGCCAGGTGGTTCCTTTAGAGAAAGTGGCCCTTCAGGGAGATCGGCGGGAGACGCCCCATCAGGTGGCCGAACGAACCAACGAGCGCGAGTTACTGTTGGAAGCAATCAAAGAATTACCACCCGAACGACAACAGCTGCTAACCTTGAAATTTGTCGAAAAAATGTCGAATGTGGAAATTGGCCGGATTATGGGGCGGAGTGAGGGAGCCATCAAATCGCTCTACCATCGCACCTTGGTCTCTCTAAAGGATTTACTGTCTGAGCATGAGAATCTTTTTGATGAAACAAAACTGGATGCTTGAACTGTGATCAGAATCGTAACCGACACCACCTGTGATCTGCCGGCGGCCTGGCTTGAGCGCCATCAGATTGTCCGGCTGCCAATCAACATCCAGTTTGGCTTAGAGAGTTTTCAGGAGGGGGTAACGATCACCCCCGAAACGTTTTATCGTCGTATCGAGGCCGAGCAGAGGATCCCGACCACCTCACAACCTTCGATGGGTCAATTTAATGAAGTCTATCACAATTTGATAGCGGCCGGCCACGAAATTTTATCAATTCACATTACCAGTAAGTTGAGTGGCACCTGGCAAGCGGCTTGCCTGAGTGCCCGGCAACTGGCCGATCAAGCCCAAATCAGTGTGGTTGATAGTTGGACCAGCTCCATTGGCCTGGGCTTTTTGGTACGCGAGGCCGCCCAGTGGGTTGAAGCTGGCCTGTCGCGGCCTGAAATTGTGGCCCGGCTGGAAGCCCGTCGGTCTCAAATTCCCGTTTTCATCATGCTGAATGATCTGCGCTATGCCCGCATGAGTGGCCGGGTGGGCCGATTGCGTGAAACATTGGTCTCATTGCTCAGCATCAAACCGATTATCGGCGTAGAGGCCGGAGCCTTAATCCCCATTGATCGGGTGCGCACCCAGAAGAAAGGCTGGGCCCGCATGGTTGAATTGGCCGAGACTGTTTTGGCTGGCCGCCCGGTCCACATCGGTATGGTGCATGCCCTGGCTCAACCTGAAGCCGAGCATCTACTGGATCAGCTCAAAGCCCGCTTGAACTTTCAAGAAACAGTGCTGTTGGAGGTGTCCTTATCGTTGGCCGTCCATTTTGGACCGGGTGCGGTTGGTTTTGCCGTTTATCCGGCTGAGCCCCTGGCCGAGATGAGGCGTGTTTAGGACGGTGTTGGCACTACAACGCAGAAGGAGCGTGACCGGGTGAACAAGAGACGTCTCGAAGAGATTTTGGCCGCCCATGCTGATGGGGTGATGGCGGGGAGTGAGGAGACCGATGAAGAGCTGACGGCTCTGTTGGGCGTGGCCGACCAGATCAAATCAATGTTAACCCCCATCAGCCCGACCGCTGAATTTGAAACCGAATTGAAGCAGGAACTCCTGACCACGGCCCATCTACGGCGAGCGGAAGGTTACGTTCCTCCCAACCCGGAACGCGATTTGTTGATTTTGGCGGCCCTGATTGGGGCCATCACCGGCCTGGTCAGTTTGTGGGTGATTCTGCGCCGTCGCTAACTTGATCTCACTGTTGAGGAGAAACCATTGCCAGGTTATAGCAAAATAATCGGCTGGGGCAAATATGTTCCGCAAAAAGTATTAACCAACTTCGATCTGGAAAAAATGGTCGAGACGAGTGACGAATGGATTGTGCAGCGCACCGGCATCCGCGAGCGCCGCATTGCGGCCGAGGATGAGACCACCAGCACGATGGCGGTGGTCGCAGCCCGCGAAGCTCTGGCCCAGGCCAATCTCACCCCCGCCGATGTCGATTTAATCATTGCCTCCACCTCCTCGCCCGACTATTTTGTCCCGGCCGCGGCCAACACCATTCAAGCGATGTTAGGGGCGCACTGCCCGGCCTTTACTATGGCCACCGGCTGTACCGGCTTCGTCTACGGGCTGGTCACGGCCCACCAATATATTGCCAACGGTGCCTTCAAAAATGTGCTGGTGATCGGGGTGGAGTTAATCAGCCGCTTTGTCGATTGGAGCGATCGCAACACCTGTGTGCTGTTTGGCGATGGGGCCGGGGCGGTGGTGCTCAACCCCAGCCAAACACCGGCCGGGGTGCTGGGGTTTGATCTCGGCTCGGATGGAGCCAAAGGCCACCACTTGATTTTGGAGGGCGGCGGTTCAGCCAATCCAATGAGCCACCAGGTCATCGATGAAGGGAAAAACTATCTCCGTATGAATGGGATGGAGGTGTTTAAATTCGCCACCCGTGCCCTGACCAAATCGGCTGTGGCGGCGGTGCAGCAGGCCGGCCTCTCGCTGGATGAGATTGATCTGCTCATTCCTCACCAGGCCAACGCCCGCATCATCGAGACGGCCGTCAAGATGTTGGCCATCGACCCGGAGCGAGTTTTTATCAACCTGCATAAATATGGCAACACCTCCGCCGCCTCCATTCCGCTGGCCCTGGTCGAAGCCATCGAGGCAGGGCGGGTTCGGGATGGGGATAAGCTGGTGTTGGTCAGCTTTGGCTCCGGCTTGACCTGGGCCAGCGCTGTGGTGCAGTGGGCCAGGTGACGTGGCTGGCCGACCGAATCTTGTGGGACAGACTTACCAGTCTACTTGAGGCAGGCTAGAAAGCCTGCGCTACACTTTTATTTTCCGAGGGGTTACTATGAACAAACCAAAAAATGTATTGGGTACCGAACTCAAAACCTGTAACAAGGCGCCCTTAACCGGCTTTTATCGGGATGGTTGCTGCAACACCGGGGCCGATGATGTGGGGGTCCACATTGTGTGCGCCGAGATGACCGCCGAGTTTCTCGAATTTTCGCGGCTGCATGGCAACGACCTCAGCACCCCGCTGCCAATGGCTGGCTTTTCCGGCCTCAAACCGGGCGATAAGTGGTGTTTGTGCGTGATGCGCTGGGTCGAAGCTCTGCTGGCCGAGGCAGCTCCCCCGGTCGACCTGGCGGCGACCCACATCTCCACCCTGGAATTTGTTTCGCGTGAGGATTTGGAACGACACGCTCTCAAAGTTGAGTAGAGACAGACTTATGTATGAACACCAGGGTTTTACCCGCTCAGACTTCCCCACTCTTATGAAAATAAGCCCTCACCCCCAACCCCTCTCCCAATTTGGCGGTGAGGGCTTTTCCTTCCCGCCATGACCTACGATCTCTTTAGCCCTGCCTTTAAAGCCGGCCCCTTCCCTATCTTTGCGGCCATGCGGGCGGCTGATCCCATCTACGCCCACCTGGCCCCCGACGGCAGCACGGTTTGGTATATCACCCGCTACGACGATGTGCTGGCTATTCTAAAAGACACCGAACATTTTATCAAAGACCCACGCAACATTGGCGCGGCGGCTCTGCTAGCCCATAAAGCCCCGGCCCCCAATCAGGCTATCAACCAAAATATGCTCTTTTCCGATCCCCCGGATCACACCCGGCTGCGAGCCCTGGTTAATCAGGCTTTCACCGCGCGCCGGGTGGAGGGCATGGCCTGGCAAATTCAAACCATTGCCACCCAACTGCTTGACCAAGGGCAAAGCCAGGGTCAGATGGACCTCATTGCCGCCTACGCTTTGCCCCTGCCGGTCATCGTCATCTCCGATATGCTGGGCATCCCGGCGGCCGACCGGGAGGAAGTGTGCGACTGGTCCCAGTCGATCATCTCGCCGGGGCGGCAGCGGCTGAGCTACAGCGCCCGGCGGCGGCGCGTGCGGGCCTTTCTGACCTATCTGCGGGAGATTTTTGCGGATCGCCGTCGTCAGCCCCAAGATGACCTGATGTCGGCTTTGGTGCAAGCCAAGCAGGCCGGTGATAAACTGACCGAGGAGGAGCTCTCCAGCATGGTGGCCTTGCTGCTGGTGACCGGCCACGAGACGACCGTCAATTTGATTGGCAATGGGGTTTTGGCCCTGCTGCAACAGCCGGAGCAGTTGGCCCGGTTGCAGGCAAACCCAGGCTTGATCGACAAGGCGGTGGAGGAGTTGCTGCGCTTTGATGGCCCGGTCGAAACCTCGACCACCCGCTGGGCCCGCTGCGATGTGGCGTTCGGCGGGCAATTGATCCGCCAGGGCGACATTGTGCGGGTGGTGCTCACTTCGGCCAACCGTGACCCGACCCATTTTGCCGACCCGGATCGACTTGACCTGACCCGGCCGGATTGCAATCGGCACCTGGCTTTTGGCCATGGCAGCCACTACTGCCTCGGCGCGCCCCTGGCCCGGCTGGAAGGGCGCATTGCCCTGACCAGCTTGTTTGAACGTCTGCCGGATTTACGGCTCAACGGGCCGGAAGATCAGATCAAATGGCGGTCGGGGGTATTGTTTCGGGGGGTGGAACGCCTGCCGGTGGCTTGGGGCTGAGAGGGTACCTTTCGGGCTGGCAGCGGCAGGGTGAAGATAAACGTGCTACCCTGCCCCACCTGGGACTCCACCCAGATGGTGCCGTCGTGGGCCTGCACTGCCATTTGGCAAAAGGCCAGCCCCAGGCCGGTGCCCATGCGCAGTGGTTGGCCCGTCTCATCTTTCACTTGAGTATACTTTTCAAAAATGCGCTGGTGCTGCTCGGCCGGAATGCCTTCGCCATTATCCTGGACGCTCACCCGCAGGGCCTGGTCAGCTTTGCAGGCGGTGAGGGTGATGGTGCCTCCAGGAGGAATATATTTGAAGGCATTGCCGACCAGGTTGTCGAGCACGCGGCTGATAATGCTGGCGTCGATTGAGACCAGGGGTAAATCGGTCGGGACCTCAACGACCAGACCCTTGTCTTCTGCCTCGGCCTGAATCTGGTAGCCGGATTTTTGTTGTTGCAGCAACTTCGGCAACGAAACCGGAGCCAAGGCCAGGGTAGCTTAGGAAATCTTACCAGATCATCCCCAGCGCCGCAAGCACTCGACCAGGGCCCGCAGGGGGGTGCCGGTGGCCCCTTTGGTCATATAGCTGCGGGGGGTTTGGGTTTTGCCGCCGCTGTAGGTCTCATCCCCGGCGATGTCAAGATGGGCCCAGGCCCACTCGCCCACGAAGTTGGAGAGGAAGCGGGCCCCCACAATGGCGTGCCCCTCGCGCCCGCCCGAATTTTTGACATCGGCGATCTCGCTTTTGAGCTGGCGGTCGAAGCCGGGGTCGAGCGGCATGCGCCACATCGGCTCATTGACCCGCCGCCCGGCGGCGAACAGCGCTTCGGCCAAGGCGTCGTCGTTGCTGAAGAGGGCGCTCAGGCGCTGGCCCAGGGCCACGATTTTGCCCCCGGTCAGGGTGGCCACGTCGATGACCACGGCCGGGTTGAGATCAGCGGCGTAGCACAGGGCATCAGCCAGCAGCAAGCGTCCCTCGGCGTCGGTGCTGATGATCTCAATGCTGACCCCATTTTTGGCGATATAGACATCGTTCGACTTGTAGGCTTTGTCGCTGATCATATTCTCGGCGCTGGGTACCAGGCCGATCACATTCAGGGGCAGATCGAGCAGCTTCACCGCCCGCATGGCCCCAATCACCGCCGCCGCCCCGGCCATATCGGTGTGCATGCCATCTTGCGAGGGGTTTGGTTTGATCCAGTAGCCGCCGGTGTCGTAGGTGACCCCTTTGCCGATCAGGACAATCGGCTGGGCGTCGCTGCGGGGGAGGTGTTCCATGACGATAAATTTGGCCGGTTCGGCCGAGCCTTTGCTCACGGCCAGCAGGGCGTTCATTTGCTGGGCGGCCATGTCGGCTTCTTCCAGCACCCGGCAGGTGAGGCCGACTTCGGTACACATCGCCCGCGCTGCCTCGGCCAGAGCCGTGGGGGTGAGGACATTGCCGGGCCGGTTGACCAGATCGCGGGCCAGGTAGACGCTGTCGGCGATGATTTGACCGGCTCGCGCCCCGGCCTCAACGACCGCAATTTTTGTCTCATCAAATTCGACCAGGGTCAGCGACTCGATGGCCTGTTCCTCATCCGCCGCTTTCTTTTTGCTTCGTGGCGCGTCATAATTGTAGAGGGCCAGCAAGCTGCCTTCGACCACGGCCTGGGTTGCCTCACCGATCTCCAGCCCGCCAATCCCTCCGCCGTGAATGATACTGGCTATGCTGGTGGCGCCCAGCTTTTTGGCCTGTTTGATGGCCACCGCCGCCGCCTCGCGCACCGCCTCCGGGCCGAACTCATCCTGTTTGCCTAGCCCGACCACGATCACCCGCCGGGCCGGAATGGCCCCACGTGGATAGAGTACGGCCGTTTCGCCGGCCTTGCCCCGCAGATCACCGCTTTCGATCAGGTCGCTGATGGCCCCGCCCAGCGCCTTATCGACCACGCCGGTGGCCCCGCCGGGGCTGGTCACGCCCTGAAACAGGTTGATGATGATGGCCTCGGCGGCCACAGTTTGGATGCCTGCTTGTTGGATGGTCAGGTTCATTTGGGGTTCCTTTGTGAGGCTGTAACGCTTTAAATCAGGGCGACTGATTTTTATACCTTCTGTTTGAGTTCTGGTGATTTTACCACACCATTATTTCGAATCGAAATACGAACTAATTTCAAGGTTAGACCTTATTTCTTTCAGACACCTGCAACCCCTAAACCTTGCCTGGACGATTGGCTTGAACGGTTTCCTCCAATCGCCCCATGGAGGCGCTTCGGTCAGGGACCTCAGCGTGACATGGCCCGGAAAATGACCGCACATTAGTTTGCCGAGGGTGGATAGGGTACATAAGCTTGAAATCGGCTGAGTAGACCATTTTGCGTTTCAAACACAAATACCTGGGGAAAGTGGACTTCGTTGTCATCTTGAAAGATGTGGTGAGTATCCACCTCGACTGCGCCGCTATGGTCCCGGCTCCAAAAGTGGCGAATTTCAAACCCCGGCTGCTTCAACATGCCAAAGGCAAATCCTCAAAACATCATCCACCCCTTTTTGTGCTTTGGCCGAACCTGCCTATCCCATGTTATAATAACCGAAACCGCAACCGGGTTGGTGTCAACGAGAAGACCGCAGCAAGTGCGGTCTGGTTTACCGTAGATATTTAACCCAAGATATGACCTGTTTGAGGGAAAGACTCTAGGGCCAGACCCCTCACAGCTTGGGATATTTACCAGATTAAAGAGGGATAATAGTGCTGTTATGAAATGTTTGATCCAATTCCGCCGTTGGCCCGTTTGGGTCGGCCTATTAATTTTGCCGATGTTGGCCTGTGGCCCGCTGAGCCAACCCCAAGTGACGCCCACACCCACTAAAACCCCCCGGCCCTTGGTCACTCTGGCCCAGCTAGACACCGCTACCGCCACGCCGGCCATTATTTCGACCCCGGTTCCAATTGAGTCGGTGCCCACCGATACGCCACTGCCACCCCCCACCGACACTCCAGCTCCAGAACAGCCGACTCCTGAACCGGCCACGCCGACCCCGGAGCCGCTGCCCACCGATCCCCCACCCCCACCACCACCCACCAATACGCCGGTTCCACCGCCACCGCCAGTTGTTGATACGCCAGTACCGGCTGCGCCAGCACCGGCCAATACGCCCGTTCCAGCGCCAGCCGCAAATTCAGTCCCTGTTGTTATTATTCAGTTACCCGATGGTGATACCTATTCTCTCAACGATAATGTTAGAATCATAGTCATTGTGCAAGACCCCGATGGGGTGAAGGAGTTTGAGTGGGGAGTTTTTGCCCAAAACGGCTCACCCACCGGGCTCGGTGATAGAAAAGGGTGTGGTAACCTGGCGGAGTGTCGCCTTGAGGACGAATTTGAGACAAAGCTAACCGGCCAATTTTTTATTGGGGTTGATGCGGTGGATGCCTTGGGTAATGATATTCGTCAGGTCGTCCAACTTTATGTTGGTTAGGGTAGGAAAAAGTTTCGCTTGGTGAAGCCCATTTACTATCTTTTTCGGTTGGGGGGGCTGGTGATCCCCAAAGTTCCGCCTCGGTTGGGGTATACCGCCTGTCGTCTGTTGGCCGGACTGTTCTATTACTTTAACTCGACCGGGCGGGTCAATATTGAGCGTAATCTTCGATATATTTTGGGAGATCAGACCTCAAGACGAGAGGTGACCCGGCGTAGTCGGGCCACCTTTGACAATATTCTCTATAACTATTTTGATCTCTTTCGTTTGCCCTATTTGGATGATGAGGCGGTGCGTCGCCTGGTTTCCCTGGAAGGATGGTCGCACGTTGAAGCGGCTTTGGCCGAAAGGCACGGCCTGGTGATGGTCTCCACCCATCTGGGCAACATTGAGATGATTCTCCATGCAATGTTGTTGCGGGGTGTGTCGATCACCATTCCGGTTGAGCGGTTGGCCCCGCCCGAGTTGTTTGATTATGTTTCCGCCTTGCGCATGAGCAAAGGGCTAAAGCTGGTGCCCATCGATGGCCCGTTGGTGGCTTTGATGCGAACGTTGAAACAAGGCGGAATTGTGGGGCTGGCCGGAGATCGGGATATCACCCAAACCGGGCAGGTGGTGTCATTTTTTGGCCGGCCCGCCCACCTCCCCGATGGTCACGTGCGGCTGGCCCTGAAAACAAAAGCCCCGGTGGTGGTTGGGTTTAGCCGCCGCAATCCCGATCACACCCATAGCGCCCGTTTCCTGCCACCGTTTCACCTGCCGAGTGAGGGAGATGAGGTTGAGCGTCTGCAAGTCGGGATGAATTTTATTGTGAGGGAGATGGAGCAGGCGATTCGTCAGGATCCGGAACAGTGGACCGTCATGGTCTCGATCTGGGCCGATCAGGTCTAACAACAAATAGCCCTCATTCTCCAACGACTCACTACTAACGATGAAAGTTGCGCTTGTCTCAGCTTATGAATTTCCTTATCCGGGTGGAGTGACCGAACACACCGCGGCTCTGGCCACCGGCTTACGCCAAAAAG
>Ga0299906_10005342_pt1 | contig 10483 bp, 11 predicted proteins | sample RVTome_14_FD_200259 | JGI IMG/M metagenome (GOLD analysis project Ga0299906, IMG submission 200259) | Soil microbial communities from uranium-contaminated site in the Upper Colorado River Basin, Wyoming, United States - RVT145D125 (version 2) ...
CACCGGCCGCTCCGAGCAGGTGGCCCGTCATCGACTTGGTGGACCCTACGACGATCTCGTAGGCGCGCTCCCCGAGCACGGACTTGATCGCCTCGGTCTCGATCGCGTCGGCCATCGTCGAAGTCCCGTGCGCGTTGATGTAGTCCACGTCGGCCGGTTCGGCCTCCGCATACTTCAAGGCCATGCGCATGGCGTGCTGTGCCCCGTAGCCACCCGGGGGTGGCGCGGTGATGTGGAACGCGTCGGCGCTGAGCCCGTAACCCACCACCTCTCCGAGTATGGTCGCACCCCGGTCCTGAGCATGCTCGAGTGACTCGAGGACGACGGCCCCGGCTCCCTCGCCCATAACGAAGCCGTCGCGGTCGGCCGAGAACGGCCGGCTCGCTCCGGCCGGGTCGTCGTTTCGTGTGGACATCGCCTTCATGGACGAGAAGCCTGCGAAGGTCATGGGCGTGATCGTCGCTTCTGCCCCGCCGGCGATCATGATGTCCGCATCGTCGTGGCGGATATGACGTGCGGCGTCGCCGATGGCGTGGGCCGATGAGGCGCACGCGGAAACGGTCGCATAGTTCGGGCCCTGCAGCCCCCACCGGATCGAGATCAGGCCCGCGGAGATGTCGGGAATGAACATCGGGATGAAGAACGGGCTGACCCGGCTCGGCCCCTTCTCGATCAGCCTGCGGTGCTGCTCCTCGAACGTCGCGATGCCTCCGATTCCACTACCGAAGATGACACCGAAGCGTTGGGGCTCGGTTCCCGCGGGCGGACCGTCGAGTCCCGCGGAAGACATCGCCTGGGCCGACGCCGCGACCGCGAACTGGGAGACCCGGTCGTGACGCTTGACGTCGCGCTTGTCGAGGTAGTCGAGGGGGTCGAAGTCTTTGACCTCACACGCGATACGGCACGCGAAATCATCGGTCGCTTCGAACGCGGTGACGGGCCCGCCACCGCTCCGTCCCTCGAGGAGGCTCGCCCAACTCGTCTCGACATCGTTCCCGACCGGCGAAACCAGCCCCACGCCGGTCACCACCACTCGCCTCGGATCCGATGCCCCGTCGCGGTTCGCCATGACCCGGTCGCCCCCTACACGATCGAGGAGCCGCTCCCCGGCTACGCCCCGGCGTGCTCCTTCAAGTACTTGATGGCGTCACCGACCGTGCGCATCTGCTCGGCATCCTCGTCAGGGATGTCGACCCCGAACTCCTCCTCGAACGCCATGACCAACTCGACGGTGTCCAGCGAGTCCGCGCCGAGGTCCTCCACGAACGAGGCTTCGTTCGTCACCTTCTCGGGCTCCACACCCAGCTCGTTGATGATGATCTCACGGACCCGCGCCTCGGTGGGCTCGCTCATTACTCCTCCCCTTTCGTTCCTTGGAAGATTTCGAGGTTTCGTCGGAAATCGCGCATTGAAGACGGCGGTCCGCCTGGCCCTACATCACCATGCCACCGTCGACGGCCAAGACTTGGCCGGTAATGTAGCGCGCTCCGGGGCCTACGAGAAACCGCGCTGCCCCGGCGATGTCGTCGGGGTCGCCGAGCGCGCCGAGCGGGATTTGGCTCAGCAATGCGTCGATCTGCGCCTCGGTCAAGTCACCGGTCATGTCGGTGCGGATGAAGCCCGGGGCGATCGCATTGCAGCGCACGCCCCGCGAGGCCAGCTCCTTGGCGACACTCTTGGTGAGTCCGACCAATCCCGCCTTCGACGCGGCATAGTTCACCTGTCCGGCGTTGCCCACGAGTCCCACCACCGACGTGACGTTCAGGATCGCACCCCAGCGACGCTTCATCATTCCGCGCGTTACGGCACGGGTGAAGTTGAAGGCGCCCTTGAGGTTGACAGCGATGACCTCGTCGAATTCCTCATCTTTCATACGCATGAGAATATTGTCGCGAGTGACCCCGGCGTTGTTGACCAGGATCCCGACCGGACCCAGCTCGTCCTCGACGGTCACGAGCGTGGCGCTCACCTGCTGGGGATCGGCGACGTCGCAGGCGTACCCTTGGTGTCCGGCCCCCGGAAGGTCTGCCGCGGTGGCCCGGGCGCGATCCCCGTCGCGCGCGACGACCGCAACGCGCGCGCCGCCTTCGGCGAGGGACTCGGAGATCGAGCGGCCGATGCCGCGCGACCCTCCGGTCACGATCGCGACGACTCCCTCCAGCTCCCGGGCCGTCACGTGAGGGCCTCGATCGCGAGGAGGTCTTCGGGCTCTCCGATCGCGGAGCAATCCACGCCCTTCGCGTTGCGGCGGTTCAACGTGCAGAGGACCTTTCCGGCGCCGAGCTCCATGAAGCCGGCGACTCCCGCGGCGAGCATCGTATCGATCGATTGTCGCCATCGCACCGGAGCGGTCACCTGTTTCACCAATAGCTCTCGCGCCAACTCGCCCGAGGTTATGGGCGTGGCCGTTGCGTTGCAAACCACCGGGAATTCGGGGTCCCGGAAGTCCAGGCCAGCCAGGTGCTCCCTCAAACCCTCGGCGGCGGGGTCCATGAGAGGCGAATGGAACGCCCCCGACACGTTGAGCCGGATGGCGCGCTTGGCGCCGGTGGCCTTCGCGAGCACCGTGGCATCTTCGACCGCGCGCAGGTCGCCGCTCACGACGACCTGGCCCTCGGCATTGAAGTTCGCCGGAACGCACAGCCCCGATTCGACCCTGGTGCAGACGTCCTCGACCGTGGGATCATCGAGGCCGAGGATCGCGGCCATCGCGCCGGGGCGGACCTGGCCGGCCGCATACATGAGCTGGCCACGCAGTCGAACGGCTTCCAGGGCATCCTCGAACGAGATCGTGCCGGCCGCCACATGCGCGGTGAACTCACCGAGCGAGTGCCCGGCTGCCAGCGCCGGGGGGCCGACGCGGTCGCCCAGCACGCGGAGCACGGCCACGGAGTGCGTCAGGAGCGCCGGCTGGGCGTTCATCGTCGCAGTGAGCGCTTCTTCCGGCCCCTCGGCCATCAGTCGCGACAGGGGAAACCCGAGCACGTCGTCGGCCGTACGCAGCACCTCGGCCGCGGCGGGCTCGGACCTGGCCAACGGAGCAGCCATGCCCACGTATTGCGACCCCTGTCCCGGAAAGATCAGTGCGAGTGCCATGCGAATCGGGTGTGGGACTATCGAGTGTGGGATTAAAGGCGGAGCGTCATCGCTCCCCACGTGAGGCCGGCCCCGAAGGCAACCGTGAGGACGTGGGACCCCGGACCGACCAGCTCCTGTTCGATCGCCTCGTCGAGCGCGATGGGCAATGAAGCCGAGCTCATGTTGCCGTAGCGGTCGACGTTCACGAACACCTTCTCCATGGGGATGCCGGCATACTTCGCGGTCGCCTCGATGATGCGAATGTTCGCCTGGTGCGGTACGAGCAGGTCGACGTCGCCCGCGGTCAGCCCGGCCTTGCGGAGCGCGATGTCGCAGCCCTCCGCCATGGAGCGAACGGCGTTCTTGAAGATCTCGCGCCCCTGCATCTTCATGAGGTGACGGCCCTCGTCGAGCACGCCCTGGCTGAGCGGGTCGAGCGCACCGCCTCCCGGGCGATGAAGGAGCTCGGCCAGCTTCCCGTCGGAGCGGAGGTGTGAAGAGAGGATTCCCCGCCCCGAACCGTCCGCTCGCCTGATCACGGCCGCGCCCGCGCCGTCGCCGAAGAGCACCGCGGTGGTGCGGTCCTCCCAGTCGATGATCGCGCTCATCTTCTCGGTGGAGATCACGAGCGCGATGTCCCCTCGTCCGGCGGCGAGATACCCTTCGCCCATGCTGACGCTGTAGATGAAGCCGCTGCAGGCGGCCATGATATCGAAGGCCACGGCATTGTTGCAGCCGAGGAGGGCCTGCGTGTCACAGGCGGTCGAGGGAAGCCAGCGGTCGGGGGTGGCCGTCGAGAGGATGATGATGTCGACTTCTCCGGGCTCGACCCCTGCCCGTTCCATGGCCTGGCGGGCGGCGCGGGCGCCCATGTCGGCGACCCCCATGTTGGCAGGTGCGATACGGCGCTCGCGGATTCCGGTCCGGCTCCGGATCCACTCGTCGGAGGTGTCCAGCCGCTCGGCGAGGTCGTCATTCGTGACGACCGTCTCGGGAAGGTACCGGCCGGTCGCGACGATCTCGACGATGGGGGTGGGTTTCTTCATGGTGTCTGCAGGTCCTCGGCGCTGTGCCGTACCAGGCCCGAGCGCACGGCACGGACCGCGACGGCGAGCGCGTTGCGAATCGCCTTCGGGGGAGACTCGCCGTGACAGATGATGGAAACCCCCCCGAGGCCGAGTAGCGGCGCTCCTCCGTATTCTGCGTAATCGAGCACACGGAAAACGTGCTCGAGGTCGAGCCGGTCGCTTCGGTCTGCCTCGAGCTGGGTTCGAAGCAGGTCGACGATGTATCCGGCGACGGACTCGTAGAACTTGAGCAGTATATTGCCGACGAAACCATCGCACACGATCACGTCACAGTCGCCACGCACGATGTCGCGACCCTCGATGTTGCCGATGAAGTTGATGCCCGGCGCCGCCGACAGGAGTGCGTGGGCCTCAATGGTCAGATCGTCCCCCTTCCCCGGCTCCTCACCTATGTTCAACAGCCCGACGCGTGGCTCCTCACGCGCGAGCGCATCACGGGCGTAGACGCTGCCGAGCTGCGCGAACTGCACGAGGTGGTGGGGCTTGCACCCTACGTTCGCCCCGGCGTCGACCAACAGACAGAGGTCCTTGGCGGTGGGAAGCATGGCTCCCGCCGGAGGTCGGTCGACGCCAGGTAGCGGGCGAAGCGTGAAGAGGGACGTCGCCATGACGGCCCCGGTCGGCCCGGCGCTCACGAAGGCGTCGGCCTCGCCGTCCTTGTGCATCCTCAGTCCGACGACGATCGACGACTGGGGCTTGCGTCGGATGACCGACGCCGGCGAGTCCTCCGCGGTCACGCGGTCGGGCGCGTGACGGACGTGCAGGCCCTCGGGGACGTGGTCGAACTTGTCGATCTCCGCCCGTACCACGGATTCGTCGCCGACGAGCACGATCTCGACGTCGCCAGGGGAGCCTTTGAGCGCCTGGATCGCACCCGCCACCTCGGCCAGAGGTGCCAGATCGGTCCCCATCGCGTCGAGAGCTATACGCACGGTGACTTCCAGGTGTTGGAGCTCGGCGGGGTGCGGTCGAGCCGAGGGATGGAGCCGAGCCAACCGTCGACTTCAAGCGCCGACACTCAGTCTACTTCGATCTCGAGGACGGGCTCACCCCGGTAGTGCCCACAGCTGGGGCAGACGTGATGCGGCATCTTCGTATCGCCACACTTCGGGCACTCGTGGACCGTGATGCCCTCGGCCTTGTAGTGCGTGCGACGCTTGCGTTTGCGTTGCTTGGAGGTGCGCTTCTTGGGAACGGCCATCGGTCTACTCGCTCGTTAATTCCCGGAGCGCCGCCCATCGTGGGTCGGCCTCGTCCTCAGTGCAGTCGCATGGGCCTTCGTTCAGGTCCTTCCCGCACCGGGGACAGAGACCCCGACAATCCGGATGACATACAACGTATGGATTCACCGCGAGCACCACTTCCTCGCGGACTGCATCGCTCAGGTCCAACTCGGCGCCGGAGGAGTCCAGGACGTAGGCGCTTCCGTCGTCCTCGCCATCCATGTCCGGCTCGACGAAGACAAGCGTCAACTCCTTGTCGATCTCGGTATCCACCGGCCGAAGACAGCGTCGGCACTCCTGTCGGAGCGAACCCCGGGCCCTCCCCCGCGCGACCACCTCGCCCGTTCCCGCGAACGTCGCCCGGAGGCGAAAATCCACATCGTCGGCCCACCGCAGGTCGGTGTCGGCCCAGAGCTCGTCGTCGGCGGAGACGCTTCCCTCCACGACGATGGCTCCTTCGCGATCCAACTGCCCGAGATCCACCCTGAGCATAGTCGTCAAAGCTAGTGCGAACACGTGGAATGTCTAGGGAAAACCCGGAACACCTAGGCGAGAGCCAGACGCTCGTGCGTGGAGAAGAAGAAATCGATCTCGATAGCCGCATTCTCGGGTGAGTCCGACGCGTGAATGGCGTTTCGACCCTTCGATTCTGCGTAGAGCTTTCGTACCGTGCCTTCCGCAGCCTCGGCCGGGTCCGTCGCACCGATGGCTTGGCGTAGCCTTGCGACGGCGTCGTCGGCCTCGAGCATGATCGGGATCACCGGTCCGGACGTCATGAAATCGACCAGATCCTCGTAGAAGGGACGCCCGTGGTGGACCGCGTAGAAGGCCCCCGCCTGCTTTTCGCTCAACCGAGTGAGTCGAAGCGCACGGATCGTGAACCCGGCGCCCTCCAGGTGCGCGAGGATCTTTCCCGCGTGGCCCGACCCTACCGCGTCGGGCTTGATGATCGCCAGCGTGCGGTTCATGCGTCGCCTTCCTTTTCGTCGTCGTCGCGGGAGCCCGGACGCAGCGCGTGCAGGATCGCATCTCTCGTGATCAGGCCCACGAGCTCGCCGTCGCGCACGACGGGAAGCTGTTCGACTTTTCGATTCACCATCATGCGCCCGGCGTCGACGAGCGGCTGCGATTCGGAAACGCACAGCACCGCCCGTGTCATCACGTCCCGTGCCGTGAGTGACGCACGCGGGTCATCGCCCTTCGCCTCGTCGGCGCGCGAGTCTCTGAGCACCTGATCGAGGGCGTCACCGGTCGTGATGATCCCGAGCACCTCGTACCGCTCACCGACCACAGGCAAGGCCCTGACACCGCGTCGGACCATGAGGTCGATCACCTCCGACAAGGGTGTCTCGGCGTACACGCGGTAGCGGGCCGGCTCCAGCGCGTCCTGCACCAACAGCGGGTCGTTCGCTCGTGCGTCCATTCTGGCCTCCTTGGTACCCCACCGACGGCTCCGGGGGTGACGGAGGAAAGGGGTCGGCCCGGCTATGCCAGGGCTTCCTGAATCAGGCCCACGATGTCCGCCGGGCGCTTCGCCACGGGGATCCCGTTGTCCTCGAAGGCCTTCATCTTCTCCTCGGCGGTCCCCGCCGAGCCGCTGATGATCGCCCCGGCGTGGCCCATGCGGCGTCCCGGGGGCGCCGTCTGGCCAGCGATGAAGCCGACCACCGGCTTCGAGAGGTTCGCCCTCACGTACTTGGCCGCATCCTGCTCATCCGTGCCCCCGATTTCGCCGATCATGACGACGGCCCGTGTGTCAGGGTCCTGCTCGAACGCCTCCAGGCAGTCGATGAAGTCGGTGCCGATGAGCGGGTCGCCACCGATTCCGACGCACGTCGTCTGCCCGAGCCCGACGTTCGTCAGCTGGAAGACCGCCTCGTACGTGAGCGTGCCCGATCGCGAGACCACTCCGATCGGACCCTCCGTGACGATCTGTGCCGGTACGATGCCGACCTTCGACTTGCCCGGAGAGATCGCCCCCGGGCAATTGGGCCCGAGAACGCGCACCCCCCGATCTCGGGCGAATGCGTGCGCGCGCGCCATGTCGAGCACCGGAACCCCCTCGGTGATGGCCACGACGAGCGAGACGCCGGAGTCGGCCGCCTCGAGTATGGCGTCGGAGGCGAACGCGGGCGGCACGTAGATGACCGACGTGTTCGCACCCGTCTGATCGACGGCCACGTCCATGGAGTTGAAGATGGGCACGGTCGCGCCGTCGGGACCCTCGAAGGTCTGGCCCCCCTTGCCCGGGGTCACCCCGGCCACGACCTGCGTCCCGTACTCCATCATCTGGAGCGTGTGGAACGAGCCGTCGCGGCCAGTGATTCCCTGGACGACGAGCCTGGTGTCGGAATCGATGAAGATCGACATGCGATTGCCCTATCCGTTGGCGAGCTGGACGGCCTTCTCGACCACATCGTCCATCGACGTGTAGGCGGAGAAGCCGGCGTCTTTCAGGATCTCGAGGGCGACCTCTTCGTTCGTTCCGGTGAGGCGAATCACGATGGGTACCTCGATGTCGATGCGCCGGGTGGCCTCCACGATACCCTTGGCCACGTCGTCGCAGCGCGTGATGCCGCCGAAGATGTTGAAAAGGATGGCCTTGACGCTCGGATCGGAGGTGATGATCTCGAGCGCGGACACCACCTTGTCGGGGTTCGAGGATCCACCGATGTCGAGGAAGTTCGCGGGCTCTCCACCGTAGTACTTGACGAGGTCCATCGTGGCCATGGCGAGCCCCGCGCCGTTGACGCAACATCCTACGGTGCCGTCGAGCTTCACGTACGAGAGACCCGCTTCACGCGCCTTCCTCTCCGACGGGGGCTCGGACGAGCTGTCGCGCATCGCCGCGACCTCCGCTCGGCGAAAGAGCTCGTTGTCGTCGATGCTCATCTTGGCGTCGATGGCCTTCACCTGGCCGTCCGGCGTGGTGATGAGCGGGTTGATCTCCGTCATGGACGCGCCCGAGTCGACGAATGCCCGATAGACCTGCCCGATGATCTTCGAGGCCTGCTTGATCAGCCCCGGGTCGTCGTACAGGAAGTTGGCAAGCCAATACGCCTGGTGGGGCAATAGCCCGTACCGGGGGTCGACGGTCAGCTTCCGGATGGCGTCGGGGTTGGTGGCGGCCACCTCCTCGATGTCCATGCCCCCCTCGGGTGACACCATGAACGTCGCGGCCTGGGTCGCCCGGTCGACCAGGACACCTATGTACGCCTCGGTCTCGATGTCCTCTGCGATCGTCACGAGGACCTTCTCGACAGTCAGTCCGTTGATGTCCATCCCGAGAATGTTCGTCGCATGCTCGCGCGCCGCAGCGGGGTCCGCGGCGAACTTCACACCGCCGGCCTTCCCCCGGCCGCCGGAGTGGACCTGCGCCTTCACCATGACCGCGCGTCCGTACTCCGAGGCGAGGGCCTCGGCCTGATCCGGCGTCGTCGCGATCGCGCCCGCGGGAACCTGGATCCCTGACGCCATGAAGCGTTCCTTCGCCTGGTACTCGTGAATATCCATGGCTAGTGGTCGAGTGTTCGAGGGGATCGCCCGCGGCGGACCGGAGGGTCGGGATAGGCGAAGAGCACGAAAAGCTACCAGCGGGGGTGGAGGGGCCGCTACCCTCCCCCGGCGCGCAGGCTCTCGAGCAGAGCACGCAGCGCGGCGATCGCCTCTCCGTAGCCCTCCCAGTCCCCTTCCCGGGCACGGGCCTCGGCCTGCTCCAGAAGCTCGAGCGCGGCACCGGACCACGTTCCGGTGACGGAGCCATTGGACGGCGCCGTTTCCAAAGCATCGCCTCCCTCCTGGGTCGCGGCTCCCCCCGCCTCGAGCAATCCGGCGGCCTCCTCCAGCGACTCGGTCATGACGACGCGGCGTCCGTCGCTCACCACGAATCGGCGAAGCTCAGGTATGGCGTCCTGCTGGGCCGCCAGGAAGACGGGCTCCATGTACAACAGACGCTTGCCCACGGGGACCAAGTGGAGGTGTCCCGTCCACACCTCGCTTCCGCCCGTCCGCCAGAGCGTGAACTGCTGCGAGATCAGCGGATCCTGCTCCACCTGGGCCTCTATGAGCCGTGGGCCGAGTACCTGATCGTCGACCGGCACATCGATGAGAATCGTCTCCGGTACGCCCGCGTCGTCCGTTCTCCCGACGAGGATCGCCGTGAGATTGTCCCGGCCCGCGGGGACGAACACGTTGGTCAGTTGGAAGCGCGACTCGACCTCGCCGGGAAGACGGTAGATCGCGTATTCCGGGCTGTACTGTACGGGGACCGTATTGTTGCCAAGCTCCTGGGGCTGGCGCCAAACGTCCTGTTGACCGTGGAAGACGGCCGGCGTGTCCTGATGATATTGCAGGAGCACCCTGCCCTGTACGTCGAACAGACTGCGTGGATACCGGAGGTGGTCCCGCAGGCCGGCAGGCATATCCTCGATCGGGCGGATCAGACCCGGGTAGGCCGCCGCGTAAGCATCAGCCAACGGATCATCGATCGGCACCCGGTAGAAAAAGACCTCGCCGGTAACCGCATCGACCGTGACCTTGATGCTGTTGCGGACATAAGAGACCTGGGAGCGGATCGAGCCGAAGCTCTGCATCGCCGAGAGGGGATAGGCGCGCGTCCCGGTGAAGCCCTCCAGGATCCAGACAACGCGGCTACCCTCCACCACCGGGTAGGGGGCCTCCGGAAGGCGCAAGAACGGCGCGATCGCCAGCACACGGGCCACCACGAGGCGCCGGTGGATGATCCGGCTGTCCGAGGTAAGCTCCGATGAGAACAGGAGATTCGCCGCACCGAAGTGCCAAGCGAACAACGCGGTCCGCAGTGAGGACGTGAGGTGGATTCCCTCGGGGAAGTCGATCCCGGGCCTGCCGGGACTCCCGTCGGGGGCCAGGTACTGGTCCCGGCTCGGCGTCACGACCGCGTAGTCCTGCTGAACACGCGTCCCGAAGTACACGTGTGGACGCTCCAAGGCGAGGTCGGCCGCCCCCCTCGTAGAAGGCGCGACCGTCACCGGGATGCCCCGCATCAAGAACTCCGGGCGTCCTTCCGGAGACCGAGTGGTGGCCACGCTCGCCACGGCGCCCATGCCCGCGATG
>Ga0299906_10005343_pt1 | contig 10483 bp, 9 predicted proteins | sample RVTome_14_FD_200259 | JGI IMG/M metagenome (GOLD analysis project Ga0299906, IMG submission 200259) | Soil microbial communities from uranium-contaminated site in the Upper Colorado River Basin, Wyoming, United States - RVT145D125 (version 2) ...
CGCGGGTTGATTTCCATCGTCGTGTTCCTGGTGCTGTGGGAGATCGGCGCGCGCTCGAAGCAGTGGATGGCGCCGGAGTTCTTCGCCCCGTTCAAGGCGTTCCTGGGCGCGATGGGTTTCAAGAAGGACTACCTGCCGTGGATCGGCGTGGTGCCCGCGCCGAGCGCGGTGCTCGCGTCGTGGACCGACGTCCTCGCCTCCGCCGGTTACTGGGCGAGCTGGTACAAGAGCTTCTTCCGGGTGATGGGCGGCTTCATCGCGGCGATGCTCGTCGGCATCCCGTTCGGGCTCGCGCTCGCGGTCAGCCGGACGGCGTACGGCACGCTCTTCCCCACGTTCGAGATCCTGCGGCCGATCCCGCCGCTCGCCTGGGTGCCGGCGTCGATCATCTTCTGGCCGACACAGGAGCTCTCGATCACGTTCGTGACCTTCCTCGGCGCGTTCTACACCATCGTGATCAACGTGCTCGGCGGCGCGCGGTCGATCGATCAGCGCTACTTCCAGGCGGCGCAGTCGATGGGCTCGTCGCGCTGGGACATCTTCCGGCGGGTGATCCTGCCCGGCACGCTCCCCTCGATCGTGGTCGGCTCCGCGGTCGGGATGGGCATCACCTGGGAGGTGGTGGTCGCGGCCGAGATGATCTCCGGCGGCGGCAGCCAGGCCGCCGGCACCGGCGGCGGTCTCGGCTTCTTCATCTGGAACTCGTACGTTGGCGGCTCCTACGAGCAGATCGTGGTCGGCATGATCTCGATCGGGATCGCCGGCTACCTCTCGAGCGAGCTCCTACGGACGCTCGGGAAGTACGTGACGCCGTGGCTGAGGGTCAGATGAACGTAGCGACCGATCCCGTCCGTCCGGCGGTGAACGCGGGCGAGATCGTCGTCACGGGTGTCTCGAAGAGCTACGGCGCGAGGCGGCTCCGCAAAGAGGTCGTGCGCGACTGCTCGTTCACGATCGAGCGCGGCAAGCTCACCGTCATGATCGGGCCGTCGGGCTGCGGCAAGAGCACGATCATCCGGCTGCTGGCGGGCTTCGAGCGGCCGACGGCGGGCGCGGTCACGCTCGACGGCCAGCCGGTCAGCGGACCGAACCGCGACCGCCTGGTCGTGTTCCAGGAGACGGCGCTCTTCCCGTGGATGACCACGTACGACAACATCCTCTACGGGCCGCGCGCGCGCGGCGAAGTCACGCGCGAGACGCTCGATCTGGCCGAGTTCCTGCTGGTGAAGGTCGGGTTGCAGGACTTCCGCAACAAGTACCCCGGGCAGCTCTCCGGCGGGATGCAGCGCCGCGCCGAGCTCGCGCGCGCGATGGTCAACAATCCCAAGGTGATGATCCTCGACGAGCCGTTCCGGGGTCTCGACGCGATGACCAAGGAGCTGATGTGGGAGTACTACTCGCGTTTGTACGAGGAGTACCACCGCACCAACTTCTTCGTCACCACCGACATCGACGAGGCGGTCTACCTCGCCGACCGCCTGCTCATCATGTCGAACATCCCGACCCAGGTGCGCGCGGTGGTCGAGGTCGACCTGCCGCGGCCGCGGCAGCTCACCATGATGGTCGAAAGCGACCGCGCCAACGAGATCAAGCGCGAGGCGCTGTCGCTTCTGCACGCCGAGGCGATGCGGTCGTTCGCGCGCGGCAGCAAGGCCGCGGCGGACTTCGTCGAGGCCTACCTCAAGCGCGCGAACCGCGGGTAGCGGCGATGGAGATCGTGCTCACGCGGCCGGTGATCGTCGGTCTCGCGATCGCGGGCGCGCTGGTCGCGATCGCGGCGTCCGCGCTTCAGACGCGAGGCAAGGTCGGTCCGGAGCGCGCGCGCCAGCTCAACCTCACGGGGTACGTGCTCATGGGCCTGAGCATGGCGCTCTTCATCCTGGTGGGCCTGCGCGGCGGCGCGGGGTGACGGCGCAGCTGATCGACGGCGTCGCGCGCGGAGGGCGCGGCCTCGACCAGTGCCACGACTGCAACTGGTCGAGACAGCGCAAGGCTCGGTAGCCGATTCTCCTTCGCACCTGTGCCCCGGCGTTTCGTTCCGAGTCAGTCGCGCGGCAGGCGGCGGCCGGGATCGTAGAAGGGCAGGCGGCACACCCGCGCCCGTTTGCCGGGCGCAGCCGCGACCAGCGTCCCTGGCGTGGCAGCGTCCGCGGGGACGAAGCCGAGGGCGAGCTCACGACCGAATACCGCGCAAAACGCGCGGCTGGTCACCTCCGCATGCGGCAAGTCCCCGGCGGCCGGCCCCGCCGCGAACGGCGCGAGCCCGACGAAGCGGCGCGCCGGCTCGCGCCACCGCTGCGCACGGAGCGCGGCCCCGCCGACGAAGTCGCGCCCGTCGAATCCGATCAGCCGGTCCAGTCCGAGCTCGAACGGGTCGGCGGGCCGCGCGAGCTCGTTCGCGAAGAGGATGTAGCCGGACTCGATGCGCAGGCTGTTCGCGGCGTCGAAGCCGCATTCGCGTGCGTCGACCGCGAGCCGGCTCCAGAGAGCCGGCGCGACATCGCTCGGAACGATCAGCTCGTAGCCCCGCTCGCCCGAGTAGCCGAGCCGGCCGATGGTGACCGGGACACCTGTGAGCGTCGCCGTTCGGAAGCCGAAGTACGGAAGATCCGGCGCCGCACCGAGATGCCGCTGGAGCACTCGCGCCGATTCGGGTCCTTGTAGCGCCAGCACCGCGTGCTCGCCCGAGCGGTCGCGCAGGTCGACGTCCTTCTCCCGCATCGCCTCGGCGACGAACCCCAGGTCCGATCGCCGGCCGGTGAAGAGCCAGTACCGGTCGGGCGCGACGCACCAGAGCGTCGCGTCGATGAACACCGTCCCGTCCGGACGCAGAAGCAGCGTGTACGCGATCCGCCCAGGCGCCAACGCCGACAGGTTCCGCGTCTGCAGCCGCTCGAGGAACGCGCGCGCGTTCGCGCCCGCGATCTCGAAATGGCTCATGAACGAGAAGTCGAACAGTCCGCACGCCCGACGCGTCGCGAGATGCTCCTCCACCGCGTCGGTGTAGACGGCTACAGGTAGCGCCATAGCATCAGTGCGCCGACCACAATGCACAGGCTGGCCGCCATCCGGCGTAGCGTCAAAACGCTCACGGCGTGCGCGAGCCGCACGCCCGCCACCACGCCCGCGAGCTCGAACAGCGTGATCCAGGCCGCCACCGCGAAGTCGATGTGGCCGTAGGCCAGGTTGCCCCCGGTGCCGAAGACCGCCGCGACGATCTGGAGCACCTGGCTGGTGCCGACCGCGGCGAGCGGGACGAACCCGGCGAGCACCATCATCGGGACCGAGAAGAGCGGCCCGCCGGCACCCGAGAGGCCGGAGCCGAAGCCCGACACCGCCCCGACCCCGACGAGCATCGCGCGCTCGGCCGGCGACCGGCCCTCGCGGTGGGCGGCCGTACGCACCGGCAGCAGGATGTAGGCGCCGGCGAAGACGATGATCGCCGCGATGATCAGTGCGAGCGGCCGGGCGTCGATGCGCGAGCTTGCCCATGCACCGAGCACGCTGAACACCACCGCGCCGGTACACACCGGCGTCGTGATCCGCCAGTCGATCGAGCCGCGGCGCTGGAACAGGACCGTGCCGAGGATGCCGGTGAAAACGAAGGTGAAGAGCGCGGTGGCCGCGGCGGTGTGCACCGTGAGCCCGCCGAGGTAGGTGAGAGCGGGAATGAGGAGGATGCCGCCCACCCCGACCGTCCCGATGAACAGGCCGACGACGAGCGCCGCGGCGGCGATCAGCGCGTAGGTCGTCAACCCGCGGCGAACGCCTTCAGCTCGCTCGTGAGCAGGACGGAGAGTTGCTTCATCAGCGCGTAGCCGAGCGAGTGGTCGTCTTCCATCAGCGCGATGAGGCGGGCGCCATTAAGCGCAAGCACCTCGCATGGGGTGAGGCAGTAGGCGGTGGCGATGCGGCGCTGGGTGGTCTCCACCAGCGCCGCCCAGCCGAACACGTCGCCGCGCCGGATGATCTCGCCCGCGGAGGTGTCGCGCCGCCCGACGCCGAGCGTGAAGCGCACCATGCCATCGGCGAGGACGTAGAAGTCCTCCGCCGGGTCGCCGAGCGAGTAGATGCGCGTGTCCTGCGGGTAGCGCTCGCGGCGGGCGAGCAGCGCGAGCCGCGCGAGCTGCGCCCGGCCGAGGCCCGCGAAAAAGCGCGCGTCGCCGAGGACGTCCAGCTCCCCGGCGATCGCCGCGCCCGACGCGGTGCTCACTTCTTCTTCCACCCCACCAGGTCGCGGAAGCGCGCGAGCTCGTCTTCCTTCATGAAGACAGTGTGCTCCTTGCCGGGGTAGATGCGCGCGCGGACCTCGTCGCGGTAGTCGGAGAGCCCCTTCTCGATGATCGGCACGAGGTCGACGTAGATCTTCGAGTGCCGCGGCACGTGCGCCTCGTAGAGGTGGAAGAGGTCCGAGCCGATGATGTGCACGCCGTGCGCGCGGTTGCCGGCGCCGAGACTGATCACCGGCACGGGGAGCGTCTCGGCGAGGTGCTCGCACACCTCGGAAGTCGTCACCTCGCACATGATCGAGAAGCAGCCCGCGTCCACCATTGCCCACGCATCGTCGATCAGCTCCTTGGCGCGCTCGGCGGTCTTGCCCTGCGCGACGAATCCCCCGAGCTGCGGCATGCGCATCGGCGTGATGCCGATGTGCCCCTGCACCGGGATGCCGGCCTTCACGATCGCCTCGATGTACTTCGCGTGGTGCTTGTTGCCCTCGCACTTCATCACCTCGGCCCCGCCCTGTGCGACGTACTTCGCGGCGTTGTCGACCGCCTGCTGCGCGGAGAGGTGGAAGCTCATGTAGGGCATGTCGACCATGCGCAGGCCGTACTTCGATCCGCGCTTGACCGCCTGCGCCATGAACATCACTTCCTCAAACGACACCGAGGTGGTGGTCTCGTGACCGAACAGCACCATGCCGCCGGTGTCCGAGACGCACAGGATGTCGATGCCCACGCGGTCGGCGATGATCGCCGTCTCGTAGTCGTACACGGCGAGCTGCACGATCGGCTCGCCCTTCTTCATCTTCTCCACGAGCGACGGTATGGTGACCTTCTTCCGGGAGGGTGCCGCGGGCTTCTCGGACATCGTTGTCCTCCTGGGTGTCGTTGGGATGGGCTAAGCCAATTCTCCGCAGCAAGTCCTGTGCCGACGCGCCGCCGACCGCGTCTCCCTGCAATTACAACCGCGTGGACACGCCGCGCCATCATCCTGTTTCGAAACGAAACCGATGGGAGTGCCTCGCGAAACAGGCGTGGGACGCTAGCCGCGACGCGTGGGCCGGCCGCCGCGCAGGAGCCCCCACTGACGACGGCGCGTCCAGAGCGCCTTGCGGCCGATCCCGAGGATGCGCGCGAGCTCGGTCTCGCTGTAGCGGTCCTGGTATCGCCCCACCGTCTCGCGGATGTACTCCTCGACGGAGAGCGGGCGGTCGAGAGCGGAGGGCGTGCCGCGGCGCCCGCCGGCCGCCGACAGGGTGTCGGACAGCTCGGCGCAGGTCAGGGTGTCGGCCTCCGCAAGGATCACCGCGCGCTCGATCAGGTTCTCGAGCTCGCGCACGTTGCCCGGCCAGGGATGACGCTCGAGGAAGGCGGCCAGGTCGGCGCCGATGCCACGGATCTTCTTGCCGAGCTTGCGCCCGTAGACCTCGACGAAGTAGTCGGCGAGGAGCCGCACGTCCTTGCCGCGCTCGCGCAGCGCCGGAACGTGGATGCCGATCACGTTCAGGCGGTAGAAGAGGTCCTCGCGGAACCCGCCCGCCACCAGCTCCTCGAGATCGCGGTTCGTCGCGGCCAGGAAGCGCATGTCGACATTGAACACGTGCTTGCCCCCGACCGGCCGGACCTCGCGCTCCTGGAGCACGCGCAGTAGCTTCACCTGCAGCGCCGGCGCGAGCTCGGAGATCTCGTCGAGGAAGAGCGTGCCGCCGTGCGCCTCGCGGATCAGCCCCTCGGTCGCGTGCGTCGCGCCGGTGAATGCGCCCTTGGCGTGCCCGAACAGCTCCGACTCGAGCAGCTCACTCGGGATGGCGCCGCAGTTGATCGCGACGAACGGCCCTTCGGCGCGCGCGCTCGCGCGATGGATGCTGCGCGCGACGAGCTCCTTCCCGGTGCCGCTCTCGCCCCAGATCAGCACGTTCGCGTCGGACGGCGCCACCTTGCGAACGAGCTCGTGCACGCGCTTGATGCCCGCCGACTCCCCGATGATGCGGTGGTCGGCGTAGGCCTTGCGCAGGCTGCGCTTCAGCAGCGCGTTCTCGCGCCGGATGCGCCGCTCGTTGAGCGCGCGCGCGACCGCGTGCAGGAAGTCGTCGTTGTCGAACGGCTTGATGATGTAGTCGACGGCGCCGTTGCGCAGTGCCTCGACCGCGCTCTCGACCGACGAGTAGCTCGTCATGAGGATGATCGGAAGCTCGCGATCGATGTCACGCAGGCTGCGGATCGCGTCCAGGCCGGTTGCGTCGGGCAGCTTGAGATCGGTGATCACCAGATCCGCCGCGCCGGCGTGGATGGCGCGCAGGGCGTCGTGCACCGTGCCGGTCATCTGGGTGCGATACCCCTCGCCCGCGAGCAGCAGCTGCACGACCTCCGAGAATCCGGGATCGTCGTCGATCACCAGGATGCGATCCCGGCGCGCCGCTTCCACCCGCTCGGCGGCGATGTTCATGCGCGCGGCTCCGCCGCGGGCAGCTCGATGACGAAGCACGCGCCGCCGTCGGGGTGATTCTCGGCGCGCAGGTCGCCGCCGAGCTCGTGCACGATCTCGCTCGAGATCGTCAGGCCGAGCCCGGTGCCGACGCCTTCGGCCTTGGTGGTGAAGAACGGCTCGAACACCCGCCCGAGGTGCTCCGGCGCGATCCCGGGGCCCTCGTCGCGGATCGCCAGTACCGCGCGTGCGCCGCGGCGGCGGCCGGTGACGGTCACGCGACCCTCGCCGTCCATCGCCTGCGCCGCGTTGAGCAGGATGTTGAATACGACCTGCTCGAGCTGGCTCGGCTGCGCCAGCGCCTCGACCTCCGGATCGATCGCCGCGTCGACCGCGATGGCATGCGCGCCGGCGCGGTGGCGCAGGAGCGACGCGGCGTTCTCGACCGCCTGCACGAGCGTCACGACCTTGAGCGGTCCCTCGCGCACGCGCGAGAACTCGGTCAGCGTGCGGGTGATCGCGAGCACGCGCGCGATGTTGGACGAGATCGCTGCGAGTCCCTTCTCGAGCATCTCGGGCGACGCGCCGCGCTTCGACTGGAGGATCTGCACCATCGAGTGGATCGCCGCGAGCGGGTTGCTGACCTCGTGGCACACGCCAGCCACCATGAACCCGAGCGAGGCGAGGCGCGTCGTCTGCATGCTGCGGATCGCGAGCTCGGTGAGCGGGGTCTCGTCGATTGCAGTGATCGCCGTCCCCCAGGGTGTCGGTTGGGCCGCGAGCCGCTCGTGGACCACCGCACCATGCGCCTGCCGCACGACCGGCACGTCGCGCGCAACCTCGAGCTCGCCCGCAAGTGCGGCGTGATACTCGGGGTACTGCGCCGCGAGCGTGGGCGCCGACGCCCCCGCGCGGGCGCGCAGCCGCATCGCGGCGTTCGCCTGCAGCACGCGACCGCTCGCATCGACGACCATTATCGGCACCGGCACGTCCTCGAGCGCCGCGAGCGGTGGTGCTGACCCCGTTTTCGCCGCGGCCGCGCCGGCCTTCGGCGCACGAGGCGCGTCGCGCCGGGTGGCGCCGGACCTCATGTGCGGGCCTCGGGCGAGGCGGCCGGGACGCGCAGCGACCGCTCGTCGATCGGCAAGCAGGCGAGCGCGGCGACGACGCTCGCGCCGATCGCGACGACCCACACCGCGGTGTAGCTGCCGGTCGCGTCGAACGCGTACCCCCCCAGCCATGCGCCGGCGAACGCCCCGACCTGATGGCCGAGCCACGCGATGCTGAACAGGGTCGAGAGATACTGCACGCCGAAGATCTGCGCGACGAGTGAATTGGTGAGCGGCACGGTGCCTAGCCACGTCATCCCCATCACGATCGCAAACGCGGCGATGCTCCAGGTCGACAGCGGCAACAGCACGAACGCGGCGATCGCGACCGCGCGCAGCCCGTAGATGAGCCCGAGCAGCAGCTTCTTGCTGTGGCGGTCCCCGAGATAGCCGCACAGGAGCGACCCGACGACGTTCGCGAGCCCGATCGCCGCCAGCGCGGCCATCCCCTCCAGCGCGGTGCCACCGCGGTCGACGAGGTAGGCGGGGAGGTGGACCATGATGAAGAGCGTCTGGAAGCCGCAGACGAGGAAGCTGCCGGTCAGGAGCCAGAAGCCCTTGTGGCTCGTCGCCTCGCGCAGCGCGGGCCCGAGCCTCTGCCCGCTGCCGTGGGCAGGGGCGGCGCGGCCCGCGAGCGCCGCGGCGAGCGGCACGATCAGGAACGCCGAGGCCGCGAGCACGAGCAGTGCGTTGAACCAGCCAAACTGCGAGATCAGCGTCTGGGAGTAGGGCAGCATCGCGAACTGACCGATCGACCCGCCGGTGCCGGCGATGCCGAGGGCGATCGTGCGGCGCGCCGGGGGCGCGTGCCGGCCGACCACGCCGAGCACGACGCCGAAGCTGCACGCGCTCAGCCCGATCCCGATGAGGAGCCCGGTCGAGAGGTTCAACTCGACGCCGGTCCTGGAGTACGCCATCAGCACCAGCCCCGCGGCGTAGCACAGGCCGCCGACCGCGAGGACGCGACCGGCGCCGAAGCGGTCGGCGATCGCGCCGGCGAACGGTTGCGCGAGGCCCCACAGCAGGTTTTGCAGCGCGATCGCGGCCGAGAAGGTCTCGCGGCCCCAGCCGAGCGCGCTGCACATCGGCTGGAGGAACAGGCCGAAGCCCTGCCGCGTCCCGAGCGCAAGGAACAGGATCGCGCTGGCGCAGGCCAGCACGATCGCCGGGGAGCGCCAGCCGTGCGGTGGGGAGGGTACGGACGCGGCGTTCATGAGGCGGATGAGTCTAGCCGTTTTGCGCGTCGCGGGCTCGACGGTCGGGAACCATCACACAGCGTCGCTCGGCACTCGGCTCGCGCGTCGTCTTCGACCTGCGTCCCACTCGCGTTGACACCGCCTAGGGCCGCTGGTAGCTTGCCCGCACTCCCCGCGGAAAGGTCCCCCATGGTCAATCTCTCCGACTCGAAGCGCATGGTCGTGCAGGGCAGGACGCGCATGACGCCCACCGAGGCCTTCGTCGAAACGCTGGTCGCGCAGGGCGTGAAGGACATCTTCGGGATCGTCGGCTCGGCCTACATGGACGCGCTCGACCTCTTCCCCGCCGCCGGCATCCGCTTCATCCCCACGGTGCACGAGCAGGGCGCCGCGCACATGGCCGACGGCTACTCGCGGGTCACCGGCCGGCACGGCGTGTGCATCGGCCAGAACGGCCCCGGCATCACCAACTTCGTCACCGCGATCGCGGCGGCATACTGGGCGCATTCGCCGGTGGTCGCGATCACGCCCGAGGCGGGCTCGATGGGCGTCGGCCTCGGCGGCTTCCAGGAAGCCGACCAGCTGCCGATCTTCTCGAAGATCACGAAGTACCAGGCGCACGTGAACAACCCGGCGCGCATGGCGGAGCTCAGCGCGCGCGCCTTCGACCGCGCGATCCTCGAGATGGGCCCGACGCAGCTCAACATCCCGCGCGACTACCTCTACGGCGAGATCGAGTGCGAGATCCCGCAACCGCTGCGCATCGAACGCGGGCCCGGCGGCGGCGCGAGCCTGGATGCGGCGGCGGATCTCCTCGCCCAGGCGAAGTTCCCGGTCATCATCGCCGGCGGCGGCGTCCTGATGTCGAACGGCGTCGACGCGGCCATCGCGCTCGCCGAGCAACTCGACGCCCCGGTGTGCAACAGCTATCTCCACAACGATTCCTTCCCCGCGAGCCACCGCCTGTGGTGCGGCCCGCTCGGCTACCACGGCTCCAAGGCCGCCATGAAGGTGATCGCGAAGGCCGACGTGGTGCTCGCGCTCGGGTCGCGCCTCGGGCCCTTCGGCGTGCTGCCCCAGTACGGCTTCGACTACTGGCCGGCGGGCGCGAAGCTCATCCAGGTGGACGCCGATCCGCGGGTGCTCGGTCTGGTGAAGAAGACCGCGCTGACGGTGAACGGCGACGCGCGCGAGGCGGCCCTGGCGCTCGCCGCGCGCCTGAAGGGCCGCACCCTCGCCGGCGCCGCGAACCGCGACGAGCGGCTTGGCAGCGTGCGCAGCGAGAAGGAGGCCTGGGCGAAGGAGCTCGCCGCGTGGGACTTCGAAAAGGACGCCTGGAGCCTCGAGGTCGCCAAGGGCTCGAAGTACATGCACCCGCGCCCGATGCTGCGCGAGCTGGAGCGGGCGCTGCCGGAGGACGCGATGGTCTCGACCGACATCGGCAACATCTGCCAGATCGCGAACTCCTACCTGAAGTTCGACCGGCCGCGCTCGATGTTCGGGGCCATGATGTTCGGCAACTGCGGCTAC
>Ga0299906_10005344_pt1 | contig 10482 bp, 9 predicted proteins | sample RVTome_14_FD_200259 | JGI IMG/M metagenome (GOLD analysis project Ga0299906, IMG submission 200259) | Soil microbial communities from uranium-contaminated site in the Upper Colorado River Basin, Wyoming, United States - RVT145D125 (version 2) ...
CGCCGATGGAAGCTCTCGCGCTTCCGGGGCGGGGCCGGCGGGAACGAAAGCCCGCCGGCCCCTTCGCGGGGGTGCTTCGAGCGCAATCGGGCCGGGGGCTTCTGGAGCTTCTCGTCGCTGTGAGCCTCGCCATCGTGATGGCCGCGGCGGCGATTCCGATAGCCCAGTCGATGGTGCACGAGTCACGGCTGCGGGGAGCGGCCTTTTACCTGAGAGGTCTCATGCGTCAGGTGAGGGCGAAAGCGGCCGCGAACGGGTGCTACATGGGTATCGTCTTCGGCGAGGTGGACGGAGACCCGGTGTTCTCGATCCATGCGGACGGAAACGCGAACGGCATACGCCGCGTGGACGTCGACAGCGGCGCCGACCCGATGCTCCGCCAGCCGTACCGCCTCAGCGACACCTTTCCCGGCGTCCGGTACGGAAGCCTCCCCACGGGGGCGAAGGATCCCTTCATGCGCGGCCTTCAGATCGGACGCAGCCACATCGTCTCCTTTTCTCCGCTGGGATCCTCCACCACCGGCACGCTGTATCTGAGCAACGAGTACGGCCTGGTTTATGCCGTCGTCATTTTCGGCTCCACCGGGCGCGTGCGGGTGGCCCGCTACCGCGGCGGCGGCAAATGGCAGGCAATGTGACCCGCGTTCGCCGGGCTACGGCGGGCAAGCCCGGCGGCCTCCACATCTAATCAAGAAAGGATCGAATCATGGACGCAAGTTTCTACGAACCCAGGTACAACAAAGACGGAAAGATCGTGGCCTTGGCCGACGTGGACATCTCGGACGGAATCATCGTGAAAGGTTTCCGCGTCATCCGCGGGGAGAAGGGTCTCTTCGCCTCCGTGCCCAGCAAGAGCTTCACGGTGGAGGGGCGCACGCGATACATGCCTCAGGTCGTGTTCGCGCACCCCGATCAGAGGACGCGCTTCCTCGCGGGTCTCCTCGATGCCTATCAGAAATGGAACGAGGGCCGACAGGGCGCCAAGGCGGGCCCGGGCTCACATCCGCCAGCGGATGAACTCGTCGAGTGAGGTGACGCCGGCGGTCACCTCCTTGAGGCATCGTTGCCGGAGCGACTCCATGCCCGCGCCCCGCGCGACGCCCTCGATTTCGGCGAGCGTCGGGCCGACAGCGAGCTTTTCGCGGAATTGAGGATCGACGACGATGAGCTCGAACAGGCCCTTTCGGCGGCGATAGCCAAGGCGATGGCAATTGTTGCAGCCGCGTCCTTTGAAGAGGCGCAACGTCTTGGCTTCCTTCGGGCTGATCCCGTAGGTGCCGAGCTTCTGCGGGTCGGCCTGGCTTCCTTCGTCGCGGCAGTGCGGGCAGATTCGCCGCACTAGGCGCTGGTTGAGGATGAGGGAGAGCCCGCGCGCGAGGAGCGAAGCGGGGACTCCGAGCTCGAGGAATCGATAGATCGATTCGGACGCGCCGAAGGCGGGAAACGTGGTGATGACCAGGAGCGTCGTCGCGAGCTGGCAGGCGAGGTTCGCCGTCGCCCGGTCGTTGAGCTCGAGGATGAACACCACATCCGGCCGCATGCTCGCGACCGACCGCAGGGCCGCCGCGAAATCGAGCCCCTTGTCCTGGTTCACCTCCATTTGATGGACGTAGGGCACCTCCCATTGGATCGACCGCTCGATGCTCACCACTCGCCTCTCGGACTTCGCCACCTGATCCATCAAGGAGTAGGAAGTCGTCATGGCGCCGTTGTAGGGGGGCGAGGTCACCATGATGAGTCCCGAGGGGGTATCGAGCGCGCGGACGAGGAACAGCTGATCCGCCGGGGTCAAGCCGAGCGCGGTGAAGTTCTTGAGGAAGAAGCGGCGATCGACGAGCTTGATGGTGACGCTGGTCCCCATCCGCGTGGGGAGCGTCGTCACCAGGAGGTCGAAGTCGTGCCCTTCGAGCTCGAGATGAGCCCGCCCTCTCTGGGGCAAGTCCTCGTGGCGGGGGTCAAGACCAAAAACCTCCTGGATTCGCTGGAGGAGCGGCACCAGGGCATCGCTCGAAAGCGGCTTCACCTTGTAGAACAAGCCGTCGATGCGCAGCTTGATCGAAAGGTCGGTCGCCGAGGGCTCGAGGTGGATGTCGGACGCCCCCTTGCGGGCGGCGAGGGTCAGGAGATACTCGAGGAGCTGGGCGGGGTTGCCCGCGGCCGACTGGGGGGCGGGGGTGAGCTCGAGACCCTGGCTGTCGACCAGGGGCTGGTAGCCCTGATACTTCAGCGCGTCGTCGATGTCCTGCTGGGTAACCCAGCCCTTCTGGATGAGGATCTTCCCGAGGAGCCCGCCGGTGCGCTCCTGCTCCCGAAGGGCCTGGAGGAGCTGAGGCGTCTTGAGCTTCTGATTGCGGATCAGGATCTCGCCCAGCCGGTCCAGGCTGCGCTCCAGCATCGAGACCTCGTCCTTGAGCGATTCCGGGGCGGAGGCCCAGAAACGGCGCTTGTAGCCGTCGTCGGCGGGGCAGAAGCAGTGCAGGCAGAAAGGGCAGAGCTTCGACGGGTGCTTGGGGTCGCAGCTGCACCATACGGCCTCGACCGCTTCGAAGTCGTTCAGGCAGTTCCAGCAGCGAACAGTGTAGATTTCGGCGCTCATGCGTCGACTGTTGCCTTCTCGAGTCAGCAACGTTGAATTCTCTGACGAAGTTGTTCCTCAGTATAAGTGTTCATCCCCTCGGGGTTCAACCTTCCTGCCGGGGGCCTCCCCCCGGAGCGCCTTTATTTCTAATGGGATAGGTGACTTTCCTCATTGAAGAACCGATCGGCTATCGACTCCGCGGCGGTCTCTCCTTCAATTGACACCCCCCCGAGGCTATGGTAGCGTCTCGCCCTGCCTTGAGCGCTCGCTAGATGTCTACACAGGACTCGCCCCTGAAGCGCACTCCTCTCTTCGCTCTCCATCGGGAGCTCGGCGCCCGTATGACCGGCTTCGCCGGCTACGAGATGCCGGTCGAGTTCGGAGGCGTCGTCGAGGAGCACCTCACGGTGCGAACGAAAGCCGGGCTCTTCGACGTGAGCCACATGGGCGAGTTCTTCGTCGAGGGCGCGGAAGCGGAATCGTTCCTTCAAAAGCTCACTCCCAACGACGTGTCTCGTCTGGCCGTCGGTCAGGCGCAGTACTCCGCCCTCACCACCGAGAAGGGCACTTTCGTCGACGATCTGCTGGTCTCTCGCATGGGAGAAGACCGCTTCCTCGTGGTGGTGAACGCCTCGAACGTCGAAAGGGACTTCGCCTGGATGGAGTCGCGCCGTCCTTCGGGCGCGCGCCTTACGAACGCGAGCGACGAATTCGCTCTGCTCGCGCTCCAGGGTCCGCAGTCGGAGGCGATCCTCCGCCCCCTTACCGACGTCGATCTCGGGGCGATGAAGTACTACCGCTTCGCCCAGGGCAAAGTGCTGGGAGAGGCCGCGACGGTCTCTCGAACCGGCTACACCGGCGAAGACGGCTTCGAGATCCTCATCGACGCAGGCGCGGGTGAGAAGGTGGCCCGGGGGCTTCTGGAGCGCGGCGGCCCTTCGGGCATCGCCCCCATCGGCCTCGCGGCGCGCGACACCCTCCGGTTGGAAGCGAAGATGGCGCTCTACGGAAACGACATCGACGAGGACCACACCGTGCTCGAGGCGGGTCTCGAGTGGATCGTCAAATGGCAGAAGGGCGATTTCCTCGGGCGGGAAGCTCTCGCCCGGCAGAAGGAAAAGGGTGTCGCGAGGAAGCTCGCGGGCTTCGAGATGGTCGATCGGGGGATCGCGCGACACGGGTATCCGGTCTTCGTCGCGGGCTCACCCTCCGATACCGTGACCAGCGGCAGCTTCGCGCCCTATCTGAAGAAGAACATCGGGCTCGCCTATCTCCCGGCCGCTTCCTCGGTGCCGGGAAGCGAGATCGAGATCGAGATTCGGGGTCGCCGGGCGAAGGCGGTGGTAGTTCCGACGCCTTTCTACAAGCGGGAGAGAAAGTAAATGGTTCCTGAGGATCGCAAGTACTCGAAAGAGCACGAGTGGGTGAAGGTTGCGGGAGGCCGGGGCACGGTCGGGATCACCGACTACGCCCAGAAGCAGCTCGGAGACGTGGTCTACGTGGAGCTTCCCGAGGTGGGGAAGAAGCTCTCGTCGATGCAGGTCTTCGGAACCATCGAATCCGTGAAAGCGGTCTCCGAGCTCTTCTGCCCGGTGTCGGGCGAGGTCGTCGAGGTGAACGGCACCGTGGTGGACAAGCCCGAGCTCGTGAACTCAGACCCCTACGGAAACGCCTGGCTTCTGGTGGTCACGATTGCGAACGAAGGCGAGCTTTCGTCGCTCATGACCGCGGCGGAGTATCAGGCGTACCTCGACCAGGAGAGCACCGGTTGAACCGCATGAACCCGTCGAGCTCAAAGCTCGCGAGCCTCGAGCCGCTCGATTCCTTCCCCCCGAGACACATCGGACCCAGTCCCAAAGACGTCGCCGAGATGCTCGCGCTTCTCGGTTATCGGGACATCGAAGAGCTGGTTTCCGACACCGTTCCCGCCGACATCCGTTCGAAGAAGCCCCTGGAGCTTCCCGAGCCCGCGACCGAGCATGCGCTCCTCCAGGAGCTTCGCGCGCTCGCCTCGAAGAACCGGGTGACCAAGTCCTTCATCGGACTCGGCTATCACGCCACCATTACTCCGCCCGTCGTCCTTCGGAACGTCCTCGAGAACCCCGGCTGGTATACGCAGTACACGCCGTACCAGGCGGAGATCGCTCAGGGGCGGCTCGAAGCCCTCCTGAACTTCCAGACGATGGTGGCCGATCTCACCGGTCTTCCGCTCGCCAACGCCTCCCTTCTCGACGAGGCGAGCGCGGCCGCGGAGGCGATGACGATGTCGCTCGGAATCCATCCCGGGGACGAGCCCCACCGGTACTTCGTCGCCGAGGACACGCACCCGCAGACCATCGCCGTCGTCCGGACCCGGGCGAAGGCCCTCGAGATCGAGGTGGTCGTCGGTCCCGCGCGATCCGTCGATCTCGACTCGAGAAATTTCTTCGGGCTCTTGCTCTCGTATCCCACCACGGACGGCCGGATCGAAGACTACGGCGATCTCATCGCTCGAGCGAAGTCGAAGGGAGTGATCGTCACTCTGGCGACGGACCTTCTGGCGCTCGCGCTCCTGCGGCCTCCGGGGGAGCTCGGGGCCGACATCGCCATCGGCAATTCGCAGCGCTTCGGAGTCCCGATGGGAGCCGGGGGACCTCACGCCGCCTTCATGGCAACGCGGGAGGAGTACGCTCGGAAGATGCCCGGCCGTATCGTGGGAGTCTCGAAAGACGCCGGGGGGAGGCCCGCGTACCGGCTCGCTCTCCAGACGCGCGAGCAGCACATCCGCCGCGACAAGGCGACGAGCAACATCTGCACCGCTCAGGTGCTCCTCGCCATCATGGCGAGCATGTACGCCGTCTACCACGGCCCCGAGGGTCTGATAGCGATCGCCCGGCGGGTCCGCGGTCTGACGGCGCTTCTCGCCCAGGGCCTTCGCGCCAGGGGATACGAGATCGGAGCCGGCGCGTTCTTCGATACGCTGCGGGTGCCGATGAAGCCCGCGGAGGGAAAGCGGGTGCTCGAGAGCGCTCGACGAGAAGGATTCAATCTCCGCGCCTATGACGGCGGGGACCTCGGCATCGCCCTCGACGAGACCGCGACCCTCGAGGACGTCGAAACGCTGCTCTCGGTCTTCGGCGGCAAGGCGACTCGACTCGAGGATCTGGCGGAGGAGGCGGCATTCGATCTCGAAGCGCCTCACGCCCGGAAGGGCGACATCCTCACGCACCCCATCTTCCACCACTACCATTCCGAGCACGAGATGCTTCGCTATATTCATCGGCTCCAGGCGCGGGACCTCTCGATGACCACTTCGATGATCCCCCTCGGCTCGTGCACGATGAAGCTCAACGCCACCACCGAGATGATTCCCGTGACCTGGCCGGAGTTCGCCTCACCCCATCCGTTCGCCCCCGCGGACGAGCTTCAGGGCTACACCGAGCTCTTTTCCAACCTCGAGACCTGGCTTCGCGAGATCACCGGCCTCGCCGCCGTGAGCCTCCAGCCGAACGCGGGCTCGCAGGGCGAGTACGCGGGTCTCCTCGTCATTCGCGCGTATCACGAAAGCCGGGGCGAAGGAGGGCGCAACGTCTGCCTCATCCCGGTCTCGGCCCACGGAACCAATCCCGCGAGCGCGGTCATGGCGGGCTTCCGGGTGGTGGTCGTCGAGTGCGACGATCGCGGAAACGTGGACCTTGAAGACCTCGCGAAGAAGGCCGAGGCCCACCGAGGTGAGCTCGGGGCCTTGATGATCACCTATCCCTCGACCCACGGAGTCTTCGAGGTGCGCATTCGCGAGATCTGCCGCATCGTCCACGAGCGGGGCGGCCAGGTCTACATGGACGGCGCGAACATGAACGCCCAGGTGGGGCTCACCTCGCCCGGGCTCATCGGCGCCGACGTCTGCCACCTGAACCTCCACAAGACGTTTTGCATCCCGCACGGAGGAGGCGGTCCGGGCATGGGTCCGATCGCCGTGGCCTCGCACCTCGCCCCGTTTCTTCCCGGCCATCCGCTCGCCGAGCTTGGAGGAGATCGAGCCATCGGCCCGGTCTCGGCGGCCCCGTACGGAAGCCCGGCGATCCTCACCATCCCCTGGGCCTACATTCGCTTGATGGGATCGAAGGGTCTCACCGACGCGACCCGCATCGCCATTCTGAACGCGAACTACATGGCGAAGCGGCTCGAGACCCATTACCCCCTGCTCTACAAGGGCGAGAGGGGTCGCGCGGCGCACGAGTTCATCCTCGATTGCCGGCCCCTCAAGAAGAGTGCTTCGATCGAGGTCGAGGACATCGCGAAGCGCCTCATGGATTACGGTTTTCACGCCCCAACGATCTCGTTTCCCGTCGCGGGGACGCTCATGATCGAGCCGACGGAGAGCGAGTCCAAAGAGGAGCTCGACCGCTTCTGCGATGCGCTCATCCAGATCCGTGAAGAGATTCGCGCCATCGAGACGGGAAGAGCGGACCCGAAGGACAACGTCCTCAAGAACGCGCCTCACACGGCATCGGCGATTACCTCGAGCGCCTGGTCTCATCCCTACTCGAGGGAGGAGGCCGCGTTTCCCGCGCCCTGGGTCAAGGTGCACAAGTTCTGGCCGCCGGTCGCGCGCATCGACAATCCCTACGGCGATCGAAACCTCATGTGCGTCTGTCCGCCGCTCGAGGACTACGCCTCGTGAACCTCGAACGTCCGATCGTCGCCGCGGCGGCCCAAATCGCTCCCGTCTTCATGAAGAAGAGGGAGTCGATCGAGAAGTACGCCGAGGCGATCCACGAGGCAGGAAAGCGGAAGGTCGATCTCCTCGTCACCCCGGAGACGGGAATCCCGACTTACCCGTACTGGCGGAACAACTTCGGCTACACCACGACCGAGTCCGCGGAGATCTGGAAGGACACCGTGGTCGCGTTCTACGACCAGTCGGTGCGCATACCGAGCCGCGAGACGGAGATCCTGTCGAAAGCGGCGGCGGCGGCGAGGGTGGTGGCGGTCGTCGGCCTCAACGAGCAGGACGATCGCGAGGGCTCGGCGACGCTCTACAACACGATGCTGTTCATCGACCGCGACGGGACCCTCCTCGGGCGCCACCGCAAGCTCATGCCCACGCACCAGGAGCGCTTCTTCTGGGGCCGGGGCGAAGCCTCCGACCTACGCACGTTCGATACTCACTTCGGAAAACTCGGCGGCCTCGTCTGCTTCGAAAATCACATGACGCTCCTGAAGGCCGCGATGGCGGCGAAGGGAGAAGAAGTCCACGCCGCCTGCTGGCCGGGCTGGTGGAGCTACGGGGGCAAGGGAAACTCGATTCGCAACATGTCGGGAGAGGTGAGGCCCCTCTATCTCTCCGATCAGGACTCCGCGATCCGCGAGTATGCCTTCGAGACCCAGACGTTCGTGGTGAGCTCCTCGATGTACATGCCCGAGAGTGCGGTCCCCGACGACTTTCCCTTCAAGAAGACCGCCGCCTGGAAATGGGCCATGGGGGGAAGCGCCATCGCCAATCCCTTCGGCGCCTATGTGTGCGAGCCGGTCTTTCATCGCGAGGAGCTGGTGGTGGGAGAGCTCGATCCCCGGGATCGAATCGTCGCCAAGAACGTCTTCGACTGCATGGGACACTACAGCCGCTGGGACGTGGTGTCGCTACGCCTGAGCGACGAGGACTGCGGCCCCACCGGGCCCACCCGTACCCGCCGCATCCGCTGGGAAGAGCTCGAGCGGGTGGCCGAAAAGCACGCTCTTCCGCCGGAAAAACTCGAAGCCATCGCCCGCGACCTCGAAGGGCTCGCCGTCGAAGTCGACGGCTGACGGGGCTTCGCTACAAACGAAGGGAAGATTGGGCAATCCTCCCGTCCCCGAATGACCCGACCCGCGCCGATTCTGGTATACTGCCCGCTTCCCGAAAGAGAAGTATGTTCGGCCGCAAGGAAATCGGTCTCGCGCTCGACTCGCGGGAGTGCGTCGTGCTCTCGAGCCGGCGGCGCGGGGAGATCGAAGAGACCCATCATCCGGCGCTCGCGCAGGTGAAGGGCGGCGAGATCCAGGCCGTCGGACAGCGCGCCTACCGGCTGGTGGGGAAATCCCGCGACGTGGTGTCGGTCTTCCCCGGCCGGGTCGAGGACGCCAAGATCCTCGGAAGCTACCTCCAGCGGGTGGTTCCCCGGGGCTCGTTCGTGCGCCAGCGGCTCTGGGCGAGCGTCCCCACAGGTTCGGGAATGCAGTCGCTTTACAACCTCCGGCACTGTTTCGAAGGCAGCATCCGCCCCAAGGAGACGGTCCTGGTTCCGGAGCTGGTGGCCGCCGCCGTCGGCTGCGGCCTTCCGGTGCTTCGATCGGACGAAGACTCGCATCGCGCCCGGATGGTGATCCACGTCGGGGCGAGCCGGATCTCGGGCGGAGTCTTCGTCGACGGGGGCCTGACCGGGCTCATCGTAAAGGAGGGGAGCTGGGACCAGCTCGTCCGCGAAGTCCAGGAGAACCTCCAGTTTCGACTGGGGGCGACCCTCGGCTTCAACACCTATTTCAAAGTGATCCGCTCTCTCTCGCGGAACTACTTCGAGCGCAACGCGGCTCGTTCCGGAACTGTGAAGCCGGCTCCTCCCGTTCTGAAAGAAGTCAAGGAAGCGACGGAGATCGTGGTTCCGGGATACGACGAAGCCCCCGAAGTGGCCGGGGAGCCCTCGAGCCCGACGAACCTCCGCACGTTCAACGAGCGCGGCCTCATCGAGTACGTGGTCGAGGACGAGGCGGTGAGCCACGCCATCGACGTCCAGCTCCGGGGCTTCCTCTTTGATCTCGAGAAAGTGGTGTTCGGCTGCTTCGCCCGGCTGCGGAACGACGGGCGGGGAGAGATCGCGAGCGACCTGTTCTCCGACCGGGTGATGGTGGTGGGCGACGTGTTCTTCGACGCCGGGCAGTTGGCGCAGCATTTCGCGCGACTCTCCCGCTTCCGGTTCGAGACCTCGAACGGAAACGCCGTCGCCAGAGGACTGCGCCGGATCCTCTCTTCCACCGCGCCGCAGAAGAACGCCTACCGCGAGCTGAGCCGCGCGATCCACGACGACAGCCGGTTCCTGGCAAGCGCGGTCTAAGAGTGTAAGACGGGGGATAGGGGGATGGGGAAGATAAGGGGATGAATCCGTAACCCGATCGTCTTTATCCCCCTATCTCCTCCTGTCCCCCTTATCCCCCTTGTGTGGTCGGCGGCGGCGAGGCGCTCCGCCCCGTTGTGCAAAGAGGGTGAGCCCCTCGATGCTTCGATAGTGCTTCCAGTTTCGGGTCAACAGGGGCAGCTTCCTGGTGATGGCCGTCGCGGCGATGAGCGCGTCCTCCTTTTCGAGCGCTGGGTGTTCGCGTCGCAGCTTGGCGTATCGGTTCGTGATCCACTGGTTGAGCGGAACGACTCGAAAGCGCTCCAACGTCAATGCGATTGCCCTTCGCTCGCGGTCACGGAGCCCGCGCTTGGCGAGCAGCTCCTTCTTCGTCACGACGGAGTAGTAAATCTCGAAGCCGTCGCTCTCGAGAATGGAAGAGAGAAATCCGCTGTTGAGGAAATCGATGAGGACGTCCGTGTCGACTAGGAGCTTGACCTTTGCCACTCACGGATCTCTTCGAGAAAATCCTCGTCCGACCGGTTTCGAGAGATCTTCCGCATTTCTCGCACGTACGCTACGCTGTCCGCCACGTCGGTGTGCCCATAAGGATTGAAGCGGTTGCGCACGATCTCCTCCAGAAGACTGACCGGGTACACTCCCTTGCGCCTCGCCTCTTGGACCAGGCGACGCTTCAGACGCGAATCGAAGGAGAGCGTCCACTTTTCCTTTCGCAGTGAGGTCTTGGGCATAGGTTTCTCTCGACAGTATTTTATACGTACGTTCATTCTCCTTCAAGCCGGATCTCGCAGCCGCTTTCTGGCAAGCGCGTTT
>Ga0299906_10005345_pt1 | contig 10482 bp, 10 predicted proteins | sample RVTome_14_FD_200259 | JGI IMG/M metagenome (GOLD analysis project Ga0299906, IMG submission 200259) | Soil microbial communities from uranium-contaminated site in the Upper Colorado River Basin, Wyoming, United States - RVT145D125 (version 2) ...
GAGCGCCGCTGCCATCGCCGTATTGATAGAGCTCGGCCACGGCACCGTACCCGAACCCTTCGTCCGAGTCGAAGGCGACCGCGGGCACGCCGCCGACCTCGAGGCCCGTGGGCGGCGCCGGCTGCGCGCCGGCGACTCCACGTCCCGGAGCGAACGGCGCGACGGCCACGAGCGCCCCCGCGAGCGCGCGGCACATGGCGTGGACTTGCATGATGACGACCCCCTGGCAACCCGTTGGCTCGGAGCCCAAACTACGTCGCTCGCGCCGCCGTGCCGAGTGGACCGCCCGGCACCCCGGGCGTTCGCGTGGTCGCGGGGCTTCGCGGGTGACCTCGGCCGCACGTCGGCGGTCACGCCGGCTCGCCCCCGCCCTCCCGCACACGGGTAACCGCTTGCTCCAGGTCCAGCCGTTTCGCCCCGACCCGCGGCTCTTCCCGTTCGAGTCGAGGTGGTTCGACAGCCGCGTGGGCCGGATCCACTACATCGACGAGGGCACCGGCGATCCGATCCTGTTCCTGCACGGCAACCCCACGTGGAGCTTTCTGTATCGCGGCATCGTCATCCGTTCGCGAGGCCGGTTCCGATGCATCGCGATCGACTACCCCGGCTTCGGTCTGTCCGACCGGCCGGAGGATTACGGCTACACTCCGGGAGAGCACGCCGGCATCGTGCGCGATCTCGTCCGTCATCTGGACCTGAAGGATCTCACGATCATGGGCCAGGACTGGGGCGGACCCATCGGCCTCCGCGTGGCGATCGACGAGCTGCCACGGCTGCGCGCGCTCGTCATGGGCAACACCTGGTACTGGCCCCTCGAGTCGTGGCAGGCGAAGGCGTTCGCCTACGTGATGTCGATGGCGCCCCTGCAGGCGCAGATCCTGAATCGGAACCTGTTCGTCGAGAAGCTCATGCCGATGGGCGTCAAGCATCCGCTGGCCGACGAGGTCATGTATCACTACCGGGAGGCGCTGCCCACCCCTAAGAGCCGCATCGGAGTGGCCGAGCTTCCGCGCCAGCTCCTGGAGGCTGCGCTCTGGCTCGCCGACCTCGCGGACGACGTCCGCGACAGGCTCGCCAACGTGCCGATCCTGCTCACCTGGGGCATTCACGACATCGCCTTTCCGCGGCAGTACATGGAGCGATTCCGCGAGGACTTTCGGCTCGCGAGGATCCATCGGCTGGATGCGAAGCACTACATCCAGGAGGACGCACCCGCCGAGATCGCGGCGGCGGTCGAGGAGTTCCTCGACTCGCTCGGTCCGGCCACGGGAGCGGTCTAGGTGAGCATCCTGGTCATAGGGCTCGGGGGAGCGGCGGGCGCGGTCTCCAGATATCTCGCGACTGGGTGGATCCAAGGCCTGAGCGGCGGCTTCTTCCCCTGGGGAACGCTCGTCGTCAACGTCGTCGGGTCCCTGGCGCTCGGGTTCGTGGTCGTGTGGCTCCAGGCGAGCGTCTCGTCCGCCGAGCTCAGGGAGCTCGTCACGATCGGCTTCCTGGGCTCCTTCACGACGTTCAGCACCTTCAGCTACGAGACCGTCGCCATGCTCAGGGACGGCGAGTGGTGGCGCGCGGGAGGGTACACGACGGGATCGATGGTCCTGGGAGCGGTCGCCGTGGCGGTAGGCGCGCTCCTCGCATCCGCCCTGATGCAAGGCAGGGGCTGATCATGACACGACGCTTCGAAGGCGAGCGCACGCTCATGCGCATCTTCCTGGGCGAGCGCGACCGCTGCGGCTCGGGGCCCCACCGGGGAAAGCCCCTCTACGAGGCCATCCTCCTGACGCTGAGGCACGAAGGCTGCGCGGGGGCGACGGTGGTGAGGGCCATCGCCGGCTTCGGCGCGAGCGCCAGGCTCCACACCGGCAAGGTGCTCCGCCTGTCGTCGGACCTTCCGATCATCGTCGAGGTCGTCGATGATGAGGAGACCCTGCAACGAATCTTGCCCGCGCTCGACGGGATGATGGGTGGCGGGTTGATCACCATGGAGCGGGCGCAGGTCATCCTGTACCGAGCCGAAGAGGGGGGGTAGTCTCGGCCGGCCGGCCGAGGGGCAGCGCCCTCGCGCCCGAGCGTGGCCCCGCACTGGCGCGGCAGGTGGCGGGCGCTGAATCTGATCAGCCGGCCACATCCGGCTCGAGACCCCCTGCCACGAGGAAGCCACCATGGCGCTCCGATCCGTCCGCTTCGCATCGAACCAGCGACTCCAGAGGGCCGCCGAGAACGCGCCACCCCTGACCCGAGGAGAGCCCGACCGGACCGCGATGTCACTCGTCCAGGAGGCGCTGGTCGACCTCGGCTACGCCATGCCGCGCTCCACGCATCCGGATGGTTCCATGGACGGCATCTACGGCAGCGAGACGGAGGACATCATCAAACAGTTCCAGCGCCGCCACGGTCTTCTTGGCGCGAGTGGCCAGCCCGACGGGATCGCGGGACGGAACACGCTCCACAAGCTCGACGCGGTCGCCCCCGTCGTCCCCTTCTCTCGCACCGTCTCGTACGACGTCGCGCTGATCGCCCAGCCCAACACCACGTCCTGCTGGGCTGCCTCGATGGCGATGCTGGTGAGCTATCACGAGCGCCGGACCGTGTCGGCCCAGCAGATCGCCGACGCCGTCGGGCTCGACCTCAACTCGAGCTACCCGTGGAGCGTGCTGCGGGATGCCGCAAGGGTTTGGCGGCTTCAGGAGGTACCCATGACGCCCGCGCTGAGCGAGCTCCCCGGCTTGCTGCTGCGTCACGGCCCGCTCTGGATGGTCGTTACCGGCGCGCCGACCCACGCGGTCGTCCTGACCGGGAGTGATGGGCGGCGCTACTCGTGGAACAACCCATGGCCGCCGAACGTCGGCGAGAGAGCCCACCTGCAGTCAGCGGCGTCGCTGGCCACGCGCTTCGGCGGCGCGTCCCCGATGATCGGAAGCCGAAACTTCCAGCTGCTCCATCGCTGAGGGCCGGCTGCCCCAACGGGCTCCCGGCCGGTACGCCTCCCGAAGCAGGGCGGGGGTGCGCGCAATGAGTGGAGCTTCTTCGTCTCTGGTCCACGGGGCCATGACTAATTACACTTTTGACATATATACGACCAGGGTATTTATAAACGAAGCTGCAGCCATGCTCCAGGAAGCGGAGGAAGCGTGAGCCCCCTCGAGTACCACGTGCTGCTGTCGATGGCGGACGGCGCGCTCTACGGCTATGCGATCAAGAGCGTGGTCGAGTCGGAGTCCTCCGGAGCCGTGACGCCGCGCGCTGGATCGCTGTACCGGGTGTTGGCGCGGCTGATGACACGGGGGTTGGTGCTGGAGGTAGAGCCGTCGGAAGCGACGCCGCCGCATCCGGGCCGAGCACGGAAGTACTACGGCCTGAGTCCCGAGGGGCGCTCGGCGCTGGCGGCCGAAGCGCGCCGCCTGAAGGAAGCAGCGGCGCTGGCCGAGGAGCGTCTCGGCGTGGCCGGCGGGCGCCCGTGAGGTCCGTGCTGACGCTGCTGGTCGGACTGTTTCCAGCTGCGTTCAGGGAGCAGTTCGGAGCGGACGTGGCCGAACAGGTTCAAGCCGATTACGACCGCGCGCGCTCACTCGGCCGCTTGAAGGCCCTGGGATTCTGGCTCGTCACCGCCGCGGACCTGGTGCGGTCCGCGCTGGGCGAGCGCTGGAATCCGAGCTGGGTGAGCAACGGAAGCCGCTCGACCCAACACGATTCGGGGAGGTGGATGATGAACGGGTGGACGAAGGACATCCGGCAGGCGATCCGCTCGTTGAAGCGCTCGCCCGGATTCGCAGTCGTCACGGTCGGAACGCTCGGCCTCGCGATCGGCGCGAACGCGGGAATCTTCAGCGTGGTCGACACGATCCTCCTCGACCCGCTGCCCTTCGCGGACGTGGACCGGCTGGTCTACGTCGGGGCGACCGGTCCGGGGTCCGACCTTCCCGACGAGTTCGGCGTCTCCTCTGAGTTCCTCGTCCAGTACCGGGAGGAGTCGCAGCTCCTGGAGGACGTCGCCGGCTATGCCGACGGCACCAGCACGCTGCGGACCGAAGAGCGCACCGAGCGAGTGCGGATGGCGTTTCCGACCACGTCGCTCTTCAGCACGTTGGCCGTGGCTCCCGTGCTCGGGCGCCTCCCCACTCCGGAGGACGACGGCCGCGTCGCGCTCATCAGCCACGAGCTGTGGACGACCTGGTTCGGCGCCGACCCCTCGGTCGTCGGGCGTACCTACTACGTCGGGGGAACGGACCGCACCATCATCGGCGTGATGGGACCCGACTTCTGGTTCCCGGAACGAGAGGTGGTCGTATGGGTTCCGCAGGTCGTACGCGCCGAGGACGTCACGCCCGGGCGGTTCGGCATGCGTCTCGTCGCACGGATGGCGCCGGACGTGACCCCCGAGATGCTCGCCGCCGAGCTCACGAGGCTCGCGCTAGGACTTCCCGAGCGCTTCGGCGGCTCCCCCGGCTACGCCCGCTTCATCAGGGAGAACCACCGCGCGGTCGTGCGCCCCCTGGACGAGCAGCTGCTCGGCGACGTCTCCGGTCCCCTCTGGGTGATGCTGGGCTCGGTGGGCATCGTGCTCCTCATCGCCTGTGCGAACGTCGCGAACCTGTTCATCGTGCGGGCGGAGCGCAGGCGGCGCGCTTTGGCCGTGCGCACGGCCCTTGGCGCCGGCCGCGCGCAGCTCATCCGCTCGCTGATGAGCGAGGCGCTCGTGGTCGCGCTCCTCGCCGGTGCGCTCGCCGTCCTGCTGGCGTGGGTGGGCGTGCCGATTTTCCTGAGCGCGGCCCCGACGGACCCATGGGTCGCCGAGATCGGCGTCACCCCCGCCACCCTGCTCTTCACCCTCGGCGCGTCCGTCCTCTGTACGCTGCTCTGCGGCCTGCTCCCGGCGGTGCGCGCATCCGTTGCCGACCTTGCAGCTCTCCGCGACGGAGCGCGCGGGTCCACACGCCGCCGGCACTGGGCGCGGGACGGTCTCGTGGTGGCTCAGACTGCGCTCGCGGTGACGCTCCTCATCGGCTCGGCGCTCCTCGTGCGGAGCTTCTGGGCTCTCAGGAACGTGGACCCGGGCTACGACACCGAGGACCTCTTCACCTTCCAGTTCGCGCCGGCTCAGGATCATCTCACCGACGCTCCCTCGTGGGCCGCATTCCACCTCCGATTCATGGACCGGCTACGCGCGCTTCCGGGTGTCGAACGGGTGGGCATCGTGGAGAACGTGCCCCTCGACGAGGGCCTCGACAGCGGGCGCTACCTCACGCAGGAGACGGCGAGCATCGAGGACGCGGCGCTCCTACGCTTCACGTTCTCGGCCGGCGACTACTTCGGCGCCATGGGCATCGACGTGCTCCGTGGCCGTGCCTTCACGCGGTCCGACCACGTGTCGGAGCTGGGCAACGTCATCGTCAGCAGAGCGACCGCCGATCTCCTGTGGCCGGGCGGGAACCCCATGGGGCGCCGCATTCGGAACCGGGATTGGGGGCCGGAGTGGGAGACGGTCGTGGGCGTCGTCGAGGACGTCATGCAATCCAGCTTCCGGGACAGGGCCGAGCCGCTGATCTACTACCCGCTGGTGCGGCACGACCCGAATCCCTACCCCCTCTCCTCGCCCGGCTATGTCGTGAAGACGACGAGGGCGGAGGAGATCGCACCCGAGATCCGGGCGCTCGTCCGGGAGGTCGCGCCCGAGGCGCCGATGTACCGGACGTACTCGATGGAGTTCCTCGCCTCGCGCTCGATGGCGCAGCTCTCGTTCACCATGCTGACGCTGGGCATCGCATCCGTGCTCGCGGTGATCCTGGGAGCCGTGGGCCTCTTCGGAGTGCTGTCCTACGTCGTGGCCGAGCGCACGCAGGAGATCGGCGTCCGGATGGCGCTCGGGGCCGAGGCCGCGCGCGTGCGTCGCATGGTCGTGCTGCAGGGCGCCCGGGTCGTCGTCGCCGGCGTTCTGATCGGCACGTTCGTGGCCATCGGCGCCACACGCGTGCTCGCAACCCTGCTGTTCGGCGTGGAGCCCGTGGACGTGGCCACCTTCGCCGGGATGTCCGCGACGATGGTCCTGGTGGGCCTCCTGGCGAGCTACCTGCCCGCGCGGCGCGCCTCGAGCGTCGACCCGATCCGCTCGCTCCGGGAAAGCTGAGGAGGCCAGCGGGGGGTATGGAAGGGCAGGAGGAAAGAGAGGCCCCGGCCAGGTGACGGCCGGGGCCGACTGCGGGCTCCCCAATGGTCGCTGCAGGACTTGAACCTGCGACCCCCACGATGTGAGCGTGGTGCTCTACCAGCTGAGCTAAGCGACCCGACGGTGCGAGCTCCGGAGCTCGGCTTCCCGCGTGCCCCGGACCACGGACACGGTGGTCCCTCATACCCCCACGGGGACTCGAACCCCGGTCTTCGCCGTGAGAGGGCGATATCCTAGGCCACTAGACGATGGGGGCTCGAAGCGGCGTCCCCCCTTTCGGGAGGGTCCAAATGTTAAGAACGCCACGTCGGGAGCGTCAACCCCACGGCCTCCCCTCAACGCACTGCGCTCGTCATGTGTCTCAAAGGAGGCCCGCGCCATCCCGGCACGCCCGGAACTGCGGACGCGGAGCATGATAACCCGTTACCACGTACCGAGTTGGATCAAGCGCGGGGGGGCATGGCGTCGAAGTTGAACAGCGAGTCCATCCGAGGATGGCTCGACCGCCGGAAAGGCTGGAAGCGGCGCTCGAACAAGCTGCACAAGGACTTCCAGTTCACGACGTTCCGAGATTCCATCGTGTTCGTGAACCGCGTCGCGACGCTTGCCGACACGTACCAGCACCACCCGGAGATCGACGTACGTCACACGGTCGTGTCGCTGACCCTGTCCACGCAGGATGCCGGCGGGATCACCGAGAAGGACCTGGACCTGGCCGAGCAGATCGACTTCGCGACCTCGGCCCGGTAGCCGGCCAGCTAGGGCCCGCCGTCGGCCGGCGCCACCAGGAAGTCGCGTACGATCTGGAAAACCTCCCGGTCGCGCAGTAGTCCGTCGTGGGTCGGGCAGCAGACCAGGTGGTCGGGCACGCCCTGAAGCGTAGCGCTCTCGGGTGGGATCACGCGTGTATCGAGCAGGGTCCGTACGGTGATCGCCTCGACGCCTTCGGGGAGCGCCCTTCCGGTGTTCAGCGTGTCGAGGAACGGGCTTTCCGGCAGCATGTCGTCCCGCCCGTCGCCCCACGCGAAGTGCGCTGAGAGCGTTCCGTGGTGCGGAGAGGCCAGGAACACGACCCTGCGCACCGGCGCCGCGGCGTGCGTCCGGAGGTACCACCGCGTGGACAGGCCACCCATCGAGTGCGCCACGATGTCGACGGCGCCGGCGCCGGTACGCTCGAGCAGCCCGGCGACCGCCGACGCGATCTGCAACGCGTGTGCCCTGTTGCTTCCCGTCGGGTCCTCGAACGTGATCGCGTCGATGTGCTCCGACGGCCATCCGGCCGCCACGAGCCGGACCTGCAGCGCCGCCAGGTCGCGATCGGTGTCGAACCAGCCCGGTACCAGGAGCACGGGCACGTCGGTGGCACGGGGAGTCGGGCCCTGGCGGGAGGGCGCGGTCGCCTCCGAGCGAGCGGCGGTCGCGTCCGGCCGATCTACCGCATCGATCCGCGGGCTCGCCTCGCCCGTACCCGTGAGCACCAGAGCCCAAACGCCGACGAGCGCCGCGCGGGCCCAGGAGCGGCCCCGCCTTCCGGGTCCGCGAGAGCGGGACGGAGCGCCGGTAGGCGCCGCATTCGTCATGCGACCTCCTCGACGGCCCGAGCGAGCGCGCGCACGGCGTGGGACAGTTGGGCTTCGGTGACCACGGCCGGAGGCGTCAGCTCGACGACGTGTGCGTGCGATCCCGCGGGCAGCACGAGCACGCCGGCCCTCAGTGCCGCCTCGGCGACCCGCGCCGCGGCACCCGGGGCCGGCATCATGGGCTCACCGGAGGCGAGCTCGATACCCACGAGCAGGCCGAGGCCGCGCACGGAAGCGACGCGGGGGAGGCCATCGAGCTGAGCACGGAGCTCGCCGACCAGCGCGAGGCCCCGCGACGCCGCCGTTCGGGCGACCGCCTCGGCTTCCACCACGTCCAGCACCGCCAGCGCGGCCGCGCATCCCAGCGGATGCCCGAGAAACGTGCTCGTATGGATGGCTTCCCCGCCGCTCGGCGGCCACGCATCCATGATCCGGGCGGGCGCGAGGCATGCGGACACCGGCAGGCCGCCCCCGAGCGCCTTGCCCAGGCACACGATGTCGGGCGACAGCCCCACGCGATCCGACGCGAGCGTGGCGCCGCACCGTCCGAGTCCGGTGAGGACCTCGTCCGCGATGACCAGCGCCCCCGAGTCGGCCGCCATCTCGCTCACCGCGGCCATGAACCCCTCCGGGGGCACGCGTGCCCCCGCACGCCCCTGCACGGGCTCCACGATCAGCGTCCCGATCGGGTCGCCGCCCGGCGCGCCGCGCCGAAGGAGGTCGTGCACGCACGAGAGCGCCTCGGGCACCTGCTCGCCGCTTACGGGGAACGGCGCGAACGCGACGCCCCCGTAAAGCCTCCGCTCGAACGGGCCGCGGAAATGGCCGCGCTGGGTTGCGGCCAGCGATCCCAACGTGAGCCCGTGATAGGCACCTTCGAACGCGAGCACGCCGGCCCTGCCGGTGGCGAGCTGGGCGGTCTTGAGCGCGATCTCGACGGCCTCCGAGCCGGTGGATGCGAGCACGCCCCGCGCGTCCCCCCACGGCGCGAGCGCACACAGCCGCTCCAGGAGCTCGACCTTGAGCGCGGTGGGATGCACGTCGCCCATCGCGTGGATGAGGCACTCCGCCTGGGTCCTGACGGCGGAGACGAGGGCGGGATGCGCGTGTCCGATGAGCGCGGCTCCGAACGCCGCCGTGAGGTCGACGTAGACGTTCCCGTCCGCGTCCCGCACGTTGGCGCCCCGGGCCTCCTGCCAGAAGATCGGCCACGCCTCGCTCAGGTGCGTGACGTTCCTGGACTCCGCTCCGGCCAGCCGCCGGCTCAGGCGGCGCGAGGCCTTTCCCGGCGGGGGGATCGGGACGTGGGGAAGGAGCGTTCCCAGTGGTTGTCTGCTCGGGTACGTCACGCGTCCTCCGCGCGGCTCGTTCGCAACGGGCATGGCCGCGCCGCGCGTCCCACACGCGCGTCGTGACCATCGCGCGTTGGCGCCGCCGCCCGACGCGTTGGCGCCGCCGCCCGACGCCTCGGCGCCGCGGCCGATGACGCGCGGCTCACCCCGCTACCCGTCGGCCAGCCGCGGCTCCGCCGGCATGGCCATCGCGTGATACCCCTTGTCCACGTGCAGTGTCTCCCCCGTGATGCCCGACGCGAGCGGCGAGCACAGGAAGGCAGCCGCGGTGCCGACCTCGTCGGCCGTGTTCGCTTCGTGAAGCGGGGCGTTCTCGGCATAGTAGTCGACCATCTTCTCGATGCTGCCGACGGCCCTGGCCGCGCGACTGGCCAGCGGCCCGGCGCTTATGGTGTTAACGCGGATCCCGTGCCTCCGACCCGCCTCGTAGGCCAGCGTTCGGGTATCGCTCTCGAGCGCCGCCTTGGCGGAGCTCATGCCGCCGCCGTAGCCCGGAACGACCCGCTCCGCCGCCAGATAGGAGAGCGAGACCAGCGCGCCGCCGGGCCGGATGAGTGGGGCGAACCGCTGGACCATGCCCACCATCGAGTACGCGCTTGCGCTGACGGCCGCCAGGTAGCCCCCGCGGCTCGTGTCGAGCAGCGCCTTCTGCACCTCGGGCCCGTTCGCAAGGGAGTGCACCACGATGTCGAGACACGGCGCGCCAAAATCGGATCGCAGTTTGTCCGCGACCTCCTGGATCGTGTAGCCGTCGACCTCCGCGTAGCGCTTGTCGGCCCGCACGGCCTCGGGGACGTCGCCCGGATCGTCGAAGACCGCGTCGAACGGGTAGATGCGCTCCAGCACGATATCGCCTCCCTCAGGCAACGAGGTGTCGAGCTTTCCCCGCTCCAGGCTCTTCGTGAAGATTCGCATGGTGGGAGGCCAGGTGCCGACGCAGATCGAGGCGCCCGCCCGCGCGAGCGCGCGCACGATGGCCCAGCCGTAGCCCCTGTCGTCGGCGACCCCGGCGACGAAGGCACGCTTGCCCGCTAGGTCGATCGAAAGCATGGGACGGAGCTCCTCGACGGTGTCGAAACCTGCGAAGCTACGCGCACGTGGGGGGATCGCCTACCCCGGCGCGGCGGAGGTCGCGCGAGCGACCACGCCCGGCCGTTCCCCTCCTACGACCAGGTGAGGAGTCCCGGCGTGTCGGGCACGCCACACTCGGGACACTGGATCGCGATGTACCTGAGCCACTCGACGACCTCGTGCGGCGTCGGGAGCCTGTGTCCCTCTCTGTCACGAACCACCTCGTAGATGGCGCCCCACCGGTCCGCCACGACCACGGCGGCACACCCACGGCCGATGTGCGGCCACAGCTCGTCGTGCTCATCGTGCAGGGTGA
>Ga0299906_10005346_pt1 | contig 10482 bp, 10 predicted proteins | sample RVTome_14_FD_200259 | JGI IMG/M metagenome (GOLD analysis project Ga0299906, IMG submission 200259) | Soil microbial communities from uranium-contaminated site in the Upper Colorado River Basin, Wyoming, United States - RVT145D125 (version 2) ...
TCGCGACCGCCGCCCCCGACTACACCACGCCCGTCGGGACGTGGGAGGTCGTGGACAAGCGCGAGAACCCGACCTGGTACAACCCCGCGGAGGACACGTGGGGCGCCGACCTGCCACCGGAGATCGAGCCCGGCCCGGGCAACCCGCTGGGCACCAGGGCGATCTACCTCAACGCGCCCGGGATCCGCATCCACGGGACCTACAACTCGCCGTCGATCGGCACGTACGCGTCGCACGGCTGCATCCGGATGTATATCTCGGATTCGGAGGAGCTGTTCGACCTCGTCGACATGGGCGCGCGCGTCATCATCAAGCCCTAGCCCCCGGCCGTTCCTGTCACTCTTTCTGCCCGCTCCGGGCGATCCACCCCCTTGCGCGAGCGCTCGGGCCCGGATACGTTTGCCGGGTACTCCGTGGAGACCAAAGGGGCGACCCGGCGGCCACCGCGGAGTACATCTCGTTGCGGTCCGTCCCGACCCCCACGTCCGGCTTCCCACCGACCCCGCGCCGCGTCCCCGACCTCGCGCTCGTTGCTTGAAATCACATGCGAGTGATCTAGCATGCCCCCGTGCGGACCTGTTCGAGGATCGGCTGCTCGGTGCCCGCGTCCACGACGGCGCTGGTTCGGTACGAGGCGCGCGAGATCGAGCTGAGGCCCCTCGTCGACGAGCCCGACCCTCATCTCGTCGACCTGTGCTCGGATCACGGGGCTCGGCTCACACCCCCGCGGGGGTGGACGATCGCGGACGACAGGCTCCGACAGGCCGTCTCGGCCTGAGTCGCCGTACGACCGCGTGACCGTTCGGCGTAGCCGGACCATCCCCCGGACGACCGGTCGGACAGTTCTCCGGTGGATGCGCCGGAGCCCGCGGTGACCCCCCAGAGTTGAGCGCGTCGGGCTATGGGCTCCGAGGCTCGTCCGGGTCGAGGATACGTGCATGAACGACAAGCACGAAGGTTCCTGTCCCGTCTGTCACCAAGGCGACCTGATCACGATCTCGATGAACGTGAGCGCCAACGATCTGTCCTTCACCACCTGCCACATGTGCGAGTCGAAGTGGTGGTACCGGGACGGCGAGAGCGTCCCGCTCCGCTCGGTCATCGGCTCGGTGCTGCAGCCCCGAACCTGATGGCAGGGGGTTCAGTACGATGCGGTGACCGTGTCTCCGCACCGAGATCTCGGACGCCTCTTCAAGGCGTACGACGTCCGCGGCGTCGTCCCCGACGAGCTCGACGAGGATCTCGCGCGCTCGATCGGGGCCGCGTTCGCCGAGTGGTCCGGGGTCGAGGCCGTCGCGATCGGGAGGGACTGCCGCCTCTCGTCCCCGTCGCTCGCCGGCGCGCTCGGCGATGGCATCACGTCCCGAGGGGCCGACGTCATCGATATCGGGCTCGCCTCCACCGATCTCCTGTACTTCACATCGGGCTCGCGATCGATCGCGGGCATCATGCTGACCGCGAGCCACAATCCTCCCGAGTACAACGGGATGAAGTTCTGCCTCCCCGGCGCCACGCCCGTCGGGCAGGACACCGGCCTGGGTGAGATCCGCGACCTTGCCGAGCGCCACGCGTTCGCGCCCCGCGCGGCCGCCGGCACCGTGCGGCGCGAGGAGATGCTCGAGGCGTACGTCGAGCACGTGCTTTCGTTCGTCGACGTGTCGGCGATGCGGCCGCTCACGGTGGTGGCCGACACGGCCAACGGCATGGGGGGGCTGGTGGTCCCTCCGGTGTTCGAGCGCCTCCCGATGACCCTGGTGCATCTGTACCCCGAGCTCGACGGCACGTTCCCGAACCATCCCGCCGACCCGATGGACCCGGAGAACCAGCAAGACCTCAAGCGCGAGCTCCTCGGCCGGAAGGCGGATGTCGGGTTGGCGTTCGACGGCGACGCGGACCGCGTGTTCCTGGTCGACGAACACGCGGACGGCGTGAGCGGCTCGGAGGTCACCGCGCTGGTAGCGACCGCGATGCTCGAGCGCCACCCCGGCGCGAAGATCGTCTACAACCTGATCTGCTCCTGGGCCGTGCCCGAGGTGATCCGGGAGCACGGCGGTGAACCGATCCGAACGCGGGTCGGTCACTCGTTCATCAAGCAGGTGATGGCCGAGACCGGGGCCGTCTTCGGCGGCGAGCACTCCGGCCACTACTACTTCCGCGAGAACTACCGAGCGGACTCGGGGTTGATCGCGGCGGTCGTGGTGCTCGAACGGCTCTCGCGTTCGCCCGAGCCGCTGTCGGCGGTGCTGAGGCCGTTCCGCCGGTACCACGACTCGGGTGAGATCAACTCGCGCGTGGACGACTCGAAGGCCAAGATCGAGGAGCTCGCCGCCGCGTACCGAGACGGCCGCCCCGACCGCACGGATGGGCTGACGGTAGAGTTCGAGGACTGGTGGTTCAACGTTCGGCCCAGCAACACCGAACCGCTGCTGCGGCTGAACGTCGAGGCGAGGACCGAGGAGCTCCTGGGGGAGAAGACCTCCGAGCTCCTGGAGCTGATCCGCGAAGGAGGACCGACGTGACACTCGACGCCGAGCTGCTCGAGATCCTGGTGTGCCCGAACGATCGGGGTGAGCTCGACTACCAGCAGGACCCCGAGATCCTCGTGTGCCGGACGTGCGGGTACCGGTATCCCGTACGCGACGGCATCCCCGTCATGCTGATCGATGAGGCCGAGAAGCCCGCGACCGGTCGGACCGCGCGCAGACCCGCGGCCAAGAAGAGGGGCAGGTGACCGTCCTCGACGACCCCGCGGCGCTGCGCGCCGCCGATCCGGGCGGGATGCTCGACCTCGTCGCGCGCCTGGGTGACCACTGCCGCGAAGGCTACGCGCTCGGTCTCGCGGCGCGACCCCTCCCCGAACCCGACGGGATCACCTCCATCGTGGTCTGCGGGATGGGCGGGTCGGCGATCGTCGGCGACGTCGTCGCCGCGCTCGCGGCGCCGCGCCTGCGGCTGCCGGTGCTCGCGGTTCGGGCGCCGCAGCTTCCCGAGTTCTGCGGGCCCCACACGGTGGTCGTCGCCTCCTCCTATTCGGGGGACACGGCGGAGACCCTCGCGCTGTTCGAGGAGGCCGTCGCCCGGGGGTGCCGGCTCGTCGCGATCACCGCGGGCGGCGAGCTCGACCGGCGCGCCGACGAGCTCGGGATCGGCCGCGTGATCGTGCCCGGAGGCCTGATGCCGCGGGCGGCGTTCGGCTACCTGTCGCTCGGCGCGCTGGGTGCGCTCGAGGCGATGGGGATCGTGCCGACGTACGCCGATGACGTCGAGGAGTCGATCGAGGAGTTGGCGGGCGTGGTCTCGGACGCGGGACCCCACGTTCCGTCGGTGTCGAACCCGGCCAAGGAGCTCGCGCACGCGATCGGCGATCGCGTCCCCGTCGTCTGGGGCGCCGAGGGGATCGGCGCGGTGGCGGCGACCCGCTGGATGTGCCAGTTCAACGAGAACGCCAAGGTGCCCTCGTTCGCCGCCGCCCTGCCCGAGCTCGATCACAACCAGGTCGTCGGGTGGTCGGGGGATCGCGGGACCGGGTTCGCGGTGATCGGGCTCCGTCACCCGGGGGAGCACGGCGACGTCGCCACACGCTTCCCGCTCTCGCTCGAGATCGCGCGGAGCTCGGGCGCCTCGGTCCACGAGGTCGGGAGCCGGGGGCGTTCGGAGCTCGCGAGGCTGCTGACGCTCGTGCAGTTCGGCGACCTGGTGTCGACGTACCTCGGCATCGTTCGCGGCATCGATCCGTCGCCGATCGACGCGATCGTGAACCTGAAGCGCGCGCTGGCCCAGGCATGAGCGAGGTGCGAACGCTGCCCTCCCCCGGGGACGGGGTCTCGGAGCGCATCGCCGAGGCGATCCGCGAGCGGTCGCCGCTCGAGCCTGTCGTCGGGGTCGTGCTCGGGTCGGGGCTCTCGGAGGCCGTAGAGACGGTTCGCGCCGCGGCGGTCGGCGAGCAGGTGGAGCTGCCGTACGCGGATCTCCCCGGATTCCCGACGACGACGGTGGTGGGTCACGCGGGGCAGCTGTGGCTCGGGAGCGTCGGCGACCGCGGGGTCGCGATCTTCCAGGGCCGGATCCACTTCTACGAGGGCCACGGGATGGCGCTCGCCTCGATCACGTCGCGCGTGGCGGCCGAGCTCGGGGCCCGCGCGATGGTGCTGACGGCGGCCACCGGGTCGGTGGACCCTGACATCGAGGCCGGGACGCTCGTGGTCCTGCGGGACCACCTGAACCTGATGGGGCAGAACGCCCTCACCGGGTGGCGGTACCCGGACGGCTCGCCGGCGTTCGTCGACGTCTCCCAGGTGTACGACCCGGAGCTGGCTGACCTGGCGCTCGCCTCGGCGCGGACGAACCTGGGGGGGACGGATCTGGCCGGTCGCATCCGGCAGGGGGTGTACGCGGCGCTTCCCGGGCCGGCGTACGAGACGCCCGCCGAGACCCGCATGCTGCGGCAGCTTGGGGCCACGGTCGTCGGGATGTCGACGGTCCCCGAGGCCGTCGCCGCACGGGCCCTCGGGATGCGCGTGCTGGGCCTCGCGTTCGCGACCAACGCCGCGGGGGTGGAGGTCTCCCACGAGGAGGTCTTGGCCGCGTCCAGGGCCGCGGCCGGGACGATCGGCCGGGTCATCCTGGAGCTCGTGGAACGCTTCTGACGTGGATCGCACAGGGAAGGGAAAGGTGGACGCATGGATTGCGACGTGAGGGACCTGGGCCTGGCGCAGCAGGGCCGCGAACGGATGGAGTGGGCCGCGGGCGAGATGGGCGTGTTGGCGCTGATCCGGGCCCGGTTCGAGAAGGAACGTCCCCTGGAGGGCATCCGCATCGCGGCCTGCCTGCACGTCACGACCGAGACCGGGAATCTCGTGGAGACGCTCACGGCGGGCGGGGCGGAGGTGTCCCTCTGCGCGTCGAACCCGCTCTCGACCCAGGACGACGTGGCCGCCGCTTTGTGCGAGCAGAGCGATGTCGGCGTCTACGCGATCAAGGGCGAGGACCACGAGACGTACTACCGGCACATCGAGGCGGTCCTCGATCTGCGCCCGCAGATCACGATGGATGACGGCGCGGACCTCGTCTCGCTGCTGCACCGCGAGCGCGGTGACCAGGTCTCGGACGTGATCGGCGGGACGGAGGAGACCACGACCGGCGTGATCCGCCTCCGCGCGATGGCCGCGGACGAAGCGTTGCGGTACCCGATCGTCTCGGTGAACGACGCCAACACCAAGCACCTGTTCGACAACCGGTTCGGCACGGGGCAGTCGACGGTCGACGCGATCATGCGCTCGACCAACCTCCTGCTGGCGGGCCGCACCTTCGTCGTCGCCGGCTACGGGATGTGCGGGCGAGGCGTGGCCTCGCGGGCGAGGGGGATGGGCGCGCACGTCGTCGTCACCGAGGTCGATCCGCTGCCGGCGCTGGAGGCCGCGATGGAGGGCTACCGCGTCCTCCCGCTGCGCGAGGCCGCTCGGATCGGCGACGTGTTCGTCACGGTCACCGGCGACACGAGCGTGATCCGGCGCGAGCACCTCGAGGTCATGAAGGACGGCGCGGTCCTCGCGAACGCGGGTCACTTCGACGTCGAGATCGACAAGGACGCGCTGGCGGAGCTCTCGGGGGGTCGGGTGCGGCGGATCCGGGGATACGTGGACGAGTACACGATGGGGGACGGCCGTCGTCTGCATCTCCTCGGCGAGGGCCGCCTCGTGAACCTCGCCGTGGCCGAGGGCCATCCCGCGGCCGTGATGGACATGTCGTTCGCGAACCAGGCCCTGTCCGTCGAGTGGATCGTCAAGGGTCGCGGGACGCTGACTCCAGGCGTGTACCCGGTCCCGACCGAGATCGACGAGGAGGTCGCGAAGCTGAAGCTCCAGGCGATGGGGGTGGAGATCGACGCGCTCACGGCCGAGCAGAGGGACTACCTGAGCTCGTGGCAGCAGGGAACCTGATCCTCGTGTCGGGGGGCTGCGCCCGGTGAGCGACCCGATCTCGGTCCGCGCCCGGTTCGAGCGCTTCCCGGCCACGGTCAAGGGCGCGTTCATCCTGCGCGGCGAGGACGCGAACCCGCACCAGGTGGTGGTCGGCAGCGCACGCGTCGCGGCGCTGGGGGCCGGCGGCTCCAGCCCGGTGCCGATGGCGCCGGTGACCCTCGACGTGGTCCCACACCGGGACGTGTTCGTCCCGTTCGAGCTCCCGCTGTCCGAGCTCGAACCCGGCTGGTACACGCTCGTGTGCGACGTCGACATCGACGGGTCGCCCGCGACGTACGACGGGGGCCGGCGCTTCTCCGTCCCGTGGCCGCGGGCCACCGTGCGCCGTGGAGCGGTGAAGGTCGGTCGTCACGTCAAGCTCGAGGAGTCGACGATCCACGTCGAGCAGGTGGACTGCGCCGGCGACTCGATCAAGGTGCACCTGCGCGTCGAGCCCGCGGCGGAGGTCACGTTGAAGCTGTTCGCCGACGGGCGTCGGCTGCAGGTGCTCGAGCTGGAGTTCGACGAGGTGACCGGACGCGGCAAGGCGACGGCGTACCCGTTGATGCGGACCGACGGGGCGCTGCGGGTCGAGCTCAAGGGCCGCGGCAAGGGCCCGGGGGCGGCGCTCGACATCCCGCTGCCGTGACGCCAGGGTGTCGGCAGCGCGGGGTAGCGTCCGTGCATGCCGCTCCCTTTGCTCGACGTGCTGTTCCCGAAGAGGTGTGCGGGGTGCGGTTTGGGACCGTGGCCGTTTTGCTCCGCGTGCCGTTCGGAGCTCGTGGTGCTCTCGCCACCGCGGTGCGAGCGATGCGGGGCGCCGGCGTCGCGCCCCGTCGCTTCGTGCCGGGACTGTCCGCCCGACGCGATCGCGATCGCGCGGGCGCCGTTCGGCTTCGACGGGCCGATCCGTCGCGCGATCCACCGGTTGAAGTTCGGGGGATGGCGTGCCGTCGCGGATGCGCTCGGGGTCGCGATGACCGAGGCCTGGGCCGACATCCCGTGGACGCCGAGCGCCGTCACGTGGGTTCCGCTGTCCCGCGAGCGGCTCGCGGCTCGCGGCTACGACCAGGCCAGGGCGCTCGCGCGCGTGGTGGCCCCCAGGCTGGGCGTACCGGCCGTCCCGCTCGTCCGGCGCCTCGGAGACCCGGGACCGCAAGCTCGCCGCGGGGCGGCCGCGCGGCGCGAGGCGATGCGCGGGGTGTTCGGGGCCGAGAGCGTCTCGGGAGAGGTCGTGCTCGTCGACGACGTGCTCACCACGGGCGCCACCGGCGGGTCGTGTGCCGCCGCGCTGCTCGAGGCCGGGGCCGAGGCGGTGGGACTGCTGACGGCGGCCCGGGCAGTGTCCTCGGCGCGGCGGCCCAGGCCTATACTCGGCCACGGGCTCGCGTCCGGGTCTGTGGTTGCCCCGGGGAACGGATCCCCGGCAGTCGATGCCAGCCGCGGGCGAAGCGACCCACGTAAGCCGACCCTTGGTCGGTGAGCATGGCGCGGTTTAGATGTAAGTCCTGCCCCACGGGGGAGACCTCGGCGGGAGAGGGTGCGAAGTCGTCCGATGGGCGGCGATCATCCCGGCAGGCGGATGTGGGGCCAAAGACCAGGTCAGCCGGACGCGGGCCTCTGCGCTCGGGGCCGCCGAGCGTGGAGGGTCGTGCTCGGTGTACGTTCGCAGGGGGCAGGAGGAATGGCCCCGCGGGAGCGGCCGGGGGAAAGCGCCCGGGGAAGGCGCCCAGGAGATGAGCCCCGGGGGAAAGCATGGAGTTCGTCCTCATAGGTCGGGGGGAACGCGTGGCCCGGCGCCTCCGCCAGGTGACCGAGCACAAACTCGCGAGGCTCGAGCGGATCGAGCCCCGGATCACCCGTCTCGAGGTCGAGGTGATCGCCGAGAAGAACCCGCGGCGCGGCGGCATCCACCGTGTGGAGGCGGTCGCCGCATCGCCACGCAGGTCCTACCGCGCCCACGCCGAGGCGAAGGACGTGGCGTCAGCGCTCGACGTGGTGGCGGAGCGGCTCGAGCGCCAGATCCGTGACCACCACGAACGTCGGCTTGCTTGGCGGAACGCGGGTGCCGGTCGCGTAAAATCCGCCCAGCCGCCCGGCGGGACCGCCGAGCCAGAGCTCAGGAGCGAGGAGTGACCGACAAGGCCGAGACCGACAAGGCCGACACCGGCAAGGCCGACACCGGGCCGGAGAAGCTCCGGGTGCTCGTGTGCGATGACCACGCCCTGTTCCGGCGTGGGCTGAAGATGGTCCTCGACGAGGAGCCCGATCTCGAGCTGGTCGGCGAGGCCTCGGACGGGGCCGAGGTGGTCGTTCGCGCCCAGGAGCTCATGCCCGATGTGATCCTGATGGACGTCCGCATGCCGAAGCGTTCCGGGATCGAGGCCGCCGGCGAGATCAAGGACTCGCTGCCGCACGTCAAGATCCTGATGCTCACGATCAGCGACGACGAGGCGGACCTGTACGAGGCGATCAAGGCGGGCGCCTCCGGCTACCTGCTGAAGGAGATCCCGATCGAGGAGGTCGCCGATGCGATCCGTTCGGTCTGGGCCGGGCAGTCCCGGATCAGCCCGTCGATGGCGAGCAAGCTGTTGACCGAGTTCGCGGCGATGAGCAAGGCCTCCGACGAGAAGCCCCAGATGCCGGCGCCCAAGCTCACGGATCGCGAGATGGAGGTGCTGCGGCTCGTCGCCCAGGGGCTGAACAACCGGGACATCGCCGGGAAGCTGTTCATCTCCGAGAACACCGTGAAGAACCACATCCGCAACATCCTGGAGAAGCTCCACCTCCACTCACGCATGGAGGCCGTCGTCTACGCCGTGCGCGAGAAGATGATCGAGATCACCTGAGGTCCTCGTCGCCGGCCCGATCCGTCGGGCGCCGTCGCCCCGACGGCTGAGGACGCCGGCCGGAGGCCGGGCGCCCGGTCGGGTTCGAGACCTCCGGTACCATAGGGGTTCAAACCCCCTCCACACCGAGGCGAAGCATGGTCATCGAGAAGCTCGGCCAGATCGGCGAAGGCCGGAAGAAGAAGCAGCTCGCGCAGATCGCAGGGCTGGTCAACACGTACGAGCCCGAGGTCGAGGACCTCTCCGACGCCGAGCTCGCCGCCAAGACCGCCGAGTTCCGCGAGCGGCTCGAGGCGGGGGAGACGCTGGACGACCTCCTGCCCGAAGCGTTCGCGTCCGTCCGGGAGGCCGCGAGGCGGACGATCGGGCAGCGGCACTTCGACGTCCAGGTGATGGGCGCGGTCGCGCTCCACCAGGGCAACATCGCCGAGATGAAGACCGGTGAGGGCAAGACCCTCACCTCGACGATGGCGGCCTACCTGAACTCGCTCGCCGACGGCGTGCACGTCGTCACGGTCAACGACTATCTGGCCAAGCGCGACTCGGAGTGGATGGGCCCGATCTACCGGGCGCTCGGCGTCTCGGTGGGGCTGATCCAGTCCCAGATGTCGCCGTCCGAACGCCGTCCGGCGTATGCGGCCGACATCACGTACGGGACCAACAACGAGTTCGGGTTCGACTACCTCCGCGACAACATGGCGATGCGACCCGAGGACATGGTGCAGCGCGGCCACGCGTACGCGATCGTGGACGAGGTCGACTCGATCCTGATCGACGAGGCCCGGACCCCGCTCATCATCAGCGGCATGGTGGCCGACAGCGCGAAGTGGTACCAGACGTTCGCGCGGCTCGCGCCCCGGCTGAGGCGGGACGACGACTACGAGGTCGACGAGGCCAAGAAGACGATCGCCGTGACCGAGGCCGGCGTCGCGAAGGTGGAGGAAGCCCTCGGCCTCGACAACCTGTACGAACACGTGCACACGCCGCTTGTGCACCACCTCCAGAACGCGCTGCGCGCGAAGGAGCACTACCACCGCGACGTCGAGTACATCGTGACGGGTGGCGAGGTCAAGATCGTCGACGAGTTCACGGGTCGCGTGCTCGAGGGCCGGCGGTACTCCGAGGGGCTCCACCAGGCGATCGAGGCGAAGGAGGGCGTTCGCATCAAGGAGGAGAACCAGACCCTCGCGACGATCACGATCCAGAACTACTTCAAGATGTACGAGAAGCTCGCGGGCATGACCGGTACGGCGAAGACGCAGCTCGCCGAGTTCCAGTCGGTCTACGACCTCGACGTCGCCGAGATTCCGACCAACCGGGAGATGATCCGCGACGACCAGCAGGACCTGATCTACAAGACCGAGGACGCCAAGTGGAACGCGGTCACCCAGGACATCGCTGAGCGGCACGAGCAGGGCCAGCCGATCCTCGTGGGCACGGTCTCGATCGAGAAGTCGGAGAAGCTCTCGACGCTTCTGAACCGCCGCGGCATCGAGCATCACGTCCTCAACGCGAAGAACCACGAGAAGGAGGCGATGATCGTCGCGCAGGCGGGCCGCCTCGGCGCCGTCACGGTCGCGACGAACATGGCCGGGCGAGGCGTGGACATCCTGCTGGGCGGCAATCCCGAGTACCTCGGCCGTCAGGAGATGGCCGCCCGGGAGTGGGACAAC
>Ga0299906_10005347_pt1 | contig 10481 bp, 5 predicted proteins | sample RVTome_14_FD_200259 | JGI IMG/M metagenome (GOLD analysis project Ga0299906, IMG submission 200259) | Soil microbial communities from uranium-contaminated site in the Upper Colorado River Basin, Wyoming, United States - RVT145D125 (version 2) ...
CCCTCCCTGCCGGCTGAACGAGACGGCGTCCGCCGCATCGGTATGGACGGTCGTCCCGTCGATGCTGATCGTCAGGGCGCTGCCCGGTGTGAAGCGTGGGTGCCCCGCCAGGATAAGGGTGAACCCATCCAGGTCAGCCGTCGTCACGGAGAGGTGGTTGGCGGCGGTGAACTGCGCGTCGATGCTCGCCAGCGTACCGGGTGTCAGCGCGCCCAGCCGTACCCAGTAGGCGCTGTTGTTGGCATAGCGGCTGCTCGCGAAGCGCACGCGCTCCGGATGGGGGTTGCGGCGGTATTGCCCGAACCAGTCGAAGATCTGGCCGTCTGCGTAGGCGTTTTCCCAGCTGTTGTGGCTGACGCCGGGGTATTCGGTGTATTCCGTCGCGACGCCCAGCTCTTTGAACCGTTCCACCCAGGCCCGTACGCCCTCGGGCCGGACGACCGGATCCGCGCCGCCCTGAAAGATGTGCACGGGCACATTCAGCGCGTTGCCGGCGAGGGCATCGGTACCCCCCGGAGGCGCCGGGCACACCGGTGCGATGGCCGCCCAGAGGTCCGGCCGGGTCAGGCCGAGCCAGAGCGTCCCGCCGCCGCCCATCGAGAGGCCGGTGAGGTAGGTGCGGTCTTCATCGATGGGAAAGCGCCGCTTCACGTCCGCAAGCACATCCAGGACGTCTTTCTCGGCGATGCCCTGATAGCCCATCGTGCCGCGCGCGTACGGCGAAGCTACGATGTAGTCGACGCCCTCCCATTCCGGGAAGTAACGACTTGCCTCTACGTCATTCTCGCCTTCCGCATTGCTTTTCCCGAAGACCCGCCGCAGGTTCAGCCGGTGGTTCGACCCCGCTCCGTGCAGGCTGATCACGAGGGGGTATTTTTTTGACGCGTCGAAATTTTCCGGCAGGTACAGCGCATACGGCTGCTCGGTGTCGTCGACGTCGGAGTAGAACGTGAGCACCTGAGGGCCCGGCTGGAGGGGCTGGCCGAACGAGACGTGGTAGGTCGCGGCCAGGAGTATAGCGAAGATGACCCGGGAAGGGTGTACCTGTTGCATCATGTTACCTCGTAAGCGGTGACGGAACGCATGCCGGGGAAAGATCGGGTTTGGATGTATAAAAAGCGTCATCGTTTGTTGCGTATGATGGTGGCGGGTACGGGAGGATCTCACGGTGTTGGTTCGAGGAGCCCTTGCATCCGGAGCCATTCGCCCAGGCGATCGATCCAGGTGTCAACCGGAGGCCCCTGCTTCTTCATGCCGAAGCCGTGCCCGCCTTGCGCATAGAGGTGTAGTTCGGCGGGATGCCCGGCCGTCTTCCAGGCCGTGTAGAGGCGTGCGCTGCCCTCGGCCGGCAAGAGCGGATCGTCGCCGGCGGCCACGATAAACAGCGGCGGTGCATCGCCGGGAATCGCGGCTGCGTCCACCCCCGTGCCGTAGATTGGAGCGGCGAAGTCGGGGCGGCTCGCAGGCTCGTATTGCGTGGCTACACCCAGGGCGACCATGGCGCCCGCCGAGAAGCCCAGGATGCCGATGCGGTCCGGCGCGAGGCCCCAGTCGGCCGCCTGCTGCCGCACGAGCGAGACGGCCTGCAGGCCGTCGGCGACGGCCCGGGCTTGCGCCTGCTGCATGACGTCGCCCGAAGTCTCTCGGTCCCTCAGAAACGCCGTGACCTGCCCCCAGAATTCGGCCTCGGCCGTCGCGGTGGGGACGAGCCGGTATTTGAGCAAAAACGTGGCTATGCCGTGGGCCTTGAGCCAGCGCGCCACCACGGTGCCTTCATGGTCCATCGTGAGAAAATTGTGGTAATCAGGGTTGGCGGTTCGATCGGAAGGTAAAGGTTCCGGCTTCCACCGTGTACACCGCGTAGCCGTCCTCGATGCGTTGGAACACAGCGCCGTCCGGCTCCAGGGTGGCGCGGCCGCCGTCCGTCGGGACCCACACCTCGGTGGGTACGGCGCCCGGCGTGGTGACGGTGAGTTCGAACGTGCCGTCCGCTGCCTGCGTCCAGGCAGAAGCAACAGCGCCTCGGATCGTGTCGAGCGAGCCGCTTACCTGCGCCAGCCCGGCGGGCACATGCGGTTTGATAAGGAGCATGGCATAGCCCGGCGCGCCGGGATGGATGCCGGCCAGGCGCTGGTAGAACCATGTGCTGATCGACCCATAGTAGTGATGGTCGTACGACCGGGAATTCAGGCTCCAGCCCTCGAACATCGTCGCGTGGCCGTTTTCGATCCACCACCCCCAGCTCGGCTCGTCCGTCCGGGTGGCTACCTGGAAGGCGGTGTCCGTAAACCCGTAATCGCTGAGAATCGTCATCAGGTAGCGGGTGGCATAGATGCCGGCGCTGAGATGATAGGCGCGTGCCACGAGGTCGTCGTTGAGGCGGCGGACGAGGGCCTCTTCGTGACCGGCCGGCACCATGCCGAAGGCGAGGGGGAGGACGTTCTGCGTCTGGGCGTACGGCTGGGGCACCGCCTCGGCATTGAGGGTCCGGTAGTAGCGTTGCGCGGCGTCCCAGTAGCGGGCGTTGTAGGCGTCGCGGACGGCGTTCGCGAGGGCGCGGTAGGTCGCCGCGTCCGTGGTCTTGCCCAGGAGGTCCGCGCTCTGCGCCAGCCGGTCGACCATGTAGAAGTAATAGGCCACCGCCGTGGCGTCGACGGGGCCCACAGGGCCCGCGGCGGCGTATTCCCCGAGGAAGCGGTTGGTGGTGTTGTAGGTATATCCGTTCGCGGCGTTGATGTACGTCCCGGTGTAGTCGACGAGCCGCTTCTGGGTGTCGTACATCGCGTCGAGGATCTGCCGGTCTCCGTAGAGGTGGTACAGGTCCCAGGGCAGGACGAACGTGGCGGCGTCCCACGACGGCACCGGTCCCCAGACGAAGTTCCACCCCGGCGTGTCTTCATAGCCGTAATAGGCCGTTGTCGGCACGATCTCGGGGATCTCGCCCTGCTCGGACTGGGCATCCCGGAAGTCGGCCATCCACTTCGTCCAGAGCCTCGCCACGTCAAAGTTGAGCGCCGCCGCAAGCGACGAAGCCTGCGCGTCGCCGGTCCAGCCGTTCTTCTCATACGTCGGCGTGTCGGTATGGAACCCGTGCATGTTGTTCAGGAGGGTATGGCGGGCGGCCTGCTGGATCTTGTTGAGGAGGTCGTTCGAACTCGTGAAGGTCCCCGTCGAGGCCACCGAGGAGTGGACGACCTTCCCGAGGAGCGCGTCGAGGGTCGGTGTGCCGGGGAAGCCTTCTACCTGGACGTAGCGGAATCCTTTGTAGCTGAAGGCCGGCTCCCACTGCTCCGGCCCGCCGCCGGCCAGGGTGTAGTAATCCGTCTGAAGCTGGGCGTCGATGAGCCCGCCGACGGGCTCTACGGTACCGTCTTCGGTCAACTTTTCGGCGTGCACCATCGACACCGTCTGCCCGGCCGGGCCGGAGACCCGGAGCTGCACCCACCCGGCGAAGATGCGTCCGAAGTCGAAGACGTAGGTGCCGGGCCTCGGCGCGGCGACGGCGACGGGCCGGATCGTATCGACCACCTTGATGGGCTCAAGCTGCGCGGCCACCAGGGCCCCCGCCGGTCCGGCGACCACCGAGGCCGGCGTCCAGGCGCCGTCGTCGTATCCGGCCTGTTGCCAGCCGGACGGCATGCGCCGGGCGTCGTAGCGCTCGCCGAGATAGATCGAGTCGTACGTGGTCGGCCCGTCCGTCGTGCGCCAGGAACCGTCGGTGGCGACGACCTGCCGTGTTCCGTTCGCGAACCTGATCTCCAGCTGGGCGCGGAGGGTCGGGTTGCCGTGCCAGGCCGCCATGTGCCAGTACCACTCGTTGGGGACCGTCACGCCGTACCAGCCGCGCCCGAGCTCGACGCCGAGGGCGTTGCTGCCTTCGCGGACGAGGGTAGTGACGTCGTAGGTACGATAGAGGACGCGCTTGTCGTAGGCGGTGAATCCGTTCTCCAGCGCGGCCGCGCCGATGGGTCGATCGTTCAGCAGGATCCGGGGCCAGCCCCCGGCGGCGACGTAGAGCCGGGCGGTTGCGATCTCGTCCGGGACGTCAAAATCCTTGCGCAAGAGGGGGGCGGGCGTCGAAATCGGAAGCACGGCGTCCTTGTCCGCGCCGCGACCCCGGATGCCGCCGTTGATTTCAAGGCCGTCCGGCGTCGGGCGGCCTGCCGTGAACGGGTTGGTGTTGTTCGCAAAATCCGTGTGGAAGACGGTCTCGCCGGCGACCGCTACGGAGACCTGGTGGATCAGCGCCGTGTTCGGCGCCGCCGCCTGAACGCCGATCGTGCCGGACGCCTGGCTGTCGTCCTCCAGCGTGTCGATCAAGGTGCCGTCGATCCACGTTTTGATCTCTGAACCGAGGGCCTCGATGACGATCCGGTGGCGCTTGCCGACGAGGTCGCTGCCGGCTATGTTCGGCAAAGGGATCTCCTTGAGGGTCGTTACCTCCGTGTTGGAACTGCTGCCGCCGGGGTAGTGGCGCACCTGGGCGCGCAGCGTAGGCGTACCGTCGACGCGGGTGATCTGCCAGTTGTACGTCTCGCCGTAGGTTTTGCCGACGGGACGGGCGCGGAACAGGAAGTTCAGCGTCGTCTCGGTCAGCGTGAAGTCGAAGGTGACTTTCAGGTCGGACCAGTCGTGGTCGCGGGCTTGCCGTCCGCCGATCCACGCGGCCTGCCAGTCCGTTTCGTCCAGCAGGCCCATCTCCCACCAGGACGGGCTGCTCCAGGCGGACGCACGGTCGGCGCCGTCCCAGACGCGGACCTGCCAGTAGTACCGCGTCCGCGAGGCCAGGGCCGGCCCGGCATACGCGACATGCCGGCTCTCCGACGACGTGACTTTGCCGCTGTCCCAGAGGGGTTGCTGATCGTCCCGGAGCCGGGCCGGCGACGTGGCGACCTGGATCTGGTAGGCGGCCTGCCGGATGCCGCGCCCCTCGACGGTGGGCAACCAGCCGAGCCGGGGGCGCCGTACGTCGAGGCCGAGGGGTTCGGTTGCATACTCGACCGTCAGATCGGTAGGCCCCCGGATGGCCGAGGGCGCTTGTCTCTCCGGTGTTGATCCGGAGGCAGGCGCGGCGGACAAGGGTTCGCCTCGTACAGAAACGAGCACCAGCAAAGGAAGCATCAACGTCCAGGCAGCGGAAAAAAGCAATCGCATCGCGTCTTTTGGCAGAAGGGAGGACAGGTAAGGGCTTTCAGGCAACGTCGGGGTACTACCGTGCACGCTGAAAATCTACAACAGGGGGTAAATCTACAACAGGGCCGGATCATCGTCGATGCCTGACGGAAGCAAGGGTCTTCTTATCGATGTAGGTAGGAGCGGGCTTGCCAGGACGTTATCCTGCCGACCCCTTGACATCTTACCCTGCGGCGCTACATTATACCCCGGATGGGGCGGGTCCTACTCCCGTTTGAAGGTGTCTGTTTTGTGAGCGAAGCCGTATTCTCGAAAAGCAAGAGGCGTTCATGGGGACACGAAAACGATGGTTTCTTTTGCTGGGTGCCTCCCTGGTCTGCCTGGCCGGGGCGCGGGCCCAAGAAGCCGATTTTATACCGCTCTTCGACGGCAAGACGTTCTCCGGATGGGAGGGCAGCCGTACGGTCTTTCGGATTGAAGAAGGAGCGCTCGTCGGCGGGACGCTTGCAGCAGGTATTGCCAACAACGAGTTTCTCTGCACCACCCAGTCGTTCGATGATTTCGAGTTGCGCCTGCAAGCAAAGATCGTCGGGCCGGGCGACAACGGAGGGATTCAGTTTCGGACCCGACGCGTCCCGGATCACTACGAAGTGTCGGGGTATCAGGCGGATGTGGGCTCCGTCTCGGCGGCCTGGTTTGCGCGGGTGGTCGGCGAGGGCTCGGCCGGCGAAATCGCGCCGGATGCGAAGCGGTCGGTCTGGGGCGCCCTCTACGACGAGTCGCGCCGCAATCGATACCTGGCCTGGCCGCCCCGCGAGGCCGTCGATGCCGTGTTGAAGCCGAAAGACTGGAACACCCTCACCGTCCGGGCCGAAGGGCCTCGGATTCAGATCTGGCTGAACGAGGTCCAGACGGTAGATTTTACGGAGACGGACCACATCCCTGGGTCGGGTGCCGTCTGTCTCCAGATCCACAGTGGGGCGCCGGGCGAGGTCTGGCACCGGGCGCTCTCCCTCCGCGCGATTGAAACAGATGCTCGGTAGAAGCCTACTAAACCGCAACGGTGATCTCATGGCAAAGAAAGGCATCCTCCTCCTGCTCGTAGCCGGCGGCTTCCTCGCGTTCACGGCGGATGACTATGATCTCCTCACCTTCGACAAGATCGCCCTCTCGGACACGTTCTACGCCGAAGGCGCCAACTTCGGCGATCTCAACCAGGACGGCGTGATGGACCTTATCGCCGGCCCGTACTGGTACGAAGGACCGGATTTTGCGAAACGGCACGAATACTACACCCCTGCGCCGTTCGACCCGGCCGGCTATTCGGATAACTTTTTTGCCCACGCCTACGACTTCAACAAAGACGGCTGGCAGGACATCTTCATCATCGGGTTTCCCGGCCAGCAAGCGACCTGGTATGAGAACCCGGGTTCCACGCAGGGCCCCTGGGAGCCCCACGTAGTTTTTGAAGCCGTAGACAACGAGTCGCCCGCCTGGGCCGATCTTACCGGCGACGGTCTGCCGGAGATCATCTGCATCTCGAACAGCCGCTACGGGTATGTCGAGCCGGATTGGAACGCCCCGGCCCGGTCCTGGACCTTCCATCCCCTCTCGGCCGACGGAGGCTGGCAGCGGTTCACGCACGGCCTGGGTGTGGGGGACGTGAACGGCGACGGCCGGATGGACGTGATGGATAAAGACGGATGGTGGGAGCACCCGGCCAGCCTCGCGGGGGACCCCGTCTGGGTCAGACATGACGTGGCTTTTGCCGACCGGGGCGGATCCCAGATGTATGCCTACGACGTCGACGGCGACGGCGACAACGATGTGATCACCGGCCTGAGGGCACACGACTACGGGCTCGCCTGGTTTGAACACGTCGAGCAAGACGGCCGGACCGACTTCGTCCGGCATCTCATCATGAACGAAAGGCCGGAGGAAAACCGCTACGGCATCGTGTTCGCCGAACTACATGCCATTGATCTGGTGGACATGGACGGCGACGGCGTGAAGGACATCGTGACGGGCAAGCGGTGGTGGTCGCACGGCGCCGAGGGGGATCCCGACGTCAACCCGAGGGCCTGGCTGTACTGGTTCAAGACCGTTCGAAATGCGGACGGCGGGGGCGTTGATTTCATCCCCTACCTGATCGACGACGATACCGGGGTAGGCGTCCAGGTCGTCGCCGGGGACATCAACGGGGATGCGCTGCCGGACGTAGTCGTCAGCAACAAGAAAGGCACGTTCGTGCTCCTTCAGGATCGGCAGAAAGTGACCAAGGCCGAGTGGCAGGCAGCGCAGCCCAAGCCCTACAACGCCTCGGCCGCCGGCGGGGGACGGTGAGGGGAATAGCGAATGGTTAATAGTGAATGGCGAATGGCGAATGGATAATGAGCGATCTCATTCGCTATTCATCATTACCCTACTCCGTGCCCCCAACGATCTGGTTGAGGCCTTTCAGCAGTTCCGCCTGTTGCGCACGGTCTTCGGTCTGCTCCAGGTGTTGGGCGAGGGTGCGCAGGGCCTCGGTGGTGCCGACGGCGGCGATGCGCTGCACCGTGTAGGGCAGCAGGTTCGGCAGTTCGGCGTTGAGCGCCATCCGGAGCGCCCGGTCCATGTCCGCAGCCACGGCGGGTTCGGCGGCGTACCACACCATGAGGGGCAGGTTGTGGTCCTCCGCGTCCTCGGCATGGCTGTAAAGGCCGTCCAGCACGTCCCAGCGTTCGGCCAGCGGCATGCGCTGCAGCGCGCTCGCCAGGTAGAGCCGTACCATCGCAGAGGCATCTTCCCGCGCCATCACGGCGAACTGTCGCACGGCTTCGGCGGGCACCGCACGGTCTTCGGCCAGGAGTTGAATCGACCAACTGCGTACGGCCTCGTCGTCGTCGCTCAGCAGGGCGATCAGGTCCTGTTCGATGAGCCCCTGCGTGACGTGCAGGGCCCAGAGGGCCCGCAGGCGGCGCGTGACGTCCGCGTTCTCGTTCAGGATGCGTTTCAGGCCGGCGTGTACCTGCGCATCAGGGCCGCGCTCTTGCAGGAGGCGCCGGGCATGCCGCACGTACCAGTCGTTCTCGTGCAGTTGCAGGTCGACGAGTTCGGTGCTGCTCATCTGCTGCAGGTCCACCTGCACCCAGGCGTCGTCTTTGTAGGCGATCTTAAAGATGCGGCCCAGCGTCTTGTCGTGGATGTCCGGGTTCGGGCTATGGCACTGGTTTTTGTCGTACCAGTCGATGACGTGCACCGAGCCGTCGGGGCCGTAGCGGAAGTTGAGCATCTGAGACCAGGAGTCGTGCGCGAAGAGGAAGTCCGTGCCGTGCCGTCCCACATACCCGGAGCCCTGGCGTTCGATGACGTCCATGTTGGCCCGGTACCCGTGGATGTTGTTCATGAAGACCTGGTTGCGGTAGGCGTCGGGCCAGGAGCCGCCCAGGTAGACCATGGCCCCGGCATGGGCATGGCCGCCGCCGGCCGCGTCGGAGCGGTGGTTGCCCGCGTGCGGACCCCGTGTGCCGACCCAGTGGACGTGGTCGGCGTGGGTCTTGATGTCGTCGAAGACGTACGGGTTGAAGTGCTTGCCGGCCTGCCGCTGGTAGCGCGCGCCCTGGATGACGTGGTACAGGTGCGGGATGACGCACGCCGTGATGAAGGGATGGCCGTAGTCGTTGAAGTCGAGCCCCCACGGGTTGCTGGTTCCTTCGGCAAACAGTTCGAAGGTATGGCGCGTCGGGTGGTAACGCCAGACGCCCGCATTGAGCGGGGTCCGTTCCGCCTCCGGCGTGCCGGGCTTGCCGACGAGCGAATGCGTGAAGACGCCGTGGGTGCCGTAGAGCCAGCCGTCCGGCCCCCAGCGCAGGCTGTTGAGCGTCTCGTGCGTATCCTGGGTCCCCCAGCCGTCGAGCAGGATCTCCGGCGGGCCTGCCGGGCGGTCCGTACCCTCCTCGATCGGGATGTAGAGCAGGTACGGGGCAGCGCCCACCCACACGCCGCCGAACCCGACTTCGAAGCCGCTGACGAGGTTCAGCCCTTCGATGAAGACGGTGCGGCTGTCCAGCGTGCCGTTGCCGTCGGTGTCCTCGAAGATCAGGATGCGGTCCCGGCCTTCGCCTTCGGGAGCGGGTACCGGGTAGGTATGGGCTTCGACGACCCACAGGCGGCCCCGGTCGTCGTGGGTGAAGGCGATGGGACGGATCACGTCGGGTTCCGAGGCGGCGAGCGTCACCGTAAAGCCCTCGGGCACGGTCATCGCCTGCGCGGCCTCTCCGGCGGAGAGGCCGGCGTGGGGCACCGGATCGATGGGCGGCATGATGAAGATTTCCGAGGGGTCGAACTCGTTCACAAACGTGGGCCGCGACGGGTAGACCATGAATTCGTCGAAGCCGATATAGGCCCAGACGTTGTCCCGGATGTAGGGGATGTCCGAGATGCCGGTTTCCCCATCGAGGAGCCGGATGAAGATGTCCTTGCCCTGATGGGCGCGCAGGTCCACCACGACGGGTCGCAGGGCCGGATGGTCGTAGCCCGAGATCTGAAAGACCACGCTGTCGCCGTCGGCGCGGACGAGTTCTACGCGCGTGTCTTGCAGCGCGCCGCCGGAGACCAGAAAGCTGGCGTACGGCTGCGTCACCGGGAAAGGCACCGAGGTCAACGTGCCCGTCGCCCGGTGCCCCGAGACTTCGCCGCTGCTGACCCAGAAGGCGCCGTCGTGGCCGCTCCGGACGTCGCCGGTACGGGCAATGACGACGTCGCCTTCGATGGGTTTTTCGCCGAACGCCTCTCCCTCGACCGTCCAGTCCTCGAACGTGCCCGTTTCAAAGCCCAGGTTCAGCGTGCGGCCGTCTCTCATCACGGGAAGGCCGGTCACCACGGGCGCCGTGTTCTGCATGATCTGAAACTTACCCTCCATGCCGGCGGCCCGATGGCCCGGGATCGTGCAATAGTAGGTATCGTCTTCTTCCGCCGTAAACGTGATCGTCGCCGTAGCGCCGAGGTCCAGGATTTCCGTACTTTTGACGCCGTGCTTATCCAGCGCGATGTCGTGCGCCAGCACCTCGGCGTTCACGATGGTGATCCGAACCGTTTCGCCTTTGGCGGCCTGGAGGAGCGGGTTGCGGATCCCGTCGATGGCGCCTCCGACGCCCTTGTAGCCGAGTATGGATGCCTCCAGCCGGTACTCGCGGTCCACGCGGCGTGGTGGTTGCCGGGCTTCTTCCGGCGCGGGTCCGGTAGTGCCGGAGAAAGCGAGCAGGGTGGCGGCGAGCAGCAGGACGAGCAGCGAGGAAGAGGTTCTCATGGAAACGGGGAGGTGGAGTCAAAGGATGCCGAGGGAGGGTGCAGCCGCACCGTGCCTC
>Ga0299906_10005348_pt1 | contig 10480 bp, 7 predicted proteins | sample RVTome_14_FD_200259 | JGI IMG/M metagenome (GOLD analysis project Ga0299906, IMG submission 200259) | Soil microbial communities from uranium-contaminated site in the Upper Colorado River Basin, Wyoming, United States - RVT145D125 (version 2) ...
TGCGACGCGGCACAGCTCGCCAGCGGGCGTCAGCAGCGCGATTCCGGTCCGGAACGTGGGCGATTGAATCCCGACCGTGGTCAGGATCTGTCCGGCTGTGTTGAAGCCGGCCAGCGCCGCGCCGGTCACGACCTCGCCCTCCGTCGTCGTGTCTCCCGGAAGGAGCGCCGCGTCCAGGGCGCCGCCGGCGTCGGTCCAGATTCCGAACGGCGGGGGCGTGAACGGGTCGCCGTCGTTGTCGGGCAGGGCGGCCGCGAAGGCGATCTGGTTGGCGTTGTTGAGCAGCGGCGAACCCCAAAAGGAAAAGTCGAAACTCGTCCCAGGGGCCGGATCGCCGGGCGCGACCTCCGCCAGCAGCGCGCCGCCGCGGTCGGAGAACATCGCCGTCTGCGTGGACGCGCTGCCCCCGAGCCGCGCGTTGAACGCCACGCGCCCGTTGTTGTTCAGCGAGACGAACTGGAGCAGCAGCGAGACGCTGTTGCCGCCGACCGTCACGCCATGGCCGAGGCCGGGGGCCGGGTCGCCCTCGCGCACGACGAGCTCCAGCGCGCCGTCGCGCTCGACGTACAGCAGCTCGTCATTGAAGCTGTCCACCGCGGGCCCGATGACGCGCGCGACCACGGCCAGGTTCGCCTGGTCGTCGAACGTGACGAAGCGGAAGACGCCCGCCGTGCCGGTGTTCTGCGTATCGCCGAAGATTGTGCCCGGCTCGGTGAGCGGAGCGGGGGCGCCTTCGCGGAAGACGAGCTCCAGCGCTCCTGAGCGATCCGTCCACAGGCTCGAGTTGCTCGTCCCGCTCACGCCCGCGCCGCGCAGGTCGGTCGAAACGAAGACGACGCCCGATTCGCTGATCCTGGCGAACGGAAAGCCGAAGCGCACGCCTGGCAGTCCCGGGGCCGGATCGTCTTCGCGGGCCACGAGCCGCAAGGCGCTGGGCGGACCGGCCCACGAGCCTTCGTCGTTCAGGATCCCGACACCCGGGCCCGCCAGCGTCGCGAAGAACGCCGCCTGGCCGCCGGCGAACTCCGGCGGAAAGGGGACCTCCAGGCTGGGCACGCCGACGAATACGACACCGTCGGGTGTGCCGGGCGCGGGCTGCCCCCCGCGGGCCAGCAGAGCCAACTGCCCGTTCTCGTCGGCCCACATGCTCTGGAAATTGGAGGCGTCGACGCCGGGGCCGGCGAGCATGGCCTGGAACGCGACGCGCCCAGCCTGGTCGATGCGCGGCACGAGCAGCGCGTGGTTCAACGGGGTCGTGAGCTGGCCGAAGACGACGCCCTCCGCCTGCCCGGGCGCCGGCTGGCCGGTCAGCACGACCGTGCGGTACTCGAGCTGCGGATCGGGCCCTTGGCCCGCGAACAGAGCAACGGCGCCCAGCGGCGCTGTCGTCAGGCCGGCAATGAACATCCGTGCGCGCGTGCGCCCGATGAATGAACATACCATGGCGTCTCCCTCTCACGATGTGTGAATTGGCTCGGGGTCGCGCTCGCCCGTTGGGAATGTTGTGAGGGGCGCTCCGTCATGCGAAAAAATCGAATCGGGCGCCGACCCAGCGGCGGGCCGCGATCCTGGTGGGCGAGCGGCCGGCGCACGGGCGCGTGCTGAAACTCGCCGGCCGCGCTGCGCCGCCGCCGCGAGCCGCGGATGCGCGAAGTCGACGGCGTGGCTCGCGCGCCACCCACTGCGCCGCTGTGCGGCCCGGCGCCGCGCCGCTATTCTCTGCCGCATGCCGCGAAATGCGCCCACCCTGGCAGCCGAACCGGAGCAGCGCGAGACCGCCTGGCCGCTGCTGATTCTGGTCGTGCTGCTGCTGTCGGCGCCGATGATCCTTTTGTCGCAGATCGCCGCCCACTGGCGCTTCGACGTGGTCGACGACCAGATGTTCGGCTACTTCGGCTGGCGTATCGCGAGCGGCGCCAGGGTATATCTCGACGTCTGGGACAACAAACCGCCCGGCATCTACTGGATGAACGCGCTCGGCTTCCTGCTCGGCGCCGGGACCTACGCCGGCGTCGTGGCGCTGTGCGCGGCGGCGCTGGTCGCCTCGCACGTGCTGTTCTTCCTGACGTGCGCGTCGTTGTTCTTCCGCGGCGCCGCGGCCCTCGCGACCATCCTGCTGAGCTTCTTCCTGACGAACATCTTCTATCAGGGCGGCACGAACCGCACCGAGACCTTCCTGGTGGTTTTCGAGCTGGCCGGCGTCCTGACCTACGTGCGCGCCTTCGCGCACGACCGCTGGTGGCGCTGGCTGCTGGCGGGCGCCTTCTGCGGCGCGGCGTTCCTGTTCAAGCAGGTCGGGCTGGCGGCCTGGGGCGCGATGGGCCTGCACCTGCTCATCCTCGCCGTCACGCGCGACATCCGCTGGCGCGACGCGCTGCTGCGCGGCTTGCTGCTGGCCGGCGGCGTGGCGTGCGTCTGCGCGGCGGCCGCCGCCTACCTCGCCTGGCAGGGCGCGCTGCGCGACGCGCTCTTCGCCACCTTCACCTTCAACGCCGCCTATTTCGCCGTCGGCGACAGCAGCTTCTTCGACACCTGGCTGAACCGCCACATGCTCAAGAACCATCTGCTGCCGCGGCTGCGGCTGCCGGTGCTGATGGCGATCGCGGCCTGCATCCACGCCACGGTCTGGCGGCTGCGGCCGCTGTTCCGGCCGCCGGAGATCGAGCGGCCGCTGCGCGAGTTCGGGCCGACGTGCCCGCGCTACATGCTGTTCTTCTCGCTGTGGACGCTGATCGCGCTCTACGGCGCCAGCGTCAGCCCGCACCACTTCCGCCATTATTTAATCCCGTGCATCGCGCCGCTCATGTTCCTGGCGGCGTACCTGGTCAACGTGCTGAAGACCGAGATTTCGCTGACCCGGCGGCTGGCGCAGCGCGGCTGGGTGGTGGCCTGCTTCGTCGCGATGGGCTACTTCGCCTGGGACGCCGCGCGGCTCCAGTGGGAGGACGCGGCGCGGGTGTGGTTCGAGCGCTGGGGCAGCGCCCGGCCGGGGCCCGACGGTGTGGCGCGACCCAATCTGTCGCCTTGGGAGAAGATCGGCGCGGAAGTGGCGCGCCGGACGACGCCGGATCAGACGATCTACTGCTGGGGCTACTGGCCGGGCGTGTACCTCTACGCCCAGCGGGTCGCGGCGTGCCGCTTCATCACGACCGAGAAGATCGGTCACGTGCGCGACTACGCCGACTTCGTGCGGCGCGACATCCACGCCGCGCTGCGCGACCACCCGCCGGCCGTGATTGTCGTCGGCATCAGCGACTACACCTGGTTCACCGATCCGCAGGACTTCCAGCCGCCGCGCGACTGGATCGGCGAATGGATGTCGGGCTGGCTGGACTCGAACTACGTGCGGGTGATGGAGATCACGACCTACGAGGCGGTGTTCATTTACCAGCGGCGCGACCTGGTCGGGCAGCCGGTTTCCGACAGGCAGCCCGCGGGCCGCGGCGCGTCGGCGGCGAAGCGCGGCGCATCAACCGAGAAAATGCCGTTGCGGCTTGAGGAGCGTGTTCGCCGCCGCGTCGATCCGCCAGTGGCACAGCGTGTCGTCCAGCGTGTCGAGCGTGGCGACGGTGTAGGCCGCGGCGCGGTGCAAGGCGCCCGGGTTGATGAAACGCACGCCCGCCAGCGTCTGGTCGAATGCCTTGTGCGTGTGCCCGAACAGCACATGGGTCGTGACGCCCGTGGCCGACTTGAGGTCGGCGGCGGATTCCGCCAGCGCCGCGATGCGGGCAAAACCCGGCTCGTGGCCATGGAAGACGGAAATGCGCGTGTCGTCCAGGAAAACGCGCGTCGGGACGGTTTCCGGCGTTCGTAACCCGGCGTCCGCCACGTACTCGAGCAGCCGCCGGTCGACCACGTCGGTGTTCCCCCACACGAACCACGCCCGCAGGCCGACCAGCGTGTCGAGCACGCGCTCGCCGCCCACGTCGCCGCAGTGGACGAACGCTTCGGCGCCGAGGCGTGTCAGCAGGTCGATGGCGCGCGCGGCGCGTTCGTGCTGCCCGTGCGTGTCGGAGAGGATTCCCAGGATCATGGCGCGGCGCCGCTCACTGCGCCAGTTTATCCGATTGGTCCTGGCTGGCGGCGGGCGGGGCCAATAGCGGCGCGACGTAGCGCCGGTTCCACGCATAGCTGAGTATGCCGGTGTGCGTCCCGAGATGGCCTTGGCGCGACATCTCCGGTTCCCAGCAGATCTGGCGCAGCTTGGCGCGGTGCGCCGGGGCGGAGGCCGCCAGCGGCTCGTCAAAGCCGACGCGCCCGGCGGCGACCCCGGTGTCGCGGTCGATCGTGCCGAACACGCTGGTGCCCAGCCCCAGCACGAACCAGTCGCTCGGGCAGTAGAAGTTGACCAGCTCCCCATGGACGCGCGAGATGGCGGGCGAGAGATCATATTGCGGGCTGAGGGCCGCCTGCGCGAGCACGATGTTGCGAATCCGCGTCTCGGGCGCGAGCGCCTCGGCGACGAGCACCGCCAGCCCGCCGCCGCCCGAATAGCCGATCAGGTCGATCGGCGCGTGCGGGCGCTGAGCGTGATAGCGGTCAATCGTGTCGGCGATGCGCGCGGCGCGGCGGAGGTTTTCTTCGAGGTTCGTAAGATTGTCGATTGCGCCGAACGGCCGGGCCCAGTCATGAATGCGGATTTCGGCTTCGACGCCGACGTCGCGCAGCGCCCGGTAGGCCGGCTTGAGGGCCCAGGGGCCGCCCTCGATGCCGGGGAACATCCAGACCAGCCCGCGCTGGCTCTGAAGCATCGTCGCGGCTGGCGGCCTCCAACAGCCCCCGACCAAGGCTACGAGGGCCATGATCGAGACGCCCCGGATGTGCGAGCGCAAAACCCGCGCGCCCCGCGCGAAGGGGCGCGGCGGCGGCAAGAGCGGCGAAGGACCCCGAGTTCGCATCCCGACCTGTTCACCCATCTGAATCGTATCGGTTGCAGACGAATCGGTTTTGACCGTCTGCGCCGCGTATGCCTTCCGCGATGATTATCTTCGCACGCGGGCGTCAGTCGGCGACCTTGCCCTGATCGGCGCCGAATAGAAACAGCAGGACGCGGTCGAGGCGGTCGGCCCAGGCGCTCTCGTGGTGCTTTCCGTTCTCAAGCTCCTCGTAGTGCAGGTGGAGCTTTGCGGCGGGCTGCTTCGCTGCCAGCGCGCGCCGGATCGCCCGGCCCGTCTCGCGCGGCTTCGACAGCCCGCGCGCCGCCGGGGGCGCGTCTGCCGGCGCCGCGTCCTGCTCAGGCACATCGACGTCCAGCCACAGGCGCAGGGGCCGCTCCAGGGCGCACTCTTCGACGCACGCCTGTATCCGCCCGTCCGCCCATTGCAGCGCCGGGGAGAGCGCCGCCGCGGCGCCAAATACGTCCGGCCGCGTGACGGCTGCATAAAGGGAGATCAGCCCTCCGAGCGACGATCCGGCGATCGCCGTGTCGTCGCGCCCCGGCCGCGTTCGAAACGTGCGGTCGATCAGCGGCTTGAGCGTCTCGGCGATGAACTCCAGGTAGGCGTCGCCCTTGCCGCCACCACGCTCCGCGTCCGCAAACGGCGTGTACTCGTTCGTGCGGTCGGCGTTGTTGTAGATCGCGACGATGATCAGCTTGCGCAGGCGGCCCTCGGCGATCAGGCGCTGGGCGGTCTCGTCGGCGCCCCATTCGACGCCGGCGAAGGACGTGGCGGCGTCGAAGACGTTGTTCCCGTCGTGCAGGTAAAGCGTGGGATAGCGCTGCTTGAGGTCCAGATCGTAGCCCGGCGGCAGGTAGACCAGCACGCTGCGTTCGTTGCCGAGCTGCGGCGAGTACACGCGGTGCAGCGTGCGGATGTCGCCGCTCAAGGTGCTGGGGCGCTGCGCGGCGCCAGGGGCGCTGCCGCCGCCGCTCAACTCGGCGCTGAGGGTCTCAGTCGGCTCGCGGTCGGCCCAGCGGGAGACGACGTGAAACACGACCTGCGCCGCCACGTCGCCGCGCACCTCCAGGCGGCGGTTCGCGAGCTCCTCGCCGGCGGGCCCCTTCTCCACGCTGGCCCAGGCGCCGTCGCGCGTGAACTTGTACTCGAGCGTCTGGCCGACCGGCAGCTCCCAGCTTGCGACGTGCAGCCCGTCCGCCAGCCGTTTCAACGGCCTTCCGCCCGGGGGCCAGCCGTCGCTGGACATGGCGCAGAAGACCTGCGCGGGAACGGTTTCGCCGTTGGGGATGACGACGACGAAGCGGACCTGCGTCGTCTCGCCGCGCGCCAGGCCCATTACGCAAGCTCCTGCGGCGGCGAGAGCGGCGAAGCGGAGCAAGGCAACAAAGGAACAAGGGAACAAGGGAACAAAGTAACAAGGCGCCCGTGCAGCAATGCGATAGCTTGACGAAACTGCGGCATCTGGAATTGACAACGCTCGAAACAACCTGCCACCTCTTGACCTCTCTTGAAGCTAACCAGAACCGCCAAAGATCTCCGGCCAAGCGGGCGAGACGCCCGCGCTCCCCGGTCTTGGGATAGCCTCTTGCCTCTGTGTTTGGCGGCTACTCCCGCCGTCTCGTGCGATCCGCGACAGTCCCGTGCGATCCGCGACAGTCCCGTGCGATCCGCGTGCCTTTGTCACTTTGTTACGTTGTTACCCCTATGGCGACCCGACCGGCGCGGCGGGACGCGGGGCGGCGAACCAGCGGCGCAACACCTGCTCCGCGGGCTTGTTCTTGGGCGTGTATCCGAAGTCGCCGGCGCCGCCCGCGCCGGGCGGCCATTCCCACCAGATCACGCCCGCGAGCTCCGGGGCGCCGTCCCAGACGCGCAGGAACGCCTCGTACAGTCGGCGCTGCTCCTCGTGCCCGTCGGGAGTGGCTTTCATGTTCTTGTAGTAGTTCCAGGGGGCGGTGGCGGCGCCGGCCTGACTGCACCAGCCCACCTCGGTGAAGATCAGCGGCTTGCCCTCGCGCCTAGCGAACTCGGTGATGTCGCGCTTGTGCGGCGCCCAGCGCGCGACGATCGCCTCGACGCTCGCGCCGGCCTCGTCCGCCAGCGTGTAATAGGTCGTCATGCCGATGAAATCGAGCCGGTCCCAGAAGCCGATCGGCTTGTAGTGGTCCCAGTTGGCCGAATACCCCAGCCGCCCGCCGAAGCGCCGCCGCGTCTCCGCGATGACCGCCAGCCAGCGCTCGGTGTACTGCTCCGTGCTGACCAGCTCGGAGCCGACGATCAGAGCGTCGGCCCGGGCGGCGGCGGCGACGTCGGCGTAGTGTCCGACGAAATCCTCGTAGTCGCGCCACCATTCCTTCCAGTCCGGCGGCTCGATCACGCCGCGCCACTCGCTGCCGCGCGGGCGGCGGAGCAAGACTACCGGCATGACGATGGTGCGCAGGCCGAGCGCTCGCGCCTCCTGCACGATCGCAGCCAGATCGTCGGGGGTGGGCGTCAGGCGCGCGTCCACGAAGATCGACTGGGACTTGGCATGCTCCATGTGTCCGCTGACCGACAGCAGCACCGTGTTGGCGCCGAGCGCCGCGATCTCGTGCAGCAGCGGCAGGTAGGTCTCGATCGCGTCCCGCCCGCTGGCGAGCTGAATGGCCAGGCCGCGCTGCTCGCAGGAGCGCCAGGTCGGCCGGGGGGCGTCGGCGCGTTGCGGGGCGGCGACGCCCGCCCCGCAGCCGGGGCACGCGCAGCACGAGATTGTCAGGGCCATCCACCAACGCGTCCGCATGGGCGTCGTAGATTAGGCGCGGCGAAACCGCAGAGCAAACCAGGCCGCCACGCTTGCCCTCGCGGCGCGGTCGGGTAGGATCGCGGCGCGGCGTCGGGAGCGCCGTGTGTCGGACTTCCAGCGAGGAGTGATGATGACCCGGCGGTGGAAAAAGATCGGCGCCCTGGTGATCGGCGGCGGACTGCTGTTTCAGGTCGGCGGCTGCGCTTCGGTGCTCGTGCAGCTCTTCCTGCAGAACATCGCGACGGACGCGATCGCAGCGATCATCAACGGGCTGCAGGGCCAGGGGCAGACCACGGGCTGACCCCGCGCGAGCCTGGGCGCGCCGCATTTCAGCGGCGCGGCGAGTGGAGGGCGGCGCGCGAGTTGGCTTCCCGCGCAGCGCCCCGAGACGGTCGCTGCGGTTGCTCAGCGCGCTGCTTCCGCTGGCGGGCTGCCAGCCGGGTCAAACCTCGGCGCGCGTCCTCTCCAGTCTCGACGGACTCCAGGCGCTCACGTACGACGGTTATGACGTGCGTATCGTCCGTGCGCCGGATTCCGCCCTCGCGCTCTACGTGTTCGGACAGCCGCTGGAAGAGGCCTATCTGCGCGCCGGCGCCCACTTTGTCCTGACCGACGGCCGGGCGGCCGCGTTCGACTACGAAATCCTCGTCGCGCGGGCCGACCGCGTGACGCTCAAACGAGTGACGACCGAGAACCGCAAAGCCAGCGGCGAAGGGCTCCTGCGGCGCGAAGAGATTGTCGACGTGCGGCCCTACGACGAGCCGCCGTGAATGCCAGACGCAGGCCAGGAGGACGAATCCGCGTGGCTCTCATCGACCTCCCGCTCGCCGCGTTCCTCGACCGCCTCGCGTCCGCCGACCCGACGCCCGGCGGCGGGTCGGCGGCGGCGCTGGGCGGCGCGCTGGCGGCCGGCCTGGGTGAGATGGTCAGCGCGCTGACCCTCGGAAAGCCGAAGTTCGCGGCGGTCGACGCGGAGGCGCGCGCGATCGCCGGGCGGCTCGGCCGTTGCCGGCAGGCGCTCCAGACCCTGATCGACGAGGACGCGGCCGCCTACGAGGCGCTGCGCGAGGCGTTCAAAACGCCGAAAGACGCTTCGGACCGCGCCGCACGAATCGCACAGGCCGCGGCGCTCGCCGCCGCCGTCCCGCTCGAGGTCGTGGCGTTCGCGCGACGGACGCGTGCGGAGCTGAGTCGCTTGGCGACGATCGGCAATCCCAACCTGCAATCCGATGTGCAGGCGGGCCTGGCGCTGAGCTACGCGGCGATGCAGGCCGCGGCCGCGAACGTGCGCGCGAACCTGCCGTTTCTGGCCGAGGCGGACGCGAGCCGCGTCCGCAGCGCGTTGCAAGACCTGCTGCGCGATTCGGATGAGGTCGGTTGAGCGGCCGGCTCACGGATCGCAGGCGGCGCCGAAGTTCGCCAGTTGCGTGGCCAGGTCGGCCAGATCGACGCAGCCGGACGCGTCGATGTCGGCGGTCGCCGCGAACCCGGGCTGCCCTTCGCATTCGCCGAAGGCCGCCAGCAAAAGCGCCAGGTCCGCCAGGTCCACGTCGCAGTCCGCATCGAGGTCGCCGGGCAGCGGCGCAGGCAGATCGATCTCGTTGGGCTCGTCGAGGATTCCATACAGGAAGCGCAGCGCGTCGGGGAAGCGCTGGCTCCAGGCGGCCTCGTTGTGGGCGTGCCCGTAGCCGATCTGGAAGAACAGATCGTGCCCGAGGATGCGCCCCTGCCGCAGCAGCGCGTCGCGCACCTGCATGGTCTGCTCGCCGCCGTCGCTGACATCCCCCGCGTCCAGATACAGGCGCACGTAGGCCGGCAACTGGCCGCTGGAGACGCGCGCAGCGGTGGCGCCGACCCAGAATGAGGTCGAGAAGGCGCCGACGTGCCCGAAGACCATCGGGTGCTCCAGCCCGAGCGAGAGCGACGCGATGCCGCCAAAGCTCGAGCCCGCCACGGCCGTGTCGTTGCGGCCGGTCCGCGTGCGGTAGCGCGCGTCGATCAGCGGCTTGAGCTCGCTCACGATGAAGCTGTTGTAGTCGTCATTGTCGACGGTCGCGTTGCCGAGCTCGGGCACGTACTCGGCCGAGCGCTGCGGGGAATTGTCGATCGCGACGAGGATCAGCTCGCGCACGCGCGCCCAGCGCGTCTCGCGCTGCGCCGTCTCGTCCGCGTCCCAGCTTCCGAACGGCCCGCCCGGGCTGAACACGTTCTGCCCATCGTGCATGTAGAGCGTAGGGTAGCGGCGGTCGAGGTGGTCGAAGTAGCCGCGCGGCAGCCACACGCGCACGCCGCGTCCGCTGACGCCGTCGATCACGCGCGTGTGCGGGACGGCGCCGGTCGGGACGACGAACGTCTCGACCGTCGGGACCAGGTCCGCGCCGGCCGCCGGGACGTAATTGAAATGATGCGCCGCGCGCCGATAGACCGTCGACAGCGGCGTGTCGATCAGGCGGTCGGGCGCGATGGTCGCCAGGATGCCGCGCGTGTCGTTCGGCTGGTTGTCCAGCGTCGCCCCGATCAGCTCAGGCAGCCCGGGCGCCGGCGCGAAGCGCCGGTTGACATCGCCCGCGAGCGTGTGAAACGTCACCCGGGTCCATTCACTGCCGGCCTCGGCGAAGACCACGCGCGGAATCGTCGGCGGCGTGGGAAGCGAGGTCGTGTCTGTGGCGGGGGCGGTCAGGTCCGATCCGTTCTCCGGGTCGGACAGCGCCGTGATCGCCGCGTCGCGCGCCACCAGGCGCCAGGTGTACGTCACGCCTTGCGGGAGCGCGACGTCGACGATCCACGGGCCCACGCCGCC
>Ga0299906_10005350_pt1 | contig 10475 bp, 7 predicted proteins | sample RVTome_14_FD_200259 | JGI IMG/M metagenome (GOLD analysis project Ga0299906, IMG submission 200259) | Soil microbial communities from uranium-contaminated site in the Upper Colorado River Basin, Wyoming, United States - RVT145D125 (version 2) ...
GCGCAGCGCCGGCCCGCGCCCCGCCGCGGCGCGCAACGCGAGCGGGATGAGGTGCGTCTCGGGCTCGTGGCACTCGCCGAGCCCGCCGCCCGGGTCCGCGCCACACGCGTTGAAGTAGCGAAGCGCCGCGTAGCGCATGCCGTGCGCGGCCTCCGCGTCGGCCAGCATGCGTTCGACCATAACCTTGCTCGAACCATACGGCGAGAGCGGCGCGTACGGCGCGGACTCGGGAATCGGCTGCTCGCTCGCATTCCCATAGACGGCCGCCGACGACGAGAACACGAACGCCCGCACGCCCGCCCCGACGCACACCTCGATCAGTGTCGCGGAAGCCGAGACGTTGTTTCGATAGAACGCGAGCGGCCGCCGGAGGGACTCACCCACCTCGATCGAGGCCGCGAAGTGGAGCACACCGTCGAAGGGCCCACGGCTTCGGAAGATCTCGGCGAGCGCCGCCGCGTCCCCCACGTCTGCGCGCACCAGATCCGCGCCCCGGACGAAGCCAGCGCGACCCGCACGCAGATCGTCGACCACGACCGCGCCGTGCCCCGCCCGCAGCAGTGCACGCAATGCATGACTTCCGACGTAACCGGCTCCGCCCGTCACCAGCAGCCGTGCCACGCGTCCTCCCGGCGAGGCCTCTCGCCTCGACGCCCGCGCATGTTATCGTGAGCCGCGATGGAGCTCGTGCACAGCGCCGAATTCGAGACTCCGATCGGCTCGATGCTGTGTGCCACCAGCGCCCGCGGTCTCGCCTACGTCAGGCTGCCGCGTGCGGGCGGTCGCGGCTTCGTGGGCTGGCTGCGCCGCAATGCGCCGGGCGCCGAGCTGCGCAACGGCTTCGCGCCGAACAAGGCCGCGGTGCAGCAGATCCTCGAGTACCTCGACGGCAAGCGCAGCGAGTTCGACCTCGCGCTCGACCTGCGCGGCACCGAGTTCCAGCGCCGCGTCTGGGACGCCCTGCGTGAGATCCCCTACGGCGAAACGCGCAGCTACCTCGACGTCGCGCGCGCGATCCGCGAGCCCACTGCGGTGCGCGCGGTCGGCGCCGCCAACGGCGCGAACCCGCTCGCGATCGTGGTGCCCTGCCACCGCGTCGTGGCCACCGGCGGCAAGCTCGGTGGCTACGGCGGCGGCCTCCCGCTCAAGCGCCGGCTGCTCGCGCTCGAGCGCGCGACGCCGCTAGCGGGCGATCTGCTGTAGCTCGCGGCCCTTCGGCCGGCCGCGCTACGCGAGATCGATCGCAGCCAGCGGGATCTCCATCCGCTGCGCCGCTTCCGCCATGCGCTCGTCGTACGTGGCGAGGCGAACGTCGAGCAATTGCCCGCGGAGATACTCGATCGAGGCGAGGTGAAGCGCGACCGAGGTGTCGAGATAGATCAACGCTCCGCCCGGTCGGCGCCGAGCTCGGCCAAGATCTCGCGCAGCGGCGCAATGGACGGAACGTCGGGAGGCGGCCCGGGAGGAAGCGTCGGCGGCGTGACGAGCCCTCGGCGCACGGCTCCGGCGAGCACGGTGTCGGGCAGCGCCGCACTCCGCGTCTCGCGCGGCGGGCCGAGCTCCGCCACCACGCGATCGCGGTCCGAGATCAACACCGTCTCGCCCGAGGCGGCGAGACGGACGTACTCGGAGAGCTTCTTCTTGAGTGTCTTGAGCCCGACCGAGCGCACTGGACCAAGGTAGCTACCAGAGGCCACCTCACTCACCGACGCCATGCGGGGATCGCACAAGCTGGTCCCCGTAGCATCCCCGCGGGGAAAGGCTCTAGATCCCCCCGGCACTTGGATCGGGCTCTGGACCTGCCTAGACCGCCAGCATTTTCACCGTCATTCTGCTGGCGATGTATACACGATCGCTCCCGCTCCCCAACCGATCCTTCTTCCTGTTCGGTCCGCGCGGCACGGGCAAGACCACCTGGCTCAGGCAACAGCTCCGAAGCGCTCATTGGGTGGATCTCTTCGTGGAACGCGAGTTCGTGAGGCTGGTGCGAAACCCCGAGCGCTTCGCCCAGGAAGTCGAGGCTCTGCCGGCGAGGAGTTGGATCGTGGTGGACGAGGTTCAGCGGCTCCCGGTGCTGCTCAACGCGGTGCAGGACCTGATCACACGGCGCGGCGCGCGATACCACTTCGCACTCACGGGCTCGAGCGCACGCAAGCTCAGGCGTGGCGGCGCGAATCTACTTCCCGCTCGCGTGATCAACCGACGCTTCTTTCCGCTCACGGCATCCGAACTGGGCCGTGCCTTTCGCCTCGATGATGTACTTCGCTTCGGCACCCTTCCAGCGGTGTGCGCTGCGAAGCAGGTTACGTCGCGCATCGATCTCCTCGAGGCCTATGCCGAGAACTACCTCACACAGGAAATTCGACAGGAGGCCCTGGTGAAGAACCTCGACTCCTTCACGCGTTTCCTCGAAGTCGCGGCGCTTGTCAACGCACAGGTCGTGAACGTCGCAGGTATCGCCCGCGACGCAGCGGTCGCGCGACCTACCGTGCAGGGCTATTTCGAGATTCTGGTCGATACATTGGTCGGAGACTGGCTTCATGCCTGGCGCCCACGCGCAAAGGTCAAGGAAGTCGCACACCCGAAGTTCTATTTCTTCGACACGGGTGCAGTGCGCGCTCTCGCCCGGCGCCTACGCGAGCCCGTTGGCGACGAAGAGCGAGGCCATCTGCTGGAGACCTACGTCCTGCACGAGTTGCGCGCGTGGATGGAGCGCTCTCGCTGCGGTGGCGAGCTCGCCTACTGGCGGACGCCGAGCGGCTCCGAGGTCGACTTCGTGTGGACGCGGGGCGCGCGAGCCGTGGGCATCGAAGTGAAGGCCTCGGAGCGCTGGCGGCGTGAGGACGGCGCTGCGCTCAAGGAGCTCGTCGGCGCGGGCAGGCTTCGCCACGCGTTCGCGGCGTACAGAGGTCGGCTCCCGCTGCGCGACGGACCGGTGCACGTGCTGCCCGTCCCCGAGTTCCTAGACCAGCTCTACCGGGGCAAGATCCTTCAATGAGAGGCCGGGCTCGGAATCTGCGGCGTTCTGAGTGTCGATATCGCCAGCAGAATGACGGTAAGAATGCTGGCAGTCTATCCAGGGATCCGGTGCCAACGGTCGACATATGCGTAACCCCCGATGGGGCCCAACCCCGCGGCCCGGCGATCGTCACCCCACCCGCTCGGCTCCCTCGATGGCTCTGGGCGATCGTCGATGTCTTTGGTGGAGCCTTGGGCTACCGGGGGCTCACACCCGCGCCAGCGCTTGCTCGAGGTCCGCGATCAGGTCCGCTGCGTCCTCGATGCCGCAGGATAGGCGCACCAGCGTGTCGGTGATGCCGTAGCGCTGGCGCTCCTCGGCCGGGTAGTCCCAGTACGACATCAGCACCGGCATCTCGACCAGCGACTCGACGCCGCCGAGGCTCGGCGCGATGTACGGCAGCCGGCAGGCGTCGGTGAAGCGCACGGCCCCTTCGAAGTCGCCCTCGATCTCGAAGGTGACGACACCCGCGAAGCCCTTCATCTGACGCGTGGCGACGGCGTAGTCCGGGTGGCTCGGAAGGCCCGGGTACCAGACGCGCCGCACCTTCGGGTGTTCCTCGAGCCAGCGCGCCAGCGCGAGGCCATTCGCGTTGTGGCGCTCCATGCGCAGCGCGAGCGTCTTCATGCCGCGCAGCAGCAGCCAGGCGGCGTGCGGGTCGAGGATGGCGCCGAGCACGCCCACCAGCTCGCGGATCGGCTTCACCGCTTCGGCCGAGCCCGACACGGTGCCGGCGATCAGGTCGTTGTGGCCACCGAGATACTTGGTGGCGCTGTGGATCACGAGGTCGGCGCCGTCGGCGAGCGCGCGGTGGTTCACGGGCGAGGCGAAGGTGGAGTCGATGATCACCTGCACGCCGCGCTCGTGCGCGACGTGCACCGCCTCGGGCACGTCGATCACGCGCAGGTACGGGTTCGTCGGCGACTCGGTGAAGAACAGCCGGGTGTTCTCGCGCAGCGCGGCCTTGAGCGCGATGGTGTCGGCGGGCTCGATCACCGTCGCGCTCACCTCGAGCTTCGCGAGCAACTGACCGATGAACTGGCGCGTGCGCCGGTAGCAGTCGTTCGTCACCACGATGTGGTCGCCGCGCCCGAGCAGCGCGAGGAAGGTCGTGGTGGCCGCAGCCATGCCGGACGCGAACAGCACGCTGGCCTCGGCGCCCTCGAGCTCGCTGAGCTTGCGCTCGACCGCGCGCCAAGTCGGGTTCGAGTAGCGGCCGTACTCGTCGCGCACCAGGCGGCCCTCGGCGTAGGCGCGCACCTCCGCGGAGTCCTCGAACCAGAAGGTCGAGGTCTGGTGGATCGGCGTGGTGAGCGTTGCGCCCTCGTGGTGCTCTCGCTCGCCGCCATGCACGGAGCGCGTCGAGTCGCCGGGGGGCTTCGGATCGGCCATCGCGCGCGCTCCTAGCGTCCGCCCGGCGCGGGACTCGGCTCGGCGGGCTTCTCGATGCGGATCTCGAGCTCGCGCTTGATGCGCTGCTCGCGCCGCGCGCGCTTGACTCGCTCGGCTTCGACGTGTCGGATCAGCTCGTCGTTGAGCTTGCGCAGCCGCGCCAGCTCCGCCTGCTTCTCGAGCCCCTTCTTCCGCGCGACCTTGAAGTCGAACTCGAGCTCGAGGTTCGCCTCGGAGCCGTCGGAGGCGAGCGCGTTCACGAGCACGCGGTTCCTGCCCTCGCGCACCGGTACGAAGGCCTGGAAGCTGCCGTCCGGGTTGAGGCGCACGTCGGGGGCGGACTCCTGCGTGGTGAGGTTCACGACGCCCACGTCTTCGACGTTCGCGAACGACACCGCCTGGAGAGTCGCCACGATCGCACCCGGCTCGAGCACCGGCGTGTACGTGCCGAGCGTGACGCGCGCGATCTCGGTTGCGGCCTTCGGCTTCGCGAGCGCATCGGGTCCCACCGCGTAGGTGTTGATGCGGATCCCCGCCGCCTGCGCGACGCGCGCGGCGGCAACCGCGGCCTCGAGATCGCCTGGATCGGAGACGGTGGCCTGACCAGCCGGGAAGCTCGGCACACCGTCGGTGAGGAACAGGATGACCGGCTTCGCGCCGCGCCGCGCTGGACTCGCGCTGCCCGAAAGCGCCGCGAGCTCCTGCGTGGCGAGGCGGATGCCGGCCGCGAAGTTGGTGGCGCCGTGCGGGCCCGCGGCGAGCACACGCACGAGTGCGGAGCGCACACGCGCGAAGTCGTGCGTGAGCGGCACCTGCAGCGTCGCGTCGCGTTGGTCGGGGCTCATCTGGCGCCCGGTCACGGGGTCCGACTCGCCCGAGAAGGTCACCAGCCCGACGCGCACGCGCTTCGGGTCGAGGCCGTCGATCAGCACCTCGGCGGCCTTCACCTCGGCATGCAGGATGCTGTCCTCCAGATCGGTCGAGTAGACGTCGTCGGGATACTCGCCGGGCGCGAACAGGCCGAGGTGCGGGTCTTCGCCGACGTTGCCGTCTTCGTCGACGTCGGCGCCGCTCGCGCTCTGCGTCGACTTCGAGACGTCGAGCACGATCATCACGTCGTAGCCGCTCGCGCCATCGCCCTGCGCGGAGGCCAGGCCCTCGAGCTCCGCCATGAACAGCTCGGATTCGACCACGCTACCGGCGGCGGGGTTGTCGACGCGGATCGCCACGGCGCCGGCCAGCGCGGGGCTCGGCAGGGCGAACGCGAAGCAGGCCAGCAGGCGAGGCAGGTTCGGCAAAACCATGGCCGGCAAGCCTACCCGAACGACGCGCTCAGAACCCGCCCCCGGGCACCCCGCCCGGGGCGCCTTCACATTCGTCTCCCTGCAGGTAGCCGAGCGCGCAGAGCGAGGCGCGCTCCTCGTCGCTGATCGACGCGGCCTTGGCCTCCCCCACCCGACCCTGCCGCGCGCCGAGCTCGTGTCCGTCCGCGTGGCGGCGCAGCTCCGCCAGCGTGCCGGCCTCGCGCGTCACCAGGTTTTCGTGCTCGCCGGGGTCGGCCGCGATGTCGAACAGCTCGAGGGCCGGCACGCCGCGCGGGTTGCCCTCGTTCGCCTCGATCCACTTCCAGCGCGAGGTGCGCACGGCACGCAGCACGTTGCCCTCGTGGTTCTCCTCCGCGAACACCATGCGCTGCGCCTCGCTGCGCGCCGCGAGGTTGCCGGCCAGGTCGAGGCCCTGCATGGTGGCGGGCGGCCGGGCGCCCGCGCGCGCGATCAGCGTCGGCGCCACGTCGATCAGGCGCGCCGGCGTCCCGCTCGGCTCGGGCGCTGCGAGCCGCTCGCCCTTGCGCCACTTCACGAGCAGCGGCACGGCGATCTGCTCGTCGTAGAGCGTGAGCCCGTGCCAGAAGCCCCCGTGATCCAAAAACTCCTCACCGTGGTCCGCGACCAGCACGATCACCGTGTCGTCGTAGAGGCCGAGCGCCTCGAGCTTCGCGATCAGCTCGCCGAAGTTCGCGTCGAGGTAGGCGATCTCGCCCCGGTAGAGCTCGTGCATCTCCTCCCCCAGCGCGGGCGCCGGATGCTGGTTCGCCGCGCGCGCGATGCCGTGGCCGTCGTAGGGATGCCGGAAGTACGGGTCGTGCGGGTCCATGTAGTGGAGGAAGAGGAAGAAGCGCGAAGCGCGGTGGCGCTCCAGGAACTCGAAGGCGTGCCCGTTCACGACCTCGGAGTCCTGGTAGAAGTCGCCGAAGCGAAGCCCGGGGACGGCGCTGAAGTAGACGCGCCGCAGGATCTGGTAGAGCACGAGCTTGGACGACGACTCGGCGGCTCCGAACAGGTAGTCGGGGCCGAGGTACTGATACTCGTCGAAGCCCTGTGCGAAGCCGAAGGCCTCGGTGAGGTTGGTGTTCGAGACCATGCCGCCGGTGGTGTAGCCGTGGCTCTGGAGCGTCTCGGCGAGCGTCTCGATCTCGCTCGGCAACGCTGCGCTCTTCGACATCGCCTGGTGGCTGGTGGGCACGAGCGACGTCAGCAGGGTCGCGGTCGCGGGCTTGGTCCAGGAGGCGTGCGAGAAGCCCTCGAAGCGCGAGCCGCCGTCGCTCGCGATGCGGCACAAGTTCGGCGTCGCGACGGCATGCGGGCCGCCGTAGCAGGACAAGTGGTCCGCACGCAGCGTGTCCACCATCACGAGGATCAGGTTCGGGCGCTCGGCGAGCGCCGCCGGCGCAACCGGCGCGGACGAGCGCGCAGGGGGCGTCAGCGGGACGAAGCGCTGCGCCGCGACGCCGCCCAGCAGTGCGAGCACGAGCAGCGTGAGCGCGACGCGCGGCGTGGCGATGGCGCCGGCCGCGCCGCGCAGCAGACGCGGCGCCACGAGAAAGAGCAGCAGCGCGAGCAGACCGAAGGCGCCCGCGACGGCGAGCAGCACGGGCAGCGGCGGCAGCTGCTCCTGGTAGGCATCGCGATAGAGCCGGAACAGCGTCACCGCGAGGCCCATCGGCACCAGCGTCATCAGCCAGGCGAGCGCAATCGTCCAGCCGCGCGTCTCGCGCGCGTCCATCGGTAGCGCCGCCAGCACGAGGCCGCCGGCCAGGCAGAGCGGCGCGAGCAGCGCGGCCCAGGCGAGCGGCCCATACCAGAGCACCTGCGCCTCGCTGCCGAAGCCCGCGGCCGCCACCGCGATCGCCTCGCCGAGACCGAGCACGAGGGCCGCGATCACGCCCGCGCCGAGCCCGTAGCCGGCCGCGGCACGCGCGCGCACGGCGTAGGGCGGCGCGGGCAGGGCGGCCGCCGCGGGGGCAAAGCCGTCTCGCGCGGCCGGCGAGTCGGCGAAGGCGGCCGCGGTGCGCGCGGCCTCCGCGAAGTCCACGGGCCGGCCGTCCACGCGGCACCACTTCGGCGTGTAGTCCCTGGGGCGCGCCCACCAGAACCAGCCACCCGCGAGCGTGAGCGCCTCCGCGGCCCAGAAGCCGAGCGCGGCCGACACGATCGCGGGGCCGGCGCCGATCATGTTCTGGAGCAGCACGAGCTGCGCCAGCTCGCGGATGCCTTCGCCCGCGATCGTGAGCGGGGAGAGCACGGTGGCGAGGATCTGGATCGAGGACGCCAGCACGATCGGCCAGAACTCGGCGCCCGGCGCCGAGATGGCGCGCGCGGTGAAGTAGTAGAGCGCGGCCGTCGTGAAGTGCACCACGAACGAGAGCGCGAGGGCGGCGAGCACGAGGCCCTTCTTGCGCTTGTACGCGGACGCAGCGTGCGAGATGCGCTCGACCAGACCCTGGAGGCGCGCCTTGCCGGGCAGAGGAAGGTGCGAGACGAGCCACACCACGAGGCCCGGGAACCAGAGCACGACGAGCAGGCCGCCCACGATCCCGAAACAGAGCGCGACGCCGAGCAGCGCGACGAGGTCGCCGCGCTCCTCGCCGAGAATCGCGTGGAACATGCCCATGCCGGCCGGCAGCGCGACCAGGTAGGAGAGGAAGATTCCGGTGATGCCGATGATCTTCTCGAGGAACTTGGCCGCCGTGACCTCGACCGTGCGGCCGCTGAAGCGCGCGGCGTCGTAGAGCGTGTAGCCGTCGAGGCCGGCCGTGCTCGGCAGGAAGGTGCCGATGAAGCGGCCGATCAGGAACGAGCCGAAGATGTGGCCGAAAGGAAGCTCGATGCCCTGGCCGGCGAGCAGCAACCGCCAGCGCTGCATCGAGGCCAGGATGCCCACGAACTTGATGCCGGCCGCCGCCGCGAGGAAAGTCCAAAAAAGACCTGCGTCGATGCTCGCGAGCGTGTCCGCGATCAGCCGCAGCGCGACCACGCGGCTGCCGTCCTCGAGCTTCACCGGATGCGCGAGCAGCAGCCAGAAGACGCGTAGCGTGAACCACGCCTTGAGCGCGGTCAGCGCGCGGCCGCGCCAGGGCTCCTTCCCGAAGCGATTCAGCAGGATGGCCGCGATGCCATAGGCCAGGATCTCGAGCAGCAGCAGGGCCATCGGCGCTCCGAAGCGGGCTCGCTGCGGAAGTGGTCCGCAGGGCGCGACAGGTTACCAGGTCAATCCGCCGCAGCCTCGAGCAGCGCCCGTTTCCGGCGCTGGTACTCGGCCTCGCTCAGCGCTCCGGCGCGTCGCGCTTCCTCGAGGTCCGCCAGCGCTCGCAGGGAGTCCGGGTCGCTCGGCAGCGGCGCTGTCACGCCCCCCGCGGCAGGCTCGGCCGACGCCTCCTCCTCCATCAGCACGGTGCGGCGGTTCACCTTGCCGCCGGGCCCGACGCGCACGTTGGTCGGGTTCCGGAAGCGGTCGTCCTGCCAGTGCACCGCCAGCGTCTGGTGGCCGACCGGGTCGACGCCCTCGGAGGCAAGCACGCGAAACGCCATCACCTCCCGCCCGGCCACCGGCTCGCGGAGCTGGTCCTCCTCGCCCTTCGGCACGGCCCAATCGAGGCGGCTCAGCTGGAGGTAGAGCAGGTCGTCGGCGCCTACCCAGGCGAGGAAGCTGGTGACATAGGTCTGCGTGAAGAGTCCGAGCCGGCGCTCCTGACGCGAGGCCTCGATCACCACCTCCTGGCTCGGGTCGGCCTCCGCGAGCGCCTGCGAGAGCAGCTCGCCCAGCGGGTACACGAGCTCGGTGTGGATCGCAGGCTCGCGCGCGCGCGCTGCGTCGTCGCCCTTGTCGATGCGCACGTCGATCTGCGCGAGCACGTGGGCGAGGCGCACGCCCGAGATCGTGGCCGGTTGATGGAAGCCGCGATCCACCGGCTTTCCGTCACGCAGCTCGGCGCGCAGCACGACCTGCGTGAGCTCGTCCTCGTGGACCGGGACGCGCGAATAGGTGGCACCGCAGCCGAGGCTCGCGAGCAGCGCGGCAACGGCGAGAAGCGGGCTAGCCGGCGATCGCATTCACGATCCGATGCGTCACGAAGCTGGCTCCCCACGCGAGGGCCAGAAGGTAGCCGAAGGCGAAGGCCGGCCAGCGCCAGGAGTTGGTCTCGCGGCGCATGATGGCGAGCGTGGACATGCACTGGAGCGCGAACACGAAGAACACGAGCAGCGACGCCACCGCCGCGGGCGTGAAGACCGGCCGCCCCGTGCGGGGGTCGCGATCGGCGCGGATCGCCTGGCGCAGCGATCCGGCGTCTCCGTCGGTCGCCGCGTAGATCTGCGCGAGCGTGGCGACGATCACCTCGCGCGCGGCGAGGCTCGCGACGAGCCCGACGCCGATCTTCCAGTCGAAGCCGAGCGGCGCGATGGCGGGCTCGAGCGCGTGACCGATGTGGCCGGCCGCGCTCCTCTCGAGGGCGAAGCTCGCGGCCTCGGCCTTTGCCAGGCCGGGCGGCGGCTCGACGCGCGGGAAGCTGAGCAGGAACCAGAGTGCGATCGAAACGCCGAGGATGATCGTGCCGGCGCGGCGCAGGAACGCGCGCGCCGCGCCCCACACCTGCGAGGCGACCAGGCGCACGGGCGGCACGCGGTAGGGCGGAAGCTCCAGATAGAAGGGCAGCGCGTCGCCGCGCCCGAGTCCGCGCGAGAGCAGCGACGCCGCCGCGAGCGCCGCGAGCGCGCCGAGCGCGTAC
>Ga0299906_10005351_pt1 | contig 10472 bp, 9 predicted proteins | sample RVTome_14_FD_200259 | JGI IMG/M metagenome (GOLD analysis project Ga0299906, IMG submission 200259) | Soil microbial communities from uranium-contaminated site in the Upper Colorado River Basin, Wyoming, United States - RVT145D125 (version 2) ...
GAATTGCGTGCGGTGATCGCCGAGTCGGCGAGCGAGGGCCACTGGTTCCAGGCGAGCACCTCGCCGGCCGCCTTCCACGGGATACCGGCCGAGCTGAGGAGGTCGAATACCTTCCGGCCGTCCGGCTGAGTGTGGCTGAAGTAGCTGTTCGTGGCCATGTCGACCGACCGGGCACGGGCGACGGCCGCGACGGCCGCGTTGACCGCGATCGCGGGCAGCCCGGCCGAGCCGCGCGACTCGTTCATGAGCCGGACGAGCTCGAGCTCCGCGGCCTCGACGGTGAGGCTCGTCGTGTCGCTCGCGGCGACGGCGGGTGCCCACGTGCCCGCGACGACGATCGCGAGCGCGAGCATGGCCAGGGGCGCGATCGGGCGGCGGGAACGGGAGGACATGATCCGCTGAGACCTCGGTGCTGGACCGCTCGACCGGGAGCGGTCTCGTCTGGCACGAGGGTGCGATCCGACGGACGGACCGGCCATCGCCCGCTCGTCATGCCCACGGATCGCGGAATGGTCCGGGTCCTGCCCTACGCCGGTTGGGGGAGGGACCCCGGTGCTCGTGCGCACCACGCCCGTCTGCCGGTCCGGTGTGGGAGGATTCCGCGCACGGCACGGTCCAGCACGACAGGAAGGGAGCGACGAGGATGGCGGAGATCAGGCGAGCCGAGGCCACCTGGAGCGGCGACCTGGCATCGGGCTCCGGGACGGTCCGGGCCGCGACGAGCGGCGCGTTCGGAGACCTGCCCGTGACGTGGGCGTCGCGGACGGCCGATCACGAGGGTCGGACCAGTCCCGAGGAGCTCGTCGCCGCGGCCCATGCCGCGTGCTTCTCGATGGCGCTGTCGGCCGGGCTCGCGCGGGCCGGCCATACCGCCGAGCGTCTCGACGTCGCGGCCGAGGTGACGTTCGAGAAGACGGACGCCGGGTGGCGCGTCACGTCGAGCGCCCTGACGGTTCGCGGCCGCGTGGCGGGCATCTCGGCCGAGGACTTCGTCGCCGCCGCAGAGGCCGCCCGGGACGGCTGTCCGATCTCGAACGCATTGAAGGGCAACGTGGCGCTGAGCGTCGAGGCCACGCTCGAGCACTGAAGCCCGCGCTCGGAGTGAGACCGCCGCGGCGGGGCCGCGGCGGTCTCGACGGTCGCGAACCACAGGGGCGATCAGCCGGATGCGCCCGGACCCGACGACGGCGGCACGTGCGGATGCTCGGGCTCGCCGGCGCCGGGCAGGAGCAGGCGTTCGTCGAACGCCTCGCGGGCGTCATCCCACTCCTTCGACTCGGCCCGGGTCTGGAGGTAGTGCCAGATGATCCACAGCACGATCCCGATGATCGCGAGCGGCACCTCCGTACCGGGGAACGGGTAGATCGGCCCGATCTCGCCAGGGTTGCTGAACGATTCGATACCGGTTGCCATTGCTGCCTCCTTCCTCGCTCAGGAGCCGGTGGGACCGGAGGGCCGGCCGAACAGGGATTGCGCCTCCTGCTTCTCGATCAGCTCGAAGTCCGTGTACGTCCGCGAGAAGTACGGGTACGAGGAGTCGAGCGTGTTCGTGTCGAGGCCGGCAAGCTCCGCCTCGGCCGGGACGCGGATCAGGCCGGCCGCCTTGAGGATTCGCGACACGACGTAGGCGGGCGCGAACCCGAGGACGGCGAACATGATCACGGCACCGATGATGTTGCCGATCGGGTTGACGGCCGGGAACCCGTCCGGAGTCACGCCGAAGAACGGCGCGGCGCTACCGGCCAGCGGCGCGGCGGCCGGGTAGCCCCACAGCAGGAAGCCGGCGACGACGACCCCGAAGAAGCCGGAGTAGCCGTGGACGGCGACGGCGCCGACGCCGTCGTCGATCTTGAACCGCCGCTCGACGTAGTAGTGACCCTTGTAGGCGACGATCGCGCCGAGTCCGCCGACGATCATGGCCTGGATCGGATGGTAGTAGTCGTTGCCGGCCGAGGCCGCGATGATCCCGGTCAGGCCGCACGACAGCGTCCAGTACGGCTGGCCCTTGCTGAGCAGGAAGCCCACCATCAGGCCGCCGGACAGGGACATGAGGAAGTTGAACGTGATCGCCGACAGGGTCGTCGGCATGAGATAGATGTTCGTCGCCGAGAAGAACGGCTCGCCATCCGTGCCGATGTTCAGGACCGGGATGTTGCAGGCGGCATAGAAGCCCCAGAACCCGGTGTAGATGATGAGCAGGCCCAGGCACGCCATCCAGACGTTGTGGGCCGGTATGGCGCGCGGTTCGCCGTTCGGTCCGAACCGTCCGATCCGGGGCCCGACGACGATGAGCACCGCGAGCGCGGCGCCGCCGGCGATGGCGTGGATGACGCCCGAGGCATAGGCATCGTGGTAGCCAAGCAGCTGAACCATCCAGCCGTTCGGCGACCAGCCCCAGGCGGCGTCGATGATCCAGGTCACCGAGCCGACGAGGACGGCGATCAGGAGGAACGCGCCGGTTCGGGTGCGCTCCATGATCGCGCCCGACACGATCGAGGCGGCCGTCCACGAGAAGAGCAGGAATGCCGCCCAGAAGACGCCGGTGATGCGGTCCGCCATGTTCGGGCCCATGAGCGGAGACCAGGCATAGAACAGGTCCGAGGTCTCGGACGGGATGCCCATCCCGGCGTTGATGAGCGGGCCATTGATGAACGCGAAGTAGATCCACCAGCCGAAGAAGAAGAACGTGACCGTGACGACCGGGATGAGCATCACGTTCTTGACGAGGATGTGCTGGAGGTTCTTCCGCCTCCCCACGCCGACTTCGTACGTCGCGAAGCCGACGTGGATGAGGAACATCATGACGACCGTCACCCAGTAGTAGAACTCGGTGAACAGGACGTTCAGGGAATCGGTGAGATCGGTCATACCCTCCCTCCACGAGTCATGGCGCGGGTGTGCGCCCGGCGGCGGCGACCTCCTTCTCGGGCCGTTCGATCCCCGCTGCCTGTCGGTAGCTCAGTCGCGTGGGTCCGTCGTGCGTCCCTCCCTTCTCCCCTCCCTCCGTCAGCCGGATCCCTCGTCGGTCTCGAGCTCGACGGTGATCGACAGGAACCTGATCGGCAGTGCGTCGAGGCGCTCCGGGCCGTGCGGGATGTGCCCGTCGAACATGAGCGAGTCCCCGGGGCCCAGGCCGTACGTGTGCTGGCCGTAGCGGTAGACGAACGAGCCCTCGAGCCCGTACAGGAACTCGACGCCGTCGTGCTGGAAGAGCGGGAACTCCTCGCTCTGCTTGGTCAGGGTGACGAGGAACGGCTGGACCCGTCGCTGGGCGCCCTTGGCCGCCGCGAGCAGCTCGTAGCGATGGCCGTGCCGAGTGCCCTGGCGGACGAGCTCGATCCCCTCGCCGGCCTTCACGTACGACGCGTCGCGCTCCTCCTCGAATCCGCGGAAGAACGTCGTGACGGGAACCTCCAGGGCGAGCGACAGGCGCGCCAGCGTGCGCAGGCTCGGCGACGTCTGGGCGTTCTCGATCTTCGAGATCATGCCGAGCGACAGCCCGGACCGCGTCGCGACGTCGTTCAGGGTCAGACCCAGGCGACGCCGCTCCTCGTGCAGGCGGCGCCCGATGGCGCGATTGATCGCCTCGTCGAGGAACGTCGCCTCGTCGTCGGTCGCGGTGACGGGTTCGTCTGCTGGCTCCGACATCGGTCTCCGTCGGGCGGGTCGCTGGCAGCGCCGTGCACGCGACGGACAGGGTACACCATGAGGAAAGTCGTTCGTGGCCCGATATGGGCCGGTCTTGCACCACAGTGGACCAAAGGCCTATCCTTTCGCCTGTGAGTGGAGACCGGCCGCATCCCCGGCCCGGATCCGTCTCACGGTTCTACCCGTGGTGGAGTTGAGCCATGTGCGGGATCGCCGGTTACCTGTCCAGGCGCGAAGAGCCGCAGCCCGTCGGGCGGATCCTTCTCGACATGCTGACGAGCCTCGCCCGGCGCGGTCCGGACTCGGCCGGCGTCGCCCTCTTCCGGACCGAGCCGGCCCATCGCGAGACGTGCTGGATCCGGCTGCCGGAGAGCGGCGACGCCGCAGCGCACGAGCGCCGGATCGTTGCCGAGCTCGCTGTCGTCGGCGACGTCGGTTCGGTCGAGCGGCACCACGGACTGATCCGCGTCGAACTCGGGCCGAACGACGGGCCGGCGGCCATCCGTCGGGCGGTCGAGCGCGGCGACGAGGAGATCGAGGTCGTGAGCGTCGGCCGTCAGCTCGAGCTGATCAAGCAGGTCGGCCACCCGGACGAACTCAGCGGGACGTTTCCCGTCGCGGACTTCCGCGGCTCGCATGCGATCGGGCACACCCGCCTGTCGACGGAGAGCCGGGTCGACCTCACCCACTCGCAGCCGTTCTGGGCGCGCGGCGTCGCGGATCTCGCAACGGTCCACAACGGACACATCACGAACTACCACAAGCTGCGCCGGATGTACGAGCAGCGCGGGGTCCGCTTCTTTTCAGAGAACGACTCGGAGATCATCGGGGTCTACCTCGCCGACCAGCTCGATCGCGGCCTGAGCCTCGAAGCGGCGCTCGAGGCGTCGCTCGACGACTTCGACGGCAGCTTCACCTACCTCGTCGCGAACGGCGAGTCCATCGGCTACGCACGTGATCCGTTCGCACTCAAGCCGCTCGTGACGGTCGAGACCGACGACTACGTCGCGATCGCCAACGAGGAGGTCGCGATCCGCGCCGCGCTCGGGACGGCCGGCGTCGCCCATGAGCCGTCCGGCCACGTCTTCCGGCTGTGGCGGCGTGGGCCCGTGGCGGCCCCGGCAGCGGCCTGATGTCCGGCGCATCCGCGCCGGCCGGGGAGCGAACCGTCGACGCGTCGGACCGGCCGATCCGAGAGGTCAACACGGAGATCCGGGCAGGCCTCGCCGCGGGCGGAACGGTCGTCGTGCGCAACCCCGGTGCGCGCCACAATCTCGCCGTCGCGCTGCTCGGCGAGGGCACGGTGCGCTTCGACGGCAGTGTCGGCTACTACTGCGGTGGCATGAGCGATGGCGCGACGATCCAGGTCGGCGGCAGCGCCGGCTGGGGCCTGGCCGAGGGGATGCTGTCCGGAACGGTCGTCGTCGACGGCAACGCCGGCAACAGCGCGGCCGCGTCGATCCGTGGCGGGACCGTCGTCGTCCGCGGGGATTGCGCAGCACGAGCGGGCATTGCGATGAAGGGCGGCCGCCTCATCGTCGGTGGGAACGCCGGCTACATGACCGGGTTCATGATGCAGAAGGGATTCATCGCGATCGCCGGTGATGCGGGCGACGCGCTGGCGGACTCAATGTACGAGGGAACGGTGTTCGTCGGTGGCGAGATCGCGTCGCTCGGCAACGACACCGTCGTCGAGCCGGCCACGGACGTGGAGCAGGCAGAACTGGAGGCCGCCTTCGCGGAGTTCGGCCTCTCCCGGCCGCCACGCTTCCGGCGCATCGTCGCCGGTCGCAAGCTGTGGAACTTCGAGAAGCATGAGCTCGACACGTGGCGGGCCGCGCTGTGACGCACGATCCGCAGGGCCGGCGCACGAGCCCGGTCTACACCCCGTCCGTGATCGGCGAGATCCAGGAGAAGGCGGCTCTGGGCCGCTACCTCATCCGTGGCTTCGGGACGCTCCGGACGCGGCCGCTCCCCTCCCTCGACGACCTCACCTTCCTGCCGGCCTCGCTGACCCGCATCCCGCTCGAGGGCTACCGCGAGCGGTGCGAAACGGCGACCGTGCTCGGGACCCGCTTCGCGGAACAGCCGATCCGCCTCGACATCCCGGTGATGATCACCGGCATGTCGTTCGGCGCCCTGTCGCTCAACGCGAAGGTCGCCCTGGCGCAGGGGGCGAGCGCGGTCGGCAGCTCGACGACATCGGGCGACGGCGGGATGCTGCCGGCCGAGCGGGAGCACTCGAAGACGATGATCGTCGAGGTCCTGCCCAGCCGCTACGGCGCGAACATCCACCACCTGCGCGAGGCGGATGGGATCGAGCTGACGATCGGCCAGGGTGCGAAGCCCGGGACCGGAGGGCTGCTGCTCGGCTCGAAGGTGTCCCCGGAGATCGCGGCGATCCGCGACCTGCCGCCCGGCGTCGACCAGCGCTCGCCGGCGCGCCACCCGGACTTCCTCGGGCCGGACGACATGATCATCAAGATCGAGGAGCTCCGCGAAGCGACCGACTGGCGCGTCCCGATCTTCGTCAAGATCGGCGCGACGCGGACGTTCGACGACGTCAAGCTCGCCGCGAAGTGCGGGGCGGACGTCGTCGTCGTCGACGGGATGGAGGGGGGCACGGCGGCCTCGCCGGAGATCCTCCAGGACCACACCGGCATCCCGACCCTCGCCGCGATCGTCGAAGCCCGCCGGGCCCTCGAGGACGTCGGGATGTACGGCCAGATCCAGCTCATTGCGGCCGGCGGAATCCGGAGCGGTGTCGACGTCGCCAAGGCGCTCGCCCTCGGGGCCGACGCGTGCTACATCGGGACGGCGGCGCTCATCGCCCTCAACTGCAACCGGCCGCTCTACCTCGACGACTACGCCGCGATCGGCGCCGAGCCCGGGGCGTGCCATCACTGCCACACCGGCCGGTGCCCGGTCGGCATCACGACCCAGGATCCGGAGCTCATGGCCCGCCTCCCCGTCGACGAGGCGGCGGAGCGGATCGCCAACTTCCTGACCGCGATGACCCTCGAGGTCCAGATGATCGCCCGCGCCTGCGGCAAGGCGAACGTCCACGACCTCGACCCGGACGACCTCCGGGCGCTGACCATCGAGGCGGCGGCGATCACCGGCATTCCGCTCGTCGGTACCCATTGGGTGCCCGGCAGCTCCGGCTCCGCGCACGGCTGAGGGCTCGCGTCCGGTGTCGTTCCTCCTCGAGTGTCCCCTGTGCGGTCCGCGCGAGGTGACCGAGTTCCGCTACGGCGGCGAGGTCCAGGCCAGGCCGGCGCCCGGCTCGACGGTCGCGACCTGGTCCGGTTACCTGTACGACCGGACCAACGTGGCCGGCGACGAGCGCGCCTGGTGGTTCCATCGCGACGCGTGCAGGCGCTGGTTCCAGGCAGCGCGAGACACGCGGACGAACCGCGTCGCCCGGGTCGCCTGGCGGCTCGATGACTGACCGACGCCTGCCGCCCGGGCCCGCCACGGAACTGCGGACCGGCGAGACGAACGCGTTCACGTTCGACGGCCGGCGCCATGAGGCGATCGGCGGCGACACGATCGCGTCGGCGCTCGTCGCCGGCGGGGTGGACGTCCTGTCGCGGAGCTTCAAGTACCACCGCCCGCGGGGTGTGCTGTGCGCGGCCGGTCGGTGCCCCAACTGCCTCGTCGAGGTCGACGGCCTGCCGAACGCGCGGGCGTGCGTGACGCCGGTCCGGGACGGCATGGCCGTCCGATCGCAGAACGCGTGGCCGTCACTGCGGGCCGATCTCATGAGCCTCGTCGACCGCTTCGACCGGTTCTTTCCGATCGGCTTCTATTACAAGACGTTCATTCGCCCGCGCCGGCTGTGGCCGCTGTACGAGATGGTCCTCCGGCGCGCGGCCGGCCTCGGGCGGGTGGACATCCGCGCCAGACCGCAGCTTGGCCAGCGCAAGCGGCACCTCCGCTGCGACGTGGCGGTCGTCGGCGGCGGTCCGGCCGGCTGCCTCGCGGCGCTCGCGGCGGCCGAGGCGGGGGCACGAGTGGTCCTCGTCGACGACGGCGTCCGACTCGGCGGGCACCTGCGGACGCGCACCCGCGCCGTGGACGGCCGCGGCGACCCGCGGCTCGCCGGTTCGTCCGGCCAGGCGGCGGCAAACCGGCTCGCGCAGCTCGTCGGGGCGGAGCCGCGGATCGAGCATCTCGCGGCGACGACGGCGATCGGGGTCTACGAGTCCAACCTCCTCGCCGCGGTGGGTGATGCGAGGTTCCATCGCATTCGCGCCGGCCGGATCGTCGTGGCCACGGGCGCGGCGGAGCGGCCGGCGCTGTTCGACGCGAACGACCGGCCGGGGATCATGCTCGCTTCGGCCGTGCTTCGGCTGGCCCACCTCCACGCGGTCCGGGCCGGTCGCCGCGCGATCGTCGTGACCGACGACGACCACGGCGAGCGGCAGGCGGCAGAACTGAGCGAGGTCGGCATCGAGGTCGTCGAGGTGGTCGACCTGCGGGCCGGCACGCGCGTCCTCGGCGCCACCGGCGGACGGCGGGTGTCCGGACTGCGCGTCCGAGCGGGCGACGGGGCTGAGCGGACGATCGGGGCGGACCTCGTCGCGATGGCGATGCGGCGGGAGCCGGTCGTCTCGCTCGCGGCGATGGCCGGGATCGGCGTCGGCTACGACGAGACCGCCGGGGAGTGGCTGCCGGATCCCGCCGGCACGGACGGGGTGCTGTGCGCCGGCGAGGTGCTCGGCCCGGCCGACGAGTCAATCGTCCACGAGGGCGCCGTGCTGGCCGGGCGCGTGGCCGCCGGGCAGGCGGACCGCGCGGAGCTGGTCGCCCACGTCGAGCGCGCCCGAGCGGCCGCGGCGGCGACGCTCGGCGAGTCCGCCGCATCGGCGGTGACCGCCTTGCCCGCCGCGGCATTCGTGGCGCCGGTCGGACGGAAGGCGTTCGTCTGCCCGTGCGAGGACGTCACCGCCAAGGAGCTCGTGCAGGGCGTCCGCGAGGGCTTCGACTCGCTCGAGCTGCTCAAGCGCTACAGCACGATCACGATGGGCCCGTGCCAGGGTCGCCAGTGCCATGGCAACGCCGCCCGCCTCCACGCCTCGATCAGGGGAACGAGCCCGGCCGCGACGGGCCTCACGACGTTCCGCCCACCGTTCACGCCGGTCCCGCTCGCCGTCCTCGCCGGGCCGCACCTCGCACCGGAGCGCCGAACCGCCCTGCACGAGCGCCACGAGGCCGCCGGGGCGACGTGGATGGACATGGGCGAGTGGAAGCGCCCGCTCCACTACGGCGACGTCGCGGCGGAGTGCCGGGCCGTCCACGAGACGGTAGGGCTCATCGACGTCTCGACGCTCGGCAAGCTCGACGTTCGCGGCCGCGACGCCGGCGAGTTCCTCGACTGGCTCCACCCGAACCGGTTCAGCGACCTGCGCGTCGGGCGGGTTCGCTACCGGGCCATGCTCGGCGACGACGGGATCATCCTCGACGACGGCACGGTGGCCCGCCTCGCGGAGGAGCGCTTCTTCGTGTCGACGGGTACGGGTTCGTTCGAGGCGGTCGACGCGTGGCTGCGCTGGTGGCTCGCGACCGGCGACCGCCGGGTCGACCTGACGAACGTGACCGGTCGGTTCGCGGCGATGAACCTCGCCGGGCCGGCGTCGCGCGAGGTGCTCGCGGGCCTGACGGACGCGGACGTATCGCGCGAGGGATTCCCCTACCTCGGTGCGCGCGAGGCGACGGTGGCGGGCGCACCGGTGATCCTCATCCGAATCGGCTTCGTCGGCGAACTCGCCTACGAGCTCCACGTGCCGGCCGACTACGCCGCACACGTGTGGGACGCACTCATGGACGCCGGACGCGACGCCGGCATCCGGCCGTTCGGGGTCGAGGCCCAGCGCGTCCTGCGGCTCGAGAAGCAGCACGCGATCGTCACCCAGGACACGGACGCCCTGTCGAACCCGATCGAGGCCGGCATGGGCTGGCTCGTGAAGGCGGACCGGCCCGACTGGATCGGCCGCGACGCGGTCGCCGCCGTTGCCGCGCGCGGCGCCCGGGACGCCCTCGTCGGGTTCGAGATCGTCGCCGGGTCGAGCGTCCCGTCGGAGGGCGCCGCGGTCGTCCGCGACGGGCGGGCGGTCGGTCGGGTCACGAGCGCGAAGTGGAGCCCCACCCTCGGTCGACCGATCGGGCTCGCCTGGCTGCCGGCCGACGACGCGGTCGACGGGCGCGAGATCACGGTCCGCCTCGGCGTCGGGCGCGGCGGCGAGACGACGCCGGCGGTCGTTCGGACGAGCCCGTTCTACGACCCGGCCGGGGAGCGACTTCGCTCATGAACGCACCGCCTGCCGCGCCGCCCGTCCGCCGCAGTGCCCTCGAGGCCGAGCATGCGCGGCTCGGTGCCCGCTGGGTCGCCGACGACGCCCGCTGGCCGGCCGACTATGGCGATCCCACCGCCGAGGCCGCGACGGCCGCCCGCGCCGTCGGGCTGGCCGAGCTCGGCCCCCTCGATGCGCTTCTCGTGCGCGGGCCGAAGGCCGCCGCAGCGGTCGGCGCGGCCGATCTCGATGCCGGGGTCTGGGTCCTCGGACCGGACGAGGTGCTCCTCCTCTACCGCCCGGCGGGCGAGGCCCAGCGATCCAGCGAGGAGGCGCTCGTCGGCGCGGACGTGTCGCTCGTGGAGATGAGCTCTGCGTCGACGGTCCTCCGCCTCGCCGGGCCGGGCGCGCCGGCGCTCCTCGCCGAGCTGTCGCCGATGCCGCTCGGGCCGGACGAGCTGGCCGACGGGGCGATCGCGCAGGGACCGCTCGTCAACGTCCGTGCGGTCGTCCGGCGCCACGACGCGG
>Ga0299906_10005353_pt1 | contig 10468 bp, 8 predicted proteins | sample RVTome_14_FD_200259 | JGI IMG/M metagenome (GOLD analysis project Ga0299906, IMG submission 200259) | Soil microbial communities from uranium-contaminated site in the Upper Colorado River Basin, Wyoming, United States - RVT145D125 (version 2) ...
TTCGTATCTTTGCTGCATTCCCTGGGTTTCTCTCCGGTGGTCCTGAAGACACTGACCTGGGGTATCGCGCACTGCGTGGTCGCCACGAAACCCGGCTCCCGCGAGCGAACTTGAGGAGGACGCATTGAGCTTCCGTGTCGGGCCCGTCCTCATCGACGTGCCCACGGCGTTGGCTCCCATGGAGGGAATCACCGACCGGGACTTTCGTGGCCTCGTGCGCAGCCTCGGCGGTTGCGGCCTCACCGTGACCGAGTTCGTCAGCAGCGAGGCGATGACTCGCAGCGTGGCGAAGGCGTGGAAGATGGCGGAGGTCGACCCGGCGGAGCATCCCGTGTCCATCCAGATCTACGGGCGCGACCCGGCGCGGATGGCGGAGGCGGCGCGGCACTGCGTGGACCTCGGCGCCGACATCGTGGACGTGAACCTCGGCTGCCCCTCGAAGGCGGTCACGTCGGGCTGTGCCGGGTCGGCGCTCATGCGCGAGCCGGAGCGCGCGGGCGAGATCTTCGACGCCGTGGGGCGGGCCGTGCGCGAGCGCGGTGTTCCGTTCAGCGTGAAGATGCGCACCGGCTGGGACTCCGAGAACCGCAACGCGCCCGAAGTGGCGCGGCGGGCGGTCGACGCGGGCGCGCAGATGATCGCCGTCCACGGGCGCACGCGCTGCGACATGTACAAGAACCAGGCGGATTGGAGCTTCGTGGGCCGGGTGAAGAGGTCGGTTCCGGTGCCCGTGCTCGTGAACGGCGACATCCTGACCGTGGACGACGCGCTGCGAGCGCTCGACCAGTCCGGGGCCGACGGCGTGATGGTCGGGCGCGGGATCCTCCGCAATCCCTGGCTCCTCGGGCAGATCGCGTGCGCGCTCGCCGGCGGCGAGCCCGCCGAGCCCGTGCTCGACGCGCGGCGCGACGTGCTGCGGCGGTACTTCCGCCAGCTCGAGGCCGGGCTCGAGATCGACGACGCAGCCCGCCTCGAGCGCGCGCTCCTCGGTCGCATCAAGAAGATCACGGGGTACTTCACGCGCGGACTTCCCTACGGGAGCCGCCTGCGCGAACGCGTGTTCCACTCGGAGTCGGTGGCCGAGGCCCGCTCGTTCGTGGATGAGTACTTCGACCTGCTCTCGGAGCGTCAGGTGGCGAACGCGTTCCTCGAGCGACACGACGAAGAGGACGCCGAGGTGACCGCGGCCTGACCGCTCACCGCCGCGCGGTCCGGCCGGGTCGGCGCGATCAAGTCACAGCCGCGGGCGTCCGATCCTCCCTCGAGGAGGTGCGCCCGTGAACGTGATCCTCGTCTTCCCGAACGATCCCCGCCGCAGCGAGTTCAGTCAGGCTCTGCAGGCGGAGGGGCACACGGTGCGCCCGGTGGCCACCCCTGCCGAGGCGCTCGCGGCCGCGACCGGCGAGGCGCCGGATTGCGTCGTCCTCGACGGGAAGACGCTCGCGAACGCGCTCGAGGGCGTGCGCTCGTCGCTCGAGACCCGCTGTCCCGGCAAGGCGATCCCCGTGATCGCCACGGAACCGGGCGGCGCGCCTGGCCATCTTCTCAGTGCGATGGCCCGGCTCGCTCGCACGGGGCAAGCGATCGATCTCGCGGGCAAGACGATCCTGCTCGTCGACGACAAGGACATCACGCGACGCCGCCTCTCGGCCCAGCTCTCGAACGACGGCTGGCGCGTGATCGAAGCCGTCGACGGCTCGAAGGCCGCACTCACGATCATCGACCAGCGCATCGACTGCCTGATGGTGTCAGCGATGCTGCACGGACGGCCGTCGACGGGCGTGATCCGCAGCGCCGCCGAGATCCGCAAGGCGCATCCGTTCCCCTATTCGATCCTCGTCGTCACGGACCTCGACACGTCGCAAGCCGCGGCAAAAATGCTGGAGGCCGGCGCGGACGACATCGTCGGACGCGCGTCGGGGTTTCCGGTGATGGCGCGACGGCTGCAAGTGGCCCTCAACCTGAGGTCCCTGCTGCGCGAGAACCGCTACCTGAAGGAACAGCTCGCAGACCTGGAGTTCTCCGAGGGACCCGCCGTCATCGGCTGATCCCACCGAGGGACCGGGCCCGCCTTGCAGCGAGTTCCCCGATCCTCTAGCTTGGCCGCATGGCGAAACCCCGCGTCCGCTCCGGCGGCGGCCTCCCCGCGCTCCTGTACGTTTGGAGGAAGGGCCGCGAGGCCGGCGGTTTTCTTCGTCTGTTGCGCCGGCTCCGAACCCGCAACGCGTGCAAGACGTGCGCGCTCGGCATGGGCGGCCAGCGCGGCGGCATGGTGAACGAGGCCGGACGCTTCCCCGAGGTGTGCAAGAAGTCCGTGCAAGCACAGGCCGCCGACATGGCCGGCGTGATCGACGAGGCCGCGCTCGCGGCCCACCCACTGGACCGACTCGCGCGGCTCACCTCCGCCGAGCTGGAGCGGCTCGGCCGCGTCGCGTTCCCGATCGTGCTCGACGAGGGCGCCACGCACTTCCGTCGCATCGGGTGGGAGGAGAGCATCGGCCGTGTCGCGACCGCGTTCCGCCACGCATCCCCCGGGCGCACGTTCTTCTATTCGTCGGGCCGCTCGAGCAACGAGGCCGCGTTCTTGATGCAGCTCGTGGCGCGGGCGTACGGGACCTCGAACATCCACAACTGTTCGTACTACTGCCACGCGGCGTCGAGCGTGGCGCTCGCGGACGTGTACGGCAGCGCCACCGCGTCGGTCGTGCTCGAGGATCTCGCCCGCGCCGACCTCGCGCTCGTGGCCGGGGCGAATCCGGCGAGCAACCATCCGCGGCTGATCAGCGAGCTCGTGAAGCTGCGGCGCCGCGGCGGACGCGTGATCGTAGTGAATCCGCTCCGCGAACTGGGGCTCGTGCGATTCCGCGTGCCGTCGGATTGGCGCAGCATGCTGTTCGGATCCACGATCTCCGACCTCTACGTGCAGCCCCACGTGGGAACCGACGTTGCGCTGTTCCGCGCGATCCTGCGAGGGCTCCGCGAGCGCGGCGCGATCGACGAGTCGTTCGTGGCGGCGCACACGACGGGCTGGGAGCGCGTGGCGCACGATCTCGAACGCGAGCCCGCGGGCGCGGCGGCGGATGCATGCGGCGTGCCACAGGCGGAGATCGACCGCGCCGTGGAACTGCTGGCCGGCGCGCGCCGCGGCATCTTCCTCTGGGCCATGGGTCTCACGCACCACGCGAACGGCGTGGACAACGTGCGCGCGCTCGCGAACGTCGCTCTTGCGCGCGGGTGGCTCGGGCGCCCTGGGTCCGGCCTCCTTCCCATCCGCGGGCACTCGAACGTGCAGGGCGTGGGGTCCGTCGGCGTGACGCCCGCGCTCCGCGAGTCGTTCGCCGCGCAGCTGGAGAAAAACTACGACATCCGCGTTCCGCGCGATCCGGGGCAGGACACCTACGCGTCCATGGTCGCCGCCCACGACGGGCGCGTGGACGCGTCGATGCTGCTCGGCGGCAACCTCTTCGCGAGCAATCCGGACCGACGCTTCGCGGCGGAGGCGCTGCAGCGGATTCCGTTCACGGTGTCGATCACGACGAAGCTGAACGAAGGCCACGTGCACGGCCGCGGCCGCACGATGCTCGTGCTTCCCGTGCTGGCGCGCGATGAAGAGGCGCAGCCCACCACGCAGGAATCCATGTTCAACCTCGTGCGGATGTCCGACGGCGGCACGCCATCCGTCGACGGCGAGATGCGCTCCGAAGTCGAGATCATCGCGGAGATCGCGGGCCGCGTGCTGCCGAAAGGCCGCGTGGACTGGTCGTCGTTCCGGTCGCACCGCACGCTCCGGCAGGCGATGGCCGACGTCGTTCCGGGATTCGACGAGATGCGCGGCATCGACGAGACGAGGCGGGAGTTCCAGATCGCGGGCCGCACGTTCCACGAGCCGCGCTTCGCGACGCCCGACGGTCGGGCGCGCTTCCACGTGACGCCGCTCCCGCCCGCGTGGCCAGTGGACCGGTTCCGACTCACCACGGTCCGATCCGAAGGGCAGTTCAACACGGTCGTCTACGAGGAAGAGGACCTCTACCGCGGCAACGTGCGACGCGACGTCGTGATGATGTGCGAGCACGACGCGGGACAGCTCGGCTTCGGCGAAGGCGACGCGGTCACGGTGCGCACCGACACGGGGTCGATGAACGTGCACGTGTCGATCGTGGATCTGCCGCCGGGCAACCTCGCCATGTACTACCCCGAGGCGAACGCGATCGTCCCTCGGCGGCTCGATCCGGAATCGAAGACGCCCGCGTTCAAGTCCGTCGCGGCCACGCTCGAGCGCCGCGCCAGCGGGGCGGCGCGCGTTACTTGAAGCGCGGCGTGTAGCGGTCGAGCGAGCTGTACGGCGCGGGCCACGGAAGTTTCCACCCGAGTTCGTGGGCCGCGTTGCGTGTCCAGTACGGGTCCCAGAGCTGCGCGCGCGCGAGGGCGCACAGATCGGCCCGTCCGGCGGCGAGGATGGTGTTCACGTCCATGTACGACGAGATGTTACCGACCGCCATCGTGGGGATTCCCGCTTCGTGGCGCACGCGATCGGCGAAGGGTGTCTGGAACTGGCGCCCGTACACCGGCTTGCCGTAGGGAACGGTCTGCCCCGCCGACACGTCGATGATGTCCGCCCCGTGTGCTCTCAGCGCGCGTGAGATCTCGACCGCGTCGGCGTCCGTCACTCCTTTCGGAACCCAATCCATCGCGGAGATGCGCACGGAGATCGGCTTGCCGGGCGGCCACACGGCTCGTACGGCGTCGAACACCTCGAGGGGAAAGCGCAGGCGATTCGCGAGCGAGCCACCGTACTCGTCGGTGCGCACGTTCGTGAGTGGAGAGATGAACGACGCGAGCAGGTACCCGTGGGCGAAGTGGATCTCGAGGAGGTCGAACCCCGCCTCCTCGCCCATGCTCGCGGCACGGGCGAAATCCCCGCGCACGCGGTCCATGTCGGCCGGATCCATCTCCTTGGGCACGGGGCTGTGCGGCAGCCACGGCAGCGGCGACGCGGCGATGAGCGGCCAACCGCCGGACTCGAGCGGCTCGTCCATCCCCTCCCACGCGAGCTTCGTGGACCCCTTGCGCCCGGCGTGCGCGAGCTGCAGCCCGATCTTCGCGCCCGTGTGCCCGTGCACGAAGTCCACGATGCGCTTCCACGCGGGCACGTGCTCGGGGAGGTACATGCCGGCGCATCCGTGAGTGATCCGCCCCTCGCGGGAAACGTCGGTCATCTCCGTCATCACGAGTCCGGCCCCGCCCACGGCTCGACTGCCGAGGTGCACGAGCTGCCAGTCATCGGGCATTCCGTCTCGCGCCGTGTACTGGCACATCGCCGAAACCACGACGCGATTCGCGAGTTCGAGCCCGCGTAAGCGGAACGGCGTGAACATCGGCGGCGGCGTCGGTTCGGTCGCCGTGCGGCCGCACGCCGCGGCGGCGCCGCGCGCGAACCATCGGTCGATCGAGGCGATGTACGCCGGATCGCGGACGCGAAGATCCTCGTGCGTGATGCGCAGGCTCCGTGTGAGCAGATTGAATCCGAATTGCACGGGCTCGGTCGCCATGTAGCGTTCCGTGTTCTCGAACCACTGGAGGCTCGCCTGCGCCGCGCGCTGCAAGCTCTCCACGACCGGGCGGCGTTCCGCTTCGTAGGCGCCCAGCGCGGCCGGCACGTCGTCGTGCCGCGCGAGCGCGTCACGCAGCGCGATCGCGTCCTCGAGCGCGAGCTTCGTGCCCGAACCCACGGAGAAGTGCGCGCTGTGCGCGGCGTCGCCCACGAGCACGACGTTCTCGAACGACCAGCGCGCGTTCCGTACCGTGGGAAACTGCCGCCACGTGGACCGGTTCTGGAGCAGCGAATGACCCTGGAGCTCCGCGGCGAAGAGCCGTTCGCAGAATCCGACGGTCGCTTCCTCGTCGTGCGCCACGAGTCCGGAGCGCGCGAACGTCTGGTCGGTGGTCTCCACGATGAACGTGGATCGTTCCGATTCGTACTGGTACGCGTGCACGCGCCACATCCCATGCTCGTCGCTCTTGAAGTAGAACGTGAACGCAGGGAACGGACGAGTGGTGCCGAGCCACACGAAGCGGTTCGGGCGCCAATCGATCGTGGGTCGAAACGCATGCGCGTATCGCTCCCGAACGAAACTGTTGACCCCGTCCGCGGCCAGGATCAGATCCGCGTCGCGATACGGCTCGAGATTCGTCACCTCGACCTGATAGCGGACGTCCACGCCGAGCTCTTGGCACCGCGCGCTCAGGATGTCGAGCAGCGTCTTGCGCGACAGCCCGCTGAAACCGTGCCCCGTGGATTGCAGGAGCTCACCGCGGTAGTGGATGTCGATGTCGTCCCAGTGGTAGAGGCCGCGCGTGATCTCGCCGTACGTCTGCGGATCCGCGGACTCGAGGCTCTCCATCGTGGCGTCGGAGAACACCACGCCGAATCCAAAGGGGTCGTTCGAGCGATTGCGCTCGAGCACCACGACGTCATGCGCCGGATCCTCTCGTTTCATGAGCAGCGAGAAGTAGAGCGCGGCGGGCCCGCCCCCGATGCAGACGATCCTCACGGGGCGCTCGCAGCCGCCGCAATCACGTGACCCGCGATGATCAGGTGCTGGATCTCGGTCGTGCCTTCGTAGATCCGCAGCGAACGAACGGCGCGGTAGAGCCGATCCACGGGATGATCCGCGAGCACACCGCGGGCGCCGAGGATCTGCACCGCGTCGTCCACGATGCGCTGCGCGCTCTCCGTGGCGAACGCCTTCGCGATCGCGGCCTCCTCGGAGACGCGCTCCTTGCCCCCGTCCGCTTCCCAGAGCGCCTGGTACACGAGCAGGCGCGACGCGCGCAGGTTCATCGTCATCCGCGCGATCTTCTCCTGCACCAACTGGTGTTCCGCGAGCGGCTTCCCGAACTGCCGGCGCTTCACGGCGTGGCGCACGGACTCGTCGAGCGCGCGCGCGGCCATGCCGCACGCCGCCGCTCCGACGGTCGCGCGCAGGCGGTCGAGCGTTCGCAGCCCGAGCTTCATGCCCTCTCCCTCGCCGCCGAGCCGATTCGCCGCCGGCACCCGGCATCCCGCGAAGCGGATCTCGCCGAGCGGATGCGGTTCGCTCATCACGAGCGGGCGCACGAATTCCACGTGCTCCGCGGGTACCACGAAGCACGAGATCCCGCGGCTCCCGCGCGACGGGTCCGTGGACGCGAACACCGTATAGAAGTCCGAGAGCCCCGCGTTCGAGATGAACGTCTTCGTGCCCTCGAGCACGTACGCGTCGCCGTCGCGCGTCGCCGTCGTGCGCATCGACGCCACGTCCGAGCCCGCGTCGGGCTCGGTCATGGCGAACGCGGCCATCGCCTCACCGCGCACGGCCCGGAGCACCCACTCGCGCTTCACCGCGTCGTTGTCGGAGAGAAGGATCGGGGTAGTGCCGAGCGCCTGGAGCGCGAACACGGCGTCCGCGAGGGGCGACGCGGCGGCGAGCGCCTCGCGCACGAGTCCGCATGCGCGATAGTCGCGGCGTTCGATCGGCGCGAACCAGCCGGCCGCGCCGAGCTCGACGAGGAGCTCGCGAGCGGACACACGCGCCGCGGCGTCGTTCTCGGGCGCGGGGAGCGGCTCGATCGTGTCCCGCGCGTACGCCGCGACCTGCTCCGCGAGGGCAACGTGCGATGCGTCGAGGAACGCGCGAATCGCCGACACGTCGGGCACGCGGTGTGCCATCTAGCGGAACTTCGTGGGGCGTTTCGCCCGGAACGCTTCGTACGCTTCGCGGAAGTTCGGGCTTTCCATGCACGCCGCCTGGATCTGACCCTCGTGCTCGAACGCGGTCCACAGGTCCATCCCCGCCTCGCGATTCAGCGAATCCTTCGTGACGCCGAGAGCGAACGATGGACCCTGCGCGAGTTGCTCCGCGAGCGCTCGGGCGCGCGCCACCGCCGCGTCCGCGGGATGCACCTCGTGATAGAGACCGATGCGATGCGCCTCGGCCGCGTCGATGAACTCGCCGGTCATCAGCAGCCGCGTGGCGTGCCCGGTGCCCACGATCCGCGGCAGGAGCCAGGTGGCGCCCATGTCCGCGCCGGAGAGACCGACCTTCGTGAAGAGGAACGCGATCTTCGCCGTCTCGGATGCGATCCGGAAATCGCACGCCGCCGCGATCACGGCACCGGCGCCCGCGACCGTTCCGTTCAGGGCGCCGACGACGGGCCGCCGGCACTGCCGGATCGAGAGCACGAGGTCGCACGTGAGCCGCGTGAAGTCGAGGAGCGCCTCGTAGTCGCGTCCGAAGAGCGCGCCGATGATGTCCTCCACGTCGCCGCCCGAACAGAATGCGCGCCCCGCGCCGGTGAGGACGATCGCGCGCACGCCGGCTTCCGTGTCGAGGGCGCGGAACACGTCGCGCAGCTCCTCGTACACTTCGAACGTGAGCGCGTTGAGCCGCTCCGGACGATTCAGCGTGACCGTGGCGACGGCGGTCTCGGGGTCGAACGCGTACTGGAACGAGCGCGGAGAAATCGACATGCGGCTCCTCAGTCGGTGTCGGGAAGAACGGCGGTCGCTTCGATCTCGACGACCGCGTGCTCGTCGACGAGCTCTCGCACGGCCACGAGCGCGATCGCGGGAAAATGTCGGCCCATGCGCTCCCGGTACGCGCGGCCGAGCGCGGCGAGACTCGCGCGGTACGCGGCCATGTCCGTCACGTAGATCGTGAGACGCCCCACGTGGGAGGGCTCGCCGCCCGCTTCGCGGACGACCACCAGCACGTTCGCGAGCGCGCGATCGAACTGCTTCACGAAATCGGCCGGCTCCACGCGGCCGCTCTCGTCGCTCGCGGTCATTCCGGCGACGAACAGCGTGCGGCCGCCGCTCGGCGCGAGCATTCCGTGGTTCCAGCCGCGCGGCTCGCCCAGCGAGCTCGGATTCACGATGCGGAAGCTCACGAGCGCAGCCCCCCTCCGTCGACGACGATCGCCTGGCCGTGGATTCCGCGCGCTTCGTCGTCGCACAGCGAGCGCACCGCGAACGCGACTTCCTCGGGCGTGATGAGCCGCTCCTGGGGAGTCGTCTGCAGCAGGGAGCGAAGTGCGTCCTCGTGCGAGAGCTTCGTCTTCGCCACGATCCGCTCCACCGATTCGCGCGTCATCTCCGTGTCCACGTACCCGGGACAGACCGCGTTCACCGTGACGCCGTGCGCGGCGACCTCGTCGGCGACGGCGCGCGTGAATCCCATGACCGCGTGCTTCGCCGCCGCGTACGCCGCGATGTAGCGCGAACCGGTGAGCGCCGCCGTGGACGCCACGTTGATCACGCGGCCCCAACGCCGCTCGATCATACCCGGGAGGAACGCCTTCGTGCACAGGAACGTGCCCGTGGCGTTCACGGCGAAGAGGCGGTTCCACTCGTCGAGCGTGAGGCGGGAGACCGGCGCGGACGACGCCGCCCCGGCGTTGTTCACGAGTATGTCCACGCCGCCGAGCGCCTCGCGCGCTCGCTCCACGAGACGCTCGACGCTCGCCGGATCTGTCACGTCGCACGTCGTCGATTCCACGCGAGGTCCGAGGCCGCCGGCGCCGACGGCGCCGCCGTCGTGGCGGGCGCACACGAGCACCGACGCGCCGCTCTCCGCGAGCGCGCGCGCCACCGCGGCGCCGATGCCGCGCGTTCCCCCCGTCACGACCGCCCGCTTGCCGCGCAGATCCATGGGGCGAGTTCAGGCGAAATCGCGGGGCGGGTCAAGGGAAGCCGTGGCTTCCCGTACTGCGTCGGCCAGGATCGCCCCGAGCGTTTCGATCGTGGCCTCGCCCTCGCGAGAAGTCGCGGCGCCGGGGTTGCCGAAGTAGGCGCGCGAACCGTTCGCCTCGAGGAAGGACTTCTTTCCGGCGCGGATGGCGTCCGAGAGGGACGACGGGTTCTCCGGCAGCTGGCTGCGCGCGGACTCGCGGACGAGGTCCGGGCGGCTCGCGAGCACGATCGACGTCTCGAACTGCCCCGCGTGGCACGCGCCGCTGCGAAACTCGTCGCTCAGCCGCGCGCCCCACGGCCGGCGCGTGAGGTTCGGGAACACGACGGCGATCCCCTTCTCCTCGCGGCAGGCGTTCGCGGCGGCGTCGAGGGACGCGAGGTGGCCGGGATCGAGGTGCGCGTTCGCGAGCGCGAGCATGCGGAATCCCTGGCGCTTCAGCTCGCGCGCCACGTCGAGCACGAGCGCCGTGACCGTGGCCGGCGAGACGGAGATCGTGCCGGGAAACTCCCGAGCGAAGTCCGCGGAGGTGTACGCGAACGTCGGCAGGATCACCGCGGGCACGCCCTCGTCGGACAGACGCGCCGCCGCCGCCCACGCCATCGATTCGGAGATGATCCCGTCGGTCTCGAGCGGGAGGTGCGGTCCGTGCGCTTCCGTGGCTCCCACGGGCAGGATCACGACCGCTCGGGCGCGATCGAGATCGCGCACCTGTTCCCAGGTGGCCTCTCCGAGCGACA
>Ga0299906_10005354_pt1 | contig 10467 bp, 10 predicted proteins | sample RVTome_14_FD_200259 | JGI IMG/M metagenome (GOLD analysis project Ga0299906, IMG submission 200259) | Soil microbial communities from uranium-contaminated site in the Upper Colorado River Basin, Wyoming, United States - RVT145D125 (version 2) ...
CCTTCATGCCCGATCCCGAGGCGCTGGCCGAACAGTTCAAAAAGATCTACGTGCTGCGCGATGGCAGCCGCTTTCTCGCATCATCCGATCCCGAATCGCTGCGGGCCGCCCTGGAGGTCATCGACGGCGACAAGGCCCCGGCCGTCGGCGATCGCGAGGACTTCCGGGCGGCGCTGGGCCAGGTCGGCCCGCACGACGGCTATGCGCTGATGCTCACGCGCGACTTCGGCGGCATCGTCGATGCCCTGGACGAGTCGGGAATGATGCGGGGCATGGTTGGGCCGTCGGTGCCGGCGCTCATCGGCACCATCGGCGCTTTCGGCTATGGGTATCGTCTGGACGCCCCCTCGGCCATGCTGGAGCAGACCGTGACGATGTACATGCCCGAGGGCAAGGGCGGCATCTTCGGCCTGCTGGACACGGCGACGCCGCGCGGCGAACTGCCCGCGTTCGCCGGACCTGAGACCATCAGCTACACATCGCTGAACTTCGAGTTCGGCGGCGTGCTCAACTTCGTCCGCAACGTCATCAACTCCAATCCGATGCTTGCCATGCAGGCGGCCGAACAGATGCCGGTCATCGAGCAGTTCATCGGGCAGATGTGCTCGCCGCTGGGCCAGCACGTGCAATTCCTGCGAACGCTGCGGCGGCCGCTGGCGGCCGACAGCTCGGGCATGGTGGTTTCCATCGAATGCACCGACCAGCAGGCCTTCGAGCAGTTCCTGGCCGACAACGGGGCGGCCGCGGGCCTGGAGCCGCGCGATTTCCTCGGTCACCGCATCTACTCCACGCCCGAGGGGCTGATGGGCATGATGTTCGGCATCGACGCCTCGGTCTCGCTCGGGCTGGGTGGAGGCCAGTTGTTCCTTGGCTCGTCGAGCGGCGTCGAGCAGGCGCTGCGGACGGTCGGCCAGCGCGAGCTGGCGAGTCTCGGCGGCGACGATGAGTACCGCCGGGCCGTCGGCGCGCTGGGCAACGGCGCCCTGGTCGGCTGGGGCTACTCCGACGTCATCGACTCGATGGAAGCGGAGATCCATAACCAGCGGCTCCAGGTCGAGTCGATGGTCCGCCAGATGGAGGAGTTCGACCCGGAGATGGCCGCCGAGATGAAAGCGGAGATGCAGCAGCAACTCAACATCTTCGATCACGTCGATCCCGAGCTGCTCCGCCGCTACATCGGCCCGTCGGCGTGGATGGTGCGCTCCACCGACGACGGCTTCGTGTTCACCAACTACGTGCTGGAGGCGAAGCCCCAGTAAGTCCCGCGGCGACGCGAACCACGACAACCCTTCGGGGGCGGCGCGAGCCGCCCCCTTGTCATTCGAGGCCGTTCAGTCCGCCCGCAGCGTCCGCATGGGGTCGATCCGCATCGCACGCCGCGCCGGGAGATGGCACGCCAGCAGCCCGACTGCCGTCAGCAGGGCGGCGATCGACATCAGTGTCAGCGGATCGGCGGGACTGACGTCGAACAGCAGGCCCGCGAGCACGCGGCGCAGAGCCAACGCGAGCGCAAGACCGAGGGCCAGGCCGCCCAGCGTCAGCGCCAGGCCGCGGCCCACAACCGCCCGCCAGATGCTGCCCGGGCTGGCGCCAAGCGCGAGACGAATACCGAATTCGCGCCGCTGCTGGCTGACGGTGTAGGCCAGCACGCCGTACAGGCCGATGGATGCAAGCAGAAGCGCCAGGATGGCGAAGCCGCCGAGCAGGACGGTCAGGAACCGATTGCCCGCGAGCGCGCGGCGAACGAGGTCTTCCATCGCCCGGACTTTGGAGATGGCCAATTCGCCGTTGAAGCCCGCCACCGCCCGCCGCGCCGGTGCGATGAGCGCCGCCGTGTCGCCCGCGGCGCGGACCACGAAGGTCGCCTGGGGCCGGGCGCACTGGGCGAACGGCAGATAGACCTGCGGCAGGCCCGACTCGCCAAGGTCGTGGTGCGCGATGTGCTCGACCACGCCCACGACATCCGCCCAACGGTTCACGAACTGGCCGTTCTCAAAGTATGTAGCCCGCATGCGCTTGCCGACCGCCGGCTCGCCGGGCCAGGCCGTCTCCGCCAGACTGCGGTCCACGATGGCCACTCGCCGGCCCGCGTCGACATCGAGCCCGTCGAATTCGCGGCCCGCGACCAGCCGGCCGCCGATGGCGGCGAAGTAGCCGGGCAGGATCGCGCGATGGTCGGCGACGAGTTCGACGCCCTGCTCGCCGGACTCCTCCCCGATGACGAACGGGCTTGACCAGTTGGGCTCGTCATCCAGCGGGAGGTGTGAGATCGCCCCGACCGCCTCGACGCCGGCGATCGCGGCGATGCGGCGCTGGATCTCGCTCCATGCCTGGGCGCGGTCGTCCGTGGACGGATACTGGCGGAACGGCAGTGAGACGCGGAATGTCAGGGCCTGCCGCGCCTCGAAGCCCGGGTCAAGGGCGTGCAGGCGATACAGCGTGTGTGTGAGCAGTCCGGCGCCGACGAGCAGGACGAACCCGAGGGCCACTTCGCCGATGATCAGGGCCTGACGAACGCCCGCCCCGCGCGTGGCGGCGCCCACCCTCGCCGCGTTTCGAAGGCCGTCGGTCAGGTTCAGGCGCCGGACCTCGATCATCGGAACAAGGCCGAAGACCAGGCCCGACACGAGCGAGACGCCGAGCGTGAAGAGCAGCGATGCGGCGCTGAGGGGAATGCGCGCCTCGTCGGAAAGGCCCTCGGGGCGCAGCGCCCACAGCAGATCGAGGCCGAAGAGGGCCACGATCGCCCCGAGACCGCCGGCCAGAGCGAACAGTACGACGGACTCGCAGAGAAGCTGCCGCACCAGCCGGCCGGTCGAGGCGCCGAGCGAGGCCCGCAGCGCGAATTCGCCGCGCCGGCCGGCCGCCCGGGCCAGCAGCAGGTTGGCGACGTTGGCGCACGAGATCAGGAGGACCACGCTCACAGCGCCGAACACGATCAGCAGTGACCGCCGCACATGGCGCATGGCGTCGGCCTGCGCTTCGACGACGTCGAACGAGAGCCCTCCGTCATCCAGCACCTGGCGCTCGGCCCGCAGGTCGCCGGCGATGCGCGCAAGGTCCGCCTGCGTTTCGCCGATCGTCGCCTCCGGCCTCAGCCGCGCCAGGAGGCGCAGGTAGAAGACGTCGATCGGCCCGGCCTCGAGGCTGTCGCGGAACGGGACCCAGGCGTCGAGCAGGGACGGCACCTTGGCGTCGGCGGGGAATCGCAGGGCGAAGTCCGGCGGCATGACACCCACGATGGTGCGCGACTCGCCGTCGAAGCGGACCTCGCGGCCGACGACATCCGGGGCAGCGCCGAAGCGCACACGCCACAGGCGGTCGCTGATGACCAGCACGCCGCGGCGCCCCGCGCCCGCGTCGTCGTCGCGGAATGTCCGCCCGCCGGCCGGCACGGCGCCCAGCACGTCGAAGAAGTTCGCCGTGACGTTGCCCACGCGAAGCTGGAGCGGCTCCTCGTCGCCGGCCAGCGTGCCGCTGTTGGCCCAGATGCCGGCGATGCCGGCGAGGGTCTGGTTGCGCCGCTGAAGTTCCACCAGCAGCGGGCCCGAGACGGGATAGCGCGAGGCGCCCTCGCTGGTGAGACCCATCCACACGATCGCGAGACGCTGGGCCTGCGGATAGGGCAGGGGACGAATCAGGAGATGGTGCACCACGCTGAAGATGGCGGTGTTGGCGCCGATGCCCAGGGCCAGCGTCATGATCGCCACGAGACTGAATGTCGGATTGCGGCGCAGCGCGCGCATGGCGTATCGTCCGTCGAGCACCACGGTGTCCAGCCGCGCCCCCCGCCGCTCATCGCGGCAGGCTTCGCGCACCTGCGTGGGACCGCCAAGCTCGTGCCGCGCGCGGCGGGCGGCGTCAGCCGGACTCAGGCCGGCGCGGCGATGGTCCTGCTCGCGCTGCTCAAGATCGTGTCGGAGCTCTTCATCGAGCTCCCGTTCCAGCCGGCCTCGATGCAACAAGCTTCGCAACGCCCCGATGACACGCCACGTCGCCATGAGCGGATCCTTATGCCATCCTGAGGATGCGATTGATCGCCGCCGAGACGCGATCCCAGTTCGCCTGGTCCTGATCGAGCTTGCGGCGGCCCTTGGTGGTCAGACGGTAGTACTTGGCCCGGCGGTTGGTCTCGGTCTCACGCCATTCCGAGTCGATCCAGTCCTCCCGTTCGAGCCGGTGAAGGGCCGGATAGAGCGAGCCCTGGTTGATCTGGAAGACCTCCTGGGACACGCTCTGGATGCGGCGGCCGATGGCGTAGCCGTGCATCGGCGCCAGGGCCACCGTCTTGAGAATCAGCAGGTCCAGGGTTCCCTAGAGCAGGTCGGCCTTGTCGCGGGGCATCGTGACTCCTCGATCGTCTACCTGTAGACGGTCTACAGTATGGAGGGGGCGCGGTTGCGAGTTTCGAGCGGCGTGTCGCCGGACTACCATGGACCGGTCGACGCCTGCGCCGGCGGTCGATTCTGGAGTGCATTCGCATGCGGTTGTCCCGGGCAGTGGTTTCCCTGCTGATGGCCCAGACCCTGTGGGTCGGCCCCGCGGCCGCCCGGCCACAGGGAATCGGCCCCGAGGTCTTCATCGTTCCCGCCGACGCGCCGACCGTCCCCCTGGGCACGCTGGGCCACGTCGAGAAGCGCGGCACGGGACCGCAAACACTGGTGCTGATCCCCGGCATGAGCTTCGGCTGGCGGATCTGGGACGAGTTCATGCAGCGCAACGCCGACCGCTACACCATGTATGCGATCACGTTGCCGGGCTTCGACGGCACGCCCTCACCGCCCACGCCCGCCGAGAGCGAGCTTTTCGAGCTGTGCCACTGGACCAACGGCGCCATCAGCGGCATCCTCGACCTCATCGAGCGCGAGAAGCTTCAGCGGCCGATCATCGTCGGACACCACAACCTGGGCGATCACCTGGCCATGCGCCTGGGACTGGAGCATCCCGACCTGGTCGGCGGCGTCATCGTCGTGTCCGGGGAACCGAGCCGCGGCGTCCCGTCCGACCTGGACGGCGACCCCAGGCCGAGCGTGGACGACCATCGCATCTTCGTCAGCCGTCACCTTGTGCCGCGCATGCGCACGCAATCGCTGCACGCACCGAGCGAGGTGCGGGTTCCGGCGGCCTCGCTGTGCCGCGATGATGAACGTGCCGGGCAGCTCGATGCGGAGCAATCGTCAGTGCCCCGCTACGTCGAGTATCGGTACTTCCTCGAGTTCATGACCACCGATCTGGCGCTGGCGCTGCCGTCGATGCGGGCGCCGCTGCTGGTGATCGAGGCCCGCGGCGACGCCGAGGCGATGATCGACCGGATCATGGAACTTTATCTGAAGAAAGGCATGAGCGAGGAGGAGGCGCGACAGATGGTCGATTCGATGCTCCAGCAGCGCTTCGGCAGTCTGGAAAACGCAATGAGTCAGCTCGGCGGCGACCCGGCGTGGGAGGACCTCCGGCCGAAAGTGCCGGGACTGACGATCGAGTACATCGAGGAGACGGGCATCTTCATCATGGACGACCAGCCCGCGAAGCTCGATGCGCTGATCCAGACGTTCGCGACGGCGCGGCGATCGGCGGCGGGCGCATCGTCAACGCCGTGAACCGGGGCTGATGCGCTGAAGAATGGATGCGACCGGCGTATTGTCGGCGAAGACCCGCCAAGTCGAAACAAGCCCGCCGCGCACCTCGGCGGCCCACGCGGCGGGAATGCGCCAGTGGTTCTCGGGGCGCAGGACGCCGGCATCGACGCACGTTCCCTCGGCGCGGCCGAAAAGCACGAACAGGTCGCCATCCTGCACGATGCGGTCGATGTCGATGCGGTAGTCCGGCGCCAGACAGAAGTAGGCCTGCCAGGCGGTGCGGAGTGTCGCCCGGTCGCCGCGCAGGGCGCGCCCGAGACTGTCCGTGAACACATGGTCGTCGGACAGCATCGAGGCCAGGCCGTCGGCATCGTGGGCGTTGACCCGATCGATGAACGCCAGAATGGTGTCGCGCCCGCCCGTCACGCCGATCGACCGCCATCGCCCTCGACGACCGCGACCACGGCCGCGCGCAGGATCGCGCGAAGGTCATCCTCCTCCACGCGCCCCAGCGCCTCGTCGAGCGTGAACCACCGCCGTCGGCGCATCGCCTGCTCGGGCCAGGCGGAGCGCTCCTCGACCACGCGCATCAGGAACACCTCCACATCGCAGACGCCGCCCCACTTGTCGTAGCGATACCGGCCGACCGGCCCGGCGGAGACCTCGCCGTCAAGTCCGGCCTCCTCCTCGGCCTCGCGCCGGGCGGACTGCGCGGCCGTCTCGCCAGGATCGATCAGCCCCTTTGGAAAGACCCAGTGCCTGCCGTTGACCGATGTGATCATGGCGAGCTCGATCTGCTCGCCGCGCCGCCGCCACGGGATCACGGCGGACTGCATGAACACCTTGGACTGATCCTGTTCCATCGTGGTGACGGCCGGCCGTCATCGCGCGGGCCGGGGTCGATCATAGTCCGGCGCGGCAGCGCGGCATCGGCGCCTACCATCCCGATCGGAGCCGGCTGGTGGCACGGTCCGACCTCGCACAGGAGCCCGACATGCCCCGTATCGCGATTTTCGTCGGCGGACTGCTCATCGGTCTCGGACTGGCCGCCTATTTCCTCATCGCGACGCCGGACGAGAGCGGCCGGGTGAGCGTCACCGCCCTGATTCCGGCGTTCATCGGCGCGCCGATCGCGCTGCTGGGCGCCGTGGCGCTGTACGAACGCGCCCGCAGGCACGCCATGCACGGGGCGGTGGTCCTGGGCGCGCTGGGACTCATCGGGGCGCTGATGCGGCCGATTCGGGCCATCATGAGCGGCACGTTCGAACTGAACGCGGCAGCGGGGGTGCAACTCGCCATGGCGGCGATCTGCGCCCTGTTCGTCATCCTGTGCGTGCGGTCGTTTCTCAACGCCCGGCGGGCGCCGAAGTAGCCGCAGGAGGGCTACCTGCCTTTCTCGCGAGGCTCTTCGGCAAGCCGGTAGAACCCCTGGCCCATGTCCACCAGATCTCCTCGGCGCGCCAGCTCGCGCCAGATGGCGTCGGCGAACTCGCGCGGCGGGATGATCGCCGCGATCTCCGAGTGCCGGCCGCTGGTCATCGGCTTGACGGTCAGACGCGACTCATCGTCGAGCCGCTGGAGCTTCAGGCGACGGCGGAACGCCTGCATCGCGCGACGAAGCTCGCCCGGGTCGACGGGCGGCTCCGACTCGGAGCCGGCGCCGTCACCCGCATCCGCCCCCGGTGGCGCATCCGGGGACGCCCCCGGGGGCGGGGGCGGCTGTGTCCGGCCGGACTCCAGCGCTTCGAGCATCTGCTTCAGGCGACCGATATCGCGCGAGGCGATGAGCCGCATGATCTCCTTTCGATCGGCCCTGGTCTTCATCAGCGCATGCTGCGCATCGCCCCAGAGCCGGCCCGCTTCGGGATCGGCCTCCAGGTGCATGATGGTTTCGCGAAGGTCGCGCAGTCCGGCGGCGGCCTGCTGTTCCTTCGGTCCACCGGACACATGAGTCTTGTTCTTCTTGGGCTTGGACATGGCGTGGCGAGATCCGGCGACCGCCGCGGACGGAACGCCACCAGCGTCACATCGTCGGGGGTCGCGGACAGTATCCCGTGAAGACGGCGATCTGTGAACCGCGCCGGACAACTTGTTCATGCGCCCGCTTACCGGGGGCGGGGGGGGGCGAGGGCGGGAGTGAGGACGGGGGTGGGGGTGGCGCCGAGCCCACGTGACGGTCTGGAGATTCGCGGTGATCCGGCCTCGATTCGCTACCATATCGCCCGAGGATGGCCGCGGAAGCATTCTGCATCGGTCCGTCGACCTCGTGCTGAGTCGCACCGGCCCCGGTCGTCTCATTGTGCCCTGGAGAAGCGCCGTCCCATGTCCCGCTTTGTTCTCGCCGGCTCGCTGACCGCCGTCGCATTGATCATCGCGATCTTTGCCGGGTGGCTGAGCGAGGAGATCACGGCGGCCGACATGCTCGTCAATCTCTCGGCGGAGGTCGTCGGAATCGCGTTGACCGTGGCGATCGTGGACTGGCTCATCGAGCGCAACAAGCTGGCCGAGGAGGCCCAGCGCGTGGCCTGGCGGGTCCTTCACGAGTTGGATCAGGCGATCTGGGTCTGGCAGGGCGGGCGACAGGAGTTTCACCTCGACGAGATGGCGGCCCTGATCGACCTGATCGCCGAGGACGACCACCCCATCGAGTCGACGCAGGACCTGTTCGTCAACCTGGGGCGCACGACCTCGGACACCGTGCGTCTGCACGCCAAGCTGATGCGTCACGACAAGCGCCTGCGCGAGGCCCTGACGGCCCTGACGGGACTGGCCCAGATGCGGGCCCTGAAGGGCCGCATGCCGCGCACCTTCGTGGTGGAGGCCATGCGGCGGGCCCTGTACGGGCTGGCGGAGGTCACAGGACAGGCCATCCACAGCGGCACCTTCGGCGTGGTCCGGACATTTCGCGACAGCTCCGCGGAGGCGCAACGGCAGCGGTACGAAGGATGGCGGTTCGGCGGCATCGCCCACCGGCCGGGGGCCGATCCGACGGATGAATCGACGCCGGGGACCGGCTGATCGGGCCGGGGTGGGTGTTGGTTCGGCGTCCCGGCATGCTACACTGGGGGAGCCGGCCGATTCTGGCCGCACCAATCACACCAGGAGGACGCGGGACCATGCCCCTCATCATCGTGGTGACGGGACCGAATAACGGCGATTACCACCCCATCGGCGAGCAGCCGGTGCTCATCGGGCGAGATGACAAGTGCGATCTTCAGATCGTCGATCCGGTGGTCTCGCGCCGGCACTGCCGCATTGACTACGACGCGTCCCGGACCGTCGCCTCGGCCACGCACCTGGGCAGCACCAACGGCATGCGGGTCAATGACCGGGAGGTCGAGTCCTCGACGGCCCTCCAGGACGGCGATGTCATCCACATCGGCGACACGCTGCTGCTGTACAGCGCCAGGGATGTGCCGGACATCCAGGAGGCGGTCAACAAGTTTCGCATGAAGCGAGCCGCGAAGCACTCCACGCTCATCCGCTGAGTGATCGCGATTCCCGGGGACTCGAATCAGCGCACGGCGCTGAAACGGCGGAGCTCGGCGCGCGGCGTGATGTAGTCATCGCGCATCGGCTCGACGTGGCACAGATCGGTGGACAGGTACTTTTTGTTCGAGTCGGGCAGAATGGTCACCACGGCGACATCGTCGCCGAGTTCCTCGGCGAGCATCATCGCCCCCAGCACGTTCGCCCCCGAGGAAATGCCCACCGCGAGTCCGAGCGAGCGGCAGAGCTTCTGGGCCATCAGGATCGCATCGCCATCCCACACATCGACGATGTGATCCAGCGCCGCCAGGTCGAGGATGGCCGGGATGAACTCGTCGGAGATGCCCTGGATGCGGTGGTCGCCGACATTGCAGCCGGTGCGGAGAGTGGGGGAGTTGGCCGGCTCCAGGGGATGCACCCGCACCGCCCTGCCGCGCGACTTGAGATAGCGGCCCACGCCCATGACGGTGCCGCCGGTTCCCACGCCGGCCACGAAGGCGTCGGCCGACCGCCCGAACCGCTCGAGCTGCCGTTCGATCTCGGGACCGGTGTGCCGCTCGTGGGCCTCGACGTTGGCGATGTTCTCAAACTGCCGGGGCAGGAAGACGCGATCGTGCGCTCGCGCGTACTGCTCGCAGAGGCGGATGGCGCCGGTGAAGCCGCCCTGTTCGTGGGAGACGGGAATGACCACCGCGCCGAAGGTGTGAATGAGCTGGACGCGCTCCTGGCTCATCCAGTTGGGCATGTAGATCCGCACCGGATGGCCCAAGGCCGCGCCGATGGCGGCGAATGAAATGCCCGTGTTTCCGCTCGACGTCTCGACGATGAGATCGCCGGGACGCAGCTCGCCCGCCTCGTACGCGCGGCGGATGATGTGGGCCGCCATGCGGTCCTTGACGCTTCCGGTCATGTTCTCCAGCTCGTACTTGGCGTAGAGCCGGCGCGGGCGGCCGTCGAAGGCGTACTCGATCTGGAGCAGGGGGGTGGCGCCGATCAGCGGGGCCAGATCGTCCACGGCCCGGGCCAGGCGGTGCGCGGCATGTTCGACGTCCGTGACCATGGGAGGCGGCCCGGCGGGGCCGGGCGTCGGGCCCATTTAGCGCTCGTCCACCGCCGCGAAGCGCTGGTTCGTCGCGCCGTTGTAGATCTGCCGCGGGCGGCCGATGCGGAAGTCCGGGTCGTTGCGCATCTCCCGCCACTGGGCGATCCAGCCGGGCAGGCGGCCCATGGCGAATAGCACGGTGAACATGTTCACCGGGACGCCGATGGCCTTGTAGATGATGCCGGAGTAGAAGTCGACGTTGGGGTAGAGCTTGCGCGAGGTGAAGTACTCATCGTGCAGGGCGATCTCCTCGAGCTTCATGGCGATCTCGAGCAGCTTGCTCTGACCGCCGAGCTTGTC
>Ga0299906_10005355_pt1 | contig 10466 bp, 8 predicted proteins | sample RVTome_14_FD_200259 | JGI IMG/M metagenome (GOLD analysis project Ga0299906, IMG submission 200259) | Soil microbial communities from uranium-contaminated site in the Upper Colorado River Basin, Wyoming, United States - RVT145D125 (version 2) ...
AGCGCCTGCTTCAGGCGCAGCGCCCGGATCTGCTTCGCGTAGCGCGTCTCGACCTCGCGCTCGGTGCGCTTCGCCTGCCCGATCAGCTTGTCGAGCCTTTGCCCGAGCGTGCGCAGCGCCTTGTCCGCCTTCGTGTTCGAAGACTTGCCTGTCTTGCGCGCCATGATTTCCCCTCCCTGGAGGTCGCAGTCTACTCGGCGGCGACGAGGCTGGCCAGCAGGTCCGCGTCCGCGCGCAGGCGCGCGAGCACCACGGCGAGCGCCTGCACGATCACCGGTGCGAGCCCTTCGCTAGGCTCGTCCATGAGGAGCACCGAGGGGTTCGTGACCAGCGCGCGAAATTGAACGCGGCAAGCGCCATACTAGGATTCTAGGATACATCTCTGCTACCTCGGCAAGTCGCGGGCCCCAGGTTCTAACCCGTTTCATCCCGGCGCGACCGGGTTTCACAGATTGTGGATCGCCAGAGTTTTGGACTCCAAGGCTGCACGCGCCACATCGACCAGATGCCGATGGTGCGTAAAAATCATGACTTGCCCGCCCTCGGCATATCGCTCCAGCGCCCGCAGAATGTTCGCCGCGCGTTCATCGTCCGATGTGATGAGCACGTCGTCGAGCACCAGCGGCATGTGCGGGTGTGATGCACGCCGCAGATCGAGCGCCGCGAGTCGCAACGCCAGATAGAGCTGATCGGACGTGCCGTCGCTCATGGCCTCGATTCCTTTTCTGGTGCCATCCGCCTGCACGGCACGCAGGACGGGTTTATCTCCTTCTTCGTCGGCCTCCAAGCGCTCATAGCGCCCCCCGGTCATGAGCGAGAAGTAGGTGGAAGCTGCGGCTACCATCGGCGCCTGAGCGCGTTCGCGGAAGCGATTCAGCGACTCCTTTAGCAGCGCGTGCGCAAGCCTCAAGCGGGCCCACGGTCGGATCGCCGCCCGGAATCGCGCGGCGGCTGATTCCATTGCTTCGCGCGCGGTTGCCGCGCGATCCGAGGTGTCGATCGCCTCCAGAGCTCGCCGTGCCTGTTCCTCGGTCTGGCGCGCCGAGGCCTGCTCCGTTTCGCGCTGCCCGATCTCCAGCCTGGATCTCTCGCGTTCGCTTTCGATGGCCACTGCATCCTGGCCGGCGAGGCTCTGGCGCAGCGCGTCTTCCGGGCGCGCCGATGCCTGCGCGAGCTGCTCGCGAAGCGTTGACAGGTGGATCTGTGCCTGGCGCTTTCGGGCGGCGCTCTCCTCCCTTTCTGGGAGCAGGTCGGCTGTTGCGATGCCCGCCACCGAACAGAGTCGCGCCAGCACAGCGCCTTGTTGCTCAAGTTCTGATTCTGCTTGCCGCTTCTTTTGCTGCGCCCGGTCCTGGTCACGGATCAGTGTGTTGCGCTCCTGCTCACTCTCTCTTGATGCCGCCAGGCGCCTGCGCAAACCATCCGCGAAGTCATCTACCAACACCGGTCCCGGCTCGCCGACCAGCATCGCGAGTTGCGCGGCACGGGCCTCGATGTCGTCGACAACGGCCTGATGATGAGCTTGGGCCTGCCGCGCATCGTTCAGGACTGTGGACTGTCGAGTCAAGGCATCGAGTTCTTCGAGTCGGGCCTTGACGGTTTCCGAGGCGCTGGCGGACGGCAGGAACAGCCGTGCATGCCAGCCATCAAGCGCCCCCTCGTGGCGCCGCAAATCGGTCTCGGTCTGCACAATCAGTACGTCAACCTTCTTCCGGTCGGCCTGTTGCACGCGTAACGCCCTTGCCCGCGCGCCGCGTTCGGCTTCGCTCTCGGCAGCTTTCTTCTCCCATTGAAGCGCCTGCCCCATCAGCGACGGCAGCGCATCGACTTCGCCCCCAACCTTCACTTCGGCGACGGTTTGCCCGGCGGCGCGCAATGGGACGACCAGCGCCGAAGCTGCCGCCGACGCTTCCGCCAGCACCGCTTCGCGATCCGAACGCAGTCCCGCCAGGCGCCCTGCAAGCTCCAGCACAACGTCGCGCCGACTTTGCCACTCGCGCAGCGCGTCGGCATCCAGCGCCGGCAATTGCGCTTGTGTAAGACGCGCCGTCCACCCGGCGAGCACGCTTTCGCGCCGTGCCCCAAGGGTCGCCAGTGCGACAGCAATCTCGCGCCGACGTGCTTCCATCTGCTCGATGCGCGTGGAACATTGCTCGGATGCAACCGCGCGCTTCGCGTCCGCGCGCAACAGGTCCGCTTGCCGATCGGACTCTTCCTGTGCGGCCTCGAATGCGTCCGGCAGCAGACGATTCGCATCAAACGCGCGACCCTGTTCAGCCGCATCCTCGGTGCGGTCCACATAGGCCTTACGAACGCGCGTCCAGCCGTCATCACGCCGCTCCCGGGCGAGGCGCAACGTCTCTGCGGTGACTACCTCGCCTTCAGCAGCGAGCTGTCGTTGCTCAAGCCGCTGTTGTTCCAGATCGCGCTCTAATTGCTGGTCATCGCGGCGCGCATCGCGCTCCGCCTCTTCAATCTCGGCAAGCTCCTGCCGAGCTTGGGCAATCTGCGCTTCCAGCAAGGGCTGGGCTCTGCGCAATGCCTGCTCGGATTCGGCACCCATGTCCGACAGAGACTGAACCAGTCGGCCTTCGAGTTCGCCGATCTGGCGGTCGAGTTCGCGTCGCATCCGCCCCACATCGCCCAAAGCCTGAGCGTGCCGCAAGGTCTCGGCCAAGCTTTGCCGAACGGCCGGGTCGGGCAATACGGGAGCTTCTTTTACGTCGGCGTTCAATGCCTCGTCCAATTCCACGGCGCGCTGGCGATTCCCCGCCAGCCGCTCGTTGAGCTGGCTGATCGTCTGCAGGTGATCGTTCAAGGCCACGCGATCGGCTTCCGAGGGCGCTGCGTTCAGGACCTCACGAATATCCCGCCCCGGCGCGATCCGCGCCGCCCTTGTCGTCAGGTCAGCGTCAATCCGCTGGACGATCGCCTGCTGTTGCTGCGCCTCAATCCGGCTTCGCGTGGCGGTCTCCACGCCGGCAGCCAGCCGTTCGATCACCTCGGTGTGCTCAAGCAAGGGCTTCTCGATCACCAAATCGGCGAGCGCCTCTGCGCAGCGCTTGAGCTCAAGCTCGGCGTCCTGAAATTCCTGCTGCGCACGGCGCTGCGCCTGCTCCGCCGCCAGCCGCTCCTCGCGCGCGCGCTCGGGAAGATCGGGCACCTCGGCCAGCGCCTGCAGTTCCGCCAGCGCACGGTCGTGCTGCCGCAGCAATGGCTCGACCGTGCGCAATTCGGTCAGTTCATTCTCGCGCCGGCGTAAGGCTTCGATTGCCTTGTCGATCTCGGTCAACGCAGCCTTGGCCTGCTCGTGTGCGCGATTCAGAGCCTGCCACTCGGCCGGTTTGGTCTGCGCCTGTCGCCACGCGGTGCGTCGGTCCTCGAGCTGCCGGCGCGCCTCGTTGATTGTGGCATTCTGTGCGCGACCATGCGGATTGAAGAGCCCTTTCGCGTTCTCGTCCAAGGCCGTCAGAATCGCCGCGATACCGCGAGTGCCGGCACTGGCCTCGAACAACGCCGAGCCAAGTTCGCCTTCCCCTTTGAGCAACAGATCGCCGCCAGCGCGCAGGCGCGCGTGATTGAGCCCGAACATCGCTTCAAACTCTCCACGCTCAACGCCGCCAGTCAGCGCCAGTTCATGCTCGCGCAGAACCGGCAGGGCTGGGTCGGGCTGTTCGGTCGCGACATCGAATCGCGACAGCGTCGCGCCGCGGCCCTTGCGTCGGATCAGACCGATGGGCTCGCCCTGATCGTCGATGAAGAGCCCAGCGATGCGCATCTGGCCGGGTGCGTGGATGAAGCCATCCGGACTGCGCGGAGGAATGCCGAATCGCAGGTCGGTGATCGCCCGCAGCGCCACCGACTTACCCGCTTCGTTGGGACCGTAGATCAGGTGCAGATTGCTCGGGCTCGCCGCGAAATCGAGTGTCTTGTCGGTGAACGACCCGAACGCTTGCAGCATCAGCCGCGCAAGCTTCATGCGCCATCCGCCGCCGCCAGGCGCGCGAGCACTGTCGCTTCCGCATCCGCAAGCAAAGCCCGCAGATCGGCGAAGTTGTCCAACCGCAGCACGTCGCTGGCCGCTACGCCGGTGGTCACTTCGGTCGGCAGCGCGTTCAGCAGATCGCCCAGCTCGGTGCTCGTCCACCTCGCCAGCTCGGCGTCGCCTCCGGCAATCGAGTCCACCAACCGGATCAGCTCGCCCACCGCGTCCTGGCGCTGCGCGGCTTGAACTCGATCCATCGGTGTCGTCAACTCCAGCCGTACCTGCTCTATCCAGACCTCTGCGTCGCTCACGTCCTGCGCCGCCGCCTGCACCGCCGCGGCCAGCGTACCCGGCTGGTTCGCCTCCAGCCGGTGCAAGGCGGTTGAGCCGGTCAGCGTGACTCGCACCGCGTGCAGCCTGTCGGTGGCACCGACGAGCACCGGCTCCAGTGCCTCGCGGAAAGCATCGCCCAGCGCCTCCAGACGGTCGAGGCCATCCAGCGGCACTACTACCTGATTCCACCGCACCACATCGAGCGCAACGAACTCGGCCTCGATCCGTCCCGCCTCCACCGTGACCAGCTCGCAACCCTTGGCGCCTGTCTCGTCCGCACGCCGGCCCTGAAGGTTGCCCGGGAAGACGACGCGCGGCGCTTCCGACACCACCTCACGCGCATGGACGTGCCCCAGCGCCCAATAGTCATATCCCTTGGCCACCAGCGTTGCGAGATCTGTCGGTGCGTAAGGGTCATGGCCCGGCCGGCCGTTAAGGCTGGTGTGCAACATGCCAATGTTGAAAAAGTCCGGAACGGGCGCCGGATAAGAAGGAACCAGATCTTCGTCCACTGCCCGATTGGGGAAGCTGCGCCCGTGGATTGCCACCGACAGTTCATCGATTCGGACGGTCTCGGCCGTACGACTGGAGAACACGGTGACATTCGACGGCAAGACCAACTGGCGGGTGATCACGCCCTGCGCGTCGTGGTTGCCTTGCACAATGAACACGCGGATATCCGCCCGACCCAGACGCACCATCGTCTCGCGAAAAAACAGGCCCGTCTGGAAAGCCTGCCAGTCGCGGTCGTAGATGTCGCCGGCGAAGAGAATGAAGTCGACGCGCTCGGCGATCGCCACGTCGACCAGCCGTTCCAGCGCGGCCCGCGTCGCGGTGCGCAGACGTGCGACCGGTGCACCCTCGTAGCGGTCGAGACCACGCAGGGGGCTATCGATGTGGAGGTCGGAGGCGTGGAGGAAACGCATTGAATGTTCAAACGAGATCGGTTAACTGGGGGTTTAGGAACCCGCGTTACCTCCCAAGGGCTCTAGCCTTGGTTTGACTCTCTCGGCACACCCGACCAATCGTTGGCAATTTCCGCCCAGTCGATAGGTCTTTCGCTGCGGAGAGTCCAAACGTCCCAGAAATCCGGATCTGCGGATCGTGGGCGCTGCTCCTCAGGCAGTTCATCCACCTCAACTAGAACCGGTATCGGCGTCGCCCAACCTAATAGAATCGCTTGCCGGGAGGGAAGGCTGGGCAATTCGCGCAGCAATCCTCCGACATTGTCGGGTACCAAGCGCGCTACGAGATTCTGGTCGGCGTCGTTGACAATTCGATGCAAGAGAAACGTGTTGCACTGAGCCAGCACTGTGGGTGAAAGCTCCGACGGTCGCTGCGACGACAACACCAGGCCCAGGCCGAACTTACGGCCCTCTCGCGCGATTCGCTCGAACGCCTCGCGGCAAAGTTGGGCCGGGGTAGCCGCCGGACCATCGTCGTCCTTTCCCCGCCGAACGAACGTATGAGCTTCTTCGAGGACCAGCACGGTCGGCAAAGTCCGTCCCGCTGGATGACTGCGTCGGTATCGTTGCAATGACTCGAAAACCAAGCGAGCCAATACGGAGACGACGATGTGGACGACCTCGGAGGGAACGAGGGATAGATCGATAACTGCCAGTGGGCCGTTGCTTGCACCGTTGTCACCAACGTAGTCTTTCAACCAAGCATCAAACGAAGTGGGCGGTTCGCGTCCGATCACGGCGCCGAGACGTTGGTCGGCCAACATCCCGCGGATGCGCAACCCGAGTGTTGAGATGAATCCTGCAAGCGCTCCTCCTTGCTCGGTCGCAACCCGCTCCAGATGCTCGGCGAGCATGTTTACGTTGAAAAAGAGCGGCGCATCTTCGCTGATCGGCGCAGCGTTCCCCATATCTGGAAGTGTCTGGGCCAGCGTGTCGAGCGCATCACGAACCGACTCAAGGTCGGATACGGCGAAATCGTTGAAGTAATTTCCAGAGCGGCGACTGTCAACGACGCCAGTGGTACTTGTGGCTATCGTTGAAAGTTCACCACTGACTGGTTGCTCCAATTCTCCAGCGAACTGTGCGCAATCGGCCGCGATGGTTTCAAGCAGGCGTGCGCACTCGAATCTCTGCCGTGCGCCACCCGCGAATGCCTGCGTTCCGGTGTTTAGCATCGCTGAAATACGAGTTGAGTAGGACACCAGATATCGGCGAATAATGGCCTCGCGTGGTACTCCCTCCATCTGCCCGCTTTTCAACTCCCGAAGGCCCTGCATGAGCAATGGGCGCTGCGCCCCGGGCTGCGCGTGGGCCACTGCAGTCCACTCATGGCCGCTCCACAACCAAGCGGGAACATCCAGCGGACGTTCGCCCACAACCACGGGGGGAACACGAAACAAACGCAACTTGTCCCCTTGATCGGCAAACGCCTTCGCGTATTCGCCGTTAGGGTCCAGCACGATGAAACGCGCGTTCGGCGCGCCATTCTTACCCGCGCCTTGAATGGCTTTGTTTGCCGCCTCCATCGACCATCGAATCAGCCCGGCCACGGTGCAGGATTTGCCGCTGCCGGTATTGCCGAGGACAGCAAGGTGCCGTCCGAATAACTTGTCCGGGTCCACCATGATCACGGCGTTGGACGCCATGGGGGACGCACCGATTCGGACGCGCTTATCGCTGTCCTTAGCCCCAACAATGGCCTCTACTTGCTCCGCTGTCGGAATCAAAACCTGGTCGCCAACAGACGGAAACGCCACCACACCGCGCGACAGTTCGTACTTCGTCGTTCCCGAAACTCGGTCGCGCCGCGATGTCAGGGTCCCGACAGGAGACACGGCCATCTTGCGCAACGGAAACGGCAGATCGATCAGACCAAAGTCCTTGAGGCCCGATCGCTTTGGGTACGGCGAACGTTCGATGCCGATCCAGGCGATATACGCGACGGTTGCTCCGGCTTCGTTAGGGATGAGCACGTACCCGTTGAGGCGGGGGAACGCGGCAGGCGTACCCGTGTTCAGCGCGGTAGCGTGCGGCGCGTCCAGTTCCAACAGAACGCGAACCTCGTCCGGGGACACGGACTCTACCGCGCCCACCACGAGATTCGAAAGCCGCTCTATCGGAGTTGTCATGGCTTTGCGACGCTTGCAGCGGGCACTGCGGCCGGAGTCGCCGCCACAGCGGGATCAAGCGGCGCAAGACGATGGCTCATCAAGTCAGTCATACGCCTAGTGATGTCGTCAAGTGCCGGCTTGGGCAAATAGTTCTCGACGAGGGTCGAAAGATCGGCAAAGTGCGACCCAACCAGCAGCGATACTTGCGCGTCTCGCGTCTTCGCACAGAACCCCTTTAAGCGGTCGTCCGCCTCGTAGGCGACGATGACCAAGTGTGTGGACGGGATAGTGAGCATGTCCAGGAGTACGCGGTTGACGTGGTCATCACCAAACCCGTACCCGTAGGTCACCACGATGGCGTTGGGGCGGCAGACGGCGGCGGCGAAATCGCGAAAGAGTTCTGCATAAGGGTACAGCGTCGTTTCCACGTCCTTCGCCGGATTCGGGTAGATCATCACGGTATCTACAGGCGTCTTCGGCATGTCGGTATGATCAGCGGGCGCGCCGAACGGGATGCCCTTGCGATGAATCCGCCGCTCGTCCTTGTCGAAATGCCAGTCCAGCGATCCGTGCAGTTTCGTTAGACGCACCACTCCTTCCATAAATCGCGGTTCTCCCCGAATGCCGGGCGGGTTGTAATGCACGTCCACCTCGACGCGCGAGGCCCGGAAAATGGGATTCAATGCGCCAACGAACCGGTCAATGATGCGCAACCCCGCAAGGTCGCACCCGTGCTCGATCAGCCTGTCATAGTTGGTGGTGAAGACGTGCAACCGTTCCCGAGACGCGGCGCGACTCGCAAAACTCAACAAGAAAGATTGAAGCACCGCCTGGGCCTTTTGGCGGGCGATCTTGTCTTTGCCAACTACTATGCCGCTCTCGGTTTTTAGCAAGGAGGCCAAGAATGCCGACATCTGCGTGTCCACGGCTGTCTTCAGCTTTGCCGCCTCCGCTTTGTCGATCACTGACAGACCGTCCAGCAACGCAAAAACGCTGCGAAACTGGTCTTCGATATTCGCCGGGCTCCTGTTCATGACCTTGGCTCCCGCCTCCGCGTGCGCGTCGATAGCCGCGTCATGTTTCGTGCCAAACTTCACCTTGGCCATACCCGTGGTAACAGCACCCGCCATATATCCAACCGCCGCGGTGAAACCGCTGCCCAGTATCACGTTCAGGTGTTCTGCCTGGAACACCGCCGAAAGCCAGGGCTCTATGCGCTTGCGCGAAGCTGTGATCAGCGCGTCCAGTTCATCGGGCTCGCTAGGAAGATCATCCAAGCTATTCGAGTGGCTCCCGACGCGGTAGCAGTGCTTTTTCCAGTCCATACTCCCCCCGCACTAGCTTCGAAATCAAATGGAACTTCGAGGTAAGTCGTTTCCAACCTCCGTCGGAGATGGGCGATTCCCTCTCTTGACCTCCGATGCATGCCTCGGGACCTTCAATAACATAGCGTGCAGTGTGCCTTCGAGCAGTTGACGGCGGTTGATTGCAGTATTGTCAATCTGGGCTTCCAGAAGGTCACACACGGCCATCAGATCTTCGACTTTGGCGACGATGCGGTTTTGTTCGGCGAGAGGCGCGAGGGGAATTGGCAACTGTACTAAAGTCCCTTGGTTGATCTTCGGCATTGTGGCCTGCGCACCGCTCGCATGGGTCGCAAAATAGGCCCTCGCGTGGGGGGCTACTGCGCAAAGGTGGACATACGGGAGACTAACTTTCTCGGAGAGCCGGACCTGGAACCTCATTCGATAAAGTGGACACCTCGACCTAACGGTAGAGGGGGTTCAAATGGCAGCACCGGTGGGTCCTAAGAAGGTTCATCGCTACACGCTGCAGTTCAAGGTTCAAGCGGTACAGCTGGCGAATCATCCGGAGATCCAGACGCGGGACGTAGCGCACGCGCTGGATATCCACCCGTTCATGCTCTCGAAGTGGAAGAAGGACTACCGCGAGGGCAGGCTCAAGCCGGCGGCCGAGGCCGCCGGCTTGAAGCTGCCCAAGGTGCTGCGGGCGCCCAAGGCCGATCCTGAGAAGCGCGCGCTCAAGCGCCAAGTGAAGCAGCTGCGGGCCAAGGTCGAGGCGCGGCGCGAGATCCGGGCGCTGGAGCGCAAGCTCGCCGCTCTTGAGGTGGAGCACGACCTCTTAAAAAAAGCCATCCGCTTCAATATCGAACGCCGAAGGCGAAATTCGAGTTCATAGCCGAGCACCGGCGACAGTACGGCGTGGCGTTCCTTTGCCGGCGCTACAAGGTCTCAAGGAGCGGCTTTTATGCGTGGCTCGCCCGGCCCGGCAGCCAGCGCCAGCGCAACGACGAGGAGCTCGGTGCGCGCATCGAGCGCATCCACCGCGACAGCGGCAAGCGCTACGGCTCGCCGCGGGTGCACGAGGTGCTCAGGCGCGAGGGGATTCGGGTGAGCAACAAGCGCGTGGCGCGCCTGATGCACGAGCGGGGGCTGCGCGCGCGAGTGAGCCGCCTGTACCGCAACTCAAGCGGCGTGCACAAGTTCTTCCTGAAGACGGCGAACCTGCGGCTCGCCGAACCGTTGCCCACGCGTACCGACCAGATCTGGGTGGGGGATCTTACCTACCTGCGCCTTGGCAAGCGCTGGCGCTACCTTGCCACGGTGATGGACCTGTTCTCGCGCAGGATCATCGGCTGGACGCTGGCGAGGAACCGCACGACCGATGTGACGCTGCGGGCGCTCAGGCGTGCCATCTCTTTACGAGATCCCAAGCCGGGGCTGCTGTTCCACTCCGATCGCGGCATCGAGTACTCGGCCTACGGCTACCAGGACTACCTGCACGCCCGCGGCATCGTACCGAGCATGAACCGTCCGCGGCACTGCCAGGACAACGCCCATATGGAGAGCTTCTTCCATTCCCTGAAGGCAGAGCTCACGCACCGGCGCTCCTTCACCAGCGACCCCGAGCTCAACGCCTCAGTCGCCGGCTACATCGATCGCTTCTACAACGTCAAACGCATCCACTCGAGCCTGGGCTATCATTCCCCGGTCGAGTTCGAACGCTTGGCCAATGCCTCGCGAAGTGTCCACCAAATCGGATGAAGATCAC
>Ga0299906_10005356_pt1 | contig 10462 bp, 8 predicted proteins | sample RVTome_14_FD_200259 | JGI IMG/M metagenome (GOLD analysis project Ga0299906, IMG submission 200259) | Soil microbial communities from uranium-contaminated site in the Upper Colorado River Basin, Wyoming, United States - RVT145D125 (version 2) ...
GAATCCCTGCAGCTCGCCGGCCGTCTCGTGGGTCCTCGTGGCCCTCGCCCGAGGCCTCAGCGCGGCTCCAGGTGTCGAGACAAAATATACTTTGCATTAGTATACTAATCTTAAGTATACTCTGCGAAGGTTCAACGCTTCTGCCTGGAGGATGTGAGCAGGACCTGGGGAATGAGAGCGGCTTGGAAGATGAGAGTGGCGATCGGTAATGATGCTTCCCGGAGGACGAGATGCGAGAACAGAGCGGTCCGGCGCAGCTGCCGTTGAGCGCCGTCGACTTCATGCTGCTCGTCGTGCTGCTCGGCGGCGAGAGCTACGGCTACGACATCGTCAAGGAGATGCGCGAACGGAGCGGCGGCCAGATCGATTTGCTGCCGGGCAACCTCTACGCGGTGCTGCGGCGGATGGAGCGAAACGGTCTGATCGAGAGGTCCGGCCGCCGGTCGCCGGGCGGCGGGGGGCCGGCGCGCGCCTACTACGCGATCACGCCGCTCGGGCGTGAGGTCGCCGCCGCCGAGGCGGCGCGGTTGAAGCGCCTGGTGGAGACCGCCGAGGTCAAGGAGCTGATCGAGGAGAAGGCGCGATGACCCTCGCCGCGGCGGCGACTGTCGGTCCGCCCCTCCGGGGTGCCACGCACGTGATCCAGGAGGTCGTGCGGTGACGCGCGCCGTTCTTCCGGCGCGGCGCATCTACCGGCTCTTCCTGCGCGCCTATCCGGTGGCGGATCGGCAGCGGGCCGCCCGCGAGATGGAAGACCTCTTCGAGGACCTCTACGTCGAAGCCCGATCGCAGCGCGGCCGCGCCGCTGCCTGGTGGCTCGGCCTGGTTGCCTGCGCCGAGGCGGCGCGATGGGGCCTACGCGCGCGGGGCGAGGAAGGGACGATCGACACCTCCGACGAGAGCGCGGCTCACCGTCGGGCCTCGGCCCGGAGCGGCGACGCAACGCCCAACGGGACCGCCGGGGGTAAGGGAAACCGCCGGGGTCACGCCTCCTCGCGTGGGCGCTTCGTCGAGGGCGTCCTTCAAGATGCGCGGTATGCCCTGCGGACGTTCGCCGCCAACCCGACCGTGACCGTCGTGGCGATCGTGGTGTTCGCGCTGGGCATCGGCGCCAACACCGCGGTGTTCAGCGTCGTCGAGGCGACGCTGTTGCGGCCGCTGCCGTTCGCGGAGCCGGAACGGCTGGTCGATGTCAACGAATTGCCGGCGCGGCTCATCGAGGCCGGTGACAGCGGCGCCGGCGGCGGCGTCGTGATGATCTCGACCTACAGAGCCTGGCGGCAGCGGGTGCGCCTCTTCGAGGAGATGGCGGTCTACACGTCGGACGCGCCCCTGGTCACCGGCGTCGGCGACCCTGAAGAGGTCAGCGCCAACGCCGTCGAAAGCAACCTCTTCGGCCTTCTCGGGGCCCAGCCCCTCCATGGCCGCGGGTTCCTGCCGGAGGAGGACGGGGCCGGCTCACCGCGCGTCGTCGTGCTCAGCCATGGCTTCTGGTCGACGCGCTTCGGCGGCGATCCCGGGGCGATCGGCCGCACCCTGAACCTCGACGGCGAGCCCTACGAGATCGTCGGCGTCATGCCCAGCGGCTTCCGCTTTCCTACCTTCGGGGATCCCAACCGCCCCACGGTCTGGATCCCCCTCGGCGTGCGAATCGAGAGACTCGAGGAGCCCGGCAACGCGCAGGGAGACTGTTGGGTCGTCGGCCGCTTGCGAGCGGGCGTCACCCGGGCGCAGGCCAAGGCCGAGCTCGATGCCGTTCTCGATGACCTCGAGCGCAGCGGCGAGCGCCACAGCCGGCGCATCGAGTGGCGGGCCAACGTCACGCCGCTGCACGCCTGGGTGAGCGAGGACGTGCGGCAGCCGCTCTTGCTGCTGCTCGGTGCCGTCGGCCTGGTGCTCATGGTGGCCTGCTCGAACGTCGCCAACCTGCTGCTGGCGCGCGGCGCGGCGCGCGAGCGGGAGATGTCGATCCGCATGGCGGTGGGGGCGAGCTCGCGGCGGCTCATGGGCCAGGTGCTGGTCGAGTCGTTGCTGCTGGCCGCCGCCGGCGGCCTGCTCGGGGTCCTGGTGGCGCACCGGACGATCCCGCTGATCCTGTCGCTCGGCGGCGGGCTGATCCCGCGCATCAACGACATCGGCATCAACTCCGGCGTCCTCGGCGCGACGCTCGCCGGCACGTTTCTGGCCGGGATTGCCGCCGGCAGCGCCCCGGCGCTGCGGGCGGGGAGGCGCGCCCGGGCCGGAAGCCTGATCGCCTCGGGCCGCGGCGCCGGCGAGGGGCGACGCCTGGGGCGCGCCACCGGGGCGCTGGTCGTCGTCCAGGTGGCCCTGACCCTCATGTTGCTGGCGGGCGCCGGTCTGCTGGTCCGGACCCTGCTCGGCCTGCTTCGCGTTCAGCCGGGATTCCAGGCCGAGCAGCTCCTGATGGCCGAGGTGGACCTGCCGGGCTGGTTGTACCCGCGGGAAGAGCAGCGGCTCGCCTACGCGGGCCGGCTGTTGGCGCGCGCCGGCGGCACGCCGGGCGTCATCGACGCAGCCGTCGCCACCTCGGCGCCGTTCGGCCGGCGGATCATCTCGTCGGTCTCGCTGCCCGACGCGCCCGAGCTCGAGGGGCTGCCGTGGGCCGCCATCAACGCCACGTCGCCCGGCTACTTCCGGATGGTCGGCGTTCCGTTGCTCCGCGGCGAGCTGTACGACGAGACCTCGGCCTCCGCCGGCCCCGTCGCCGTCATCGATCAGGCGGCCGTCGATGCCTATTTCAAGGGCCAGGACCCGATCGGCCGGCGGCTCACGACGTACCGCTGGCGGGAGACCCCCTTGACCGTGATCGGCGTCGTCGGCAACGTCCGGGAGCGCTCGCTCCGCGACGAGCCGCCTCCCCACGTCTACGTCCCCTTGGCGGCATCGCCGGATGGCTGGCTGCGGCTCCTGGCGCGCACGGCGGGGGAATCGCGCCCCGTGGCCGAGCTGCTGCGCGAGGCCGTCCGCGAGGTCGACCCCTTCGTCCCCGTCGAGCGCGTCGTGCCGCTCCGCACGCTGATCACCGAGTCGTTGGAGCAGGAGCGCTTCTACGCGTCGCTGCTCGGCGGCTTCGCGATCACCGCGATCCTGATGGCCGGCGCCGGCATCTTCGGGGTCATGCGCTACGCGGTCGCTCGCCGTACCCGCGAGCTCGGCATTCGCGTCGCCCTCGGCGCCCAGCGCCGCGACCTCCTCGCCATGGTCGTCGGCCGCGGCCTGGGGCTGGCGGCGATCGGCATCGTCGCCGGCGCCCTCGGCGCCGCGGCCACCACCCGATTGCTGTCCGGGTTCCTCTACGGCCTGTCGCCGCTCGACCCGCTCACCTTCCTGATCGCCGCGATCGCCCTCGTCTGCCTGTCGATGCTCGCCAGCGCCCTGCCGGCCTGGCGCGCCACCCGCGTCGACCCCGTGCTGTCGCTGCGGGCCGAGTGATTCGGGGCGGAACGTCAGTCGCTGCGGAGGGCGACGTTCGGATCGACCCGCGAGGCGCGCTCGGCCGAGATGAAGCTCGCGGCGAGGGCGGCGGTGGCCATCAGGATCGCCACGACGGTGTAGGTCAGCGGATCGGTGGCCTGCACCCCGTACATCCGGTGCTCGAGCAGGCGCGAGGCGCCGAAGGCGAGGGCGAGGCCCAGCGCCGAGCCTGTCACGACCAGGCGGACCCCTTCGGCGAGAACCAGGGCGCGGATGCGGGCGCCGCTGGCGCCGAGCGCGATGCGGATGCCCATCTCCGGCCGCCGCGCGGCAACGAGGTAGGCGATCACGCTGTAGAGCCCGATCGTCGCCAGCAGGAACGCCACGCCGCCGAACAGGGTGAAGATCCCCGTCGCCATGCGCCATGGTCCGAGCTTGGGGCGCAGCAGCTCGGCCACCGACTGCACCTCGACGAGCTGCAACGCCGGCTCGCCTTCCATCAGGTCGCGGCGGATCGGCGCGGCAATCTCCGACGGCGGCACGGCCGTGCGTACGAGCAACACGGCGCGAGAGGATGTGCTTACTCGCTCCTGGGCGAGCGGATAGTAGGTGGCGGGTAGCGGCTCCTCGAGGGGATCGCCGAAGCGCGCGTCGGCCACGACGCCGACGATCCGGGTGCAGCCGTCGCGCTGGGGGATACATCGATCGAGGGCGGAGTTTTCGCCCCCGAGCATGCCGGCCAGCGTCTCGTTGATGACCATCACCGGCTCCGACTCGGCTCGATCGCCGCGATCGAGCACGCGCCCGGCCCGCAGCGGCAGGCCGAGGGTCCGGAAGTACTCGGGGCCGACGCGCAGGTAGACGGCAGCCACAATCGCCTCCGGCGGCAGCCCCCAGGATTCGTTCGCGAGGCGCTGCATGCCCGGGCGCCCGTAGGGCGCATCGCGCGCCAGCGCCGCCGACACGACACCGGGAATGGCCCGAAGCACCTCGATCCCAGCCTCCTGCGCGGCGCGGACCCGCTCCGGCGGCGTGCCGCGCTGGAAACCCGTCGAGACCACCAGCAGGCGGTCGAAGTCGAAGCCTTCGTCGATCGCCGTCACGTTGCGCAGGCTGCGAACGAACAAGCCCGCGTTTACCAGCAGCATGATCGACAGCGCCACCTGCGCCACGGTGAGCGCCGCCCGCAGGCGGGAGCGGTCATACGTCGCCCGCGGCGTCGCCGCCTTCAGCTCGGTCTCGACGTTCGCTCGGGAGAGCCGGGCCGCCGGCAGCAGGCCGATCAGCACGCTGGTCGCCATGGCCACGGTCAAGGAAAACCCGAGGACGCGCGTATCGATCAGCGGATCGAGCGGCGGCAGGTCGAACAGTCGTAGCAGCCTCGCGCTCGACAGGCTCAGCAGCAAGCCGGCACCGCCTCCCAGAGCAGCCAGCACGAGGCTCTCGGTGAGCAGGAGCTGGACGATCCGGCCGCGTGACGCGCCGATCGCCGCGCGGATGGCGAGCTCTCGCCGGCGGCCGGCGCCGCGCGCCAGCAGGAGGTTCGACACGTTGGCGCAGGCGATCAACAGCACCACCGCGGTCACGCCGAGGATCCAGACGGGCACCGGGCTGGTGGGCCCGACGCTGATGCGATCGACCCCGGCGAAGCGGTCGGTCACCGGGATGAGATCGACCTGCCCCGGCTCGGAGTCGAGCGGCCCCGGATACTCGCGAACCAGCTCCGCCAGGACCTCGGTGGCCCGCGTCGCCACCGCCTCCGGCAGTACGCCCGGCTCGGGCCGCGCCACCATCCACAGCCAGTAGCTGTTGCGCGCCTCGAGCTGTTCTCGGGAGGTGACGCCGGTGGTCGTGTTGATCGGCAGGAAGAGGTCCACCGCGTCCAGGTCAACGCCCTTGAAGTGCGCCGGCGCCACGCCGACGATCGTGAGCGTCACCGCCGACGCCAGGATGGTCCGACCGATGACGTCCGGATCGGCGCCGAGCTCGCGCCGCCAGAAATCATGGCCGACCACCACGACGGGCCCCGCGGCGATTGCGTCCCCCAGCGACCAGAACCGCCCCAGCTCGAGCTCGGAGATCTCGTCCCCTGGCGACCAGAATCGCCCCAGCCCGGGATCGGCCTGCAAGGTGGTGAAGTAGTTGTCCGAAACTGCCAGGGCCCTGAGCTCGCGGGCTTCGGTGCCCTGCCCGTAGATCACCGTGCTCATGCTGTAGGCGGCGACCTCGGCCAATGGGCGGGTGCGATCGCGGAGCGCCGCGAACTCCGGATACGTGGCCCAGGCCGCGCGCCACGACTGCTGGACGTCGGGATCCGGCGGCAGAGGAGAAAGGCGGAGCCGGTACAGACTGTCGGGATCGCCGACGCCGGCGGGCGGCCGGTAGAGCAGCGCATCGACCACGCCGAAGGCCGCCGCGTTGGCGCCGATCCCCAGCGCCAGCGTCAGGACCGCCGCGAGCGTGAACCCCTTGCTGCGGGCGAGCCCGCGGGCGGCGTAGCGGAGGTCGTTCCACAGGCGCTCCGGCTGCCGCATCCCGCGCACGTCGCGATGCTCCTCGCGGCAGCGCTCGATGCTCCCGAAGGCGAGCCTGGCCCGGCGGCGCGCCTCCTCCGGGGCGAGCCCCTGGCGCAGGTACTTCTCCGTCTCCATCTCGAGATGCCAGCGCAGCTCCTCGTCGAGCTCCCGCTCGACCGCCCCGCGCCGCAGCCAGGCACGCAGGCGCGCCCGCGCCCCCTTGAGCCGGCTCACCGTTCCACCCCCGGCCGCAAGCGCGACAACGCGGGAAGGGTCGCCGGCCGCACGGCCCGGGTCGCTGCTGCTGCACCCGGGCGGCTCATGCCCGCCCCTCAGAGGGATCGGGGACCAGCTCGACGGCGGGATCGAGCACGAGCTCGACGGCGCCGACGTAGCGCCTCCACTGCGCGGTCTCCACGCCCACGGCCCGCCGCCCGGCCCGCGTGAGCCGGTAGTACTTGGCGCGCCGGTTGTTCTCCGTCACCTGCCACTCGCTCTCGATCCAGCCCTTTTGCGCGAGCCGCTGCAGCGCCGGGTACAGCGAGCCCTGGTTGACCTCGAGCATCCCCCGCGAGCGCTGCTGCAACCGTTGGCTGATTCCCCAGCCATGCATCGGCCCGGCGGCCAGGACCGTGAGGACGAGAAGGTCGAGCGTCCCGCGCAGGACATCGGTGCCGCTGGAGTTCGTCATTCGCCCCTCCTGTCGAATCCCTACAGAAACTAACGGAGCTTCCTGTCGGAAGTCAAGAGGAGGTGGGGGGCCGTTCGGGCTACGATGCCGGCACGGTCATGGTGACGCCGGCCACGCTGTCGATCCTGTTCCCGGTCAGTCGAGCGCCAGGTGCACGCGGAGCGCTCGTTCGACGGCGCCGACCCCCCTACGCCGAGGCAACTATGCTGCTTCAGGCGCAGGTGGATCGCCTCGATGCATGCGAAAATAGGAAGCCACTGATCAGGCGAGACTCAAACGTGCCCAAGTTCGTGGTCCCAAACAGCGCAAGCCTGCGTAATGCGCGCTCGTTTCTGGCGGGCTGCGATCCGTTTGCGGACACCGAGAGACCAGCGGTACTGGAGCTGCACCCCAAATGGATTTACATGGAGCCGTACGCGCTCGCGATGATTGCCGCGTGGGGAGGCTGGTGTCGCAGGCACGACCTTCCTGTGACGGTCGAGAACATCGGCAGGCACGCCAACTATGCCGCTCGAATGCGTCTGTTTGAGCACCTCGACGTGGACTACGATCCCGGGCTACGTGAGCGCGAAGAAACCGGCCGCTTTCTACCGATTACGAGGGTGCAAAAGCGTTCGGAGATCGGCAGCGTGATCGGGGATGTCTCGGCACTTCTTCATCTCGATGATGACCCGGAAAGCCTGGCAGCCGTTCAGTATTGCGTCAGCGAGCTACTGCGGAATGTCCTCGAGCATTCGGGTTCGCCTGAGGGTGCTTTCATCTGCGCGCATCGCTACACGAAGCGTCAGCCACACCGTGTCACAGTAGCGGTTGCAGACTGCGGCGATGGAATCGCCGCGCACCTGGGGCGCGCGCATGCTGCCGCACTGGCCGATGATCGCGCCGCCTTGGGATTGGCAATGCGCCCGGGCATCACCGGAGCGCTCCCCGGCATGTACGGGACGCCAGACAACGCGGGGGCTGGCCTATTCATCACGAGATCCATGGCCAAGGGGACCGGTGGCTACTTCTTCCTCCATTCCGGAAAGGCCGCATATCGGCTGCGGAGAACCCCATCGCACGACGAACAGCTCCTCCTGTTCGTGGATGCGTACGACGAGGACAGGCACGATTCCTGGGTGTTCGACCACGCCTGGTTCGGAACTGTAGTGTCGGTGGAGATCAGGACTGAGCACATTGCAGACTATGAGGGATTTTTTCAATGGATCTTCCGCCAGATCCCAGGACGTCGCGTACAAGAACGCAGGATACGGTTCACATGAGCGAAGAGATCAAGTTATGGCCGGGCGCCAACGGATTTCTCGAGGACAAGGATCTCGCCAGGTCAATCAGGCAGGAGAAGATTCTTCCTGCATTGGATCGCGGGGAATCCGTCGTATTGGATTTCGCAAAGGTCAACTACGCGACGCAATCCTTCGTCCACGCGCTGATCGGTGAGGCCCTCCACAAGCACCGTGATGCGGCACTTGGGCTATTGGAGTTCAAGAACTGCTCGCCGCAGCTGCGAAGCTTGGTGGAACTCGTCGTGGACTACTCGCTTGGTGGGTTCGCGACAGAGCAGGCCGTCTGACACACGAGGCGCGCGCCGCCAACGGCGCTGGGAGACCATGCTAGAGCGCAGGTCGCCTGTCGAGCCGTGAAACCCACGGTCAAGCGGGAACTTTACGACGTCGCGGTCATCGGCGGCGGGCCCGCCGGGGCCGCGGCGGCGCGGTTGCTGGCGCTGTGGGGGCGCGACGTTGTGCTGGCGACGCAACGCCGAGACCCCGGGCGCGACCTGGCGGTGTCGTTGCCGCCGAGCATCCGCAAGCTGTTCGCCACGCTCGGAGTGCTCGAGGCGATCGATGCGGCCGGCTTCGTGCGGTCGACTGGCAACACCGTCTGGTGGGCGGCGCGGGAGCCGCGCGCGCAGCGGTTCGTCGGCGGCGAGACCGGCTACCAGGTGCGCCACGGCGATCTCGATCGGGTCCTTCTCGCCGCCGCCGAGGCGGCCGGCGCCACCGTGCTCCGCGATGCCTCGGTGGAGGAAGTGGAGCTCGGTTCAACGGGAAGCCCGAGTGCACGCCAAGAAGGTGGCCGCGAGCTTCGGCACCGACAGTCGCCGGGAAGCCCGGCGCGGCTCCGCTTCGCCGCTGAAGATGGTGAACAATGGCTGGCCGCTCGCATCGTGCTCGATGCCTCCGGGCGACGGGGCGTGATCGCCCGCGCCCAGGGGCTGCGTCTCGAGCCCGGCCCGCCGACCGTCGCGCTGGTCGGGACCTGGCGGCGCCGCGGCGGCTGGCAGGTCCCCGACGACACCCACACGCTGGTGGAGTCGTTCGCGGACGGCTGGGCCTGGTCGGTGCCGATCACCCCGGAGGTCCGCTACTTCACCTGCATGCTCGATCCGGTCGTCTCGGAGCGGGCCTCCGGCGAGCTCGCCGATCGGTACACGGCAGCGCTGCGGCGCGCCAAGGCGCTGCACGGCCTGCTCGATGGCGCCGAGCTCGTCGGCGAGCCGTGGGGTTGCGACGCGTCCTGGTACCGGTCGACGCGGGTGACCGGCGATCGCTTCCTGCTGGTCGGCGACGCCGCGTCGTTCATCGATCCGCTGTCCTCCTTCGGCGTCAAGAAGGCGCTGGGCTCCGCCTGGCTGGCCGCCATCGTCGCCAACACGATCCTCAGCGAGCCGCAGCCGGGGGAGGTGGCGCCAACCTTGGGCGAGCCGCAGCCGGCGGAGGCGGTGCAGGCCCTGGACGCGCGTCGGCCCGAGGATCGGGCCCACGAAGAACCGGGCTTGGCGAAAGCACGGGCGAGGAGCGAGCCGCGGCTGGCGGAGGCGGCGCGGGGGCTGTTCGAGGAGCACGAGCAGCGGGTCTACGAGGCGTTCGAGGCGCAGGCGGCCGGGTTCTTCGACGAGGTCGCCGCCGACGAGACGCATCCGTTCTGGAGCGGCCGGGCGGAGGCCGAGCGCGACCTTCCCGGAGATCCGGACGTCGCCGCCTTCCGGCGCGACCCCGAGGTGCTCGCCGCCTTCGAGGCGCTCCGCCGGAGCCCGTCGATTCGCCTCGCGCCGGGCCCGGACCTGCAGGTGGTCAAGGCGCCCGCCATCGGCGATCGGACGGTCGTGATGGACGATCACCTGGCGACCCCGTCGCTGCCCCGCGGGCTGCGCTACCTGCGCGGCGTCGACCTCCGCCGCCTCGTCGAGCTGGCCCCCGCCCATGACCAGGTCCCCGACCTCTTCGATGCCTACAACCGCTCGGTCTCGCCGGTCGCGCCGGTCCCGCTCCCCGATTTCCTCGGCGCCCTCTCGGTGCTCCTCGCCAAGGACCTTTTACGAAACGACGCGGACTGGCCGCATCTCAGGCGTCCTCGTAGACCTTGAGGAACTCATCGCGACGGATTCGCGCTTGGGTCAAGATCGTGCGCAACGTCGAGCGCTTGATCGTACGGTGGTTCGGCATCGTCAACGGCGTCCGGCTGCCGTCGGGATTCTCCCGCAGCATGGAAATGTGGTTCCCCTCAGCACGACTTGGAATCCCAATCGCTCAAAGGCGCCAATGACCTTGGCTCTCGGCGCATCGACCGGGAACTTCGGCATCAAACAGCTAGGCTGGTCTCGTCGACGAAAACCTCGAGGGCTGGATCGTCGGACTCGATCACCTCGGTACCAAAGGTTTCGATGTGAAAACGGATGGCGGACTTGACGTCGGCCATCGCTTCCTCGTACGTGTCGCCCTGGCCCACGACCACGCCTTTGAGACCCAAGGGGTAGGCCACGTAGCCGTCCGAGTGGCGTTCCACGATGATCCTGAATTGCCCTGTCATGAGGCTCGCC
>Ga0299906_10005357_pt1 | contig 10461 bp, 9 predicted proteins | sample RVTome_14_FD_200259 | JGI IMG/M metagenome (GOLD analysis project Ga0299906, IMG submission 200259) | Soil microbial communities from uranium-contaminated site in the Upper Colorado River Basin, Wyoming, United States - RVT145D125 (version 2) ...
GCCAAGCGCCAGGTAGAGACCGGGCGCGACGTGGTCATCCTGCTCGACTCGATCACCCGCCTGGCCCGCGCGTACAACCTGGCCCTGCCGGCATCCGGCAAGACCCTGTCGGGCGGCGTGGACCCGGCGGCGCTGTACCCGCCCAAGCGCTTCTTCGGCGCTGCGCGGAACATCGAGGGCGGTGGCAGCCTGACCGTCATCGCCACCTGCCTGGTGGACACCGGCTCGCGCATGGACGACGTCATCTACGAGGAGTTCAAGGGCACCGGCAACATGGAGCTGGTTCTCGACCGCAAGCTGAGTGAGAAACGGATCTTCCCGGCTCTCGACGTCCTGCGCTCCGGCACCCGCCGCGAGGAGCTGCTCCTCGACGAGAACACGCTGAAGATGATCTGGACCATGCGACGCATGCTGAGCGCGGTCGGTCCCAACGAGGGCATCGAGCTGCTCATGCAGCGCCTGGGCAAGACGAAGAACAACTCCGAGTTCCTGGTCTCCCTCTCGAAGAGCGTCGAGGCCTCCGAGGGCCGATGAGGCCGCTGGGCGGCCGCCGGGACTCCCACCTCCTCCGGGCATCCACAACCCTCGCCGTCGGCCTGGCCCTGGCCCTGGCAGCCTGCGGCCCTAGTTCGCCGAGCCCACCGGCTTCTCCGCCTGGCCCGTCAGCGAGTCCCTCGGCCGCGCCCGACCCCAGCACCACCTTCGGCCGGGTGATCCCGGCTCCCGGGTCTGACAGCCGCATCTATGGCCCCAACCCGGCGGCCATCGTGGTGGCCATCGATCCGGGTCACGGGGGCTGCCTGGATTGGGGCGTGCCCAATCCGTACGACAACCGGGTGGAGCGCTCCGAGAAGGCATTGACCCTGGCGATCTCGTTGGCGCTTCGCGATCAGCTGGAGGCGGAGGGCATCACGGCGGTCATGACCCGCCAGGCCGACGTGGCCCTGGCGGGAGACCTGTACCCCCAGCTGGGCTGCCATGGCGAGGCGTTCCGTGACGTGAACGGCGATGGGTACGCCGGCTTCGGTCCCTTGTTTCCCGAGGCGACCCGCACCCGGGATGAGCTGGCGGCCCATATCGACCTCGTCAACCTGGCCCGCGCCGACGTCCTGGTCAGCGTGCACATCAACTCGCTGACCCAGGACGGGGACGTGCTCGAGATTGCAGCCACCCAGACGTTCTGGACTGATGAGACGCCGTGGGGCGTCCCCCACTCCGAGAGACTGGCAACCCTGATCCAGGACGAGGTCGTGACGGCCCTGAGTGGCGTGGCCCCATACGACCGGCAAGACCGAGGGATTGACGCGGTGAACTACTACATCATCGCCCCGCCCACCGAAGCCGGCGATCCGCGGGAGCCGCGACGCGGCGTCCTCATGCCGGCCGTGCTGGCCGAGGTCGGGTCGATGTCGCTGGCCGCCGAGGCTGACCTGCTGGCCACCGATGATGCGCAGCAGGCGATCGCCGGGGCGCTGGTCGATGCGCTCGCCGCGTGGTTTGCGGATCGGTCTCTGTCGGTGCGTTTGGACCTTCTGGCGCCGGGTGGCTCGGCTGGTCTTCCGCCCGAGGCCGAGCCAGGAGATGGACCGATGTTCTGGCCGCTGGTCGTGGGCGACCCCGGACGGGCGGGCATCCGCCTTACCAACACCGGCACCGATTCGTGGCCGGCGGGCGTGCAACTGCTCGCTGGATGGTCTTCCACGGCCGAACCGTATCTCGCCCGACCCCCAGAACTGGCGCCCCTTGATGTCGAGGTCCCGGCCCTGGCGCCGGGCGAGTCGGTGAACCTCGCGCTTCGGCTGCCAGACCCACCATCGGGACTCAGGGCGGTTGCGTGGATTACGTTGCAGGCGGGCACCACGGTCTTCTCCGACCTCGGCGTGCCGCCGTTGCAGTTGGCCATAGGACCGTCGTAGGGATTGACCCGGCTTTGATTCGCTTGCTAGGATCGGCCGGCACGACGCCGATACCCCGTGCCCTTGCGGTCCGCCAGGATCGCCCCCTGGCGTCGAGTTGTTCATTGAGAACACGCGCAGGAGCCAGCGCTATTGGTTGAACCGCCCCGGCCGGTGCGGCGCCGGATCCGCGCCATTCGTGCCTTCCTCGCCCGCGGCGTCCTCCACCTGCTGGTGGTGGTGCTGGTGGCTGGCAGTGCGACGCTGGGAGCCCTGAGCGCCCAGGGCGCGCTGAACCCGGATGGGAGCGCGATTCGAGTGGTGGCCCCGGCCAGGGGAGCCGTCTCGGAACACATGGCGGCCATCCAGGACGGGGAGATCACGATCGACCTCCAGCCGCCGAGCGGGGCGGAGGCCACGGGCGCTATGGACGCCACGGACGGCACCCGCGTCCTCTCCACGCCGGCCCCCGAGCCGGTGGCCGCCATCCCGCTGCCGGCGCCGCCTCCGGTCCGGTCGGGAGCGGTGGGCACGTCGCTGCCGTGGGCCGGCCCCACGGGCTACGTGGATGGTGATGGCTCGCTGACCTGGCCCGTGCCGGGCGGATATGTGTCGCAGTACTTCTGGGGCGGTCACCAGGCCGTCGACATCGCCCACGCCTACGGGGGAGCCGTTCTCGCCGCCGATACGGGCACCGTGGTTGCTGCGGGTTGGCAGACCAACGGCGGCGGCCTGGGCGTCACCATTCAGCATTCCGATGGCCGCGTGACCGGCTACAACCACCTCGGTTCGGTCCTGGTCAGCGCGGGTCAGGGCGTGGTGCGGGGTGACCAGATCGCCGCGGTGGGCTGCACCGGCATCTGCACCGGACCGCACGTCCACTTCGCGGTCATCGTCAACGGCGTCCTCGTCAACCCGCTCCGCTACCTGTAGACCAGACCGGCCCCTGGCGCCTTCGCTCCGTATGATCGGGGCACGATGTTCGCGGATCGCGTCCGCATCCACGTAACGGCCGGCTCGGGCGGCGACGGCTCACCGTCCATGCGGCGCGAGGCGCACGTCCCGCGCGGCGGACCCGACGGCGGCGACGGCGGTCGCGGGGGATCGGTCATTCTGACGGCGGAGGCCGGCCTCACCTCCCTCGGCGCCTACCGTCACTCGCCGCACGTGAAGGCCACCAGCGGTGGACGTGGCGGGCGCCGGCGGGCGCATGGCCGCGATGGCACCGATGCCGTGCTCCGCGTGCCGCCCGGGACGGTCGTCCGCCGCGACGGCGAGGTGCTCGGCGAGGTGCTCGCACCCGGCGACCGGCTGGTCGTGGCCCGCGGGGGCAGAGGCGGCCGAGGGAACGTCCATTTCGTCACCTCCACCCACCAGGCGCCACGCCACTACGAGCGCGGCGACCCCGGCGAGGAGGGCTGGATTGAGCTCGAGCTGAAGCTCATCGCCGAGATCGGGCTGGTGGGCGCCCCGAATGCCGGCAAGTCGACGTTGCTGGCTGCCCTCACCGCCGCCCGGCCCGAGGTCGGCCCCTACCCGTTCACCACCACCTCTCCGAATCTGGGCGTGATCTCGGTGGATGCCGGCCCCGACAGCGAGCGCTCGGCAGTCATCGCGGACGTTCCGGGGCTCATCGAAGGCGCGCATCGGGGTCACGGCCTGGGTCACGAGTTCCTGCGCCACGTGGAGCGCTGCCGGGTCCTGCTGGGCGTCGTCAACGGGGCGGCCGACGACCCCGTAGGGGAGTGGCATGCGGTGGTGGCCGAGCTCAGGCACCACGACCCGACCCTCCTCGAACGGCCGCTGCGAGTGGTGGTCACCAAATACGACCTGCCCGAGGCCCGTGCCCGTTGGCGAGCGGTGCGCGCCGCCCTGCGCGAGGACGGGTACGACCCGATAGCGGTCTCGGCTCACGACGGGACCGGGCTGGATGCCCTGCGCGCCGTCCTGGCCGATGCGCTCCACGAAGCCGACCGCCGCCTGGCCGAGATCGGGCCCCCGCCGGCCCGCCGCGTCCACCGCTTCGACCCGGCCGCGGACGGCTGGGAGGTGGTGGCCGAGGCTGATGGGCTCCGCATCCGCGGCGCGGCCATCGAGCGAACCGCGGCGCGCACCGATTTCGCCAACGAGGAGTCGCGGGAGCGCTTCCAGCGACGCCTTGAACGGCTGGGCATCGACGCCGAGCTCCGTCGCCACGGCGCACAAAGCGGGACCCTGGTGCGCATCGGCCGCCAGGAGCTCGAGTGGGGCGACGAGGAATGACCGCCAGCCCATCCCGAGCGCGATCCCGGACCAAGCTGGTGCCGGTTGGGCTGCGGGTGGCAGCTGGCATCGAACGGGTCGGCATCCTGGGAGGGACGTTCGATCCGCCCCACATCGGTCATCTGTGGCTGGCGACTCTGGCCGCCGATGAGCTGGGCCTGTCCCGCGTGTTGCTGATCCCCGCGGCCCATCCGCCGCACAAGCGGGGACGGTCGATCAGCCATGCGGCGGATCGGGTCCTGATGGCCCGACTCGCGATCGCCAACGACCCGCGGCTGGACGTGTCGCTGGTCGAGCTCGAGCGGGAGGGGCCGTCCTATACGGTTGACACCCTGGTCGAGCTGCGCCGGCGCCATCCGGATGTCGAGCTGGTGCTGGTCATGGCTGCCGACAGCCTGGCCCAGGTGGACTCGTGGCGCGAGCCGGATCGGCTCCTGGAGCTGGCGTCCTGGGCCGTGGGCCCGCGCAGCGGGACGCCGTTGCCGCGACGCGCCGACCTGGCCAGGCGTTTCGGGAAGGCGGCCGCCCGTATCCACCTTCTGGGCGGGCCTGCGCTGGACATCAGCGCGACCGAGATCCGGCGCCGCGTGGCGGCCGGCCGCGCCATCCGTTACCTTGTGCCGCGGGCCGTCGAGGATCTGATCCTCGAGCGTCGCCTGTACCAGCCATAGCCACCCGGACCCGGAGGACCGACCTGCAGCAGCCGACCCCGAACGTGACCCCGCTCCACCCGGAGCTCGATCCGGCCCAGCTGGCGCACCGGATCGTGGAGATCGTGTCGGACCACAAGGCCAGCGACGTCGTCATGCTGCGCACCGGGGAGCTCACCTCGCTGGCCGATTTCTTCATCATCGGCAGCGGCCGGTCCGACCGCCAGGTCGCCGCCCTGGCGGGCGCGCTGGCCGAGGAGCTGCGGGCCCAGGGCGTACGGCCGCTCGGGATCGAGGGCCGCGCCGGCGCGCGATGGGTGCTCCTCGACTACGGCAGCGTCATCGTTCACCTGTTCACGCCGGACGAGCGCGAACGCTACGGGCTCGAAAAGCTGTGGAGCGCGGCCCCGGCCGTTGTCCGGCTGGTCTGACCAGCAAGAGTACGCCCCGGGTACCGGTCGATGGTGCTCTCGCGCACCGGTCGCGGGCAAGGGCCCGCGGTTCGCTGTACGGGCTGGGTACCAGGCCAGGGTACGGGGGTCCTATTGAGGTGGTGCACAGCCGCCTCCATCCTCGGCGCCATGAGCACCTCGCGAAAGCGCGAAACGACCGCGGTCGAGACCTGCCGGTATTGCGGTGGGAGCCTGTTGACCTCGGTCTTCGACACGTCGTTTCGCGACGAGAGCATCGAGGAGCGGTTGTTCTTCGCCCTCCCCGGCGCCCTGTGCCTGCCGTGCAAGCAGCTGTACATCGACCATCAGCTGATCGGAATCCTGGGCCTGTCGAACGCGCGCTGCACGTTCGCGATTGAGAGCGACCGGGTCCTGCGCGCCGGGGCCGCCTAGCCCTTCCCCAGCGGGCCCTCCAGTGGCTAGCTCTTCACCGCCGCGCTCTTCACCGCGCCCAACACGTACTCGCCCAGCCACGCCGTGACCGCCGCCTCCGGCTCCGCCGTGTTGGCCTTGATCGCCAGGTCCGCCTCGAACAGGCCACGCAGCATCTCCTCCAGCTCGTCCGCTGTGTAGCGGCGCGCGGCACCGGTCACCCGCTCGGCGCCCGATGGGTTGCCGGGACGCAGGCGCTTGGTGATCTCCCCCGCACCTGCGCCGCGGGCCAGCAGGTCGCGGGCCACGGTGAGGTCCACCAGCCGCGCCTCGAGGGCGGCCATGATTCGCAGCACCGGCTCGCCCTCCGCCAGCGCTCGACGCAGCGCTTCAGCCGCGCGGGTCGGGTCGCGTCGCTCGACCGCGTTGGCCACCGCATTGACCGATGGCGGGCGGGTGTCGGACACCAGCGACTCGACATCGGCCACCTCGATCGGTCGGTCCTCGGCGGCCAGGGCCAGCTTGCGCAGCTCGCCGTCGGCAACCCGCGTCTGCTCGCTGCGCTCGACGTCGTTCTCCCAGACTCCGCCGATTCGTTCGGCCAACGCGGCGGCAGCCGCGGGTCGGATGGCGATCTCCAGCTCGGCGGCATGGCGGGTGACCCAGCCCCGAAGCTCGTCGCGGCGTGGGGCGAGGCACGGCTCCACGCGGCCACCCATTCCCCGCACGGCCGTTTCGAGACGCTTGAGAAGGGCCGGCGGACGGCCCACGTCCCGGGAAGGACGCAGCTCAGCCAGAGCCAGCGCCGCCCCATCCGGCAGCTGCTCGACGAGGGCAACCAGCCGATCAGCAGCGCTTCCTGACGTCCCCGCGGCGCGGAGCGGCTGCCGCAGGACCACGCAGTGGGCCCCGAACAACCCGACGCTCGCCGCCTCCAGGGCGGCCCGCGCCAGGAGTGCCTCGTCGGGCGCATGGTCGGGTGTCAGCACCACCCTGTCGGTCGCCCCCACCTGTTCGGCAAAGGCGGTCACCGCCCGGTCGATCAGGTACGCGTCATCGCCGTGCGCCAGGAGCACCGAGCCGGTCATCGGTCGCCATCCGCCCATGCGTCACGCAACCTGACCTCGAGCGCGTGGCGCGTCAGCCCTGCGGCGTCCGCCAGCCTGGCCTCGAGCGCTTCAGCGGGCTCGCGCGCAGCGTGGATCGGTTCGGCATCGTCCGGGTAGCGGGTGGCAAGGTCCTCCAGCCGTTCGCCGATGTCGCTGAAGTGCTGCCCAACCCGCCGATCGGCCACGGACACGCAGATGGCGGCCCAGCTGCGCGGAAATCGCTCGGGGTCGAGCAGGCAGTAGAAGGGATGGGAGGCGACCGGCTCGGCGAGCTCCAGGTAGCCGAGCGCGGTGAGGTGCTCGGCGCCCGCGAGACCATGACGGGCGTTGCCCCGCGTCGCGATCTTGTCGATGTCGTGGAGACGACCCGCGGCCTCGACCAGGGGCGGATCCACCTCGACCCCATTGTCCGCCAGGGCACGCGCCGCCTCGGCCGCCACCCGGGCCACGCCCTCGGAATGGGCGACCAGCCATTCGGGTGGGCTGTCGGCGGCGAGCAGCTGGCGGGCAGTGGAGCGGTCGGGCACGGCCATGGCTCGATCCTACCTGTCCGGATGGTCGCATCGCCTCGCGCCGGCGTCGGGGCGGTCTGGCCGCGGCCGCTGACGACCCAGTAGGCCCGCCCGTCGGTGACGACTTCGACGCTGCCATCCTGGTCGGTGCGGTACAGGCTCAGCCCGGGCACTTCCTCCAGGTTCTCCAGGGTGGACCGATGGGGGTGACCGTATTGGTTGTCGATGCCGGCCGAAATGACGGCCACGGACGGCTGGACGAGAGACAGGAAGGCATCGGTCGTTCCCGAATCGGACCCATGGTGGCCGACCTTCAGCACGTCGACCGGGCGCAGCAGCCCCCGCGCGGCAAGCAGCGCCTCGACGGGCGCCTCCGCGTCCCCGGTCAGCAAGGCGCTGAAGCGGCCATACGTCAGGAGAACAACGATCGACGCGTTGTTGATGTCGCCATCCGGCACGGGACGGGCGACGTCCTCGGCCGCGGGGAACAAGATCTGGAGCTCGGCACCGCGTCCCAGCGAGATGACCTGCCCCGCGCGCGTCGCCGTCACGCGGGCATCGCGCTCCTGCTCCACGGCGGCCAACACCCGCCGCTGCGGCTCACCGTCGGCCGGTCGGCCGCCGTCCACGAAGAGGCGAACCTCGTATCGGCGCAGGACCTCGCCCAGCCCTCCGAGGTGGTCCTGGTGCGGATGGGTCAGGATCACAACCTCGATCTGCCGCTCGTGGAACGCCAGAGCCTGACCGATCCGCCGCAGGGTCAGATCCGGATCCACGCCCGCGTCGATGAGGGCGGTGCCCCCGTCGGAGGCCTCGATCAGGATCGCGTCTCCCTGGCCGATGTCCAGCATGGTGAGGTGCAGCCGGCCGTCCGGCCCGGTCAGGAGCGTGGCCCCAGCCACCACCAGCACCAGGCCGGCCACCGCACGTCGGGGGCGGGCCACCCAGGTCAGGGCGGTGGCGAACGCCGCCGCCTCGGGAAGCGCCACCTGGGGCAGGCCGGGGCGATTGGCGACCTTCAGCGGCTCGGCGGTCGGCAGGCCCCGAATCGGTTGGCGCGAGAGGCGCCTGGCCACGATGCCCAGCAGCGGATACCAGGCCACGGTGAGCCACGGGCCTCCGGTCACCGGTAGAGCAGCCAGGGGAAGCTCGGCGGCCGTGGTCCCGGCGCTGATGAGGGCGCGCAACGGGAGCCACGCCGCTCCTCCGGCGAACCATCCCGCCGCATCGCTCACCCCGGGAAGCGGCAACGCGGCGGCGAGCCCGCCGACCACCGCGGCCAGGGCTGAGCCGGCCATGACGGCGGGCACGAGCGGGACGACCACCACGTTGGCCAGCGGCGCCACCAGAGACACCTGCTCGAACGTGGCCAGCAGGACGGGGAGGGTGGCCAGTTGGGCCGCAATCGTGAGCGCCACCGGCGTCCGGATCCAGGCCGGCCAGCGTGTCAGCCGCTGCTCGATTGTTCCGCCCAGCACGATCAGCCCGCCGGTGGCCAGCGCCGAGAGCTGGAATCCGACGTCCCACAGGGCCGGCGGCGAGATGACCAGCATGGCGACGACCGCCGCCATCAGGGCCGAGCCGGCATGCGCGGGAGACCCACCCAGGCGGCTGACGAGCAGCGCACCGGCCATCAGGGCAGCCCGCACCACCGCGGGCGAGGCACCTACCAGAACGACGTACCCGGCGACCGCCACCACGGCGACCATTGCTGGTAGCGCCGGACCAGCCCTGCGTCGCAGGCGGCGCGTCAGCGCGCCGATGAGCACGACCACGATCGCGACGTTCCAGCCGCTGATGGCCACCACGTGGGACAGCCCGGCCACCGCAAACGCGTCGCGCACGGCCGGATCGATCCCGGCCCGCACGCCGAGGAGGATGCCGGCGCCCAGCGAGGCTTCCGGTTCGGGCACCGCTGTGACCAGCCCATCCAGGAGCCAGCGTCGAACGGTGCCGAAGCTGTCCGTCAGCGGGTCAGACCGATGCCCGATCACGGTGACCTCGAACGCCCGACCCACTGCCCCGATGCCCTGGCGACGCAGCCGCGCGCGGTAGGCGGTTCCCTCGGCGTCCGTCGGATCTGGCGGCCGGAGGGTGACTTCGAGGGCGACCTGGTCGCCGGCCATCACCGCTGCGGATCGCGGGACGCGGACGAGCAGCCGTCCGACCAGAGAGTCGTCGGGCAGGCGCAGATCGTCCAGCACCACGTCGATCGCGTCGCCGCGGGGGACTGGCTCATCGGCAACGGTCCCGGACATCTGCCAGGCCGTGCCCGTGGCAAGGGTATCGACGCTCCCGGGGCCGCCGGGTGGAGTGGTCGCCAGTCCTCGGACGCCGCCCAGCACCATCCCGAGAACGAGCGCGGCGGCCGCGAGTCCGGCCGACCCGAACATGGGGCGAGCAATGACGATCAGCGCAACGCTCCCCACGACGCTACCGACCACGACTGCGAACATGGCCGTGCCCAGCCACCCGGCATCCGCGGTCGCGATCCCCGCCATCACCCCGCCCAGGAACCCCGGCAGGAGCCAGGCGCCCCGTCGGTCCATGCGAAAGCCGCTAGGGGACGGTCACGAGGTCGGCGATCTGCTCCAGCTGGCGCGCGGTGAGCACCTCGCGGGTCACCAGGTCGTCCAGCGTCGCGAACGGCATCTCGGCGCGCGCGTCGATGATCTTCTTGGCGGTCACCGGACCGATTCCAGGGAGGGCTTCCAGCTCGGACTGGCTGGCTCGATTGAGGTTCACGAGCCCGCTCCCGGCCCCGTCACCGCCCGTGGCAGGTGCCTCACCCAGCACCGGCACGTAGATCTGCTGCCCATCCACGACCGCGGCCGCCAGGTTCAGGCTGCGCGCCGCAGCCGCCAGGTCCGCGACCTCGGCGTACCCACCCGCCGCGGCCAGTGCATCGGCAACTCGTGAACCGCCCGGCAGCCGGTGGATGCCAGGGAAATTGACTCCGCCTTCGATGTCCACCACCAACTCGCCGCCGTCGGCCGCATCTTCCCGGACCGAGGACGCGGGACTCGCCCACGGGTCCGTCGCGTACGGCGGATCGGCTGGAGCCAGGGCGACGCCGGCCACGAGGGCCAGGCTCGCCGCCGCGGCCAGCACCACCGCGGCTGTCACGGCAGCCACCGTCACCAGGTCGAATCGGGTCATGCGCCTCCGGTTTGGGAGGCGAGCGCTGGTTGGTCTGCGTCCGAAACCCG